>Ga0310690_10002727_pt1 | contig 28125 bp, 26 predicted proteins | sample AusTroGonzalo_MG_2_FD_207661 | JGI IMG/M metagenome (GOLD analysis project Ga0310690, IMG submission 207661) | Bovine rumen microbial communities from tropical cattle in Woodstock, Queensland, Australia - Gonzalo_04 (v2) (version 2) | ecosystem: Host-associated > Mammals > Digestive system >...
CCGGGACGGCGGAATACCCTGTGCGCTTCGCCTACGACACGGAAGGGCGCCGCACCTTGCTTTCGACGACACGGGATGGTACAATATGGGACGTGACGACGTGGGAATACGATCCGGCGACCGGCAGATGCACCGCGAAGCGGCATGCGGACGGCTCTCGGTATGCGACGACCTACACGCCCGACGGGCTTGAGTCCACGGTGACTCGCCCCTCGTTGCAGTGGAGGGAGAACGTCTATGACGCGCGGAGAAGGCTCGTGGGCGTCATCTCTAACGACGGCAGCGAAAATGCCGCGTTTGAATACGATGACTTCGGAAGGGTGACGGCCGCATCCAACGCGGCAGCATTCGCGGAATACGCCTTGCACCGCAACGGGACGGCCACCAACGAAATTGTATCGGTCGGCACGAACTCGTTCGAGATCGTGCGCACCATCGACGTGTTCGGCAGGCAGGACGGAAGGGGCGTAGAAGGAAGCGAGTTCCAGGGGATCTTCTATGACGACGCAGGTCGCATCTCGTCGATCACCGACCAGACGGCGACGGTGACCTACGCGTATTCCGAAGACGGAATGGAGGCGGGATGCGCGATCTCGTTCGCGGCGGGTTCGTCGGTCGTGCGTCAGGTGGTGCGCGACTTGTATCGCCCCGATCTCGTCGTCGCGGTTTCGAACGTCATCAACGGCGTCGCCGTCTCGGGCTTTGACTACCAGCATGACGCCGCCGGTCGTGTGGTGTCGAGGAACGATGACGCGTTTTCGTACAACGCGCGGGGGGAGGTTGTTTTCTCGCGCAGAGGCTACGCAGAGGAAGATTCCTATGCGTATGACGACATAGGGAACCTTCTGATTTCCACATGCAACTCCTCGACTAACACCTATACGGCAAACAGCCTCAACCAATACACATCCATTCTCCGCGACACTGCGTCTCCGCGTGAGATATCACACGACCTCGACGGCAACATGCTTTCAGACGGGCTGCAGCAGTTCGCATACGACTCTGCAGGGCGTCTTTCGTCAGTCTCTACCGGCGGAGTCGCTGTCGCGGCGTTTCAGTATGATGCGTTCGGGCGCAGGGTGCGCAAGACGACGCAGGAGGCGACGCATACGTATCTCTACGACGGGTGGAACCTCGTCCTTGAGCGTATCGAGCGGGACGGCGGCGAGACGGACACCGTAGAATACTTCTGGGGTAAGGACATCTCCGGATCGCTCGGCGGCGCAGGCGGCATAGGCGCTCTTCTCTACCTCAAGCACAACGGAGATGCGTATGTTCCGATCTACGACGCGAACGGGAACGTGGTGCAGTATGTCGATGCGACGGGCGCAATAGTCGCCTCATACGTCTATGACGCCTTCGGGCGCACGCTTGCTTCTGCCGGATCGCAGGCGGAGCTCTTCCGGTTCCGCTTCTCGACTAAATACCACGACAGCGAGTCGGGCCTTGTCTATTTCGGCTACCGCTTCTACTCGCCAAGCCTTGCTCGCTGGCTCACGCGCGATCCCCTTGAGGAGCATGGCGGCCTGAACCTATACGAGTTCTGCGGCAACGACGCGATCGGCCAAGTCGATCCATACGGACTGGCAATGGGCTTCCTAACGCCATTCGGCCTTCCGGAATTTCAGATGCTTCAGCTTGGCGCAGATGTGTTCTGGTTGACAGTTGCGGAATACTACATTAGGCGTCAGGAGAATAGTCCGATATCCGCTGACATGTTAGAGCTTTCCATTTCAGGTCTTATAGGGTCGAGGGAATATGTTTTCCCGCGGAATGGGCAACTTGCAAGCGCGATAAAAGCCTCATCTGAATACAAAAAGATCATCGATGATCGTGTTGAAAATCAGCATCTTGGCAACAAGGTATACCATGAGTCAGGCATATCGACTGATTTCAACACGCACGATCTTAAGTCCGCCGTAGGAAAGGCTAGAATCAAACTGGATGGCAACGTGTGCAAATTAAGTAATCGTAGTGCTCGCTTAAATCTTGACGTGACAGTTACTGATACGTATAATTTTGAATGGTGGAGGTATGCGAAAGTTAAAACAAAAGGTTGGAAATTGACAGTTGCTAATAATGCTGCGTTCATAAGTCAGATGCTTGGATATCTTAAACAGTATCCTTGGCGAGTGGAGTTTGACGATAACAGGAGGTGGCCGTGGCGTTGAGAAAATTCATCAGCGCGATTAAATTGGTAATCCACGGCGTTGAAAAGCGTCCGTGGATTCCAATGGTTATTTATCTTGCTTGCTTTGCTTTGTTTGTAATGGTAGCCTGGATACCAATTGTAAACTTTCTATATTCGAAATGGCGCCCGTTGCCGATGCTGTCTTCGTCGGCAAAGCTGATGATCGGGGAAGTTGTCTATTGGATTTACAGGCTTTTGTATGCGGTCGGCGTCTTTTCTGTTGTTGTAGTGCCTTTTGTGATGTTGTGCGCCATGCGGTTTAAGAGCGCGTTCTATACATTGGTGATGGGCATAGCAGGCATAGCCGCATCGGCAACCTTCATGTTGTTGACCGCCCCTATCTGGTTTGTTCTTGGAATTGAAGAGTTAGATGCGAGGCAGGAATTGGGGAAAGATAAGGTCGTTAAAGTCTATAAAGATTACGATGCTGCTGCGGCGAAGTCGGAAGATCTTGGCAAGATCGTTCCGCCCGGGGCGACCGACATTACGGTAGTTTACCATGTCTATTTCCAGGGATATTCTAATAATTTTCGCTGCAGTGTTTCCAAGGATGATCTTATGAAATTCGCATCTGAGCGGAAGTATGTATTTAAGGAGCACAACCTCTTAGATGATATTAACCGTGGAGATGACTTTCGTTGGCACGATAAAGACGATACGCTGTTTTCTCAGTTTCCTGACATTGAGAATGGACAAGTCGTGAATCATCATCCTGACGGATATCTACGCTGCGTGGCAATAGATGGGCATGACGGGGGAACGCGAGCAGAGGAGGAATTGCTGTATCTTTATGATGTCAAGTGCTCCATCCTTTGGGTGAAGCGTAGCCATTAGCCATGGCGTCTTGCGGAGATTATGAAAATGACAGGAGTAATTAAATCGATCATCCACGGCGTTGAAAAGCGTCCGTGGATTCCGATGGTCATCTATCTTGGGGTCTTTGCCCTGTTTGTGCTTGCAAGCGGACTGCTGCTTGCTGACATGATAGATTCTCGCTGGCGGCCATTCGGTGATTTTACGAAAGAGGAGAAAGCCGTCATCAGCGATATCGGCGACTACATTGGCTGGGCGGTTGTCGCGGTAGGCGTCTTTTCCTGCGCCGTTGTGCCGCTCATAATGCTTTGCGCTGGGAGATTCCGCGCGGCGTTCAATACACTTGTCATGGGAATTGCTGGAATCGGAGCGTCTGTCACCTTTTTCTTTCTAACCGGCCCGTTGTGGTTCGTAATCGGGCTCGAGTCTGCAAAAGCAACGGATGCCTTTGGCGACAAGGGCGCCGTAGTGGAAGAATTCAAAGATTATTCTGATGTTGACCTGTTCGATGAACTTCATGATTTCCTTCCTCCTGGCGCAAAGGACATCATTGTTGCCAGGAAGCTGTATTTCCAAGGGCATGCTGTAGATTTTCGCTGCAGAGTTTCTGAAGAGGACCTTAGAAAATTTGCTTCAAGGCGGAATTATGTATTTAAACAATTTGATCTTGTGAAAGACGACTATTCTCAATTCCATCTCTATAAGAAGGACCATAAGATATTCTCTCAGTTCCCGCGAGTAAGCACAGGTGAACTAGTCGGGCATCATCATGCGGATTACTTGAGATGTGCAGCGATCTGTGGAAGTGAGAAATCCCCATCCCCGACTATGGAAGATCTGCTTTACGTTTATGATGCAAAATGCTCAACACTATGGGGGACGTATTCAAAATAGGCATGAGTCGTGGAGGCCGACAAGGTGAAGATAGCAGAAGCGATAGGTGCGGTGATTAGAAAGATCGAGGCGAAACCGAGCATCCCAGCCGGAGTGTATTTCGGCGTGTATATGGTGTCGTGGGTCGTGGCCGCGCTGTCGGCAACCCATCTCGTCGATCCGAAGTGCCGCTTTCTATCGTGGCTGATGCCGTCTTCGGCTCTAATGTATGAGGATGTATGCCGAGGGATGGATCATGTCGTGCTGGCAGTTGGCGTGGTCGCCGTTATCGTGGTTCCCTTCGTCATGCTGTGCGCAAGGCGATTTCGCGCGTCCCTCAAGACCTTGCTCATCGGGTTTGCGGGGATCGTCGCATCGCTCGCCTTCTCGTTCCTGACGGAAGACATGCTGTTCTTCGTGTCGCTTAGCGTAGATAACGCCCGCAAGGATGCAATGCGGAGCGCGGAAGTGGAGCGTTGCGCAGAATAGTCGCCCCGTCAGATCGGCAGCCTGATGGTAAAGGTGGAGCCTTCGCCGGGCTGCGACTTGCACGTTATCGTGCCTCGGTAGAATGTGACGATCGACTTGGCAAGGGCGAGCCCGAGCCCGAATCCAGGCTCCGAAACGGCGTCTTTCGTGCGGAAGCCGCGGTCGAATACACGCGGCGCCACCACGGGGTCTATGCCAATTCCCGTATCTGAGACTGAGATGCCTATGGAGTCGAGCGACCGAAACGCCGTGACGGCAACGCTTCCGCCCGCAGGCGTGAACTTGATTGCGTTGTCCACGATGTTGCCTATCAGGCGCTGGAACTTCGCCTTGTGCCCGGCATATGTTATCGGCGCCTTGTCCATCGAGGCCGAGAGCTTCACGCCCTTGGCCTCTGCGGCTGGCGCGTAGAGCTCAACCACGAAGTCGATGATATTCGAGAGGTTCTGCTCGCTGGGCGGCTCCCTTTCGGCGAATGCGTTGTTCCTTGCTATTTCGGCATGGGTCTCGAAGAGATCGAGGATCCTGTTGCAGGATTCGGCAATCAGCCCCGCGGCGGCAGAGTGGTCGCAGGAGTTGTCGAAGATGCATTGGGCCTGCTGCGATATGTGTGAGAGCGGAGTCCTGATGTCGTGGAGTATGTTCCGCGTCAGCTCGCGGAGCTCCTCCGCCTGTTGCTCCTGTATGGCGAAGAGCCTGTTGAACGAGGTCGAAAGCCGGTCTATCTCGCGGATTCCTGAATTGACCGGGAAAACCGCCGTTCCGCCTTTCTCCGTGATGTCGTTCGCCTTGTCTGACAGCTTGGCTATCGGCTTGGCGATTCCGCGCGAGAGGATTCTCACGATTGCATAGCCTACGGCCACCGCGAACACGGCGGCGACGATGATCCAGATCGTTATCCAGAAGTATTCCGACGTGGCGCGTCCCCAGTGCCCGGGGCCAAGCCCATCCTCGAGCGTGGACCATCCAAGCGCCACCGCGACCGACGCGACCAGCGCCATCGCGCAGATAAGCGTTGGCATCATGCGCCGCGCGATAAGCGCCCGCAGCGGAATGGAGACATCATTGCAGCACATAGCCAAACCCGCGTATTGTGGAGATCATGTTGGGCTCGTCGTTGGCGCATAGCTTCTTCCTGAGCGAGCAGATGCGCGTCTCGACGATCTTCGACGGCGCGAAGTCCAGTTCCCAGACGCTATGCAGGATCATCCTGGTCGGGACGGTCCTGCCGGTGTTTCTCATGAGAAGCTCCAGAAGGGAGTATTCGCCAGCCGTAAGGGCGATCCGCCGTCCTCCTCGCTTGACCTCGTGCGTCTCATGGCATAGCGTAAGGTCTTTCACGGTCAATACGTTGTAGCCCTGCGCGTAGGACGTGCGACGTATCTGCGCATACACCCTTGCCATGAATTCGTTTATGGCGAAGGGTTTCCCGATGTAGTCGTCGGCCCCGGCGTTGAGACCGGCTATCTTCTCGCAGGGTTCGCTCAATGCGCTTAGGACGATGATCGGCGTCTTGACTCCTTTACCCCGCGCGGACTTGATCAGGTCGATCCCCGACATGCGGCCGTCGAGCTTGATGTCGATTGCGGCGATGTCGTAAGGCCGCTTGGATATCATCCGGAGCCCCTCTTCGCCAACGGCGGTGCAGTCGCAGGAGAAGCCTTCTTCCTCGAGCTTGTCGGACAGGAAATTGACTGTATCCTTGTCGTCTTCTACAATGAGTGCTTTCATAGTCTGCGGACATTATACCGAAATTTTGCCATTCGTGCTTTTCGAAGTTCAAATTTTCTTGAACTTCGCACCCCTTTAGCGCGGCAAAAATATTTTTCGTATTTGAACTAAACTTGAACTTCGTTTGGTATAGTATTGGAGAAATGAAGAGACTGATGCTATTGCTCGGCTTGCTCATGACCGCATTCGTGTGGGCGGATGATCTCGGTTATTCGCCCGACGGAGGGCTGGTGTCGTTCGGGGAGTTCGATTATGTCTATGACTCGGCGAGCAGGCTCACGGAGGTGTGGTCCAACGGCGAGATGGTTGTCGAGAGCCGATACGACGCGCTCGGCCGCAGGGTGATAAAGCGGACGCCGGACGCGACTCACACTTTCGTGTATGACGGGTGGCTACTTGTGGTCGAGCGCATAGAGCGGAGCGGTGGTGTTCACGAGCAGATCGATTACTGGTGGGGCAAGGATATCTCCGGAACCCTCGATGGCGCAGGTGGGATAGGCGGCCTACTTTACATCAGGAAGAACGGTTGCGAAGTCTATGTGCCGCTATATGACGGAATGGGTAACGTGGTGCAATATGTTGACAAGCACGGCACTCTTGTGGCATCATACTCATATGACGCATTTGGCAACACCATCCAGAAAAGCGGCGTGAAAGCTGAAGAGCTAAGGATGCGCTTCTCGACGAAGTATTTCGACGATGAGGCGGGGCTCTACTACTTCGGCCGCCGCTTCTATTCGCCCCGCATCGCCCGCTGGCTCACCCGCGACCCGATAGAGGAACGCGGTGGGTTGAATCTGTATGTAGCCTGTGGGAATGACATCGTGAATCATTGCGATTTCCTTGGCTTTTACACATTAGGTGATGCATACGATAGTTTGGAAAGGCGTAAAGTGCCAAAGACGAAACGAGTCGGTTTGAGTTATATCTATTTTGATTTCGAAGTGTTCAACGAGTGGTTGGCAATGGAACGAACGCGAGGAGCGTGGTGGACGGCATTGCCAAAGTGCCCAAGCAGAATTTGCATTAAGAAGAATGGCTCGCCGGAAAATCCTGATAAGCGCAAGTGGAAAAATCCACAGCGGATGATTCTCAACAGGATCAACCATCCAGGTGGGTTTTTCGAAATGCGATCACGTCCTTGCGGGCATTCGGCGAATCAGTGTGTGTATGACAAGAACGGGAATCTGCTGCGAAACCAGCCTGCAGCTGGAACGGCGGATTACTATAGTTTCCCCGAACATTGGTGGCGGCATTCGATACATGATCTTCGCCCATTTGAGATAGCCAGGGAATTGGGGCGAATACCAGATTATTATTCTGTGAGGCCGACATGGTAAAGGGCTGGGCGAGTATAATGGCGATGCTGGCGGCAGTTGAATGCGCGTTGCTGCTGCCTGTCTTGAATTTGCTTGGCTGGTGGGCATATGCCGCATGCTGCGTTTTGACGGTAGCCAATTCGTTCTCGATCTTCGGGATTGAAAAAGCTCGCGGCAAAGTCTTCTCGGAACGAGTTCGTTGCCTGTGGTTGACGGGATATGCCTTGCTGGTAGGGTATTTCGTCTTTACGTTAGTAATATACGCTATGGATTGATTGCCATGTCATCGGGATCACACGCATTCTTTTTTGGACTGCAGTTCGCGCTTGGAGCCTTGCTGGTCGTCCCGTTCTTTGTCGTCCCGATATCTGTCATTGTATCTATGGCGATTCGCAAGATTAACCCCGTTGACTGGATTGATCTTCTGCCGTTGATCCTGTGCCCGTTGATATGGTCGGTGGCTGAGGCGTTTTCGTGTCACATGAGCGAGAGATGGTTGTCGGTTCTATACATTGCAGGTGCGATGTGGTCGTTGGCATTCATTTTACGCGTCTGCATCGTTCTGGTCATAAGGCGCAATATGGCCTTTCTGTCAGTTGTGACAGGGCTTCTCCCAATGATTTATATCGTTCTCTCGTATTTGCATGATTGATGCGCATTTTCAAACACCAGGTTTTCTTGAGCAGCAGCCTGCAATGGCGCGGCAAAATTATTTTTCGTATTTGAACTAACCTTGGACTTCGTTTGGTATAGTATTGGGGAAATGAAGAGACTGATGCTATTGCTCGGCTTGCTTGTGACCGCATTCGTGTGGGCGGATGAGCTTGGCTACTCGCCCGACGGAGGGCTGGTGTCGTTCGGGGAGTTCGACTACGTTTACGACTCGGCGAGCAGGCTCACGGAGGTGTGGTCCAATGGCGAGATGGTCGTCGAGAACCGATACGACGCCCTCGGCCGCAGGGTGATAAAGTGGACGCCGGAGGCGACTCACACTTTCGTGTATGACGGGTGGCTACTTGTGGTCGAGCGCATAGAGCGGAGCGGTGGTGTTCACGAGCGGATCGATTACTGGTGGGGCAAGGATATCTCTGGCACTCTCGATGGCGCAGGTGGGGTAGGCGGCCTACTTTACATCAGGAAGAACGGATGCGAAGTCTATGTGCCGCTCTACGACGGCATGGGCAATGTGGTGCAATATGTTGACAAGCACGGCGCTATTGTGGCATCATACTCATATGACGCATTTGGCAACACCACACAGAAAAGCGGAGTGAAGGCTGACGAGCTAAAGATGCGCTTCTCGACGAAGTATTTCGACGATGAGGCGGGGCTCTACTACTTCGGCCGCCGCTTCTATTCGCCCCGCATCGCCCGCTGGCTCACCCGCGACCCGATAGAGGAACGCGGCGGGTTGAATCTGTATGCGTATTGCGGGAATGATTTGGTTAACAAGGTGGATGTCATGGGTGAGCGCCCATTCCAGACGGAGGGAAAATGGACGTTGGTGAATGGGCTGAATGATACAGAGTATCACACATATAATTGCATTGAGTTTGATGGGAAAGGCACAAAAGATGCCTATGTTAAGCATTTCACGAAGTATTCATTCGCAACCTTGCCGGAAAAGTACAAATTAAACTTTACATATAACCTGATTCATCAGCTAGGGATGGACTCTGACAGAAATGCGTGTTGGTGCTTGGTGTTGTCGCCATTTCAAATATATACGCGAGAAGAAAGGAATGGGGTGGTCTATCAGTTGCGTACCAAGGTCAAGACGCTGGACAAGCATAAACGATGTTGCGAAAAGCCTGAAGTTCATGTAAAAGCGGTGGAAGGAAGATCAATTGTTATTGGCCCGAGATAGTTTGTTACGTTATGAATAAATGGTTTGCTATATTGTTGTGTGGTGGATTGTTGTGCTGCGGCATGTTTTTGGTACAACATTCAACTTCTTGTCATGTTGCTCACAAAGAGTCGCAGACGGTTCATGATGTTGAGCTGGCTATAAAATCATTGACGCTTGCTTCAAAACGATATGATGCAATGAATGTAGTCGATGTCTTTGGAGACATATACAATCGGGCGAACAAACGGCTAGATGAAAATGGATTTTACGGGATAGGTTTGCATCTTGTGGATACAAACACTGATGCCGATACGTCGTCGGTTACGATCGATGTGCCAGTGTTGACGATATTCCAGACATTTGAGTTTGTTGCGCAAAGATTTGGCTGGACGGTTGAGTATAGTGGAGGCGGTGTGTTTGTCAGAGGAAAACATATTGAATGATGAGGTCGTGGTACATCCTTGTCGGGGCTCTGCTCTGGATAATATTGGCGTTGGCGATATATGCCACGATGAACAGGACGTCTGCTAATGGTGTGACTTTGTCCATTGTCGGCGGGGAGGTGTCGGGTAATGAAGAAGCCGACGTATCGTTTGTGATAAGTAATGGCACGTCGAATGTCATTTCGTTCTTCAAGGTCTATGATGATGGATTTGGCTACTCCCTCGAATGGCAGGAAGGTGGCAACTGGAGGTCGCCGGGTGTTAAATGGTGTGCTACAGGTCGTGATGTTGTGAAATTGAACACGGCAGAGGTTTACTCGTTCAAGGCGAAAGCCCCGTTGGATAATTGCAAGCGGCGTCTTTCGGTGGAGTATTGGAACGGAGAACTGTTTGCCTCAGATCCTAATATGGCAACATCGGAGGCGTTTGTCTGTTTGCCTGCCAATTGCTTAGACGCTACTGCGATTGGCAGCAGAGATGCGCATCTCAAGCCGACAAAGTTTATTGGTGGTAAGTGATGATGCCATGATGGAGCATGAAGAAGAGTTGGATAGTTTGCTTTCTGGAGATATGCTGTGAGCCGATTATGGATCTTTATAATTGGTTTGTTGAGCTTATACGCCGTAAGGGCTGACAGCTTCGGCTACTCGCCCGACGGCGGGCTGGTGTCGTTCGGGGAGTTGACAAGCACGGCGCGCTTGTGGCAGAATTCGCATTGAATGCATTCAGGATCACCATGCGGGGAAATGGCGTGATTAAAAAACCGCAGGGAGATTAAATGCAAGTGTCCCTTTTTGTCCACCATGATGTTGGCAATTCTGTTCCCAGCATTGCCAGAGAGAAATCTGCTACATGCTTTTGCCATCTGATAGATTTAATTGGGTGCGATCCGCGAAGTTCAAGAAAATTTGAACTTCGCCAAGCAGGGTTTTCTGGCTTTTGCTATACTTACCATGTTTTCAGATGAAATGGGAAAGGACGGGAAACCTGCGAAACGTGAAAACGGTATTATAGAAGACATAGAAATGAGCGACAAGAAACAGCGTGTGGTATTTGACGAGTTTGCGGCCAAGAATCTTGATCGCAACATCTCCCGCTCTTCTCGTCTCAATTCGCAAGGCAACATCGGAACGCCGCGAATACGACAAGGACAAGCCGCGCAAGGCGAAAAAGGGTGCTGCGAAATGAAAGGCCTTGGTGTAAACTGCTTCCGCTGTCGCGTAATGCGCTATGACGGACAAGTCGGCTTCACGAAGTTGGACTCTGCCGAAATCCCGTGCAGCAAGAAAAAGTCGGCTGTGATGGGTGCGATGTAATTTACGGAGGAATCGGAAATGGAAAAAGAAGATGGCGTGAAACTGAGCAAGAGGTCTGCAGATGGCAAGATCGCATATTTCATCAAGCCCATTCTGAAAGTTTTACAGGATGCTGGCGGGCAGTTGGAACGCGTGGAAATCAAGGAGCGCATTGCCGATCTTGATGTGCGCGAGTGCAAGGCGCAGACGAACTTTGCGCACCGTGTTCGTATTTCCTCACCTACCATCAAGAGTTTCGCGAACAACTCATAGTTGAGTGCTAATTATGAAAATTACAAATAAAGTCAAAGACGAAATTAAGATGATGGGTACGGTTGTAATTGCCGCATTGATTATGACGGGATGTGCGTCTGTGCGTCTTGTTGCGCGTGAAACGAATCCTCAGGAAAAGGAGACCTTCGTCAATGAGTGCGGATGGAGTATGGATCTTGAGGGTGGGAAAACTGAAATAAGAGTTGGAGAGCGGGAGACGCTTGGGGCTGTAAAACTCCATACGAATTATCTCTATGCACTTGGATCCGTTCTTTCGTTTGGCATTTGGATGCCGTTTGACATTACGTATGAGGTGAACAAATGAGTAAGTTTGCGAATCTGGTCGTTTTCATCGATGGAACAGGGAACAATGATTTCAAGAAGTCTGTTGAAGAGCAGACAAATGTTGCGCGGTTGTGGCATGCGTGTGAAGAAGTGTCTACGGATGAGGTCTCTCAAAATGTGATTTACAAACCGGGGGTTGGCACGCGGCGTTGGGAACTGGTGCGCGGGCAGGCGAGAGGGGCCTATCTTTGCGACCGGGTTAATGAAGCAGTGTCTTGGTTGAATAATGAAGTGAAGATCGCCAAGGAGGATGGACGAATTCCGCGCATCTATCTATTTGGTTTTAGTCGCGGAGCATATGCTGTGCGTTGGCTTGCCACGAAAATACCATATGAGATTGAAGTTCTTGGCGTGTGGGACACGGTGAAAGCGACACTCAGCGGACCGGATGTTGATGTTGCATCTCGGAATGTCAAACGCGCTTTTCACGCGATTGCAATTGACGAGCATCGTGGATTGTTTGACGTAACGCATTTTCGGGATTCTCCGCAGGCTGTCGAGGTATGGTTCCCTGGTTGCCATTCGGATGTAGGAGGAGGATATAAGGAGGCAGATTTGTCGTACGCGCCATTGAACTGGATGGTTCATCTTTCCACGAAGTGTGGGTTGCTTGTTGATCAGACGAAGATTCCAAGTGAATCATACTTCGATTCGGCCATGCCGGTCGTGCATGACGAAACGCAGAAATTTGGTTGGTGGTTTATTGGTCTCTGTACGTTTGACCGCTATTTCAATCGTAAGGTTGGCGTGATGGATGTTGTGTATCCCACCGTTGCGCAATTGCGGGCGCTCGGTTATTCGCCCGACTATTTGCCACAGAACTGTGTGGCTTGGAATGAAAACGCGGCATCGGCGAACATCGTATGATAGTATCTGCAAACGCACTCAGCAGCCGCGATATGATGGTCTTTGCCTCGCGAAGATCGCCCATCACATGGCGCTTCTCTTCCGCCGGCGCTTCCTCTCATGTTCCTATGTGCGCTATGAGCAACTCACGGTGGGGCATTAAATTGTAAAATCAGATATACAAAGGAAATGTCATGAAAATAAGGAATATTGTCATCCATAATTTCAGAAGCATCATTGATGCGACCATCACGATGAAGGATTATATGTTGGTCATTGGAGCCAACAATTCCGGAAAGTCGGCCATTGTTGACGCCATTCGAGCATTCTACGAGGTTGACAAGGAATCAAAATTTATAACAGACCGAGATGTGCCAAAGGCTGGGAGTGAAGATAAGGATTCTTGGATCGAAATAACCTATGAACTCTCAGAGGAAGAAGACGCCTCTCTCAAAGAAGAATACAGGACGAAAGATCGCTTGCTAACGCTTCACAAATGCCTGACAGGTGATAAAACGAAAGCTGGCTATATTTTCAACAAGGGAGTGGATGGAAAGATTTCCGACACGCCATTTTATGGTGCTAAGAATGTTCAAGATGGTAAGATTGGCGATGCAATCTATATACCAGCAATATCTAAGGTGGATGATCAGACAAAATTGTCTGGTCCATCTGCGCTGAGAGATTTGGTCGTGAAGATATTGGAAGGAGTGGTTGAAGACAGCGAACCTTATCAACTGTTAACCGGGCAGGTTGATGCATTTGCATCTCAGGTATCAAAGTTGGAAACGGATGATCATCGGTCATTGGCCGGATTTGAAAAAAGATTTAATGAGAGCTTGTATGCATGGGGAACGCGATTTGCGTTAAAGTTTAATACGCCGTCACCTTCTGAGATGGTTAAGAATATGGTGTCGTGGAGTTTGAAAGATGATGCATTGAAGGTAGAGCAGACTGTGGATCGTTATGGCTCTGGGTTTCAACGATATTTCATTTATTCACTGATAAAACTAAGCGCACAATTCCTTCCGAAGAAGAAAAAAACGAAGGCGAAAGACTTTTGCCCGAATTTCACGTTGCTGCTGTTTGAAGAGCCAGAGGCATTTTTGCATCCTCAGCAACAGGATGAATTGTCTAGAAGTCTGAAAAACATAAGTGGAAATGACACTTGGCAAGTGATGTGTACGTCGCACTCGTCGCACTTTGTTTCGCATAACATGGAGGACTTGACGTCCATTGTTAGGATGCGGAAGGAAGCAACGGTGTCAAAAGCCTATCAAATTTCTGATGCGACATTGAATGAGTTGTTGACGGCTTCTTTTGACAAGACTAAATATCCATTGCTTTTTGCGAACTATAAAGCTTCAAGTGTTGATATGGAGGGCATTAAATTTGCTATTTGGATGAACCCGGCGAGGGCTGGCGTGTTCTTTGCCGAAAAGGTATTGTTGTCTGAGGGGCCAACAGAGGTTGCAATCATAAATAAATGGGTCGATGAGGCTAAATTGGAATTGCCGCCCGGTTCGTCTGTCATTGATTGTTTTGGTAAGTTTAATATCTTTAGGTTCATGATGCTTATGGGAGCCTTGGGTATAAAGCACTCAGTGGTTCGAGATAAGGACACGAGTGCCGAGCACGAGGAATGGAACAAGCTTATTGAAGATTCCAAAAATAGTTTTACGGATCAAATCGCAGAAATGGATCCTGATATTGAAGGGGAAATTGGAGCAGAACCAACGAAGGAGAAACACGCGAAGCCCCAGAAATTGTTGTGGCAATATGTTAATGGCAAGTTGAATCCAGACAAGGTCGAAGCAGTGGTAGCCAAAATTAAGGCATTATTTTAATTTAGGAAGTGACATTCATAGTTGTGAGTTCAAAATGACAGGAAAGGAAGTGCAACATGATTCCTACGGTGTTTATTAGCTCAACGGTTGATGATCTGCGGCATATTCGCGATGCTGTTCGGGCTACGGTTGAAGAGGTTGGATACCAACCCGTCATGAGCGAGTACGGTGAAATAGGGTACATGGGCGGAGATGCCGCAGAAGATGCTTGTTATCGCACTGTTCCAGGATGTCAGTTAGTGGTTTTGATAATTGGAAAGCGATATGGAAGCGCAGCTCGGAATTATCCAGATAAAACCATTACGGAACTTGAATTTGAGAAGGCTCTAGAAAATAGCTCGCGTATTATCACATTGGTGGACAAGGAGGTGCTTGGCTTCAAGAAAGTATTCGATGCCAATCCTCATGAAAAGAAGGTCAAGTATCCGGGTATGAATGAGCCGCGAAAAACATTTGAGTTCATATCGAGAGTATCACGCTCCGCAACAAAGAATGCAATTTTACCTTATTCGACCGCATCAGATGTGCGAGGCCTTTTGAAAAGGCAATTTGCGATCTTGTTTCATGATTTGTTAGAGTCAAGAGTTTCCCCGGCTATCGCCTCGATTAATGATATTCTTTGTGAAGTCAAGACAATGCGGCAGGCGATGACACAAGACGCCAAGCCGGATGTCAAGTTTCTTGCGGCAATTAGATTTTTGATGGACGATGAAAATGTTCAATTCAGGAATCTCATTAAGGATGCGACCTCGGGGCTGGTGGAGACGGCGATCCCTAAAATCGAGGCCAACGAAGATTTAGAGGGATTCCTGCGAGATAGCCGGATTAAATATCAAGTAATGGATATGGGTGAAGGTATGAGGTTCCCCAAGATGTTGAAGATCAAGCATGGTTGTGGATTTGTGCCCCATCCATGTGCCATGCCAGAACCTGGCGAAAAACCGAAAGACGCAAAATATGCATGGTGTGAGCCAGGGGAAATGTTCATGAATCAAACCGCGTTTGATTATTATTGTACTGCCTACAAAGCGATCAAGCGCAAGATGGAAATGGCAGTTTAAATCAGAGGGGTGATTATGGAAAAAGTGATTGATTGCAAGTTCAAAGTCCTCCACGTGTTTAACGAACACGAGGTGTCGTTAACGTTGTATAAGGGGTTAACCTTTCTTCTTGGTCCAAATGGAGCTGGTAAGACACAGACACTGCATTCGTTGCGGGATTTTCTGCAGGGGCAAAAGAAGAAGGCCCGCTACTTGTCGTCTAACCGAATAGGGATGATGGAACAATGCAGGTCGCAATGTGATCAATATAGCTATAGTAGAACAGATTATTCCTTTGGCGGTCAATCGGCTAAGAAAATGCGGGAAAGGATTGAAACTGCTACAGGTGATTTCTTTACTATGGATGCTCGGCGCGATGTGTTTATAAAAGTCGCAGAGCGCCTTAGCGTTTTGTTTAAACGGCAGGTATCATTGCGGTGGGATGAAGGTAATTTGAAGGTTTTTGTATCACGTACTGGGGCTAAAAATGAGTACTCCGTTGCACTAGAAGCCAGCGGGTTGGTGAATGTCATATCAATATTGGCAGCGGTTTATGATCCGGAAATTGAATTTCTTTTGATAGATGAGCCGGAGGTTTCATTGCACCCGCAACTTCAGGCTTATCTTTTGCGTGAAATTCGTGAGGCTTGCGATTTGACGTCAAAGACGGTCGTGCTCTCGACACATTCACAAGAAATGGTAAGTATTAGTCGAACAGAGGATATTTGCAGATATGTATTCTTTTCTGAAGGGAAGTTGCCGCTTCAGATGAAGCCAGAAGAAGAAGTGTTGAAGAGCTCAAAATTGCAGGAGTTTCTATGGCGGATGGGAGAGGTGTACAAAATTGGATTCTTTGCAAAGAAGGTGCTTTTGATTGAGGGCGTAAGCGATTTGATTCTTTGCAAGGCTATCTCTCGCAAACTCTCATTGGCGATTGATGTGGCTGGTTGTCAGATAATACCGGTCGACGGGAAGGGTCAATTCCCGGTAGTGGCAAAGCTATTTCTGGCGTTAGGCAAAGAGGTGTCGATTTTGACGGACCTTGATGGATTTTTGGATGATGCAGAGGTTGTTAAGATATTTAACACACAGGAGAAAGCAATTGCTATTGCTAATGCCTATTTAGCAAAGTCGCTTTCTGAAATGGTGCAGGGTGTGAAGACTGCCCTTGATGGTCTAATGCGGCGAACGTATCAGAATTTGGTGTCGGTTTATAAGTCGCACCCGTATTATACGAAAGAATCTGAAACAGAGCTTAACGCGAACAGTGAAAAACTGATGCAGACCATTAAACGGGCATTGGTGGCAGAGCTGTTCTCGCGGAGCGATGAAGATGTTTTGCGGTGGAATGGTGGAAAAGAGTGGCAATCTTTACGAGTAAGGATTGGAAGCGTGTTGGAAGCGCTTGAGAAAGCAGGGTGTTTTGTCTTGCGTAAAGGCGCCATCGAAAGCTATTATCAATTCGCAAATAACGCGGCATACGAAGAGAAGCCATCGAACGCAGTAAAGGAAGTTGAAGGGATGACTTCTCTGTCGAATGATGACGTTGAGACGCATTATGATGTTATGGCACGCGCATTGAAGAGTGTTGCAATAACCGAGGTTGTTGATGAAAGTTATGCTGTTCGAAAGGAGTTGTTGAGCGAATTGGCCTTGGCTATGGAAGTCGTTGGAAATAAGCATAACGCAACCGAGTCTGATGTGACGGCGGCTATTAAACAGTCCAAGGGGTTAGTCAACTCTTTATTCAAATACGAGGTGGTTCATGAGAATGGGAAGGTCGGTTTAAGAATATCAAGTAATGCAACGACATTGAAGATTAAAGGGATGCCTTTCGTGATCTTTTCTGGTGAAAATGTAAACACTAAGGTCAGAGAGACGGTTTTACATGACGAGTAATCTGACAAGACGTGATTTTGGTATAATATCGGCATGGCACAGTTAGAGCATATAGAGGCGATAGAGAAGCGGCTTTGGAGCGCGGCAGATACGCTGCGGGCGAACTCCAATTTTGCCGCGAATGAGTTTTTCATGCCTGTGATGGGGCTTATCTTCTTGCGCCATGCGTATAGCCGTTTCCTTGCGGTGAAGGACGAGGTGGTTAAGTCGCTTCCGTCCCGAGGCGGTAAGACGCGTGCGCTTGTTAAGGAGGACTTTTCAACGAAGGGGGCTGTATTCCTTCGTCCAGAGGCGCAGTTTGACTATCTTGTGGGTCTGCCGGACTCTGCCAACCGAGCAGAGGCCATCATCAAGGCGATGGAGTCCATCGAGGCCGATTATGAATCGCTTCGCGGCGTTCTGCCGAAGGAAGAATATAACGAGTTGGATAACGAGATTCTCGGACAGCTTTTGCGCAAGCTGAATCCGGAAGAACTCAGGAAGATGTCGGGCGATGTGTTCGGCCGCATCTACGAGTATTTCCTCACGCAGTTTGCGGGCACCAAGGCGCACGATGGCGGCGAATTCTTCACCCCTGTTTCGCTTGTCTCGTTCATCGCCAAGGTTCTTGAGACGGATTCGGGGATCGTGTTGGATCCGGCCTGTGGCTCTGGCGGCATGTTCGTGCAGTCCGCGCGTGTCGTGGAGCGGCAGAACCAGAACCCGTCCGAGAAGCTGACGTTCTACGGCATGGAGAAGAACGCCACGACGATCCGCCTAGCCAAGATGAACCTTGCCGTCCATGGACTTGAAGGCGACATCAAGAAGGCGATTACCTACTACGAAGACCCACACGAACTGATAGGCAAGGCCGATTTCGTGATGGCGAATCCGCCGTTTAATGTTGATGAGATTGACGCGGACAAGATCAAGAACGATCCGCGTCTGCCTTTCGGCCTGCCGAGCGTGAACGACAAAGGCAAGGTTTCGAATGGCAATTATGTGTGGATCAGCTACTTCTACAGCTACCTGAATGAAACTGGCCGTGCCGGATTCGTTATGGCGGCGGGTGCGGAGTCGTCCGGACGCGGCGACGCGCTAGTGCGCCAGAAGTTGGTCGAGACAGGTGCGGTTGATGTGATGGTTTCTATTCGCTCAAACTTCTTCTATACGCGGACCGTGCCGTGCGTCCTGTGGTTCCTAAACCGCGAAAAGAAAACGGAGAAGCAGAATGACACGGTGCTTATGATCGACGCGCGCAACGTCTACCGCAAGGTGACGCGCAAGATCAATGACTTCTCGCCTGAGCAGGAACAGAACCTTTTGGCAATCGTCTGGCTTTATCGCGGCGAAACGGCGCGTTACAAAAAGTTGCTGGCTGAGTACAGAAAGAATGGCGAGGACGAAGCGGTGGCATGGCTGGAGGAACGTTTCCCCGATGCTAAGTATCGCGATGTCGAAGGATTGGTAAAGGCGGTGTCGCGTGAGGAGATCGCGGCTAACGACTGGTCGCTTACGCCTGGGCGCTATGTTGGCGTAGCTGAGACGGACGACGGCGACGAAGACTTTGCCGAGAAGTTCGTGGCGCTCCACGAGGAACTGCGCCAACTCGACGCCGAAGCAGCTAAACTGGCGAAGAAGATTGACGCCAACTTCAAGGAGTTGATGGGATGAAAAACGAAGTGTTGCCAAAAGATTTCTCATCGACGGTCAAGGACATCAAATTGGCCATCTTGCAGGCGCGGGCGAGGGCGGCGCACCTCGCAAATGCCGAGGCGTTGAAACTTTACTTTTTCGTAGGGGGCTACATCTCGAAAAAGACGCGCAACGCCAAGTGGGGCTCTGGTGCGATCAATGCGCTTTCAGAGCGCTTACAGGTGGAACTGCCGGGGTTAAGAGGGTTTTCGGCTATGAGCATAAAGTATATGCGCCTGTTTTTCGAGGCTTGGGCAGGCATTCCGGAAATTCGACACTTGGCAAGTGTCGAATTTGGTGATTCTGCATTTCGACACTTGCCAAGTGTCGAAATTCGACAGTTGCCAACTGCCGAAATATGCGATACTGAGAATCGCTACTTGTTGAGTAGCGAAATTCGTCCGCTGCAAACGGGCGAATTGGGGGAAGATGATATTGCAGCCTTTTTCAGCATTGGTTTCACGCACCATCGCGAGATCATTCGTTTTTGTAAGAACTTTGATGAGCGTCTTTATTACATCCATGCTTGCGCAAAGGGGATGTGGTCTGTTGAGCAACTCCTTGAGCACCTACGTGCCGACGACTACCATCATATTGGCGCGTTGCCGAACAACTTCGAGAAGACGCTTTCCCCGATTGCGTTGGCGACACAGGCAGTGCGTTCGTTCAAGGACGAATATCTCCTTGATCTTGTGAATCTCGACAATGTCGATGTACGATATGGCTACGAGACCGATGAGCGCGTGTTGTCAAAGTCAATGGTTGCGAACATCGAGAAGACGATTCAGGCGCTTGGCGGCAACGACTTCTGCTTTATGGGGCGCGAGAAACGCCTGGTGATTGAAGATGAAGAGTTCTTTGTCGATCTGCTGTTCTTCCATCGCGGACTGAAAGCTATGGTGGCGATTGAACTGAAGATGGGCGATTTCCATCCGGGATATCTTGGTCAGCTTAATTTCTACCTCTCGGCGCTCGACAAGCTGATGAAGAAGCCGGACGAAAATCCGACAATCGGACTTCTGCTCTGCGAAAAGGTGAACAAGCCGGTCGTGCAATTAGCCGTGCAGGGCTATTCAAAGCCAATCGGCATTGCAACCTATCAGGCGCTTCGCAACATCCCTGAACCCTACAAGACGCTTGCTCCAGTTATCGATGGTGTTCGCCGTGTGCTGGCGGAAAGCGCAGCAGAGAGGAAGCCGCGCAAGCGCGCAATGTGGAAAGGAAAGAAAAAGGCATGAAGCGTGGGGCGACAGATGCCGTGAGGGTCTCACGCGGAGACGCGAAGACGCGGAGCCTGAGCCCGGATGGGCGCGGCTCTTTCTTTGCCACACGTCAAATACCACGTGTCCCTTGGCCGAAGGTGAAGCTTGGAGATATAGGGCGAGTGGCTATGTGTAAGCGCATCTTGAAGTGCGAAACAACGGATACTGGCGAAATTCCTTTTTTTAAAATAGGTACCTTCGGCAAGACGGCAGATGCTTTCATCGCAAAAGATAGATTTGAATATTATCGCGCACATTACTCGTATCCCAAGAAGGGAAGTGTCTTGATCTCTGCAGCAGGAACAATTGGCCGACTGGTAATTTTTAATGGAGAACCTGCCTATTTCCAAGATTCCAATATCGTTTGGCTTGAGCATGACGGACAAAGGTTGTGCGATAAGTATCTTTACTATTTTCTGCTTGGGCATGAGTGGCAGATTTCTCAAGGTGCGACTATTCAACGGTTGTACAATGATGATGTCAGAAGAACGGAGATAGATCTCCCCCCCTTGCCGATTCAGCGCCGGATTGCCGACATTCTTTCCGCGTATGACGACTTGATCGAGAACAACCGCCGCCGGATCGCCATCCTTGAAGAAACCGCCCGCCTCGCCTACCGCAAATGGTTTGGTGGAGAGGTGGGGCATAAAGCTACATTGGATGAGATATGCCATGATGTCCGACGTGGGGTTAGCCCCGATGCTATCGCGCCAGAAACTCCATACATCGGATTGGAACACATGCCGCGTCGCTCAATATCGCTCTGCGAGTGGGAGTCTGCGCAAAAGGTTACCAGTACCAAACTTGCCTTTGAAGCGGGCGATATTCTTTTCGGCAAGATTCGGCCTTACTTTCACAAGGTTGGAATCGCATTTGTTGATGGCGTTGCTTCTTCTGATGCGATTGTGATAAAGCCAAATCGTCCAGAACTGTTGGCATTCGTGCTTATGACAGTTTCAGGCGATGCGTTTGTTGCGGCGGCTTCGCAGGGAATGAAGGAAGGCTCCAAAATGCCCCGTGCCGATTGGAAGCAGTTGCTGCAATACCCAGTGTCGCTTCCCGATGATGAGACCCTTTCTGGGTTCAACAACGTGTTGAACCCGATTCTCGCACAGTTGAAAACGCTGTGCTTTTCCACCCGTACCCTTACCGTCTCTCGCGACATGCTGTTGCCGAGGCTGATGAAGGGAGGAATGAACTTATGAAAAAGTCAAAGTCAGTAAAAGTCATTACAAAAGATATTGCATGGGCAAAGAAGCAGTTGCAAGAATTCTTCAAAGTGACTCCTCATGTTATTTTGGGCACAGGAACTTCGTGTGCTGTTGATGTGGGGTTTGGCATGGGGGCATTAAAAGATGCCTTGTTTACTAAAATTAGGGTCGAGTCTTTAGATAAAAAATCTGCTTGTCAGTGGGCTAAAGTGGCGAAGGCGTTGGAGAAAGGGATTGATGTTGAACATTCTTTGGACCTTGCAACAACGGACAAATTGCGCGAGTTGATCCTGAAAGAGACAGGAGCTTCTGTTGCGCTATTAGATCAGAAGTATGCTGCTTTAATATGTAAGCGAGAACGGGAGTGGCCTGCAATGGCCATCATCAATAAAATCATTAGCGGGCTGTCCATCTCTGATTATAACGCATTGAATGTCATTACAACTAATTACGATCTATTGTTTGAATATGCTTGTGCCGCTTATGATATTAAATGTATCGATGGTTTTTGTGGAAGTGTCATAAAGAATGAGGATTGGGCGGCATCGTTACAAACAGTATGTCATAGAACTAAAGTTGTGCGCAATAAGCGTGCGAACATGAAGAATGGTTTTCTACCTCATGTGAGACTGCATAAGGTTCATGGGTCTTTGAATCGGTTTTTTATCAATAATGAGGTTGTAGGGGTGGACATGTGGATTAGTGCCGCGCCGACTGATGTAGAAAGAGTTATAATTACTCCTGGGTCATCGAAATATGAGAAGATTCAGAAGTATCGAAGAGAGCTGCAAGCAAAAGCAGATGAATCAGTTGATTCTGCAAAAGGTTTCCTCTTCCTAGGTTATGGAATGAATGATGCACACATTGAACAGTATATTGTGCAGAAGATACGTAAGGATCGAAAACCGGCTGTTTTTATTACGCGAGACCTTAATGATCGGATTGAGGACTTTGCAAAACAGAATGATGGTGTTTGGGTTGTATGCGGGTTGGAGAACCCAGATTCAGGAACTCGAATTTATAACAACCAGCTGGGTGATTGGTTGTTAATCCCAGGAAAAAAGCTGTGGGAGTTCTCGCAGTTTGCAAAAGAAATAATGTGAGGTGGATATGGCTCTGTTCGATTTTAATGATAATGATCAGTTTGGCACTGTGCGGTCAGTTGATACGCGCCGTGTTGTAGTTCAAGTTGCTTCTGATGAGGCTTTACGACTGGCTAGGGTTGGACAATTGGCGACAATTAGGCTGCCGGGCGCAATAGATGAATGGCTCATTGCCTTAATTGATAAGGTAATTAAGACACCTGTTGGAGCTAATGTTTCGGGGCTTACGACAGAAGATGAGGTAGAAGCCGAAGACTCCGACCAGGAAAGTATCTATAATGCGGCACACCTGTCGCTTATTGGAACAGTAAACGAGGTCGCAGGCGAGCGTAGTTTTTCTCGTTCTTTACGCCAAATACCAGAAATTGACAGTCCTTGTTACTTGTTGAAAGATGAACGTCTGCAAGACTTTATGGGGATTCTTGCAAGCGAAAGTGAAGATGATGATTCGTTGGGATTAGGTGTTTATACGATTGATGAAACCGCCAAAGCGTTTGTTGACGGGAATCGGTTTTTTCAACGTCATGCGGCTCTGTTGGGAAGTACTGGAGCTGGCAAGTCTTATACATTGGCTTCAATTCTTGAGCAAGCTGCGAAATTGCCGACTTCAAATTTGGTGTTGTTTGACTTGCATGGTGAATATTCATTGATGTCTTATGCAAGTCATCTTCGTATTCCTGGACCAGAAGATTTAGGGCGCTCCGATGAGGAGTTATTGTTTCTGCCATATTGGTTAATGAACACAGAGGAATTACAGGCTATGTTCGTGGAAACCTCTGGGTTCACAGCGCATAACCAGATAACGAAGTTTAGGGATATTGTCATTGAGGAAAAACGGAAGACGCTAACAGCTTGTAATGACTCTGCTGTGTTGGCAGCATTTACAATGGATAGCCCAATTCCATTCTCAATCAAGTCTGTTCGCGATGAATTATATAGGCTAGACGTGGAAATGGTGCCTGGGGCAAAAGGTCCCAAGAAAGGAGATTGGAATGGCCAGTTTAGCCGATTTGTTGGGCGCATTGATAGTATTGTTGCAGATAAGCGGAACGGCTTTATGTTTAATGGTGCAAATGCTGTAATGGCATATAACTATCTTGTTAAATTGGCAGAGAGACTGATGGGATGTAAGGGAGAGAAACATCAAATTAAGATTATTGATTTCTCGGAGGTTCCCTCTGATATCCTTCCAGTTATTGTTGGCTTGGTAGCTCGCCTTATCTTTCAGATTCAGTTCTGGACGGATCCTGATAAGCGGCAACCAATAGCCCTTGTGTGTGATGAGGCACACCTATATTTGCCACGAAAAGAGGGCTGCAATCCAGCTGAAGCGAGGGCTGTGGAGAATTTTGAAAGGATTGCCAAGGAAGGTCGCAAATATGGTGTGGCGTTACTGGTTGCAAGTCAAAGGCCATCAGACGTAAGTACTACAATTCTAAGTCAATGTAACAATGTTGTTTCCATGCGACTTACTAATTCAGATGACCAGACTGTAGTGAAACGACTAATGCCGGAAAGCCTCTCGGGGTTGACAGATGTACTACCTGTTCTTGATACAGGGGAGGCTCTAGTTGTTGGTGACTCTGTTCTCTTGCCAAGTCGTATCAAGGTAACAGCCCCGGCGGAGCCCCCGCAAAGTTCCACGCGAGAGTTCTGGAAGGAATGGAAGAAAACGGAAGTTGAAGTCAACTTTGAGGAAGTCATTGATAAATTGCGCCGTCAAAGTCGGAAAACAAATCCATGACCTACCGAATTTTCATATCAAGCGTCCAGCGCGAGTTTGCGAAAGAGCGCAAGGCTCTTGCGGACTACATCCGCAAGGATCGGTTCTTTATTATGTCACGCTTTAGAAATAATCTGGATTTGCAGTCATGTCTGGTGACGGGGAGGGTAGCAGCATGATGCAGAAAGTCTCCATTCGATTCTATAATGACCGCGAGGTGCGGGCGGTTTGGGATGAGGATGCCGCCAAGTGGTGGTTTTCCGTTTTAGATGTCGTTTCTGCCATTAACCATGAGACTGACTATGCCAAGACGCGTAACTACTGGAAATGGCTGAAGGCTAAGCTGAGACGTGAGAAGGATCAACTGGTTAGTGCCACTACCCAGTTGAGGCTCAGAGCCCCAGACGGCAAGCATCGAATGTCAGATGTTGTGGATGCAGAGGGTGTCATTGCATTGGCGAAGAAGATACCAAACGAGCGAGCGACGGCATTCCTCGACTGGTTCCTATACAGCGACAACACAATTGACGGACAGAGCAAGAAGAAGGCGTACGCGCTTTTCGAGAGCGGACTATTGAAAACACTGGAGCCAGGGTCGGTCAAGTGCCTGCAGCAGATACATGCCTACCTGTTCGGCGGGCTCTACGATTTTGCGGGGCAGATACGAACTAAGAACATCAGCAAGGGCGGCTTTACCTTTGCGAACGCCTTGCATTTCCCGGCGACGCTTTCTGCAATCGAGAAGATGCCGGAAACGACATTTGATGAAATCGTAAGCAAGTATATCGAAATGAATGTGGCCCATCCGTTCATGGAGGGGAATGGTCGCTCGACGCGCATTTGGCTGGATTTGATGCTCAAGCGGACGCTGAAGAAATGTATCGATTGGAGCCAGGTTGACAAGCGAACCTATCTTGAAGCTATGCGGGAAAGCGTTGCAGATTCATCAAACCTGAAAGCATTGCTTTATGCTGCGCTTACTGATCGGATAGATGACCGCGAAATGTTCATGAAGGGCATAGACTACTCCTACTACTACGAGGAGGAATGATGAGCAATCCCTACACCGAAGACAATCTGGTGCAGAAGACGACGGCGGAGTATCTGGTCGGGACGCTCCACTGGGACGAGTGCATCTATGCCATGCAGGAGGTCTTTGGTGCGGCGGGGACGCTGGGGCGCGTTGATGAGGGCGAGGTGCTGCTGGTGCGTTATTTGCGTCCCGCACTTGAAAAGCTCAATCCGGGTCTCCCTGCTGAGGCCTATGAGGATGGTGTCCGCATTCTTGCCGCGACAGATGTCGCCGCGAGTCTCGATTCCCTTAACCGAGAGAAATACAAGCTCTTGCTTGATGGCATTCCCGTCCGCTACACGGCGGCGGATGGTTCGAAGAAGAAAGTCCATCTGCGCGTCTTTGACTTTGATACGCCAACGAACAACCACTTCCTTTGCGTGCGCGAGTTGTGGTTGCGCGGTTCGCTTGGCCGTCGCCGCCGTGCAGATGTCGTCGGATTCGTGAACGGCGTGCCGCTTGTCTTCATGGAGCTGAAGAACGTCACGAAGGACATCTCCATTGCCTACCGCGACAACTTCTGCGACTACCGCAAGGTCGTGCCGCAGATCTTCTACTTCAACGCGTTCGTGATTCTCGCAAACGGCATCGACGCGAAGATCGGCACCCACTCTGCCAAGTTCAAGTTCTTCCATGCCTGGAAGCGTCTTTCCGAAGATGAGCCGGGTGCGGTGGATATGGAGACCTTGCTGAAGGGGACGTGTTCCAAGGCGAATTTGCTCGACCTCTTCGAGAATTTCATTGTCTATGATGAGTCGGCGGGAGGCGTCGCGAAGATTCTCGCCCGCAACCACCAGTTTCTCGGCGTGAATCGTGCGGTGGAAGCGGTGAAAAACCGCAAGTCAACGGATGGCAAGCTAGGTGTCTTTTGGCACACGCAGGGATCGGGTAAAAGCTATTCAATGGTGTATTTCACGCGCAAGGTGCATCGCAAGGTTGGTGGTAATTTCACATTCCTGGTTCTGACCGACCGCGACGAACTTGATACGCAGATTTACAAAACCTTTGCTGGGTGTGGCATTGTCGACAACGACAAGGATGAGTGCAGGGCCGCAAGTGGTGCGCATCTGAAGTCGCTACTTGGCCAGCACAAGAGCCATGTCTTTTCGCTCATCCAGAAGTTCAACGAAGAAGTGCGTCCAGGCGAGGCGTACACGACACGCGATGACGTGATCGTGATTTCCGACGAGGCACATCGGACGCAATACGGGCTTTTGGCGCTCAATATGCGCAACGCCCTGCCGAATGCGGGGTATATCGGGTTCACTGGAACGCCGCTCTTCAAGGGCGATGAGCTGACGAAGCAGGTGTTTGGTGACTACGTGTCCAGATACGACTTCCAGCGGGCGGTTGACGACGGCGCGACCGTGCCGCTCTACTATGATGCGCGGGGCGAGAAGCTGAACGTTGCAACGAAGGACATCAACGAGAAGATTGCCGAGAAGCTGGCGACTTTCGAGGCGGAGGACGTCGATGTCGCTGAGAAGCTGGAGTCCGAGTTGAAGCGCGACTACCATGTCATTACTGCGGAAAAACGCCTCGACCAAATCGCCCGTGACTTCGTGCGCCATTATTCTACGTCGTGGGAGAACGGCAAGGCGATGTTCGTCTGCATCGACAAGATCACGTGCGTTAGGATGTACGACCTCATCTCGAAGTATTGGGACGAAGAGACAAAGGCACTGGAGGCGAAACTATACGAGACGGAGGACGAGCAGGAAGAGCAGTTCCTGCGACGCAAGGTCGCGTGGATGAAGGAGACGGTCAAGGCCGTAATCGTCAGCGAAGAGCAGAACGAGGACGAGAAGTTTGCAAAATGGGGACTGGACATTCTGCCACACCGGAAGGTGATGAAGGAGGGGATGAGTCTGCCGGAGGCGTTCAAGTCCAAGCTAGAGTATGTGGGGCGGGAGCGCATGGACGTTGACGAGGCGTTTAAGGCCGAGGAGCATCCGTTCCGCATTGCCATCGTCTGTGCGATGTGGCTTACTGGATTTGACGTGCCGTCTCTGGGAACGCTATATCTCGACAAGCCGCTCAAGGCGCATACGCTCATGCAGGCCATTGCTCGTGCGAACCGCGTGAACGAGGGCAAGAACAATGGGCTGATCGTAGATTACTGCGGCATACTCAGAAATTTGCGTCAGGCATTGGCAACTTTTGCCGGGGGTGCCGGTGGGTCGGGCGCGAAAGGTGGCGAGACCGATCCTGTGAAGCCAGAGGAAGAATTGTTGCAGGAACTTGACGAGGCGATTCGGCTAGCGCGGGAATGGCTGGAGGCGCACGGTGCTTCGCTTGCGGCGATCATGGAAGCGGATGGTTTTGCCAAGAATGCAGCCATAAACGCGGCGAAGGAAGCCGCGAACGAGAACGACGAGACGCGCAAGCGTTTCGAGGTGCTGTGCCGTGCGTGTTTTGCGAAGTTCAAGGCGTGTATCACGTTTGCGGGCGTTAACCGCTATCGCGGCGAATATGCGGCAATTCGTGTCGTCTATATGAGCTTGCAGCAGGGGAAGGAAGATGCCGACATCTCGGACATCATGCGCGAACTGCAGAAGATCGTGGACGAGGCGATTGTGCCGCAGGGGGCCGTAAGCGACGAGCACGCACCATACGACATCAGCAGAATTGACTTCGAACGGCTTAGACAGGAGTTTGCAGTTTCGCGGTCAAAGCGTACCGCCGTGCAGTCCGTCAAGGCGACGGTCGAGGCGAAACTTGCCGCGCTTCTTGCCCGAAATCCGCTGCGCACGGACTTCCAGCGGAGATATGAGGAGATCGTCGCCGCTTACAACAGTGAGAAGAATCGACTGACGATAGAGCAGAC
>Ga0310690_10002728_pt1 | contig 28123 bp, 21 predicted proteins | sample AusTroGonzalo_MG_2_FD_207661 | JGI IMG/M metagenome (GOLD analysis project Ga0310690, IMG submission 207661) | Bovine rumen microbial communities from tropical cattle in Woodstock, Queensland, Australia - Gonzalo_04 (v2) (version 2) | ecosystem: Host-associated > Mammals > Digestive system >...
GTTGATGAAGTTGATGCTGTATCCTTCCTCCAGCATCCTCATGTACTTCATCCGTTCTTTGTAATTGTGTCTTTTTCGCATAAAAAACCCCGAAAGTTTTTTGTCCAACTTTCGGGGTTCATGACATGCAGCGGCCTTTTTTCGTTTATACGACATTACCACTCGATGCCGATGCGCAGGGAGACGCCAGAAGGGCTAATGTCTTGGTATCCATGATAATAGTTACCATTCTCATCGCAATAATAATAATACTCGCTGACTTTGTCGTAGTATGTACCAGCAACCATCACGTTAACGGCGAAATCGCGTTTGGAAGCAAAACGCACACCAAAGGCCAGGTCGCCATAGGCACCCATGTCGTCACCGATGAATGAGCCAAGACGAAGGCTGACGACAGGGCTGACCACCTTGGTGTTGTTGAACTGGTAACGGATATTGGTGTAGAAGGGCACCAAAGCACGGTCCTTATTGAAATCGACGCCCAAGCCGACACCGGCGAAGATGTGACCATTGAAATAAAAGCCGTGTGTGGTCGAAATGCTGATACTGTTAGGCATGTTCTTGTCGAAATGCCAGGTGTTGCCTTGTTCGAGGAAGCCTTGATAGCCACTGGGAACGCGGACATTTGATTCTTCTTGAGCGAAGACGCTCGTTGCCATGAACAACATGACAAACGCTAAAACTAATTTCTTCATGATTGATAGATTTTAGGTGTTAGTACTCTGTTTTCAATTTCATTTCAATAACGTAAAGTTATCAGGTTTGTTTTTCGATGAAATTCATGCCGCAAAAGTACAGCAAAATTGCATCACTATGGCAAGATTTCCATCCATTACAAACTTTTCGAAGAAGTCATCGCTGATTTTCAACTAGTTGCAAATTTTGATTACAAATTTTTCATTCCCTTACGAATCCCCAAATCGCATGAACATCTGCATCCAAACCTGTATATTCAGCGGGATAGAGGAAATCGATGGACATATCCGTATCGGTCAGGGTTTGGATGATGCCAGTGGCATCGTGTAACTCTGCTGCCGTAGGTCACGACCTACGGTCACTGAGGTATAGCCCCTTCGGGGCTGGTCGGCGCAAACAATTCCATTCGGATGGGTTCGCCGTTTTGAAGGACACCTCGGAGAATGAAAGTGATGCCGTTCTCGTCTTCGGTAAGATACATCTTTCCGCTTTCGAAAGGCGATTCATCGCGATATTCTGTTTTGATTTCATTTTTAATATCGTAATAGTATCCGCTCACTCCTTCGGGAGAGGATGTCCACTCTATGCGTCTGGCAAATTCGAAATGCAGCGTGAGGTCCGACTTTTCTGTCAAATCGACGACTCTACCCAACATTTCGTAAGGGATGTCCTCGAAACGAAAGATGTAGGTCGAGCCAAACAACCCACCTGAATTCGCGACGATGGAATAATGGTCTTCAAAAGGTGGCTCAAAGTGGCAGGTCATGCTGACATGGCTGTTGATAAAGTAGAGTTTATTGGTTCCAGGATCAATATATTGCAGGTCGTCAGCATTTTTCACGCAAGAACCCAACATCGCCGAAACAAGTAGCAACAGCATAGTTTTCAATGTGGTTTTCATAGTCTTGAAGTTTTAAAAATGATACTCATATCCCACCGAGAGCATGACGTCGATGAACGACCTGCATGTCCAGTGTTCTTTCTCTTGGTAAGGTGTGTGATAAGTGACCCTATTGAAGCCTATTTGGTTCTGTAGGCCCAGACGAAGATGACTGTTGTCAGACAGACGGATGCGTCCGCCGACTTCGGTCGAAGTGCCAAAGCCGTATTCTTCATGGCATTTTTCAGTGAGCCATGGCTTGTTGGTCCGTTCCAGATAAGGACCAAAGTTCGCATAAAACCATTTGTAGGTGAGCTCAACGCGCACTGGGACACGGAAATAGTGATGGTAACCAGGCCCAACTATTCCAGACCAATTCTCGGGATTATCGGAATGGTCTTGCCGATATTCGTAATCAATGCCTGCCAGCAACGAAAGGTATGGATTGAAACTGTATTTGACATCCACTCCCACATCAGCGCGAAGCATTCCGTCATAAGGGAAATACAGGAAATCAACGGCCACTCCAGATTTTATATGAGGAATCAGCGACCATCCCCCTGCATCTTGAGCCGATGCCGACAACATGCAGCACAACAGGCTCATTATCAATGCTAATCTCTTCATAACTCAATGAATTTTGAATAAACGATTATAAAACACTACAATTACCGTACCTCGAATTTCTGCGACGCGTCGCCCACGGTAATGAAATACATGCCATGAGGCAGGTTGGACACGTCAATCTGCTGGGTCTCAGCGGTGATGGTGCCCGTCATGAGGGTTTGGCCCATCAAATTGCTAATGCGATAGGTTTGCGTCGGGTGAGACGCAAGGCATTGCGTCTCTACGACGAGGACGTCGTGGGTCGGGTTGGGATAGATGGCGAAAACGTCTTCCGTCGGTTCGTCAAGGCCGAAGTGGTATTCCGCGTAGATGGCATCGCAGTCGTTGCGGCTCAAGGTGAAGAGTAGGTTGCCATAGTTCCAATAGCAGCGCAGTCCGTTCACGCCGTAGCCCTTGCCGCGTGTCATCAGACGCTCGGGGAAGAAACTGCTGAGGTGGCCGACGCCGCACACGATAGTACCGCCAAAAAGATCGTCCTCGTCGCTCACCCGCAACAACCTGAACGTTTGGCCTCCATAGTAGTAATAATGCACTGCGTCTACATGCATCGTAAGAGTTTCCGTGCCGACCTTGATGACCCAGCTGTCGCCTACCTGGGCACCCAGGTCGTAAAGCACGGTAAACTCTTGCAATTCATTGTTCCACCAATACACCAAATCGTCTTCCTCGTAGACATACTCCCGAGTCATTTCGGTATGTTCACCCTTGTCGTAAAGCGTGTTGGTACGAATGATGATCTGCACGTCCTTGTGGTTGATGGTTGTATCGGCTGCATATTCCAGATGCTGGTAGGTGATGCTGCCGTTGTCGTTGAGAATCTCGTAGTACCATTCGGAGCCATGGAATTCTATCAAGCCGCTGCCGCAATCTTCCTCGAAATTGCCGCTGGTCCAATACTCACCCCAAGCCTCACGATACACGTCCTCGTAACCACAAGGCACCGTCACGGTGCCCTGCTGTCCAGCAACTGGGAAGGTAGTATAGCCACATTGGGCAGGTGTTGTACCAAGGCAAACCACATCGAACTCCCAGCCATCATGCACATTGACGTAAAACGCATATTCTCCCAAATAAGAAACTGAAGTACCCAACACCACGCTTTCTAATGGACAACCATCAAAAGCATTCATTCCAATGGAATCCACATGGTTGGGGATCACAACCTCTGCCAAATTACAATTATCAAACGCCCAATTGCCAATCGATGTCACTGATTCAGGAATCTCGATCTCCCTCAAAGCACTACAACGATGAAACACTTCCTTGGGTAGTTTGGTCAAATTCTGTGGGAGAGTTATGGTGGTCAAATCCCTACATTCATAAAATGCCCTTTCCCCGAGATAATCCAAGGTTTCGGGCATATCAATGGAAGCCAAGTTATAGCAGTTACTGAAAACGCCATTGCCCATTGAAGTAACGGATTCGGGAATCACAACCGAAGTCAGATACGTACACTCCGAGAACGCCTCCTCGCCAATCGAAGTCACCGACTCGGGAATGGTGATAGACCTTAAAGACGTGCACATCTTCAAGAAGGTGGCTGGTATGGACTCAAGGTTATCAGGCAGTTGGATGGACTGCAATTCCCTGCACCAGGCAAACACACCCCATCCCAATGAGGTCACTGTGTTGGGTATCACTATCGAAGTGATGCCTTCGCAGTAATAGAAGGCGTTGTTTCCGATGGAGGTCACCGATTCGGGAATGCTGCTGATGACGATGCCCGATTTATTAAAAGCGCTTTCGCCGATGTGTGTTACCGTGGACGGTATCGTAAACGAAGTGAGGCTCTCGCAGCCCTCGAACATGAAATTCGGGATATAGGTGATGCCGTCGGGGAGCCGTACCGAAGATAGTTTTGCACAATTGGTAAAGGTTCGGGGAGCGATGTTTTCCACCGAATTGGGCAAGACAACGGTACGCAGTTTCGTGCTGGCCTCAAATGCCGATTCTTCAATTGTGGTCACCGTGTTGGGCACGATCACTGAATTCAACTCGCCCTCGCAGCCGGCGAAAGCCAAATAGCCAATGGCCGTGACGGTGTAGGTAACGTCCTCGTAGGTCACCGTTTCGGGCACAACATAGTCGCCCACATAAGTGTTGAAATGCCATTGGTCGTAAGTCACTTTCACGGTGTTGTCGCTGGTGATGATGTAATACAAGCGGCTGGCTTCGTCATAAAACTTCACGCCCACCAAAGGGTTGAATGTGGGAATCTCGTCGGCATTGGGGATGCTTTTCCAATACTCAGTTCCAGAGACAAAATACAGGTAATTGTCATACCCTTTGAAAAGATAGCCGCTTCCATCGCCCGGAGCAATGTCAACAAGGGGAATGTCCTCTCCAACGTTGACAAACGTCTCGCCATGGTCGAGAGAATAGGAAAGCACAGCCGAATGGCCGGCAAAACTGGGCGTGTAAACCACTCCGCTGTTGCTAACGGCCAAACTCGAGCCAGCAAACAAGTAGAAACCAGGAATGTGCTGGAAACCAGGGCTACTTCCATCAGTACTATAGCCACAAGCCACCACATTGCCCTCGGGGTCGAAGGCCATGTCACAGATATTACAATCACCCAAACCAGCAACGGGTTGCCAGTTTTGCATATCGGAAAGCGTTGAATGCCAGACGTAATAATCATACACATCACTTGTACTAATACCAAGATACAAATCACCGTTCTCGTTAACCAAAAGGTCTTTGATGGCCGGAGCATTATCCATAAGCATAAAATCCGGGAGGGTTCCACCCCAAGTGGCGCCATTGTCTGTAGTCCAGAAGATTTCTCCCGCGGACGACCATCCCACAACGGTTTCATTGCTTGGGGCATACAAATCTGCAACTTCAGTCATTGCACATGAAGAGACCTCTGGCATTTGCTGCCAAGTGTCGCCGTTATCGTCGGAATACATGACGGCATTCAGGCCATTGTTGAAAAGGAAGATCCTCCCTTCCGGACTGACACAGAAACAATTTGGATTGAAGTAATAAGAGAAGCCCGTTTGAGGGCCAATCACAATCGGACACGCGCCGTTCACGTATGACATACGGGCGATGCCGCTATTGCCTTGATGGAAAAAGATGCTACCATCAGGGGCTACACCCAACAAAGTGGATGAATGGTCGATGAATTCCCAGTAGTTTTGTGCCTTCAGGCCGCCGAAGCAAGCGAGGCAAAGGATGAGGATTGATACTAACTTTTTCATTTCTTTAAGTATTTGATTGTTAATTATTTGATTTCTTTTTTATAGCTTTCAGCCTTCAGCAATCAGCTTTCAGCAGCGGTCAGACCAAGCTGATAGCTGACTGCTGATAGCTGATAGCTTACACAGCATTGACAATCTCCTCAAACGTGCGGTTGTCGTCCGTGAGGTTCATTTTCATTTGCTTGATGCGCGTTTTGCGCTTGTAGTACGACTCAGTTTGGGTGTCCAAGAGGATGGAAATCACCGAGTTGGAGAATCCGTTCTTGGAGAGGCAGCAGATGCGCACGTCCCACTTTCCGAGTTTGGGATAAAGTTCGAGGAGACGCTGCGAGAAGCCGTCGTAGACCAAGTCGGTGAGGCTGATGAAGTCAGCCCAATCGGTGTCGCTGAGGTCGAAGCTCATCGAGTCGGCGGTCACTTGGTCGCCTAGCGACTGCGCCGTGAGATATATCTTGTTGCGCCCCATGATCTTGTTGGTCATGAGCAACTCGCGCTGCGAGAGGGTCTGATGGTCGCGGCGGAGGTCATCGTTGGTGCGGATGAGGTTCTCCATGTCGCTCACCAGTTCATGGATGCGATTTTGGTCGCGCTCCACCTGACTACGGAACTGCTCCACAGCCAGTTTGTGGTCGCTCACTTTCTTCCTCACAATCAGCGCAATGACGAGCATAGCAATCACCGCTGCGGCGATGATGAGCCAAAGCTTCAGGCTACGGTTGCGGAGCAAGAGTTCCATCTCGCTCTTTTGCGCCTTCAGCTCATACTCTGCTTTGAGGCGTTGCAGGTTCTCGGAGGCGTGCTCTTGGTCGCTCTGCATCATGTATTGCGTGAAAAGGTCTTGGTACTCAATGGCTTTCTCGTAGTCGCCTTCGTTGTAGGCGATGGCATAAAGCGTCTGATATACCGACATTTTCAGTCCGGCCCGCTCGCTGCGGAGGGCGGCTTCGAGATAAGGCTTGGCCTCGGAGTAGTTGTCTGTGTAATAATAGAGTACACCCATCGTCATGTTGGCGATGTCCGTGTTGTTGTCGTCAAGCTCGCCCTCCAAAGCGCGTCTGACGCAGGTCAGAGCCTCGGGGAAATTGCCCACCGGAAGGTAATAGTCGCGGCCCATCTCGAGGTAGATGTCGCTCCGCATCGCCTTATCATTTAATAAGGTAGCGATGCTGAAGGCTGTGTCGTAGTAGTGTTTGGCCTGTGCGAACTGCTCCAACATCTTCGCCACGCGACCACAATTGCGCATCGCGGTCATCACTTCGACGGAGTCGTTCACTTGTCGGAAACAGGCTATGGCCTCGCGGTGCATTGTGAGCGCGTCTTCAAAGAGGCCGTGTTTGTTGTACATCGCGCCGAGGTTGTCCTTGAGTTGGCCTTCCAAAAGGAGGGTCTTTTCGTCCGATGCGCCCTTGCCAAGGATGTTCAAGGCTTGCAGGAAGCGCTCAGCGGCCTCTTCCGAGAGGCGTTGCTGGCGCAGTTCGGTACCTTCATTATATAAGGTACGGGCGCGCTCGTAGCGTTTTTCCGGGGTGTCGCACGAGACCATCGCGAGCGACAGGGCCAGGGTAATTAGCATCAGGGTTTTCAGTTTTGCTTTCATAGGCTGTGTATTTTTGACTCGGGACTTCAGGACTTTCACCCCTTGCCGTCATTGCGGGCTTGACCCGCAATCTCCTTAACGAAATGGATCCGTTTTCGCGTTCAGGAGATGGCGGATGTCCCTCCGCCATGACGGTAAAGGGGTAAGGGTATTACCCCCCCGGTCCCATGTCCGTCGATGCAAAAATATACAGAAAAAACGTTTGTCAAGAGGTTTTTGGGGAGCCTCTCGGTTTTGTCCATGCTTTTTTGGATTGTCCAAATTTATTTCATTGAAAATCAATAATGTAAATTGGACATGGACAAAATTTTGTCCCTATGATTTTTGGAAAATCAAGGATAAAAATGCCACTATTCTTCACAAAAACACTTGCGAAATGGAGAATCGTTTGTAACTTTGCGCCATGATGCACAAAATACAAGGTGAAAACGAACGAATTGAGCACAAGAAACAAGTGCTTTGGCAGCAACTGGAACAGATGGGCTGCTTGTGGTCGTATGCCAAAGACGCAAAGCTCGACGATGACCTGCTTATCGAAAAAGCCTTGTTGTACCTTGAGTTTGAGGACTTGCACAAATTAAGTGCGTTATATCCGATGCGGCGCATCCAAAATGTATGGCGACAGCGTTTGGTCACGCAAGGCGAGTATTACGGCATCATCAACTGGCTTTTGGCTGTGATGTTCTTCGACATTAAGAAACCAGACAGATATTTGAAGCAGTATGGAAAACCAAGATTGGAAATTAGGGCTTAGAGCTGAAACAATACCCGTTTTTGAAGCCGTTTCGCAAATGGAAGCGGTCAAAGACTTGTATTTGTGCGGCGGCACGGCACAGTCTCTTCAAATGAGGCACAGGAAAAGTGAAGACCTTGATTTTGAATTGCTTGGTACGCGAAAAGACCGTCCTATGCTTGACTTTTCAGCCATTTCGAATGAAATGTCAAGCGTTTTCCCTGATTGCAGAAAAGAATTTCTTGGTAAAAATCAGTTACAAGTCTTTGTGAATGGGAATGTAAAACTGTCGTTTTTCAGGCCTGAAAACTCAGTTCCAGAATTAAGCAAAGGCTTCATTTACAACAACATTGTCGCCCCTTCTTTGCAGGAATTGTTGGGAATGAAATTGTTCACCATCGCCGTACGCAGTGCATTCCGCGACTATTATGACATCTATGCATTGCTTAAAGAGGGCTATGATTTAGCAAAAGGAGTGGATTATGCGGGACGTTTCTCGCGCCACACCATCCACTCCAAGTTTATTTACAGTATCTTATTGAACGATAATTATTTCCACAAGCCCACCGAATTCTCTCTTCTTGAGCCAAAATACGATGTCTCGACAACTGACATTGCTAACTTCATCAAACAATACATTGAAGAGCATGATATTAAGGTGAAGAAATAATCTGTTCAATCCTTCTGATTTCTCTCCTTCACGATCTCCTCCTGTTTGTCCTTCGGCGTCGGCATGTACTGATGGAACTCCATCGAGTAGTTGGCGCGGCCCGAGGTGAGGTTGCGCAAGGCGGTGGCATAGCCGAACATCTCCATCAGCGGGACGAAGGCATCCAACTTCTGCGAGCCCTTGCGGAAACGACGCATCGCCTCGATGCGGCCACGACGCTTGTTGACATCACCCGTCACATTGCCGATGTAATCGTCAGGCGTGTTGATCTCCACCTTCATCACAGGTTCAAGCAGCACGGGATTAGCTTTCATGAAGGCTTGCTTGAAGCACATCTGGGCACAGAGTTGGAAGGCCATGTCACTGGAGTCGACGGGGTGTGAGCTGCCGTCCACAAGGACGCACTTCACATCCACCACAGGATAGCCCGCGAAAGGACCTTTGTTCATAGCCGCGGCCAGACCCTTCTGCACCGAGGGGATATATTCCTTCGGGATGACACCGCCCTTGGTGATGTCGACGAACTCGAAGCCGCCGCCCGGGTTGGGCTCGAAGCGGATGACGGTGTGGGCGAACTGGCCCTTGCCACCGGTCTGCTTGGCATACTTGTAGTTGCACTCGAACGGCGCGGTGATGGTCTCGCGGAACGACACCGAAGGCGCACCCACCGTGACCGGCACCTTGAACTCTTCCTTCAGGCGGTCGACGATGATCTCCAAGTGGAGTTCGCCCATGCCCGCGATGATGGTCTCTTCCGTCTCCTCGTCGAAGTGGGCGTGGAACGACGGGTCCTCGTTGCAGAGCTTAGCCAAGGCCTCACTCAACTTGCTGCGGTTCTTCTTGTCGTCGAGGTTGACCTTCATCTCGATGACCGCTGGAGGTATGTTGATGGATTCCAACAAGATAGGCTGTTTGTCCTCTTGACAGAGAGTGTCGCCCGTCTTGGTGTATTTCATGCCGACGAGAGCGACAATCTCGCCCGCACCAGCCTCGGTGATCTCCTCGCGTTCCTTCGCCTTGATGCGGAAGATACGACCCACGCGCTCACTCTTCATCTTATTGGTGTTGTAGACGCTCATACCGTTCACCAACTTGCCGCTGAAAATACGGATGAAGGTCTGCTGACCCACATACGGGTCATTGATGAGCTTGAAGGCCAAAGCCGAGAAAGGCTCATTCTCAGAGGGGTTGCGCTGGTAGGTCTTCTCCTCGTTGGCGGGGTCGTGCGCGATGACGGCACCCAGGTCGTTGGGCGAAGGCAGATAGTCGACGATGGCATCCAGAAGGAGTTGGATACCTTTATTCTTATAGGCGGCGCCACAGAGCACCGGCACCATCATCAGTTTGATGGTGGCCTTGCGGATGGCGGCCATCAGTTTGTCGGCGGGGATTTCTTGGTCGTCGAGGTAGAGCTCGGCAATCTCGTCGTCAAGGTCGGCGACTTTCTCGATGAGATTGCGGCGGGCTTCCTGGGCCTGTTCCATCATGTGCTCCGGGATGGGCCCCACGATGCGTTCCTTCTCGATAAAACGCACTGAGTTCATCTGCACCAAGTCCACCATGCCCTCGAAATCAGCCTCTGCTCCGATGGGCAGATGCAACGGCACAGCATTGGCGCCCAGGTACTTATGCATTTGGTTGACGACCTCTTGGAAGTCGGCACCCGTGCGGTCCATCTTGTTCACGAAGGCAATGCGGGGCACGCGGTATTTGTCGGCTTGGTTCCACACCGTCTCCGACTGGGGCTCCACACCACCCACGGCACAGAACACCGCCACCATGCCGTCGATGACACGCAACGAACGTTCCACCTCGACGGTGAAGTCGACGTGGCCGGGAGTATCGATAAGGTTAATCTGATAGCCGTTCCAATGTGCGGTAATGGCTGCCGAAGCGATGGTGATGCCACGCTCCTGCTCCTGTTTCATGAAGTCCATGGTAGCTTGGCCGTCGTGGGTCTCACCCACCTTACGGTTGACGCCCGTGAAGAACAGGATACGTTCCGAAACCGTAGTCTTTCCAGCATCGATATGCGCAGCGATACCGATGTTTCTCAATTTTGAAGTGTTTAAGCTCATTATTCTTTATTGATTTTCAATTCTTTACAAACCGAAATCAGGAATTCTGATTCGGGCTGCAAAAGTACGGAAAAAATTTGGAATGAAGAATCAAGACCTTATTTTACAAATCGACCGATTCTTCTAAAGCCATTACTATCCACTCCCTCAACCAAATACATCCCCGAAACCCATTCCGAAACATCCAAACGAACTTCCGAAGCCCCATTAGTCAAAACTGACTTGACGAGTTGACCCATCATGTTGTAAATGTTTACGGTCTGCGTCCCTTCGGCCTCAATTGTTACAAATGACGAGGCAGGATTGGGATAAAACTTCAAAGCTTCTACTTGGACTTGGTTTTCAGCAACTCCTGTTGGGTCAAAGCTATCATTGCCATCAGTAAGCCATTCAAGGCTGAAGTTATAGAACATCGTCGAATAACCCGAAGCGCCCGCATAGGCCTCCTCGACATAGAGTCCGATGGTGCCGTCGGGCAGGATGCAAAGCGAGGAATAAGCCGAGCTATACGGCACGATGCACTTCTTCACGGGCCAAGTCTCGCCCTCGTCATAACTCACATAGACCGTCACGTCGGTGCGTGAGTTGCCATAAGGCACTGAATGCAGCAGACGGTTCCTGTCGTGGCCTTGGTTCTCGGATGTGAAGCGAATCATGTCGCCGTTGCAGGCCGGCGCAGTGATGTCGTACCAAGTCGAAGTGGTGGGCTGCCAGGTCTCGCCACCGTCCTCGGAGATGTTGTACCAGCGGTTGCCGGCATGGCGAATGCTCATCAGGATGCGGCCGTCGACCAGTTCCGTGACCTTGGCCTCGTCACCCGAGGTGGAGGCACGACCCGACACATGCCAGGTCTGGCCATTGTCGTCGGAATAGACAGCATGGTTGTAAAGCACCTGCTGGGTGGTCTCGCGGATGGCAGCCACGAACATGATACGTCCCGTGGAGGTGCGAAGCCCGTTGCCCGAGCCGAAGAACGAAGCGCGCCATGAGCGCTGCTCGGGAATGATACAGTTATCGCCGAAGATGAAATTGGTGATGTCCTCGGGCTCCGTCCAGGTCTGGCCGTTGTCATAACTCTTTACGATATAGGTACGGATGGGATTGGAAGGCGTGGAATACCACAATCCAGGACCGCCCACAAAGCCCGCAATAAGGCCATTGTCGTCGTTGCTCCAGGCCAAGGCGCAGTCGCCGAAGCCATGGTTGACGCCCGTACCCAAGGCGATGGTATAAGGCTCGCTCCACGTATGGCCGCCGTCGGTGCTGCGGTTGCAGACAATGTCGATGTCCTCGGGCAGGTCGCCCTCGTTGTATTTGCGCTTGTCGGTGACCGCCACGATGCTTCCGTCCTTCGCTGTGATGACGGCAGGGATACGGTAATTGGTTGAGTTATAATCACCTGGCTGCAACAATAAGGTATGCGCAAGGATGATTTCACGGCTACCTGCTGGCGAGGGATTGGCAAGTTCGTATGTCTCTTCTGCCGTCGTGATCGACTTCAAGGAAGCATCAATCACGTTGCCTTCGGTGGCATTGTCGGCCACATGCGCCACGAGCCACAGGTAATTGGTACCCGTAAAGAGGTTGCCCTCCAAGTTGCAGGTCAGGTCGCCAGAGGCAGGCTCGATGCTACCCAGCAAAGTGGCATTTTGGGGAAGACGTTCATCGAAACTATTGGCAAAGCCCGTAGAATAGACCTTGATTTCTTCAATATCATTCAAATCCGTTGTCCCCTCAAGATTAAAGGTTATGGATTGCAGTTCAACCTCGGCACTAACGTCAGTACCGTCCACAGCCACCGTTGCCTTGAGTAGCACATCATTTTCATTGCCACGCCCCGTCTTGCGCGTGTCTTGGGTCAGGTTAACATTCCATATCCCAGAACCGCCAAAATTGAAATTGACCAGTTGGGCATCGTGACCGTGACCCGAAATGTCAGGCAAAATGTTGTCAGTGACCCAGGTTGCAGAGAATTCATAAGCAGCTTTTAAGTGATTAGCCATGTAAAAACTTATATCATATAAATCATCCGCACTCATGTCAACATTAATCTCATCAGCGTTCAATGCCATATGGTAGAACCTCACATTGCCGAACGAGCCGTTGCAGAAATTGGCAGGTTGTCCGCCACTGTTGCCAGCGCCGATAAACACATCGTGCGTGTTGGTCACCGCCCAATCGTTCACTGCCGCCGCCCAACTGCTGTTGGTTTCGCCGTTGTGGTAAATCCGAATCTCGTTGTTGGAGCGGTCCACGACCAAGGCGAAGTGCATCCACTCCCCTGCCGGCACCGTGACGCCCGTATAGATCGACAAGGCATGACCCGAAGTGGCCGTCGGCGTGTTGAGACCCAGCGACTGACCTGCACTGCCCGTGCCAAAGAACTCATAACCCGTGCGCTCGCTGCCAGCACCTTGCACCGACATGTCGCGCTTGCATACATAACGCGGATAACTGGTATAGGTCTCGTTGCGCACCCATCCCGTAACGGTGAAACTTTGGTCGGCAGCGATGTTGAAGTCTTCATGATGCGCGATGCGCATATATTGGTCTGTGCCGTTGAAAGTGATGTAATGGCTCGGTTGCGCAAAAGCAACCATCGAGGCCGTCAGTAGGACAGCAAGGACAAGGAGTTTCTTCATGGCAATAGGTATTAACAGTGTTATTGGCCACAAAGCTAACAATTATTCCGGACACACACAACTATAGAGCAATTTTCTGTACTTTTGCCAAAAATATCACACAGACCATGAAGAGACTATCCATACTCATCGTCATCATCCTTTTGACTGTCAACGCCATAGCGCAGGAATGGACCCCCATGGGCAGCGCCCAGCCCGCCGCCCCCAGCGTACAGCTGCTCTCATGCACCGAACAGGCCGCCACGGTAGACTTCCGCCTCACGGGCTTCTTCCACGAGACCGTCGTCACGCCGCGTGGGCCGCAACAGGTCGTCACCGTGCCCAAGATGGCCTCCCTCCTCGAGGAAGGCGCACCCGACCTGCCGCTCTTCGCCATCCCCGTCGCCATCGGCGACCGCGACGCCAGGACCGTCAAGGTGGAAAGCGCTGACTACGTGGAGCTTAACGGCATCGAGATCGCGCCCTCCAAGGGCAACTTCAGCCGCGAGATCGACCCCGAGAGCGTCGCCTACCGCTACGGCGAGGCCTATGCCCACGACGCCTTCTACCCTGCCGCACAGGCCCTGCCAGGCGAGCCTTACATCCTGCGCGACTTCCGCGGACAGAACATCATGGTCTATCCCTTCGCCTACAACCCCGTTGCCAAGACCTTGCGCGTCTACACCCATCTGGTGCTGACCCTTCAGAAGACCGGCGACGACGGCAGCAACCCCAAGGTGGGCCGCAAAGGCGAGGTGACACGGCTCTCGCCCGAGACCGACGCCATGTACGGCCACCGCTTCGTCAACTACCGCGCCACGGGCGCCAAGTACACCTTCGTCGCCGACGAGGGCGAGCTGCTCGTGATCTGCCCCGACCAATACCTGGCGGCCATGCAGCCCTTCGTGGACTGGAAGAACCAGTCGGGCCGCCCGACCACCATGGTGAGCCTGAGCGCCATCGGCGGCAACAACGAGACCCTGATCAAGGCCTACATCAACAGCCTCTATACCGACCCCGAGCATAACCTCGTCTTCGTCCTTCTGGTGGGCGACTATGCCGACCTCACGCCCCACGCGATGAACAACGGCCGCTCCGACATCTGGTTCGGCCAGCTCGAGGGCAACGACCACTACCCCGAGGTCTTGGTGGGCCGCTTCTCGGCCCAGAGCGTGGCCGACGTGGAGCATCAGGTGGCCAAGGTCATCTACTACGAGCGCGACATCACCGCCAACGCCGACTGGCTCGCCAAGGGCATCGGCATCGGCTCGACGGAAGGCGCGGGCAGCGGCCACAACGGCGGCGAGGCCGACTACCAGCACATCGACTACATACGCGACACCTTATTACATTATACCTATGCCGAAGTGTCGCAGCACTACCAAGGTGTGGGCGTGGGCACCAACGCCGCCATGCTGAGCGAGAACTTCAACAGCGGCGCGGGCATCTGCAACTACTGCAACCACGGCTCCGTCACCGGCTGGTATGTAGGCACGTACAACAACAGCCACGTGAATGCCCTGGTGAACGACTACAAGTGGCCCTTCATCTGGTCGACGGCCTGCCTCAACGGCAAGTTCGACGAGAACTGCTTCGCCGAGGCCTGGATGCGTGCCACCAACAACAGCACGGGCGTGCCCACGGGCGCCATCGGCGGCATGTTCTCATGGACCAACCAGCCCTGGCAGCCGCCCATGACGGGACAGGACGAGATGGTCGACGTGCTCTGCGAATGGCGCAGCGCCGACCGTTTCCACCACACCCTCGGCGGGGCCTCGCTCAACGGCAACATGAAGATCCTCGACCTGCATCCCAGCGACCAAGGCGCCACCCACAACACATGGATCCTCTTCGGCGACCCGAGCCTGCTGCTGCGCACCGACGCCCCTGCCGAGATGAACGTCATCTGCCAGCCTGAGGCCATCCTCCTCGGGCAGACCGAGCTGCGCCTCAGCGCCGACGCCGACTACGCCCTCGCCACCCTGTCGTTCAACGGACAGGTGCTGGGCAGCACGACCATCGTCAACGGCGAAGGCACGCTGACCTTCCCCGACCAGACCGACACGGGCACGGCCCTGCTCGTCGTGACCGCCTTCAACAAAGTCACCGAGGTGCGCGAGATCGAGATCATCCCCGCCAACGGCGCCTACCTCACCTACGAGAGCTTCGCCGTGAACGACGCCAACGGCCAGGCCGACTACGGCGAGACCGTAGGCATCAGCGTAAGCATCAAGAACATAGGCAACCAAACGACCCACAACGTGCAGGTGAGCCTCAGCACCGACTCGCCTTTCGTGAGCGTCACCCACGGCACGGCCACCATCCCGAGCATCGGGTCCATGGAGACCTACACCATCGACAACGCCTTCGAGATCGCCGTCGACGAGCTGATCACCGACGGCATCCAAGCCGAGTTCTGCCTCAGCTGCAACGACGGCAGCCAGACCTGGAGCAACCACTTCCGCATGACGCTGCACGCGCCCGTCTTCGTCGTCTCTGAGTTCAGGCCCGCCAGCACCGTCTACCCCGGCGAGAGCGGCACCCTGCTCGTCGGCATCCGCAACACAGGCTCGTCGGACGCCCACAACGCCAAGATACAGCTGTACAGTAGCTCCACCGAATTGATTTTCAACCCGACACTCTACACCCTTGGCGAGATACCCTCGGGCGACGAGGCCAGGGCCATGGTGGCATTCAGCAGCAACTCCAACGTGTCGAACGGCTCCAACTTCGAGGTCTACTACCGCATGGACGCCGCTCCTTACGTCTTCAGCGGCATCGACTACCTCAACATCGGGCCCAGCCGTGAGACCTTCGAGACCGGCGACTTCAGCGCCTTCGACTGGCAGACCCTGGGCGGCGCGTCGTGGTTCGTCGACAACAGCAGCGCCCACACCGGCACCTACAGCGCGCGGTCGGGAGCCATCAGCCACAACAACCTCACCACCCTGCAAGTCAGCATCGACGTGACCGAAAACGGCGAGATCAGCTTCTACAAGAAGCTCTGCACCGAGGCCAACAAAGACAAGCTCACCTTCTACATCGACAACACCGCCATGGAAGAGTGGTCGGGCGAGGTGGGCTGGAGCTGCGCCACCTTCCCCGTGACCGCCGGCACGCACATCTTCAAGTGGATCTACCTCAAGAACGGCAGCGGCAGCTACGGCGACGACTGCTGCTGGATCGACGACATACAGTTCCCCTCGGCCCACACCTTCACGCTGTTGCCCGCCCTGGAGGTGGAGGCGCAGGTCTTCGAGAACGAAGTCACCCTGACGTGGCAGGAGCAGAACCCGAGCGACGACTACATCATCCGTCGCAACGGGCTGCCCGTGGCCACGCAACACGAGACCACCTTCAGGCAGCTGCTCAACCTCGGCACCTACACCTACAGCGTCACGGCCGTCAGCACCACAGGACAGCAGTCCATCCCCGGCTTCGCCACCGTCGAGATCACCGTGTTGGGCATCGACAGCCTCGAGAGCGAGCTCCGCATCTTCCCCAACCCCATACGTAACTACTTGAACATCAGCCTTGAGCAGCCTTTCCAATATACTATCTTCAACGACATCGGTCAGCTGGTCAGGCAGGGCGCCTCGGCAGGCGAAGCACAGGTGGAATGCGGCACGCTGTCCCAAGGCCTGTATATCCTGGAAGTCAGGACAGCGGCGCAGGTGTACAAGAAGAAAATCATCGTGGAATAAGCGACTATGAGCTACCTGAAATCCAACGACTTGTTTGAACAGCTCACGCCCGAGAGCCTCTTTCGGCGGGTGCCGCGTCCCATGCTCCTCGCCGACCATCTGATGACCCCCGACAACCTCGGCGCGATGATACGCTTGGCCGACAACATCGGGGCGACCGAGGTCTGCTTCCTGGGCAAGGAAGAAGAGCACAGCCTGGCCAAGGTGCGCCGTGCCGCCGCCTCGAGCCGCGACAACATACGATGGTACTTCAGCGAGGAGAGCGACTTACACAAGATCGTGCCCGAGGGGAAACGCATCGTGGCCATCGAGACCGCCGATGACGCCACCTGCATCTACGACACGGAACTCCCTGAGGACGTGGCGTTTATCGTGGGCAGCGAGAGCTTCGGCCTCAGCGAGGCGCTGCTCTCGCAGTGCGACCTGGTGGTCTACATCCCCGTGCCCGGCCCCACGCGCTCGCTCAACGTCAGCCATGCCGCCGCCGTGGCCTTGTTTGAATGGCAACGACAAATGCTTGCGAAATGAAACCATACCGACATATCTTCTTCGACCTCGACCGCACCCTCTGGGACTTCGACGCCGCCGCCGAAGTGGCCTTCGAGCGCATCTACGAGCAATACGACCTGAAAAGCCTTGGCATCCCCAGCGCGCACGAGTTCCACAAGGTGTATCACCCGCTCAACGAGCAGCTCTGGGTGCTGTATCGTGCCGACAAAATCACCAAAGAAGAGCTCAACCGCACCCGTTTCATGAAGCCCTTGGAGCACTACGGCATCCACGACGTCGCCCTGGCCGACCATCTCAGCGAAGACTACGTCTATTGGTCGCCGCGCATCGTGCGGCTCGTCCCCGGCACGATGGAGCTGTTGGACTACCTCAAGCCCAAGTATCACCTGCACCTGATCACCAACGGCTTCCAGGAGATACAGCACGTCAAGCTCAGCGGCTCGGGCATGGAGCCTTATTTCGAGACCTTGACCGTATCGGAGGAAGTGGGCGTGAAGAAGCCCAACCCCGAGATCTTCCACTATGCCCTCAACAAGGCCCACGCCACCGCCGAGGAGAGCCTCATGATCGGCGACGAGATGGCCGTCGACATCGACGGGGCACGCGCCGCTGGAATCGACACGGTGTTCTTCAACCAAAAGGGGGAAAACGTTGAAGGAGAAAGGACTTTTGAAGTAAGAAATTTGTTGGAAATAAAGGAGCTTATTTGATTTTTGGGGAAGAATTTGCCTAAAAATCCTAAAACTTGCGGAATGAATTTCATAAAAGTTGCGGAATAGAATTCCTAAAAGTTGCGGAATATATTTTGTATATCATTTATTTTGAGTAATTTTGCAGCGGACTAAAGAATGGGATTGGTTTCTGCTTTTTTCCCCTAACCTATTCTTTTTTTCTATCTATTTTGTATAATACAAAAAAAGTAGTATTTTTGCATCACAAATAGATAGTAGATTCGGTGTTATGGAAAATCCTTTCTCCCTTGTTCCTTATGTGTCTAAAGAGTATTTTTGCGATCGTGAAGAAGAGACAAAAACCATCGTAGAATATCTACTTAATGGCTCAAACATCACCTTGATTTCACCTCGTAGATACGGAAAAACAGGTCTAATTTATCGTGTTTTTGATGAGATTAAGCAGAAAAAAGTCGATGTCAGCACCTGCTATGTCGACATTTATGCCACAGAGACTTTGGAGGATTTCATCAAAGTGTTCTCGGAAGCCGTCATAGCCGCTTTGGAGAAGAAGAGAACCGTCAAATCGTTTTTCCAGTTCCTCAGCGGCCTTCGTCCCATGCTAAGCTACAACCCTTTGTCGGGCAACCCCGAACTCACGCTTACCTTCCGCGATGACCATGAGAAGAAGCAAACGCTGGCTTCTATTCTACAATTTATTGAAAATCAAGACAGAAAGATTGTAGTAGCCATTGACGAATTTCAACAACTCAGAAATTACGGCATCAACATGGAGGCGCTGCTGCGCTCCTATATACAACCTCTACGAAACGTGCAGTTCATCTTCTGCGGAAGTAAGAAGCACCTGATGACCGAGATGTTTACCGATGCACGGAGTCCGTTCTACGAAAGCACGCGATGCCTTTACCTTGAAAAAATCGATAGGAATGTTTATGCCGAGTTCATCGTCAAGATGTTCGGGAAAGGGCGAAAGACCGTCACACAAGAAGCCTTGGATTTCATCCTTGACTGGACAAAAAGACACACGTTCTACACGCAATCGCTTTGCAACCATCTCTTCCTGAAGAACAGGAAAACAATCGGAATGGAGGATGTGCTTCGCTCGGCCAACCAAATCCTGAAAGAAAACGAGCAGACCTTCATCCAGTGGCGCGACCTGCTAACTTCCAACCAATGGAACTACCTGAAAGCCGTCGCCAAGGAGCAAGCCATCGAGAAGCCCTATTCAACCCGATTCCTTCAGAAATACAATATCGGGACATCGGCAAATTCCCAACGGTTGCTGGAAGCACTCATCGACAAGGAACTGATACTTGCCAACTCAACGATTGAAGGTGTGTCTTACAGTGTCTACAACGTGTTTCTTTCGCGTTGGCTTGAAAACCAATAAAAGGATTCATTTCAGCGTCGCCAAAACCGTCTCCTTGCCTACGGTGCGGTGATTCATCTTCACCTTCACCTCGGCGTCGAGAGGCAGAAACACGTCGACGCGCGAGCCGAAACGAATCATGCCCAGCTCCTCGCCCACCACGGCCTCGTCGCCAGGCTCCAGGTCACAGACGATGCGCCGCGCCACGAAGCCCGCAATCTGACGCACCAGGATCTCGCGGCCTTTCTTGTCCTTCAGGATGATGGTGTTGTGTTCATTGTCGGTCGACGACTTCGGGTTGAAGGCCAGCAGGAACTTGCCGGAATGGTATTTGTAGTAGGTCACCTCGCCGTCGAAGGGGAAGAAATTGATATGCACGTCGTAAATCGACATGAAGATGGAGATCTGCCGGCGTTTGTCGTGGAAATACTCGTCCTCCATCACCTCCTCGTTGGCGGCGATCACGCCATCGGCGGGTGCCAGCACGGCATCCTCCTCGAGGGTGGTCGTGCGCCATATCGGGACGCGGAAAAAGCGTACCGTCAGCACCAAGACCACTAGCTCAAACGCATAAAACAGGTAATGCCACACCGTTTGCGAGGGCCATATCCAGTTGACGAAGACGGTCATCCCCGCGATGAGGCAAAGGGCGACCAGGATGGCACGTGTCCCTTCTTCATGTAGGCGTTTGTGGATCTTCATAGCAGCAGCAAATAAACGAAAATAAACGGCACGCTGAACATCACGGAATCGAAACGGTCCAAAATGCCGCCGTGGCCCGGGATCAGCTTGCCCGAGTCCTTCACCCCAGCCTGACGTTTCAGCATCGACTCACACAGGTCGCCCAAGGTGCCGAACACCACAGCGATCACACCCAGTCCGATGGCCTGAGGGAGGGAGAACCAGCCGGAATAATGGCAGAAGACGACCAGCGAGACGAGGGTGAACAGCAGTCCCCCGATGCTGCCCTCGATGGTCTTGCCGGGCGAGATACGCTCAAAGAGCTTGTGCCTCCCGAGGAGCCGACCGGTCAGATAGGCAAAGATGTCGTTGATCCACAAGATACAGAAAACCAGAATGATAAGCCTTGGTCCAGCCAGCTGACCGAAGAGGTCTTCGCCATACATGAAGAGCATCAAGGACGACGGCAGGCTCAAGAAAGTGAGTGAGGCAAAAAGATAGGTGAAGACCGGCTTGGCGTCATGCTTGACGGAGAAGAGGGCATAAAGGAAAGGCAGCATCACTATCGGCATCTCGAGGAGCAGCCAGCGCGGCGCCATGACCTCGAGGGCACAGAGGGCGGGCAACGTAAAGCTTCCTATGGCCAAGGCCTCGCCGACGAGGATGCCCGTGGGGGTATCCATCTTCATCAGACGCGACATCTCGAAAGTACCGACGGCGATGACAAACAGCAGCAGCGCCGCCCACGACCATGGCGAGACGAACACACATGCTAGGAGCACGGCGCCCATCAGCAGGCCGGAAACCGAACGGATCAGCAATTCCTTCATGGCGAAACGAAACGGGAGCCCTCGAAGGGGCTCCCATTACAACTTACAGCGTACCAGTGATTTGTGCGATGTTGAACGAGCTGTTCATCTCCTGCACCTCGATCTTGCCGAGCATGAGGTCGAAGAAGAAGTCGCGGATCCTCTCGAACGACATCTCGACATTCTTGCCTTCGGCATCGATGCCCATGTTGTAGGTGGTCAGCAGCTGAGGTCCGAGGCTGGCGGCGGTGAGCAGGAAATGGTTCTGGAACTTGTCCATGTCGATCAGGTCGACGGCCAAGACCTTGCCGATCACCGAATAGCAGCGCACGGTCTTCTGCACCTGGTCGTCGGAGAGCGAGGTGGTCTGCTCGTCGACGAACGGGTTCATCACAATCTTACCCGACTCGGGCGACTGCTCTCCGCCTTTGAACAGCGAGCCGAGGTCGGCCAAGCTCAGGTTGTACATCTTGGTGCCAGGGGCCGGCATGACCTTCTCCACCGAGAAGGCACTCGGCAGCAGCAGCTGGATGATCTGTGAGATCCTCACCGACGGGGCGTTGAACGTGCCGATGACGCAGTTCGACAGTTCGATCTCCTGGGTGGCAAACACGCCGCCGATCACCACGCAGTTCTCAAGGCTGATGTTGTCGGCATAGATGCTGCCTGCCACGAAGGCGTTGTAGAGCGACACCCTCTTGCCGTTGATGTCGGAATGGAAGTTGAGCTTGCAGTTGGAGGCCATCGACACCACCGAGTCGGCCGAGCCGACGCATTTCTCGAAGGTGATTTCGCCTTTGGCGTCGCTGTCGATGTGAAGCTCGAGTTGCGTATACACCGCGCCTTTCACCTGCGTGTCGCCATTCTCGATCTCGATCTTCTTGGCGCACACCGCGCCTTCGATCACCGTATCGCCCTGGATGGTGATGACACGGTTGAGTTCCGAGGCTTTCTCGGGCAAGATGCCGCCTCTCACCAAGTTATCCTTGAGTTGAATATTGTTTTCGTTGAACCGAATCTCATTTAGTTCTTTCATATTCTGTGTTATTTTTTGGCATTTATGTTATACAATTTCAGTATGGTGTTTCTGACACGGCTTTCGTGGCCGTCGGCGCCCTTGAACTGGGCGGCGACTTCCTGGTTGAAGAAACGGGTCACAGCCTCTTCGTTGCCGTTCTGGTTGACGCCCACGACGACCTCCTTCAGCTGGTCGACCAGCTGTTTCGGGTCGGAGACGGGGCCTTCGTCGGGTTGGTACACCTTACGGTCGATGCATCTGTTCTCGCCGACGGTCTCCATGAAACACACGGGGATATACCTGCTGCCTTCCGTTTGGTCTTTGATCATGCTGCGGTCGATGGTGTTGGCCGTGGCTTTCTGCTTCGACAGGAAGCGGTTGGCCGTATCGATGGTATCCATCGCCCTTTTCTTGACGAACGAGGCCTGGATCTGGGCCAGCAACGCCGCTTCCTCCGAACCGCTCACGGTGACGGTCGAGATCAGGTCGTCGCTACTCATCCTGTCGGTCTGGGCCACGCAGTCCTTGCGGAAGTCAAACACGGGGCGGTTGAGTTCGTGGATCCTGTGGTCGAGTTCGTTGTTCAGGTCGGCGAAGATCTTCATGTAGTTGTTTGCGAGGCGGTTGTAGTCGACCTCCATCTGCCTTTGCTTGTCGACGCAGCGCTTGCCCATCTCCTTCAGGTGGTAGAGGTGCGATTCTATCGACTTGGTGAGTTCCATCACCTGTTGGCTGATGTCGGAGCGGATGAGTCCGAAGAAGCCCTTCACGATGGTCTGGGCCACCTTCTTCGAGCTGGCCTCGATGGCGGCGATCTCAGCGGCCTCGGTGGCGGTAATCGCACCCGTGAGGGTGTTCACCTTGCCGTTGGTGTTGACCACACTCGCATCGAAGGGATCCGTGTCGACATGCACGTTGACGTTCACGTCCTCGTAGGCGGTGCCGCTATAGTAGGCCGTTCCCGAGCCTCCACTCTGCGATGCCGGATAGGTGTACGACACCGAGCCCGAGTAGGGCACGCTGATGCGACGGCTAAAACTTTTAGTGTAACTCATGGCCTAACTGTTTAGTGTTTGGTAATTAGAGTTGTTGAAGAGTTTGCTCATCGTCGACTTGACGCGGTTGGAGGCATCCGAGTTGGCCAGCATGCGGTTGAACTCGCTCTCGACCTCCTTGGTCCCCATGGACCCTCTCCCCCATTGCAGCGTGTCGAGGCTGGAGTCGACCGTCTGGCGGATCGACATCTGGGAGTTGCGGTCGAGGCTGGAATCATTCACATAAATGTCCATGTTCGTGTGTGACGCGTCGAAATTGCTCTCAGCGATGATGACGGGGATGGCGATGTTCGCATCCTGGGCCTTCCTTCTGGAGAGCAAGATCCTGTGGTTCAGCTCGTCCTGTTCGTTCATGTCGAGCAGGAAATGCTGCATCGACTCGATCACCTGTTGTCCCCTGCTTTTCATGTTGGAGACGATGATCCTTTGGCTGAGGGTCAGCGACTCCTCCTGCGACACGGGCACGGTGGAGGTCAGATACAGCGAGCGGTTGGAGATCTGGTCCAGCTCCTTGATGGCGAAATCCATCGTGGGGCGGTCCAATTCAAAGACGCGGTGTTTCAGGTTGGCGTTCAGTCCGCCAAACAGTTTCATATAACGTGCCGAGATCATGTTGTAGTCGCGTTCCATGCGCTGTTGGATGGCCAGCAGCTGTTTCTTATGCTGCTTCAGCTGCATCAGGTGCGAATCGACCTCGCTCTGCAGCTTCGCGACTTTCTGTGAGATCTGCGACATGATCAGCGAATAGAAGCCCCTATTCACATTCTTGCACACATGGTCGGCGGCCTTGGCTTCGGCGGCGACCACGGCGGTTTGCATGGCAACCACAGCAGTTGTGGTGGCATTCACATGACGACCTACCGACTCGAGCTCTCGAGCCATCGGTTCGGTATCGATTACACAATCAATGTTAGCCATAGTCAATGCTGTTTTAGGGGTTACTCTTCGTTATCGGGGTCATCGATGGGTTCCACGGGCACTTCCACATCATCCATCGGCTGTTGATAGCCGCCTTGGTCGGGCGAGAGGCTCTCCAAGGCGTTCTTGGCGATGGCCGGCAGGTTGAGGGCGATGTGCTCGAAGGTGATGTCTTCCACTGCGGGTTGCGGGGGAAGGTCCATATTCTTGGCCAGCAGCGGGTTGGCTTCGGCCACGGCACGACGGCGTTCGTCGAGCTCCTGCACCTCGCTGGCGGCGACGGCGGCGTCTCTCGAATAACGGTCGCGAAGCTCGGCGTCGAAGTACTCGACATAGCCGAACTGCTCGGCCTTCAGGTCGATGTCGTCCTTCAGGCGTTCCATATACTCCTCAAAGTTGGCCTGCACCTCCTGGAACTCCTTCGACTGCATCTCGAAGGCGGTGATGGTCTCGGCTGAGTTGTCCTCCACCTTCACCACGGCCGAATCCAGCGAGCCGTCGGAGCTCTCCATGCTGTTCTCGGTCTTCTGCAGCGAGACGAGGGTGTTGTAGGCCGCCACATACTCGCGCAGGCTCTCTTGCATGAGGTTGATGATGTCGGCGCTTTCGGCGCGGTTGGCACGGTAGAAGGCATCCGTGTCTTGGTGCCACTTGTTGAGGTACGATATCTTCTGGTCCTTGATGTGGTTATAGATCTTCAGACGCTCGATGCGGTTCTCCTCCATCAGGCTCTGCACCACAGGGGCGACGATCTCCTCATAAATCTGGTGGACGGCGAAGGGTGAGTTGGTCACGCTGCCGTCTTCGGCGATCCACATGCCCGTGACGGGATTCAGCTTCACGCGCGAGCTCTGCTTGAGGTTGAAAGGCACATAGCCCTCGACGCTGTCGGAGTAGTTGAACTTCTCGTTGCGGATCCTCTCGATCTCCTCATATTCGAGGATGGGCGAATAATGGTTGTAGGGCGACTTGAGGATTTGGTACAGAATCTTGTTCGACTCGAGCACGATCTTGTCGGTCGAGGCCAGCTTCATGGCCGAGATGGCTTGCACCGAGTTGGCCATGGTCATCATCAGGCCTTTCAGCACGTCCTCAAACTGCTGGGTCTTGTTCGACAGCGAGTCTTTCAACTGGTTGAGTTCCTGGAACTTCCTGATGCTGTCGGAATAATACTCCTTGTTGAACACATTGATCACAGGAGCCCCGGTCGGGACCTCCATGGTGCCGTACTCGTCGAGGAACCTCAGATAGTCGCTGTTGTCGGAGACCAAAGGCAGCGACACCGAAGTGGTGTCGAGGTCGTCCATGCAGAACGAGATGGTACGCAGCGAGCGCTCCAGCTTGCCGATATAGTCGTGCTGCGTGACCTGTTGGATGGAGAGCGAATAATCGTCGGTATCCATTTCCTCCGACTCCTCGCTCGACTCCACGATGGGAGCCTCCTTCGACAGGGAGTCGATCTCCGAGATGGTCTTGACCAGCAGGTCGTTCTGGCGCGAGAGCTGCAGGGTGACCTCCGAGTCGCCCACCTGGCCGGTATAGTCGACCACGAAGCTCTTGTCCTCGTACTTGATCTGGTCGGCCACGGGGATATAGGCCACGCCGAGTTTCGACACTTTGTAGCCCCTGAAGATCTCCTTGTATTGTTTCTTGAACTCGTCGATACGGCTGTTCTTGTCGTCCAACTCCTTCATCAACTCGTTCTTTTTGATGAAGTAGACGAAGAACAGGATGATGGTCAGGAACCAGACCCACAACGAGGAGATTTTCTTCTCGATCATGGCTTTTTCCTCTTGAAGCTTGGCCACCTCTTTCTCTATTCTCTCCTCTTCCCTGACGATCTTCTCAGCCGACTGCCGGTAGAAGTTGAACAGAACTTTGGCCTCGTCCTGGTAAATGCTGCTTGATTCAGCGAATATCTTACCTTCCATAGTGCTTGTCTTTTAGTTTGAATGTATTTGTTTTCTGTTTTTCAATAGTCTTTCGCAACGGGCCAGTTTCGATTGGATCATCTCCTCGTTCATCCTGTAGTTGAAGAATGCCGACGAGACCTCATGCAGCAGGTTGACCAATTCGGCCTCCATGCGATGTGCTTCCATGTTGTTGGAAGGGGAGACGAAACGGGCTTCGTCGCACATCTTGTTGATACGGTCGACGACCTCCTCAGGCAGGTCCTTGGCATCGAAGGTGCTTTCCTTCAAGGCGGCGAGTGCCGACCTGACCTCCGTGACGCCAAGTCTTTCCCGCTGCTCCTTCTCATACACCTCACCCACCTTCTCGGCCGACCTTCCTGCCATGGTCAAGCCCATGATAAGGACGAATAGCAGCACCAGGTGGACGATCAGCTGCAGGCTGAGCGACAGGTCGAGTTGTGCTCCGACCACCATCCAGATGACAGCCACCAGGGCGTAGAGGCTTGAGAAATACCAGAACAGTCCGAGTGACCCTACCCGTTTCTGGGCGGGGTCGTTCAAGTCGATCCAGGGGAATCCGATGCCGGCAAACAGCACGCCCCAAACGATCAGCGAAACGATGATGTCCAAGGTCAGGACATCGCTCTCCAAACCGTCGCAGAATAGCAGCACGGCGGCCACGATTATGGCTGCTCCGAAAACGAGCAGCACCCATCTCATTATTTTACTCATGATTATTAGTTTTATTAGATTCGACAATAACTATCCATCAACGTCTGGCACCGCATCTGGGGCAGAACCTCACGCTGGGCGGGAGCTTGGCACCGCATTGTGTGCAGATGTCGTTGCTGATGCTGCCGCCGCTTTGCACCTGCGACATGTCGGCGCCGCAAGAGCCGCAGAAACGCATCCCGTCGGGGACGGACGCATGGCACTGCGGGCATGTCCTTCCGCCTTGTTGCAGCGGCTTGCCGCAGCTGACGCATTTCTTCGCTGTAGGCAGGCAGTCGGTGCCGCAATTGGGGCAGGGGTTGTACTTCTTGCCGCAATGGGGGCAGAAGGCCTGGTCGTTCATGAACTTCTTGCCGCATCCTGCGCAGTAGACATAACGGGCGGGCATGGCCATGTTGCCGCCGCCACCGCCTTGCATGCCGGGGTTCTGGGCGGGTTGTTGTCCGCCGAAGGTGGGGCCTGCGTAGCCGGGCTGCATCATGCCGCCGCCGACGCCTCCGCCGCCACCCATGCCGTTCATCATGCCGATGGCGAACAGGCCGCCCAGCATGCCGCCGTTGCCGCCGCTCATGCCTTCGACAGCCGAGCCGGCCACGCCAAACATCTGTTCCTGTTGCCAGGTGTGGCCCGTGATCGACATGGCACTCTGTTGTGCGATGGCCTCGGCCACCTTCCTGCCGTTCTCTGTCGACTTGTCGATATCAATGCTGGTGATGTAGAAATTGTTCAGTTTGAAGCCGATGTTGTCCCAGAATTCGTCCATCGTGCTTCTGAGGAAATCGGACAGCCTGTCGAGATAGGCCGAGATGCTCTTGTATCCGATCTGGTTGTTCAGCATGAACTGGACGATGACCGATTTGGTCCTCATGGTCGACTCGCCGTAGAACTGGTTGGTCAGGTCCTTGTCGGTGTATTCGTGGCGTGTGCCCACGATCTTGACCAGGAACTTCTCGGCGTCGACGAGTTTCAGTGCATACCTACCCATGGCCACCAGCGGGATCTGGGTCTGGTAATCCACGTCGTGGATCGACATGCTGTCGGTTTTCCAGTCGATGTTGGCAGGTTCGGTCTTGTTGACGAACCAGACCTCAGCGGTAAAGGGATTCTTTCCGCCGAAGGGGATGCCGAACAGATTCCTCAGCAGAGGGAGGTTTTCGGTGTTAAGGGTATGTTTGCCGGGGCCAAACTTTCCGATGATCTGTCCTTTCGAGAAAAGGACCGCTTCTTGAGATTCTTGAACGATCAATTGAGTGTAGGTGCTCAAATTCGTTTCAGGGAAACGCCAGGCGAAGATGGTTCCATTGCCTTGAGGAGTCCATCTCACTAAATCAATTATAGCCATATGATTGTTTTTTGATGAATTTTTGCAAAGAGAGAGTGCAAAATTAAAATAAAAACAATAGAAGGCCAATAAAATGCAATATTTTTGGAAAAAAAGACAATAGAAAAAAGGGAACGGCATAAAACAGTAAACCCCGGCAGGCATTGCCTGTCGGGGTTCCCGTTGTGGGTGGGCGGCGAACTACTTTCCCACACTGGTGCAGTATCATCGTCGCGGCGGGGCTTAACTTCTCTGTTCGGAATGGGAAGAGGTGCGCCCCCGCGCCATAGCCG
>Ga0310690_10002730_pt1 | contig 28068 bp, 25 predicted proteins | sample AusTroGonzalo_MG_2_FD_207661 | JGI IMG/M metagenome (GOLD analysis project Ga0310690, IMG submission 207661) | Bovine rumen microbial communities from tropical cattle in Woodstock, Queensland, Australia - Gonzalo_04 (v2) (version 2) | ecosystem: Host-associated > Mammals > Digestive system >...
CCGTCTGGATCCGGGCAGCGAGTTCGAGCTCGGCACTGACCCGTTCCTTTTCCGCCGTCATCCGGGCAAGGTTTTCCGTGTTGGTTACAATGCTCTCCTGCATTGTGCGAATATCCCTGCTCAGATCGCCGATCTCATCCCGGTTCCGAACCTCGACGTGACTGATCTTTTCCGGGGAATAGGTTCCGTCCCCTTCCGGGACGAATTCCTTTGTCGCCTTCGCAAGGGAACGCACCGGCCGCAGGATATACCGCCGCATTGCCAGGGCGGTGATTACCGAAGCCAGGACGGTAACGCCCAGCGTCAGCAGGACGCACTTGAGAAGATAATTCCCATGCTCCCGGATTTCTTCCGAAAGGTCATACTTCAGCCAGATTCCTGCCCTTTCCCCGCTCGAAAGCTCCACCGGTATGCACCGGGTCAGACAGGTTTTCCCGTCTTCCTCGAGGTATTTCGGCGAATGATAATCCACCGCCGCCGGGCCATCCTCCGCAACCCAAATGCCATAGTTCCCAATGCCCGTCGCCAGGTTGTCTTCGTTGTTATGAATCATGCAGATCCTGTAAAGATTGCGGTCTTTTTCGATGAGCGTTTCAACGATGTTGAGATCGCCGGACCGTTGAATATCGAACAGCAGGATTTCATATTCAACAAAGTCGTCCAGCCGCGTATATGGGCTGCCTTCAATGGACGACTGGTTCAGAAGCCATTCCCGCATCCGTTCTGCCCTTTTCATCGGGTCAGCTTCGGCATGAATCCGGCTCAGTTCTTCCGAGCCGAGATGTTCCGCAAATTCCTGCAGAAGCGGCTTCATTTTTTCCGTTGGGATTTCCATTGATTCCAGTTTCCGGAAATACGGCCTGAAAACGGCTTCCTGATAGGCGTTTTCGCTGATCAGCGTCAGCAGCACGGACACAGACAAAACCAGAGCCACGATCAGGACATTGACCTTGACCGCCAGAGAAAACCTCTTTGGCTTTATCATCGGCTCTCATTCCTCCTCTGTCCGTGCTCCCGCCGCTGTCTTCCGCAGGTTCTGATCCTCCGTTCCTGATTTTCAGGCGTTCCCGACCTTATCCCAGCGCTTCTGCGCCACCGGACTGCTCAGGAAAATATACATCCCGACGTTGCAGACCACCAGCAGCCCGATCGTAATATACAGAATCGTTGTGAATTCGATACCGGAATTTTTCAGCACCGTGAAGAAAAGAACGGACGGCAGCCCGGTTACAATCAGCGTGCTCAACATCGGAACCAACTGGGCCGAATTGCTCTTGACCGCCTTCGCCAGGCTCGGGAAGTTCACCTTGCCGAGATAAAGGTTCCCGATTACCCCGACCAGCGCACAGAAGCAATGGGCCAGCAGCGGCATCAGAATCATGATGACGATCTGCATGGCGTCCATGGGGACGGCCACCGCCAGAATCAGCGATCCGACCAGGGAAACCGGCAGCGCGATGGTCAGGTGGGCCATCACCTTGCTCCTGAGCACTTCCGCCGCCCGCAGCGGCATGCTCTTCAGAATCCACAGATTGTTACCCTCCACCGAGATACTCGGCCCGGAGATATAGGAGAAGCCGGCGACCAAAGACAGCATCAGCGCGAACAGCAGCGGACGCCCTCCCGGCCCGACAATCGCCATAATCCTGTCAAAAAAATTCGGCGCTTCGGCGGCTGCGGCAGCCGCGGCGGCTGCGTTGGCGGTGTCTGCGGCTTTTCCGGTCTTGACCATGATCAGCAGATAAACGCCCAGGCCGATCGTGTAGATCAGCCCGAGTCCCGCGTTCAGCATATAACTGCTGCTGTTGAAAAAGCGGGTCAGATCCTTCTTCGCCAGCGACCAGGTTACGGAAGATCCCTTCAGGGCTTTCGCCTCATACTTGATTTTTTTCGCGCCGCCCTTCGACGTAACGATCCTGACGAAGGATTTACTCATGATAAACCACATCAGCGCAAAGGGAATGATGCAGATGGCCGCGAAGATCAGGAGATCTTTGATTCCGCTGCCCGCGCAGGCAAGACCCATGACGTAGAAGGGATACAGCACACCCCGGAAAACCCCGACAAGGCCTTCGCTGTTTTCCCCGATCGACTTCAGGTTCCGCATGATATCCCCGAAGGAAATCACATAGAAGAGCGCAAGGAAAGCCAGGGAGAACAGCAGCTGGAACAGCGCCTTTCTCCGCATCCGCCGGGTCACAATGGAAACACCCCAGCCCAGCAGGCAGCTCAGCGTCGTACTGATCAGCGCCAGCAGGAAGATGCAAAGGACGAAGATCACGATGCCGCCCGCCTTCGCCGTGCCGCCGGCTGTCAGCTTCACAATGCCGGCGGCTCCCAGAAACACCGCGGAAAAGAAGAAGTTCAGCAGGTACAGCGTGCCAATCCGGCTGCCGAGGATCGCCGAAGGGGGAATCGGCATGGACAGCAGCATCTCGTTATCCTGCGCCTCAAAGATCGCACCCTGGGCATAGAAGCTCGTCATCATGAAAGAAACGAGGAAAGCCCCCGCCCCGGCCAGCGCGAAATAAAGCCACTCCTGATCGGTTTTTCCAAGGCTTTCATACATGGGCCGCAGCAGCGCGCTCAGCAGCAATCCTGCAAGCCCGAGAAGCACAATTCCCGCAACGATCAGGAAAGCGATCTTCCGGGTGTCCAGAGCCTTCTTGCCTTTTCCGGAGCCGGAAAACCGGTCCAGCAAGGCCAGCAAACGGGTTCTCAGCAATATTTTAAGCATTCTTTTCACCTTCCTGCGCCTGTCCGTCGTCAAACTTCATGTCGTCGACCAGTTCAAGGAATACTTCTTCCAGGCTGTCGTTGCCCTTGACGGATTCGATGTCGCCGCTGGCCAGCAGCTTGCCGCCGCGGATGATGGCAATCTTATTGCAGAGTTTTTCCGCAACCTCGAGCACGTGGGTGGAGAAGAAGATCGCCCCGCCATTGTCACAGAATCTGCGCATGAACTGTTTCAGGATGAAAGCTGCCTTCGGATCGAGGCCGACGAAGGGCTCGTCCATGATGAGGAGTTTCGGCTCGTGCATCAGCGCCGCAACGATGGCAAGCTTCTGCTTCATGCCATGGCTGTATCCAGAGACCTTTTCGGCAAGGGCGTCCGTGATGCCCATGTCCGCGCTGTATTCGGCGATCCGCTTTTCCCGAAGGTCCGTCGGAACCCGGTAGACATCCCCGACGAAGTTCAGATACTGGATGCCGCTCATGAACTCGTAGAGGTCCGGATTGTCCGGAATATAGCTCATGATCTTTTTGCATTCCAGGGGCTGGGTCTTGATGGACATGCCGTTGACGAGGATTTCACCTTCCGTGAAGTCAAGGATGCCGCAGCAGGCCTTGATCGTCGTGGTCTTGCCCGCACCGTTATGGCCGAGGAAGCCGTAGATCTCGCCCGGCAGAATGTGCAGCGTCAGGTCGTCAACGGCCTTCGGGCCGTTCGGGGTGTACTGTTTGGTGTAGTGGTTGATTTGCAGCATGTTCGTTTGCTCCTTTCATTTTCCCATGGTTAAATCTATTTTTTACGGCCCCGATCCCCCGGTCAGGCCGATTATCGGTTCCAGCACGCCCAGAAGTTCCCCCGGCGTTTCTTCCTCCAGGAAAACCCGCAGCGACCCTTCACCGTAACGGTAGAAAAGCAGGCAGAACAGGCACGCCAGTCCCGCCGCCGCGGTGGCATTTTTGATCAGCTGCTTTCCGTATCCCTCGCTGGCGTTCAGGATTCTGGTGAAGTTATAAATCAGCAGACACGGAACCGATAAACCGGAGAGGACCTGCAGTATTTCATAGAGCCATCTGTCCTTGCTCCCAAAGGTATTATCATATCCGCCCACCCGGGTCGCAATCATCAACAGCTGGGTAATTACGATGCAGGCCCAGCCCATGATCTGGAAATGGCGGGAACTCAGCGGTCCGCGGTATTTCATGTCATTCTCGAGGGTCACTTCGTGAATCTGAATCCGATTCCGCTTCATCCTGCGGCCTTTTCCGAGTTTTCCGACCGCAACCGCCTTCGATGCCGCCTGCGCGTCTTTCATTGCCGGAATCTTCTTCGCCAGCTGTTCCTGCCTCCTTTCCTCCGCAGGCATTCCATCCCGCTTTCTGTTCACCCGCCCGTTCGGCGATTTACATCATCAACGATCAGACTTCCTCGCTCAGCGCTTCCCATTCCGCATAAAGCTGTTCAATCTCTTCCTTCAGCCGGTTATAGGCCTTTGTCTTTTCCTGGGCCCCTTCCGGATCCGTCCAGGTCTCCGGATCTGCCAGCTCCTTCTCCATCTCTTCGGCTTCTTTCTCCGCCTTCGAAATAGCCTCCTCCGCCCTCTTCAGCTTCTCCTGCGCCGCCTTTTGGCGCTGCTGCTCCTCCCGGCTGCGCCTCTTTTCCTTGTCGATGGCCGTTCGGGTCATGCCGGCGGTTTCCCCATCCGGCTCCGCGTCCCGGCTCACTTTCGCCAGATAGCTGTCATAGTTCCCGAGGTATTCCCTGATCCCGTCCTCTTCCAGGACGAAAACCTTCTCCGCGAACCGGTTGATAAAATACCGGTCGTGGCTGACCGCCAGAATCGTTCCCGGATAATCCGCCAGCGCATCCTCCAGCACCTCCCGGCTGTCCATATCCAGATGGTTGGTCGGTTCGTCCAGGAGCAGCACGTTATCCTTCCGCAGCATGAGTTCCGTCAGGGCCACCCGGCCCTTCTCCCCGCCGCTCAGGGTTCCGATCGGCGCAAAAACGTCATCCCCGGTGAAAAGGAACATGCCCAGCGCCCCGCGCACTTCATACTGTTCCATCCGCGGAAACCGGTCCCAGACCTCGTCCAGCACCGTCTTCTGCGGGTGCAGGCCGGCCTGGTGCTGGTCGTAGTATCCGAGGTCGACGCCGGTGCCCCAGCGAATGCTGCCGTGGTCCGGCTTTTCCTCCCCCGTCAGGCACCGCAGCAGCGTCGTCTTCCCTGTGCCGTTGTCACCGATGAGCGCAATGCGTTCTCCCGCCCGGATGTGCATCCGCACGTTCCCGAAAAGCTTCCGCTCCCCAAAGCTTTTTTCGAGTCCTTCCGTCTGAAGAACGTCCTCCCCCGTCCGCCGCCGCGTGTCGAACCGAAAGGAAACCGTGTCCTCCTCCTGAGGCTTTTCAAGACGCTCGATTTTTTCAAGACGTTTTTCTCGGCTCCGGGCTAGGCGGATGCTCTTCTCCCGGTTAAACCGCTTATACATCGCGATGACAGCTTCCTGCCGGGCGATCTCCTTCTGCTGAAGCTCCCAGGCCTTCATCCGGGTTTCGTAAACCTCCGCCCGCTTTTCCGTGTATTGCGTATAGTTCCCGGTATAAGTCTCCACCGTCCCGAGGATCAGCTCCGCCATCCGGTTGCAGACGTGGTCCAGGAAGTACCGGTCGTGGCTGATCACCAGCACCGCCCCGCGGTAGCTGTTCAGGTATTCCTCCAGCCAGGTGATGCTCTTCAGATCCAGGTGGTTCGTCGGCTCGTCCAGCAGCAAAAGGTCCGGCTCGCTCAGCAGCATCCGCCCCAGGCAGAGCCGCGTCCGCTCCCCGCCGCTCAGGCGCCCGGTCTCCATCTCCCGCATTTCCCAGAGCTTGAGGCCCTTCAGAACCCCCGTCACCTGCGAACGCCAGCCATATCCGTTCTGCCGCTCAAAGGCCCGGGTCAGCGCGTCGTATCTTCCGCCGAGCCGCCGCAGCATCTCCGGATCCTCGCCGTGCTCGGCCATTTCCTGCTCCAGCGCGCGCATCTCTTCTTCCATTTTGACCACCGGCTCGAAAACCTTCTCCAGGACTTCCTGAACCGTTTCCTTCCCGCTCAGTTCTCCCTGCTGGGCAAGATATCCGATCCGGAGGCCCTTCTGGATGTTGATGGAACCGCTGTCGGCGGTTTCCTCCCCGGCGATGATCTTCATCAAAGTGCTCTTGCCACAGCCGTTGACCCCGACCAGGCCCATCCGGTCCGTCTCCTGCAGGGTAAAGGAAACACTCTTCAGCACCTCGTGGGTACCGAAGCTTTTCTTCACATCCTGCAGCGCGAGAATTATCATTGTCCCGTTCCGTCCTGTTTTTTATTCGTCGAGCCTGAAGAGATCGCCGACTTCGTCCCGCAGCGCGATCTGCAGCGAAACATCCGCCCCCGCGCGGATGCCTTCCCGGGTCATCGCACTTTCCGAAACCCGCCGGGCCAGCGCCGGGGTGTTGTTTTCTCCACTCAGGTGCCCGAGAATCAGGTGCTTCGTTCCTCCGGCGATGAGCCGCAGCAGCGCCGCCGCACAGGCTTCGTTGCTGAGGTGCCCTTTCTCTCCGAGAATCCGCGCTTTCAGCGGCGGACTGTATCTCGGATTGGTCCGCAGCATATCCGGATCATGGTTGCTTTCCAGCAGCACCAGCGTGCTCCCCGCGATCCGTTCAAAAACGCTTTCTGTAAAAACCCCGAGATCCGTCGCCGTGGAAATACTGAGGTTCCCGCCCCAGAGCCGATAGCCGACGGGATCCGCCGCATCATGCGGAATCGAAAAGGGCTCCACGCCGATATCCCCAAGCCAGAATCCCTTCCCGCTCTGAACCGTCCGGATCAGGTCCCCCGGAACCTTTCCGATCTTTCCGTCCATCGCCCGCCAGGTTTCCACCGTGGCATAAACCGGCAGATGATACTTCCGCGCCATGACCCCGGCGCCAAGGATGTGATCCGAGTGTTCGTGGGTAATCAGCATCCCGCTCAGCGTTTCCGGGGCCACGCCGATTTGGGCCAGAGCCGCCGCGATGCTGCTCCCCGTTTTCCCCGCGTCAATCAGAAGCCGGGTCTTTCCCGCCTGACAGAACAATGCGTTGCCGCTTGAACCTGAATAAAGGGGGCAGAAATACATTTCCATGTAAAATCTGGCCCCCTTCCAACTAAACGCTAAAAATTTATATCCTTATTACTCGCTAATGAATTATGCCAACTGCAACAAGCCTCTTAAAGATCCTTCGCTGTAATGATTCGCACGCGCACCGCGGAGCTGCAGTCGCAGCTCTCGCGCACCGCACGCGACATGCTCAAGATGACACAATTGGGATCAAAGATCCAAATGCTTGGCCACCCGCTCCTCCACCGGCGGCGGCGTCATATAATCCGGCCCGAAAAGGATTGTCAGCACCTCTTCATACCGCTTCGGCACAAGGCATTCGACATCCTCGAAAGGCATGCGAATTTTCTCCTCAAACTGCTCCGGATGCCAGACGTGCGTCATCAGCTCAAACGCCCCGTTGGACATATGAAGATCGTTTCCCTCCTTCACCCGGGTCGAAACGTGCTCATAGCGCTGTGCTTTCCACTGATAGCTGAAGGGCAGCCCCATGATGTGCGTCGCCCGCAGCAGGATCCGGTTTTTCAGCCCGAAGCGGCTGTAATCGACGTTTTTCTTCATCATTCCCTGCAGCAGGTGCAGATGCAGCAGGTGCATTTTCCTCTGGATCCCTTCCGGCGGCAGCGGATCCAGAATAAAGAAGTCCGTGAATGCCGCGGCCTTTTCCGGGTCCCGGTTCATCACCCGCGGGGTCCACGTATCCAGATACGTCAGCTCGAACCGCCGGTCGCATTCGATCGGATAAATCGCCCGGAATTTCGTAAACTCCTTCCGGGTCATGAGCAGGTCAACATCGTCGTCCCAGGGGATGAATCCCTTGTGGCGGATGCAGCCCAGCAGCGTCCCGCACATCAGATTGTATTCAATCCCATTCCGGTCGCAGACCCCCGTAATGTCCCGAAGCTGTTCCAGCAGCTCCTCGTGGATTTCCTCAAGCGTCAGTTCTTTTTTCATGGATCATGGCCTCCGCCCGGTCCGCGATGGATTTCGCGTCCATTCCGTATATTTCCCGAAGATACTGCTGGTCTCCGACCACCGACGTAAAGCAATCCTCCAGGCCGATCCGCCGGATCCGGCATCCGCTGCCGATTCCCGCGGCAATTTCGCAGACCGCGCTGCCGAATCCCCCGGTGATATTGTGTTCCTCCACCGTAATGATTACCGGAAATCGTTCCGTCAGGCGCCGGATTGCCTCCGCGTCCATGGGCTTGATGCAGGGGAAACTGACAACCTCCGCCCGGATGCCGCGTTTTTCGAGGATTTCCGCCGCTTCCACCGTCTGGGTCAGAATTCCCCCGGCGCTCAGCAGCGCGATGTCCCCGCCCTTCCGAAGGGTCAGCGTCTCCGGAATTTTCCATCCGGAAAGGGACCCTCCATGGACATCCGGCTCGTTTCCGCGCCCAAGGCGAAGATAGCAGGTGCCTTCCCGGGCAATCGCGGCCCGGGTAACCACCTCCGTCTCCGCCGGATCTCCCGGCGCAAAGCAGGTGACCCCCGGAATGGCCCGCATCACGGCCATATCCTCCGTCGCATGGTGGCTCATACCGAGGCTTCCGTAAACAAACCCGCCGCCGACGCAAACGATCTTGACGTTCGCCCCGGTATAGGCGCAGTCGTTCCGGATCTGCTCCAGCGGCCGCATCGTCGGGAAGTTCCCGATGGAGTAAACAAACACGATCCGTCCCGTCGCCGCCAGACCCGCCGCCATGCCGATCATACCCTGCTCGGCGATGCCCGCGTTCAGGATTCTGTCCGGAAACCGGTCCCGAACGGGCCGGAGCACACCAAAGCCAAGATCGCCTGTAATCAGAACGATCCGGTCATTTGCCGCCATTTCCTCCAGAAGTACCCGAACAAACGCGTCTCTCACGGTCTTTGTGCCTCCAGTTCCTGCAGGGCCGCCTCATATTCCTCTCCCTGAGGCGTCCGGTAGTGCCAAAGGATGTTGTTCTCCATAAACGACACGCCCTTGCCCTTGACCGTATGGGCAAGCACGACGCTGGGCTTTCCGCTCCCCGCGTTCGCCTGCGCCCGCTCAAAAGCCGCTCGCAATGCCTGCGTGTCGTGTCCGTCGACGCTTTCCGCGTTCCAGCCGAAATCCTTCCATTTTGCCTCAAACGGCTCCAGCCGCAGCGTCTTTTCAACCGTGTCAAGGCTCTGCATATGGTTGTAGTCAACGATGGCGCACAACCGGTCCAGGCCGTATTGCGCCGCCTGCAGCGCCGCCTCCCAGACCGATCCCTCGTCGCATTCGCCGTCCCCCATCACGACCCACGTCCGCCAGTCTTCCCCGTTCATCCGGGCCCCCAGGGCCATGCCGACGCCGATCGCAAGCCCGTGGCCCAGCGACCCCGTGGAAATTTCAACACCCGGCACGCCCTTGTGGCTGACATGTCCGCTCAGCACACTGCCGTTCCCGTAGTGGTTTTTCAGCATCTCAACGGGAAAGAAGCCTCTCTCCGCCAGCGCCGCGTAAACCGCGCTGCCGGCATGCCCCTTGCTCAGGATCAGGCGATCCCGCTCCGGCATCTGCGGTTTTTTCGGGTCCACCCGCAGAATCCCCGTATACAGCACGGCGATGATTTCCGCCACGCTGAACACGCTGCCGATGTGACTTCCCCGGCTGATCCGGCTCATTTCCAGGCCGTTCCGGCGGATCAGCCAGGCCAGAACCTCCGCCCGGTCCGTATCCGGCTTTCCCGGAAACCCGCTGTGCACTAAAGCCTCGTAGTTCTCCATGAACATCTCCTCAGCAATGGTCCTATGGGGACGGTTCTTTTCGTAAAACGGCGACCCTGAATCCTAACTTTCCCCGGCCCGCTTCTCTTTGGCCATAGCCTCCGCTTTCCCGAAAACGCCCTTCACCGTCTCGAAAATCAACTGACAGTCCAGTGAAAAGCTTTGATTCTTCGCATATTCAACCCGCAACCGATTCTTCTCCGGCAGAATCAGCTTCTCAAAGTTTCCGACCGGGTCTTCCTCGCCGACGATCTCGTCCTGAGCGATGTAAACGATGCTGCTCCTGTCGGTAATTCCCGGCCGAACCCACATGATGCACTGCTGTTCCTCCGTGTACTGCTCCGTATAGAGCAACAGCTCCGGCCGCGGCCCGACAAAGCTCATATCCCCTTTCAGAATGTTGAACAGCTGCGGCAGTTCGTCCAGCTTCAGCCGCCGCATGATCCGCCCGGCCCGGGTCACCCGGCTGTCGTTCTTCGCGGTGCATCCGCCGGTCTTGTCCGCGTCCACCACCATGCTCCGGAATTTATAAATCAGGAATGGCTGGTTGTGATATCCGCCCCGGACGGCCTTGTAAAGCACCGGGCCTTCCGAATCCGTCTTCACCCAGATTGCCAGCGGAATCATGATTACAATTCCGGGAATCAGAAGGATCGCCGCCAGGAGGAAATCCAGTATCCGTTTCACCACCTTGCTGTAGAAGGGATGCGAAAGCGGCCCGTCCCAGTAAGGCTCCTTCGGCAGTTCCGTACGTCCCATAAAAAACCCCTTTAACGTAAACCCTAAATTTCTTATACCTGCCAACGTATTCCGATGCCAATTGCCTGTAAGATCCTTCGCTGCAATGATTCGCACGTTTGATTCGCACGCGCACCGCGGAGCCGCATTCGCGTCTCTCGCGCACCGCACGCGACATACTCAAGATGACATGAGGAAGGATGATACGGTTGGTTAACCACTGATCATATCCAGCACATCATTCAGCCGCTCCAGCTCTTCCCGTGTCGAATACTGCAGGACAATCTTTCCCTTATTGATGCTCCCCGTGAGGGTGCTTTTCAGCCCGGTCTTGAGCCGGATCTTGTCCTGCAGCTCCCCAAGCTCCGCCGGCATTTCCGCCGGTTTCCGCTGCCGGGCAGGCTTGCCGGTCTTCATCGTCGCGGACAGCTGTTCAAGCTGCCGTACGCTCATGCCTTCGTCCGCCGCCTTATGGGCCAGCCGAACCTGGTCCTCCCGGCTGTTCAGCCCGGCCAGCACCCGCGCGTGCCCCGCGGACAGCATACCGTCCCGAACCATCTCGGTGACTTCGTCCGGCAGCGTCAGAAGCCGCAGCATGTTTGCCACCGCCGGCCGGCTCATGCCGAGCCGCGAAGCGATCTTCTCCTGGGTATATCCGCACTGGTTTTTCAGGGCTTCGATACCCCTCGCCGCTTCCATGGGGTTCAAATCTTCCCGCTGAAGGTTTTCGATCAGCGCAATCTCCATCTGCTGGGTAACGTCCAGATCCCGCACAATGCAGGGAATCGTGTCCAGGCCGGCCTGCCTCCCCGCCCGGTACCGCCGCTCGCCGGCGACGATCCGGTATCTGCCACCCGGGGTCGGAACGACCAGCAGGGGCTGCAGCACGCCCTGATCCTGAATGCTTGCCGCCAGCTGCGCAATGGTGGCCTCGTCAAAGGTCTGCCGGGGCTGGTCCGGGTTCGGATCCAGTTCCCCGATCGGAATCTGCATCATTCCGACGCCGGTATCCCCGGAATCGGGCAGCAGGGACTCCAGTCCGCGCCCGAGACCGAATGTTTTCTTCGCCATATTCTGTCTTTCTCCAATCTCAGCGGTTAAATCTTCTTATTCCGTCCAAGAACCTCTTTGGCCAGCATCTGATAGGCCATGGCCCCGGTGCTCTTCGGATCATAGACGCAGATGGGCTCCCCGTGGCTCGGGGCCTCGCCCAGGCGCACATTCCGCGGAATCGTCGTCGCGAAAACCACCTTCTTGAAGTGCTTCTTCACCTGGTCAACAACCTGAAGCCCGAGGTTCGTCCGCCCGTCGAGCATCGTCAGCAGGATCCCCTCAATTTCAAGGTGCGGGTTCAGCGTCCGTTTGACCCGCTGAATCGTATTCATGAGCGCGGTAACGCCTTCCAGCGCATAGTATTCGCACTGAATCGGAATCAGCACCGTATCCGCCGCCGCCAGCGCGTTCAGCGTCAGCAGGCTCAGACTCGGCGGACAGTCGATAAAGATAAAATCAAATTCGTCCCGCGTCGGGGCGATCAGCTTTTTGATGAAGAATTCCCGCGCCTCCGCGCCCACCAGTTCAACCTCAGCCCCGGCCAGCCGGATATCGGCGCCAACCAGGCGGAGTTTTTTGATTTCCGTTTTCTGAATGCAGTCCTCCAGGGCCGTCCGGCCCATCATCGCATCGTAAACGGAGTTCCGTTCATTCACCTTGCCGCCCAGGCCGCTGGTGGTGTTCCCCTGCGGGTCCAGATCGACCATCAAGACCTTTTTCCCGGCTTCCGCCAGCGCGGCGGAAAGGTTCACGGCGGTCGTCGTCTTTCCGACGCCGCCTTTCTGGTTCGCAATCGCAATAATCTTGCCCATGGATACTCCTTACCGTCCTCCCGTGAGGGCATAAAAATACTTATACAGTATATCCGTTTCTGCCGGGAATGTCAAAGGAAAACGCCGCCGGCACTCCCCGGCGGCGTCCATGCCCCGCTCCTGTGAAAAGCACTATTTTCCGTAGGTATATTCTTCCGCAATCTTCCTGTATTCCGGCAGCAGTTCCTGCCGGACCGTCCATTTGTTCCCGTCCGTCTCCATGATAATGGTTCCCCATGTCGCGAACATCATCCTGTCATAACCGTGCTGGATCATATGCGTCTGGGCGTCGTGGGTGTTCCCCGCGCTGTGGGTAAAGAAGAAGAATTCCGGGTTCACATTTTCCATGAACTCCAGCGTCAGCAGGCTCTCCCCATGATGCGGATATTTGAGGATATCCGCCTTGAGGTTGTGCATCCCCGCCAGGAGGATCTGGTCGTTGGGCTCGATGTCCGCCGTCAGCAGCACCGAGCACTCCCCATACCGGATCATCAGCATCGCCGAAAGGTCGTTACAGGTCCGTTTCTTTCCCTCAATATAACTGTCCGGAATCCGGATCACCCGCACCTCCGCCTCCCCGAAGGGAATCGTATCCCCGTCTGCAAGATCGACGACCGGAATCCCCGCCTCCTCCAGCGCGCGGAGCGTTGTCGCCTGATGCCCGTAATCCCCCGGCTTTTCAAGATAATCGTGGGGGAAAAGGGTAAAAAACGTCCCGATTCCGAGCCCTGCCTCCATGAGCGGAATGATCCCGCCGATGTGATCCGGGTGCGGATGGCTGTTGAAAGCATACTCGACAGCATCGAGCCCCGCCTCCTGAAGAACGCCGAGAATCGTCTTCGCATGGGTGTTCCGTCCCGCGTCGATGAGCATGCTATGCTCCCCGAGAGTGAGCAGCATGCAGTCTGCCCCGAGCAAAGGGCAGACCCGCAACGTCATGAGCTGCGCGTCCTCCTGAAAGGCGATCGCCTCCCCCTCAAAGAAAACCCGCTGCACATCGCCCACCGGGGCCATTCCCAACGCCAGTCCCAGCACGGCGCAAATCAGATGCTTCAGCATTTTACTCCGTCCTCGCCGCCTTCATCTCAACCTTATCCGTACACATGGCCATGTCCGCCCGCTTCAGCACGCTCTCCCAGTTATATGCAGCCATTATATCATCCTCTTTTCCTCCTCTCAAGTCCATTCCCGGCCCCGCCGCCACCAAAAAGAAGACCGCCCCGCAAAGGAGCAGTCTTCAAGGAATCCGGTCTGAACCATATCCTCCTCTTTTATTCCCCAAGCACAAACTCAGAAGTCTGCCGGTCAATGAATCCCCGGGCCGGCTGGCCGTCCACGGTGCACTCAATGTACCACCAGTCTCCGTGATAGGTATATTTCGCAAGGATACGGATGCTTTCCCCCTCCTCGATTTCCGCAAAGGCATAGTCGTCTTTCTGCAGCGGGTTGTTCGTCACCCGGAGCGTCCCGGTCGCCCTGGCGGGAATGTCCTCAAAGTTCTTGCAGGTAAACTGGCTGTAAAAATCCCGGACGTACTTCCGCGGAATATACCCCGTGTTGACGCCGCCATTGTTGGTCTCGTACCGGACCAGCAACCATCCGTTGATATCAAATCCGGCATCGTACATTTCCGCGTCCGTGGCACAGCAGGCCTTCCCATCGGATAGCCGCAGCGCATCTTCATAAGGTGCGGTGTAAACCGGACAGGTTCCGTAGCCGATGCCGTTTTTGTGGTGATAGAAGCGGAAGTCCGGCACGTTCTCAAGCCGCTTCTGAAGGTCCGTACCGTCCTGGGCGAAAGCCCCGCAAACGCCGAGCATGCAGATCGTCAGTACTGCCGCGAAGATTCGAATCAAATGCTTTTTCATATCAAATATCTCTCCTTGCTTCAATCTTTCGGAATACTTTATGGTCCCGACGCTATTGTATACGGATCACCCGGCATCCCTGGCAGTTTTTTCCCTTTTTCAGCCTCCGACCGCGTAAACCTCAGCCAGCCAGATCCCCACAGTCCCCGGCGCAGCGCAAAGGCCGGCTTCCCCGGCTCATTCAGCCTCCAGCGCTTCCAGTGCCCGAAGCGTCTCTTCCGCCGACCGGTGCAGGATCCCCGTTCCGCCCATTTTGTTCCATTCTGTGATGTTCCTCTCCAGGTCATCGATCAGAATGGTTTCCCTTCCTGTTGCATAATTGATCTTTTCTCTCCGCAGGACGCAGTGCACCGCAATCTCCGGACTCAGCACCCGGCGCATCCAGCTGATCTTGTCCTCCACCGCGGTCTCAATGCCCCTCGCCGGCTTCGGAATCCCCGTCAAAATTTCGCACCGGTCCCCGTATTTTCCATATATGCTGTTAAACATTTCAACAGCACCAGGCACCGGCTCCAGACGGTCATAGAAATGCCCCGCCTTCCGGATCGCCTCCCACATGCAATCATCGAGGTGCGGATCACGCTTTTCGTTCTGCGGAAGGGGTTCCATCCCGCAGATTTCCGCCACGCCCCGGTCAAAATCCGCCAGCACGCCGTCCATGTCCAGATAAATCTTTCTGATTTCCAAAGAGCTGCCTCCCTGTTGTATTTTGTTCTCGTTAAGGTATTATTCTGTCAACCACAGCGAGCAGCTGTAAGATCCTTCGCTGCGCTCAGGATGACACGATCAGATTTCCCCTGCCGGAGGGTTCCCATCCGCAGGGCCGGTGCCTTCCTCCGCCGATTCACCGAGCAAGTCCCAGACGGAAACCTGTCCTTTTGTTCCACCGGCGGCTTTCTTTCGGTTAGGTTCCTTTTTCACCGGTTTCTCCGCTTCTTCAGTTTTCGGCGGTTCCTCCGGCCGTTCCGTTTCCCGGGTGATGACCGCCTGTTCGGTCCGAAGCAGCTGATCCGTCAGGGAAATAACGGAAAAAACGGCACCCGCATAGGCCGATGCACCGAACCTTTCCGTCTGCTTCATGGCAGCGTTTGCCCGCTGCTCCAGCGTTTTGATGTATTCCTCCGGATCGTCGGAATAAAAGCTGTAGGGCTGCCCGCCGATCGTGATGGTGACTCTTCTTTTTTCCAAAGCTTGACTCCTCTTTTCAGGGCGCGTCGTCCTGCGCTTCCTCATCCGTCTGATCAATATATTCCTCCGCAGGTTCGTCGATCGGCCGTCTTCCTTTTCCTTTCCGGGGAATTCGTTGACGAACGCCAGTGGTTCTCCTATATTACCACGTCCCTCCGCCCGTGCGCAATCTCGATCACCGGACATCCTGTCTTTCAACCTTCCAGGCTTTGCCCGATCTCAAAGCGAAAAGCCACATTTCCGCAACGCTTACCCCGGTTATTCTTTCAAGCGCGGTTCTGTACCAGTTCATCTGCATCGTATGCCTCGGAACAAACCGTTCCGGGGCCGTATCACGATCCGTCTTGTAATCAATCAAAACCCATTTCCCGTTTTCAAGAAAGGCGCAGTCAATAATTCCCTGCACCATGGTGGCTCCCGGAGGATCGATTTTCATGGTGAAAGCGGCTTCCCTTTTAACCGTCGCGCTGGCCAGCATCCGCTGCCCCAGCTCGTCCGAGAAGAAGGCAGTCACTCCCGCGAGCCGGACCATCCCGGCCTCTTCCCGGGTCATGATTCCCTTCGCCCGCAACCGTTCCATCTCGCTGCGGATAACCTTCTCCGGGTCCGCTCCTTCCTTCCGAAGCTCCCCGAGCCGGATCAGCCGGATAAACCGGTGGGTGGCGGTACCGACGGTAGTGGCTCCCGGGATTTCCTGTTCCTCTTCAAGGAAAGCCGGTTTGGACGCCACCGAACTCAGCCGGAAGGTGCGGACCGCCTCCTCCGTCTTCCGTTTATCCACGAGGGTTTCCTCGCTCTCGTCCTCGGAACGCGGCTTTTCGTTCCGGCAAAGGGTCGTGACGCTGGTTTTGAGCGGTGTGGGATCCCCGTGCTCCGGTCGGAAGAGGCGCATGGGTGCATCCGCCGCCAGGATGGCTGCAATCCGGTGGTCCAGCGTTTCCGCCATCGCGTCGGTCTCTTCGATCGTCTTCCCGGACTTCCGTTCAATTCGCCAGAGACGGTCTCCGCATGTCTCCCCCGCCTCCGGAAGCCGAACCCGTTTCAGGACCGCCGGCATGATCATGTCGAGCATGCTGTCCGTTTTCCAGATCCGGGCGGCCTTGATCCGGCCGGTCCAGAGCTTCTCGTCCCCTTCCTTAAAGGAGCCGATCAGGCAGAGTTTCTGCATGGCCCGCGTCATCGCGACATAAAGCAGCCGCGTGCCCTCCGAAATGTTCTTCCGCAGCGCCCGGATGTCAAAGGCGTCCTTCCCCTGGGAGTCGAGGATGCTGTGCTTCCTGCGCGAAACGGCGGGAAGGTAAAGCCCGAGGGCCCCGCCGGAGGAGGAAACGCTGATCCGGAGTTTCTCGTCGTTCCGCTTCCTGCGGATGCTCTTCTGAAGATCCATGAGAATCACGACCGGGAATTCGAGCCCTTTGCTTTTATGCATCGTCATGATCCGGACAAAGTTGTCCCCGGCCCCCATTGCCGGATGGTCGTCGCTGTCGCTCTGCTTTGTCTCCCGCTCTTCCCGGAGTTTTCCGATGAAGTCGGAAAGCCGGATGTCCCCGGCTTTCTGGCCGTCCAGCGCCCGCTGGTAAAGGACATCCAGGTTCACCTGCCGCGCCTTCCCGTCCGGATAGGCGCCCCGGGCGGCATAAATACCGGTCTCCCGCATCAGCCACCAGAGGAAGTCCGGAACAACCATCTGCTCGCTGATCTTCCGCCATTCGACGAGTTGGTCATATACCTGCCGGCAGCGAACATCGATGGGCTTTACGTTCCGTTCGGCACAAAACTCAAAGGCTTCATAGAAAGGAATCGCCTCGTTTTTTTCAATCCGGATCTCCGCCAGCTCGCTTTCCGAGAAAAGAAACGGCGTATTGATCAGCGTCCCCACGAGGGCGTCATCGTGATGAAGGTTATCGATGACCGTCAGGAGATTCAGAAACGCCTTGACCTCGGAAAGCCCGAAAAAGTCCGGCACCCCCTCATACATGGCCGGAATATGCATCTTTTTGAGATGATCCGCGATGACGGAGGCCGTCCCCCTGGCCGCCCGCACAAGGATCACAATATCCCGGTACTGATATGTTCTTTCGCTGTCCGCTTCTGCCGAAGGCGTCATCAGGGACTGGATGTATTTCCCCGCGGCTTCACTCTGGGCTTCAAGCCGGTCCGCATCCTCCTCCCCCTTTTCGACGAGGATCACGTCGACCGGCCCGAACTCGCCATCCCGGTTGCAACGCAGGTGGTCCTGCTCCGCATAGTCCATATCCGTTATGGTTTTATCCATGGCTTCCGCAAAAACTTCGTTCACCGCATCAACGACGCCCCTGTGGCTGCGGTAATTGTCCATGAAGAAAATTCGCCGCGAAAGCGCCCCCGCGTCGTCCAGATATTCCTGCCGGTCCTTCTCAAACAGTTCCGGTTCCGCATGGCGGAAGCCGTAAATGGACTGCTTGATATCCCCGACCATGAAGAACTGATGTCCCTCTCCGGAAAGGGATTTGATGATGGCATCCTGAATTCCGGAAACATCCTGGCATTCGTCGACATAGATGTATTTATACCGTTCCAGCAGCTCGTCCCGTTTTTCCTTATCCCGCATAATGCGGAAGGCGACCTGCTCCATGTCGGCATAGTCGATGGCCCCGGCTTCCAGCTTCTGCGCCTCGTATTGTTCCGCCGTTTCCCGAAGCAGCAGTTCCAGGCCCCGAAGCTCCATCCGGATGATCTCATTCAGCCGTTCATTCTTCGGATCCAGCATGGTATCGATCCGCTTAACGGCTTTGACGAAAATTCCGCCGGCGCCTTTCATGTCGTTGCGGACCGCATCAAAAGCCTTTTTCCAGGCCTTCGTCGCTTCGTCCGCCTTCCGTGCGACGGGCGATTTTGCAAAAGCTCCGCCGTAAGTCAGAAGCAGCTCCCGTTTTTTCCGGATTTCCTCGGCAAGCTGCATTTCGAAACGTTTCCTGTCCGGGCTTTCCCCGGGCAGGCTCTCTTCTCCCCCGGCTTTGTCGTATTCCGCCAGAAAAGCATCCGCAATCTTCCGGTCCCCTTCCGCGATCTCACCACAGCCGGCCAGGGCACAGGGATCCTGAAGCAGTTCCTCTTCCCGCCGAAGGCATTCCTCAATCCCGAGCACGTCAAGGTCAATCGAAGTCAGGATCTCCCGGTTCCAGAGCGTCACCGGCATCTCCGCCACAACCTTCGCAAGGAAGTCAAAGGGATCCGGGATCCCCATCAGTACATTGTAAAGATCCTGAACCATCTTCCCGATCTCTTCAATGCTGAAGCAGGTCATGAGATACCCGACGGCCTGCCGGTCCTCCAGAGGATATTTCTTTTTATCGCTGAAAATGATTTCCGCCGCGTCTGAAAAACATTCGTCGAGCATATGCTTTTTTTCCGATTCCCGGAGAACCCGCGGATTCATGGAGGCCCCGGTGTTATCGTTGTATTCTTTCAGAAGCTGGGTGCAGAAGGAATGAATCGTGCTGATCGAGGCGGTTTCGATCTCGCTCAGGGCCCTGGCCGCCGGCTCCTTCCCTTCCCGGGCAGCCTCCTCAAGCTTCTCCCGAAGCTTGTCCTTCATGTGCCGCGCCGCGTCTTTCGTGAAGGTGATGACGAGGAACTGCGAAACAGACGCCTCCGGATTCCGGATCAGCGTCTCCCGGATTTTTTCGACCATGACCGTCGTCTTCCCCGACCCGGCCGCCGCCGAAACGAGAATATTCCGGTTTTCCGCCAGAATGGCTTCCCGCTGCGCCGCGTTAAACCCCGCCAGGTGATTATCCGCTGCCCTGTCCATCCGTCACACCCATTCCTTATTAACCCGGATATAAACCGTCTTCATCGCCTGGGCAAGGAATGTATAGACGACCATCAATCCCGCCATCCACGCCATAAACGCAATCGGCATCACCGGCAGGCTGAACAGCGGCGCGATCCCGGTGAATCCGATCAGCAGCGTAACAATGCAGACCGCCAGGGTGGACAGCGTAAGCTCCTTCGAAGCCCGGTCCTGAAGGAAGGGAATCTTCGGCGTACGGATCGTATGGATCACCATCGTCTGGGAAATGACACCGAACATGAACCAGCCGCACTGGAAGTATCCCGCCATTTCCATGTTATTAAATTTGAACACGAACCACAGCACCAGGAAGCAGAGCACGTCCAGCACCGTGCTCAGCAGCCCGAAGCAGATCATAAATTTCTTGATTCCCGGAATGTTCCACCGCTTCGGTTTGGCGATGTACTCATCTTCCACGTGGTCAAAGGGCATGCCGAGCTGCGCGAAGTCGTTGAGCAGGTTCTGCACAAGGATGTGAATCGGAAGCATCGGCAGGAACGGCAGGAAGATACTGGCGATGAGCACGGAGAACATATTCCCGAAGTTGCCGCTGACCGTCATCTTGAGATACTTCGACATGTTCGCAAAGGTTCTGCGCCCTTCGATCACGCCCTCCTCAAGCACCTGCAGATCCTTCTCGAGCAGGATGATATCCGCGACTTCCTTGGCGATATCCACAGCGGTGTCAACGGAAATCCCGACGTCCGCCTGTTTGAGCGGCAGACTGTCGTTAATGCCGTCGCCCATGTATCCGACGATATGTCCGTTCGACTGGAACGCTTTGACGACCCGCTGCTTCTGATACGGTGAAAGTTTCGAGAAGATGTGGCATTTCTCGCAGGCTTCCTGAAGCTCTGCGTCATCCATGGCCTCAACTGCCGCTCCGGTGAGGGTATAGGATGTATCGATGCCGAGCCGGCCGCAGATGGCAATGGCAACACCCTCGTTGTCGCCGGTCAGGACGACCGTGCGCACACCGTTTTTCTGCAGGGCGGTGATGGCCGTTCCGGCCGAAGGCTTCGGCGGATCCAGGAACCCGACGAAGCCGATCAGCACCATGTCGTTTTCGTCCTGAACGCCGAAGGCGCCGATGCTCCGGACGTCGTTCTTCTGGGCCACGGCGATGACGCGAATGCCTTCCGCGTTGTTTTCGTCCGCAATTTTCTGCGCCCCCGCCAGAAGCTCAGGCGTAATGGGCCTGACTTCCCCGTCAATCTCAATAAAGGAGCAGATCGAGAGCATTTCCTCAACAGCACCTTTGGTAATGAGCTGCCGCTTCCCGTCCCCGTCCCGGAGGACGACGCTCATCCGCCGCCGGCTGAAATCAAAGGGGATTTCATCCTCCCGGACATAGGCTTCCTTCAGATAGCCGAGCCCCTCCGTTTCCGTGCGGTTGATGATGGCAAGATCCATCAGGTTTTTGAGTCCGGTCTGGAAATAGCTGTTCAGAAACGCGTGCTTCAGGATTCGCTTGTCCTCCCGGCCGACCACGTCCATATATTTTTCGAGGACGATCTCATCCTGGGTCAGCGTCCCCGTTTTGTCCGTGCAGAAGACGTCCATCTCCCCGAAGGTCTGAATGGAGCTCAGCCGCTTGACAATGGTCTGCTTTTTCGACATGCTGACCGCGCCTTTGGCAAGGGAAGATGTCATGATGACGGGCAGCATCTCCGGCATGATCCCGACCGCGATCGTAATGCCGAACATCAGCGACTGGAGCCAGTCGCCCTTGGTGATGAAGTTCGCGATAAAAATGATCGGTACCATGACCGCCATAAAGCTGATCAGCAGCCGGCTGATGGAGCTCAGGTTCTCTTCAAAACTGCTCTTGTCCTTATAGGTGTTGAGGCTTCGGGCCATGCTGCCGAAATAGGTCTGGTTTCCGGTGGAAAGAATAACGCCCTTCGCGCTGCCGGAAACGATATTGCTGCCCATAAAGCCGATGTTGTCGATATCCGTAAGGCTTTCCCCTTCCGGATCCGGCCCGGCGAACTTTTCGACGGGATTGCTTTCGCCGGTCAGCTGGGACTGGTCAATAAAAAGGTCCTTGGCCTCGATAAACCGGACGTCCCCGGGAATCATGTCGCCGGAAGCGAGCTTTACAATATCTCCCGGCACTGCCTCATCGATGTCGATCTCCATGCTGATGCCGTTGCGGATGACGTCGATCCTGTTGGCGATCATTTTCTGGAGCTTCTGCGCCGCGTTGTTGGATTTTTCCGACTGGACAAAAGCGATCACGCCGGAAATAACAATCACGAGCACGAGCATGATAAAGGTCGCCGGATTCGGCGCGTCCGAAAGAATCACATCGGTAAACAGCGTGACGGCCGCGACGATCATCAGCACGATGTTGAAGGGGTTGATGACCGCATCCTTAATCCGGTTCAGCAGGCTGTTTTCGTTTTTAATATCGATGATGTTCCGCCCGTATTCCTCAAGGCGCTCGGCGGCTTCGACCTGGTTCAGCCCCTCCGAATCCGTCCGGTATTTCGCGAAAAGCGCAGCGTCGTCAAGCCGACTGTCGTTAATCAGGTTCCGCTCGACTTCCTGTGCCCGGTTGTCGTTCTTCCGTTCAGACATTTTCGATTGCCCTTCTTCCACTCTTTTATGTCTGACGCCTGTGGGAACTGCCGGTTCGTCTTTTCCGAAAAACCCGCCGTTTTCCGCCTGCGATTCAGCCGCAAACCATTATACCAGTTCAGTTCGAAAAATTAAAGTTCCCTGAAACACTTGCAAAATAAAGATTTTGTGTTATAATCCCTTCCGGTTCAAGGCCTCCGGGCCTGACCCACTATAAAAAACGCAAGAGGAGCATAAACCATGGCAACCAGAAAGACCGCCGCTGACGTGAAGAAAGAAATCGAGGCCACCGAGCTGAAGGCTGAAAAGGCCGTGAAGGCCATCGCCGCCAGGACCAGGGCCGCCGCGAAGGATACCGCCGAGAAAACAAAGGCCGCTGAGAAGAAAGCGGAAAAGGCCGTGAAGGAAACTGCCGCAAAGACGAAGGCTGCCGCGAAAAAGACCGCCGCCGATACCAAGGCCGCCGCGAAGAAAACCGCTGCAAAGCTCGACGACCGGAAAGTGGCGACTGAGATCGAGGCAAAGAAAGCCGTTGCCAAAGCCACCCGCGCCGTAAAGGCCGCCGCCGATGCCGCAGCCGAGACGACCAAAGCCGCCGCCAGCAAGGCGAAGGCCAAAAAGGCCGAATTCGTGATCCAGTCCCCGATGGGCGGCGAAATCACGACCGATGAAATCCTGAAGAAAGTTCCGAAGGATGTCGAATATATCTACGTTCGCGTGGATCAGAACAAGATCTGGTGGACCAAAGGCGAAGAATCCGGTTCCGTCGATATCTGGTAATTTCGATAAAAATCCGTCTCTCCGGGCGGCGCGTTGTTATAAGCGCGCCGTTTTCATATGCTTTTTTCTCACAGCAGTCTTTTGAATGTTTCCGTCATTGTCGTCAGCTGGTAGCGCAGCAGCCACCAGGCATTGCTCCATTCCGGAACTTTCCCGATCGCATCCAGAATTTCCGGATAATACCGATCCGTTTCCGCGGTATAGCGCGCCATCCAGTTCCGGCTGAAAGCGTCCGCCATCCCGGCCACGTTATGGATCCGGTCCAGGCATTTGACCAAACAGGCCAGCGGATTCCCAAGGATGTTCCGATAATACTTATCTTCCCAGTCTGCCTCGTTCCGGTTGCAAAGGTTCTTGGAAACCAGCCCCACAGCCTCGCGAACCCTTTCCCCCGCGGGAAGATCCGCAAGCTCCATTCCGGAATCCTCGACCATATCGTGAGCCAGGCAGGCCGCGAGAATGTCGTCCTCCTCAAGGCCCATGGCCAGCGCGTGACAGGCCATAGTCAGCGGATGCACCATATAAGTGGTCTCAAATCCGTAAATGGATCGCCGTTTCTGTGCGCCATGCGCGCTTTGCAGGAGGCTGAGCATTGCCATCGTCTGCGGCATGTTCATGCTCCGGGCCTTCTCCTGCACAAAAGCAAACATTTGATCAAAGCTGAAATTAACCGGTTTCAGTTCCCACTGCCGGTCGTATTCCTCGTTTTCTTTTTTCATTTCATCCGCCATGGCATACTCCCCGATCATTTTCAGTTTTTCCCGGTGATTCATCTTCTTGATGGCCGCTTCCCGCTTCATGGCCTCCTGTTTCGTTTCCCATTCTTCCAGATAGACAAGCTCCACCGGCCGCCGAGAAGCCGTATACTTCGAGGCGGTTCCGGCATTGTGGGCAGCGAGCCGCTTTTCCGGATCGTTGGTCCAACCGCAGTACAGGCTTCCGTCCCTGCAACGCAAAAGATAAGTGTAGTTCATATGCCGCAGTTTACCGCCTTTGACCCTGATCTGTCAATCATCCGGCAACTGCTTCCGGTTTTTGAAACACTGTGGTATAATACTCCGGTGTTCAATCCATACTGATTTTTTTATCGGAGATGAGACAAGCCATGGAATGGGAAGTCGGACTGATTGAAGGCGTACAGAAAACCCTTGGAAGCATGAACGGAACCGTCGGGAAAGTACTGGGGTTTGTCGGCGGGGAAATAGGCCTGCTGGCGGTATTGATGATCATTCTTTTCTGCTGGAGAAAAGAAACCGGGAAGCGCCTGACGCTGATCATCCTGGCGATCAATTCCTGGCTGCCGATGCTCAAGTGCGTCGTGCTGCGCCCCCGGCCCTATATGTCGTATCCGGACCGGATCACCGGAACCGGAGACGTCGGCAGCTCCGCTGCCTTGGACGATGTCGCTGCCCAGGGATATTCCTTCCCGAGCGCCCACAGCGCTTCCGCCGCCGCGCTGTTCATTCCCCTCGCGGCTGAGGTGAAAAAAAGATGGATGTGGATCCTGGCCGTTGTCATCACTTTCCTCGTGGGTTTCAGCCGGATCGTTTCCGGGATGCATTATCCGACCGATGTTCTGGCCGGCTGGGTTCTGGGCCTGATCGGCGCCTGGATCTGTCTGCTGCTGGAAAAACATGTGAAGAACGAATGGCTCCGCCATCTGATCCTTCTGATTTCCGTGCTGCCCGGGCTGATTTTCGTCCGGACACAGGATTTCTACACTTCCTTCGGCCTGCTGGTCGGCATGATCGCCGCGATCCATTTCGAGGAGAAATTTGTGAATTATCAGAATACCCGCAACATCTGGGCGATGATCCTTCGCTTGGCCGGCGCCTTTGCGATCTACTTTGCCCTGAACACCCTCCTGAAGATGCCCTTCAGCAAGGAATTTCTCAACGCCGTGACCATGAAGGCCTTCCTGATCCGCTCTGCACGCTATGCCATTATCATTTTTGTGATCATCGGCATCTATCCGATGATCTTCCCGCTCTTTGAAAAAATCGGCAAGAAGAAGTGAGAATGTTGTATTTTCCGGTCTATTCAGCAACACCCAGCAGCATCCTGTCGTTGTCCAGGGCGCGTCCGCTGAGATCACGGAACCGGTTCGTCAGGTCGGCGACGGTCAGCCCGGCGCGTTCCTCACCGGTCACGTCATAGATGATCCGGCCCATGTCCATCATCAGCGTGCGGTTCCCGAGATCCAGGGCACTCTGCATGTTGTGGGTAATCATGAGGCAGGTGATTTTGTTGTCCTCCACAATCGCCCGGGTCAAAGCCAGAACCTTTTCCGCCGTGCCGGGATCGAGGGCGGCGGTATGCTCGTCGAGGAGCAGAACCTTTGGCGGATGATAGGTGGCCATCAGGAGGGTCAGGGCCTGACGCTGGCCGCCGGAAAGCAGGCCGACAGGCTGGCGCATCCGATCCTCCAGGCCCATGCCAAGGAGGCTCAGCCGCTCGCGAAAAGCCTTACGATCCGCCGCGGAAACCCTCGAAAGCCAGCCGCCTTCCCCGGCGGCAAGAGCCAGGTTCTCCTCGATGCTCATATCCGGCGCACTGCCGCGCATAGGATCCTGAAACAGGCGGCCGATTTGTTTTGCCCGGATGTGTTCCGGGGTCATGGTCACGTTCCGGCCATCGAGATAAACGCCGCCGGAATCAATCACAAAGCTGCCGCAGATCGCATTGAACAGGGTCGACTTTCCGGCGCCGTTGGCACCGATGATGCTGATAAAATCCCCGTCCGGAACCGTCAGGCAAATATCGATGAGGGCTTTTTTTTCATCCGGCGTTCCCGGGCTGAAGGTTTTGCATACGTTTTTGAGTTCAAGCATCCGCTTCTCCCCCTTCCCGGGCAGCGCGGATCCTGCGGATCATCAGCGGCAGCTGCTTCCGCAGATAGGGCCCGGAGATCGCCAGCACCACGATGACGGCGGACACGGCTTTCAGCATGAAGGCCGGCATGTTGAACCGCAGGGCCAGGGCGTAGACCAGACGGAAAACCACCGCGCCCAGGACCGCGCCGACGGCCCGCAGCGGAATCGGCCGGTACTTCGCAACAAAGACGCCGCCGATCAGCAGACTGGCCAGAGCCACCGTCACCATACCGGAACCCATGTTGATTTCAAAATTCTTCTGCTGCTGGGCCATAAGGCAGCCACTGAGACCCGTGAGCGCATTGGAAACGCAAAGGCCCACGGTCGTTGTGAACGTGGGATTGATGGAGGAGGACCGCACCATATCGGCGTTACTGCCGGTGGCCCGGATAGCCAGACCGAGCTTTGTCTTCAGGAAGAAGCACAGGAAACAGATCACCAGCACGGTGATGATGAACATCACAAGCAGGGTGCTCTGGCCCGCCATGGGCGTGTCCCTGAGAAGATCCTTCGCCATGGTGAAGACGGTGGGCGTCTTGTTCATGGCGAGGGTCGCCCGGTTGCCCGTCAGGGCCATGTTCACCGAATAGAGCGCGGTGTTCACGACGATGCCGGCCAGCAGGCTCTGAACCCCCATACGGGTCTGCAGCGTTGCGGTTACGAAGCCGGAAATCATGCCGGCCAGCATGGCGGCCGGCAACGAAAGCCAGGGAAGCCCGGCAATCGCCACCAGCGCGCCAACCGCCGCGCCAAGCGTGAAGCAGCCGTCGGTGGACAGGTCACAGACGTTCAGCATGGAATAGCTGAGGAAAAGGCTCAGGACCGTCAGGCCGTTGACCATGCCGAGCTCGGCAGCAGTCTGGGCCAGGGAAAGAATTTTGTCGATACTCATAATCAGTCAAAGGACTCCGCGGTCGTGATTTCGCTGACCTTCGTGCAGAAGGGGGCGAAAGCTGTCTTAATGGTTTCAAGATCAAAGCCGATGGCGGCGCAGGTCTCGATGTTGACGGTGGCAGTGCCGTTGTCAAAGGTTTTCACCGGGGTTTCCGCGGGAGAAGCGCCGTCCAGGAGGATCGCCGCGATCATGTCCGCGGTTTCCCGGCCCAGGTTCGCATAATCCACGCCATAGCCCAGGAAAGCGCCGTTCAGGGCGAAGGAGTCCGCGCCGGTATAGTGGGGAATCTTCGCTTCCGCCAGCTTCTCATAGATCGAAAGCTCTGCGCTCATGATCGTGTTGTCCGTGGGGGTGAATACGGCGTCCATTTCGTCATTGACAATGGCTTCCGCGGCCATCATCACTTCGGAAGCATTGGCGCCGGTGTATTCCCTGACTTCCACACCCTTCGCCGTCAGGATTTCTCTGGCCGCGGCGATAGGTGCAGCGGAAGCGTCCTCGGAGGGATTGTAAAGCAGGGCGACTTTCTTCACATCGGGATTGGCAGCAAAGATCAGGTTCAGCACCGCAGCGGTATCAAGGTAGTCGGAGGTTCCGGTGATGTTGGCGCCGGGGGCTTCAAGGCTTGAAACCAGGCCCGCGCCGAGGGGATCTGAAACAGCGGCGAAGACCACCGGGATCTGATTGTCTTCGGTCATGCCCTGCATGGTCAGCGCCACCGGCGTGGCCACACCCACCATCAGATCCACGTCGTCGGCAATGAAGTTGGAAATAATCTGCTGCATAACGCTTCCGTCCAGGTTGCAGTTGTCTTCGGAGATTCCGAAAGCCACGCCCCGCTCGTTGCCGATTTCATTCAGACGTTCACGGATGTTTTTGATAATCTGGTTCAGACTGGCATCGTCGACAAAGTTGCAGATGCCGATCTCAAAGGTCTGCGGGTCACCCGCGCCTTCCGCACAGGCAAGGGAAAAGAGGGAAATCATCATGGCCAGGGTAAGGAGAATCGCAGTCAGTTTTTTCATTGTGGTGTCCGTCCTTTCATTTATCGGTTGATTCCAGGGGAGTTTACCGCGGAAAAGAAAAACCTCAGCGCGCTCGGATCCAAAGCGCGCTGAGGCGATTATTCGTCGCGGTGCCACTCAGCTTGACTCCCCCGGAGGGAAAGCCATCTCTTCTTCGCGTACCCCTGATACGCGCCGCCCTGATTACGGGTGCGTCCCCCGTCGCTTCCTACTCATCATTCTTTTCGGAGCGCCCTCAGGAGCCCATTCACATCCTCCGCACGTATCGCCGTTCCACTCTCGGTGACTCCCTGTGTCGTGCTGCGGGGAAGCTACTCTTCTCCCTCATCGGTTTATGGGGAGGATACTCTCCCTGTTTCCAAATGTCAAGAGGCCGGATTGTATTTCCGTTGTACTGCAGAAATCTTGAAAACGCAAAGCTGCGGAAATCATGAAAAAACTTGTGAAATTTGCCGGAAAGGTATACTATATGTCGGTAAGTGCCGGCCTGCGGTTCAGCCGCCGGCGCTTACCCGGAAGCAATCCGGAAAAGAACCCCGAACAGCTTTGGAAGGAGAGGCACATGGAATACATTCTGGAAACCCAGGGGCTGACCAAAATCTACGGCCAGAAGGCTGCCGTAAGCGATGTCAACCTTCATATCCCGGAGGGCGTAATCTACGGCCTGATCGGGCGCAACGGCGCCGGAAAAACGACCATCATGCGGATGATCAGCGGCCTTGCCACCCCCACAAAGGGGAGCTATTCCCTCTTCGGAAAAACGGGCTACGCCATGGGAAAAGAGCTGAAAAACGTCGGCGTACTGATCGAGAGTCCCGGCCTGT
>Ga0310690_10002732_pt1 | contig 28062 bp, 37 predicted proteins | sample AusTroGonzalo_MG_2_FD_207661 | JGI IMG/M metagenome (GOLD analysis project Ga0310690, IMG submission 207661) | Bovine rumen microbial communities from tropical cattle in Woodstock, Queensland, Australia - Gonzalo_04 (v2) (version 2) | ecosystem: Host-associated > Mammals > Digestive system >...
CTACTAATACTCATCATTTCCAAATTTTAAAATAATACATTTTTCAGGTCAATCAGTTATTTTCACTATTTTTACGACATCATAAATCAATAGTTTGAGTTGCCTCTAATGTTCATCTTGTAAAATTACTTGCTTCAACACCATTTACTGTTAATGTTTCTCAATTAACTTTTGCTATATAATCTGTATCAACAACTGCGTCAGACAATCATTGTAACGTTATAGCAGAACTTCATAATGCCGATAAAAATTTATTTCAAGAAGATACCATAAAATAAAAATTATTCGTAGGTGTACTGTTATTTAACATTCACATAACTCACTGTGTTGTACTACCTTGTGCAATAGTGAATTTTAATTCATAATCAGTATCTGTTGTTGGTGTTATTCAGGTATCAAAATATCATTTATTCAAAGTTATATAATCTAATTGTGTATATCAATTTGGTACATCTCTTTGTACAGTTCAACCATAAGCTTTCAACTCTAATAATTGATTAGCAATAGCATTTGTTAAATTTACATATCATGTACCTGTTACTTCTTTTATTATTGCAGAAATAGTACCACCTACCATATCAAAATCTCAGGTAAATGGGTTTACCTTTTGTATATAACTATCTGCAGAATATACCATTTCTAATCTTCAGTTTAGTGGATTAAGTTTTCGGACAATACTTGATTTGGTATCTCATAGTAAGTCCATTTCTCAATCAAGTGGGTTTAATGTCTTGTCCATTTATAATCTTATAAGTAAGTTAAAGATGTCCTATCATTTCGTGCAAATCAGAAACCACAGTTTCAATCTGGGAAAGATACCTCAGTAATTCAAGTAGAACTGTCAGCTTCTATCTTTTTAATTCTCCAAATATCTCTACCTTTATCTGCACTACTTGCATATCCCCAAGCGTACTCAGGTCTTTTGTATTCAGTTGTTCAGATATAAGTAGTTGTAACTGTTCAACTTGTACTTTCATCTATTAACAACTTTTTAAATTCATTAGGGTTTATTAGTTCTTGCATTTTAATATATTAATTATTTAAAAGTGGTTTTTGCCTTGTTGCCCATTGGGTTGCTAGCTCTTTTCAAGTATTAGCAAATATGTAAATAACATATCAATCTTCATTACATACTATATTGTTTTCATCTCTTAATCTAGATATGTATTTACTTGGTCTGTCTCTTTTGTCGTATGTGGTTGTAGGCTTTTGCCTTTCTGTCCGTGTCATATTTGCTATATAATTATTTTATAAAGATATGCAATAGTTTATTCATTTTGTAACTCCTCCATCTGCTTTCTTACTCTACGTGGCAATTTATCCGTTCATTCTCTAAAATCATTTTCTAACATAGCCTGCTCTATTAATTGTTTTACATCTGCAGCTGTTAAATCTTCTCACTCACCAAACATACTAGAGTTTTTATTTACTAAGTTAGCAAAATCTTGTGCATACGTATCTATATCTTTACTATTATCAAATCAGTGTTTAGATATAGACTTATATAAATAAGATAATGATTGTACCTGTGCGTCTTCTTTTGTTTTCAGTAATTCTTTAGCAAATTCATAATAAGTAAGTGGTGTAGCGATTTCTCATAAGAATTTTAATACAGGTGATAATACTTTAGCAACTTTAGTTCATAATTTAGCTAACTTACTAACTTTAACAACTTTTCAACCAGCTTCTGCTCATTTCTCCATTTTTAAAGCTGTTTCAACTGCCTTACTTACTTTACTTGTTACTGCCTCTGTTTTACCTGCAACTTCTGCTCATTTAGATACCTCACTAGCAACTTCAGCACCCTTAGCAACATCACTAACAACCTCAGCTCACTTTGTAGCTTCACTTACTATCTCAGTACCTTTTGTTGTTTCTCCAGCAATTTCTGCTCACTTTGTAGCCTCTGTAACAGCCTCTACTCATTCTCACTGTCTAGCTAATTCTCATCAAATCTTAGATTGAAGTTTCTTAGTAGCCCAATCTTTAATCTTACCTTTTAGTCATTTAGGTGCTGCTTGCTTTGCGGTTAAGTCTTCTATTTCTTTTAATCTTGAATAATCTCAAAGAACTTTCTCAAATTTAATTCATTTTCACTCCTCTCACATAGCCTCTATTACTTCATTTCAAGCGTCATAAATCTCTTGTCTATATTTTTTAATTACGGCTTCCCTAATACTTATCTTTGCTTCTTCTACTGGGTCTAACTTTGTTCAAAGGTCTCTTGCTTTATATAAGCTAGTATTAGACCCCTCCATTGACGATTTAAGTTTGTGTAATTCTTGCATATTCATATTGTCTAAGTTTTTAGGTCAGTATTCCTCCAAATCGTCCCATAATTCATTAGCAGCTTTTTCATAAGCCTTGATTGCCTCTGAGTTGTTAGATAGTTCTGAGTCTTTTCATAATCTGTCTAATATTGTTTCTTCCATAATCTGTCTAGCATTAACTGTACGAGTAGATTTCTCTAATACTGGGTTTATAATGTCTTGTCATAATTTATCTTTAGCCGCACCGGCAGAAGGTCATATATCTCAAGCTCAAACGTCTAATTTGTATTCAATAGCTGTTTTAACTAATGTGTTTGGCTCTTTATCAACCTTTGTTGCTAGCTTTCAAATCTGGTTTTCTAATTTAGACACTTTTTCTTGTGCTTGTGCTATTTTTGTACTATCTCATATTTTTTTTGCTTCAGCTAATTCTTTTTGTGCTCATTCTAACTCTTGTTTTCTTTGTGATAATGATAATTTATCTTTCTCCCAACTTTGCATAAGACGTCTATCTTTCTCTGTATCAGGTATTACGTCTGCATATATTTTCTCTCATATATTCTTTAGATTTATCTTATCTCATATAGCTCACTTTGCATATTCCTTTACCTTGTCAGTAGCTTTAGCTAATCATTTTATTCATAATATTGTTGTTCAGACTGCAGTTCAAAGTCATCATAACATAGCAGTATACATTCAAGCCTTTTTCTCCCAAAATCATTTGTTTCAAGCTGTATATTCAACTCATTTTTTCTTTCATTTTTCTACTAACTGTAATAAGATATCATCTCAATTAATATAATCATCATATTGCTTATTATAACGTGTAGCTCCTATATAATCTGTAATTACGTCACAATCATCTTGATTAGCGTCATATACATCATTATATGCAATCTTTATTGCGTGAGCTAATGCGTTTATCCTACCAGCCTGTTCCATTGCCTTTTTATCAGACCCACTATAATTAGCTAATTGATTACATTGCTGGTTTAAATATTCTCACCTTTTATCTAAGTTCTTGTTGTTTACATATTGCTTTATATTGTTTCTGTAAAACATATCCATTCACTCTTGCTCTCTAGCTCAAGTAAATCACGCCATATTAGCCGCCTTTCTTAATTCCTCTATTTCTTCATCAGATAACTCAGGGTATCTACTTGATAGTGGGTTTCTAACTGGCGTGTTGTCAATTCATCAAAATCAAAATCAAGTGTTTTGAGTAAATCAAGACATTAGATTATTACTTCCTGTGAAGTTTTGTCAAGTAAATTGATTTCAAGTATTCATTTGCTATTTGTTATATTTTAAAGATTATCTGTCTCTAACTGGGTCATAATAGTTTCACAACTGTCTTCGCCTAAAATTTGTTCCCTCTTTATTAGAATACCAAGCATTTAAGTTATTATACTCTGGTTTTCATAAGTTACTGCTATATATACCGTCTATATCGTTTTCAAACAATGTTATTAATGAACTAAGGTCGTCTTTTATTTTTCTAGCAGAAGTAAATCATATTGTAGGGAATATTGCTTCATAAAACAACCTTTCTGCGTCTGTAACTGTTTTTCACGACAACCCAAATATATATTTCTGCATTGCTATTCAAAGCCTACGTTCAATGTCATTAAAATCACGTCATCACTCAAATTTTCGAGGTCATTTCTTAGACGCAGCCATATATATACTTTTTAGGGCTCACACGCTTCAATCATTAGCTAAATATTCATCTAGTAAATCATTAACGTCTTGTAACGCTATAACCGCCTCTTTGTTTGCTTTAACACTGTTCTTTTCATCTTTACTTAGTAATTGGCTTCTGTCTGATGTAAACTGATTAAGTACCCACTCATAAGCCTGTCAATACTCTCATTGCTCTAGGTATTTTTCAACTTGGTCTAAATACGACCATTCAGCATTTTGTTGACTTCAATATACAGACGTTAATAGAGATGAAGCTACATTATATAACGCCGTTTCGTCCTTTAATATTTGATTTACTTTGTTCTCTCTTAAATAATCTTCTACATAGTCCATAGTCTTTCATTGCCTTAATAGACTTGCTCAAGCGTTATATGCTGCTATTATTTGTGGAGTTGTTTTTCAACCAGACGTTTTTCAATGTATATCAGTTACTATGGCTCAAAGTTCCAACACCTGTTCATTAGTCAATCAAGAAAAGTCTATCTCTCAAGCGTTTGCACCTCCCGCAACATTTGTACTTCAAAGACTTAATCATTGAGCACTCACACTACTAAAGAATATTCTAGTTTGGTCTAATATATCAAGTGGGCTTACTGTCTTATCTGTTGCACGTTTTCAATCATAAACAGCTAAGTCTAAATGTACTCCAGTAGCTCACATTGTCTTTCAAGTATTTCACATATGTCAAAGCACATCTCAAGCCTCAACTCTTTGATTTTCTTGTAACTCTGCCCAATCGTTTAGGTGGTTGTATCTATACACATATCCATTATCTCAAAGTACCTCAACAAATTTATTTCAGTTTTTATCTGTTCAAGCAGCGACTACACTTCATCATACAAATGCCTGTACTTCTTGGTGGTCTCAAACTTTAACTGGTGCTAAATCTATTCAAGAAGTAGCCGTATCTCATCATAATTGTGTTACCCTATAGCCCTGTCAGTTAATTGTAATTACTTTACTAGAATCTGCACTAATAGCAGTTCAATTTAATAAGTCTATTATTTTATATCTATAAGGATTATCTGTACCAACTGTTGTTTCTCAACCAGCTATTCATAGATTTCATTCTGAGTCTATATAATAATTATATGCTGAGTTTAATCAAAGTTGTTGGTTTTTCCGTATAGCATACTCAGGCTTACTTCTAATTGGGGTTATTATATTTTGCGTCAATGCGTCACCTAAACTCATACCACTATCAACCAATTTAAGTACATCTTCAACCATTTGGTCTTTACTCCTTTGCATTGGCATTCAATCGTATTGGTCTAATATTTGGCTTACTGAGTTATCAACTGCTTTTCTCCTTGCTGTAGGGTCTAAGCTATCTATATTACCATATTGATAATCGATTTGTCTAGTCCAGTTTTTCCAAGCTCTTTCATCTGCTTCCTCATTAGTTTCAAAGTTTATTAAGTCCATAGCAAATCATAACTCAGACATATACTGGTTTCTTTCTTGCATTTCTAATTGATGTTGCTGTACTCTCATACTAAAGTTGGTTTGGGCTTCTTGTAATCTTGAATTGTATTTGCTTGTTATAGCTTTTAGTTCTGTAGCTAATGCACTCTTTTGAACTTCTAAATCATAGACCTCATCTGCGTATATCGCTTGTATTTTAGCTTTGCTAGCACCAGTTCACTCATACCTTTTCTCAATGTCTTTATAAAGCGAACTTTCCATAGAGTTTATTTTATCTATTTCTGCTTGTACGTCTGCTGACCTGTCACTCATTTCACGCATTTCAGGTGTGTTAATTTCGCTTTGATATTGTTCAAAATAATCTATGCTTCCTCAGTATCTGCTATTTAACAACATATTAAGATATTGGTTTCATATTTGATTAAACACGTTAGAAGTATCTAAAGTGTCCTCAGGTCAATACAACATTTCTGAATATTGATTCATATCATTTTGTGCATTTATCTTATTCATTACTTGGTTGTATTTGTCAGGGTAGAATGTTCTAAGGTTGTTTAAGTCTGCGTCCGTCAACTGCCCGCTACCATACAAAGTAGTTAAATCTCATATAGACTTAGTGTTTAATTGCCTACTTTTATCATAACCAAATCGCCAATCATCTAATGTTTTCTTCTGTTGGTCTGACCTTGCGTCATAAGAAAAATTGTTTTTAAAGTTTTGATAATTTGTAAAAAGGTTTGGCGTTTTTTGGTAATAATCATAAAGATTACTTACTATCCTATCCTGTGCTGCCTGTGTATCATTTGAATAATAATTGTATGTTTCAGGTGTTAATTCTCATCTTTGGTCTGGACGTCAATTACCATTAATTCAACCGTTACGGATTGTAGGAACGTCATTGGTAGGCGTTACAGTCTGTGTATTTTGTGGCGTTACTTGTGTGTTATTATAGTTATCAATCCACTGCTTTACTTGTGCATTACCAGCATTATATGCTTTCTGTTGCTGCTCCGCTGATAGTCATTTATAACTATCTATAAACTGTTGTTCTGTTGCTGCCATTTTATTCTTCTTGGTTAGTATTTAAATCGGTTGTACTTCAACCTCATCATTGTCATTTATGATTCCTTGCCATTTGTATTATTTAAAATCTAAATTAGTTTGGTGGTCAGTTCAACACCCTTAATTTCTGACCAGTTGCTGTCACATAACATAAATGCCCATATCATCTATCTGCATCTCATGTCGGTACTCGGATACTTCATCTATATTGGCTTCATACATTAACATCTCATCAATACCATTCTTGAAATCAGTATGTTCTTGTTTTATATCAGTTCTCTGTTACATAATATATGTGTTTCCTATCGTTTCATCATGTATCTTTTAACCATATACTTCAAGCACAATCTCTACCAACATAATCATACACACTACTATCATAAGCTATCCTATGCAAGTATCAATAATCTCAATGTGTTCAATCTGTGTAATATAAATGTGCTCAATCTACTCGTAGACATCATGCCTCATATAGATTGCTATCAATATTGAGATTTGTTACAGTAAAATTTGAATATATCGGTCATATAGTATCGCTTCAAGCCGTCCCCCTCCATCTAATACGATAAGTTGTATATCAATCCCATATTTCATCATCATCTACTCCAAAATACATATATCAAGCAAATGTCTTATTAGAAGAAATAGTATCCCTCCAACCATAATTCCAGCTTGTTGTCCAACTTCAATTTTTCAACCTTTGAAAATCACCATATAATGTAAAATTAACGCTACTCTCTGAATCACTTTCCAAAACCCATACTCAACACCCTACTTCATGTCATGGTTGGAATCAACTTAAATCAAATGTACCTGTCTGTTCATACGCTTCAATACTTGTCCAATATGATGGTCGTGAATTGTTTGTAGGATTAAAATCTTCTCAATAATAATATTGAAATAAGCTCCCATCAACCTCTACTCACTTTCATATTCCATGATATGTAAGACTTACACCCATAAGTTATTAACTAAAATATAAATCATTTCCTACTGGTATTTTTAAGTAATTCATACATATAACCTTACCTTGTAAACCTATATATCTACTACTACTTCATCATATTACTAAGGCATTTACTGTATTTCATCCACTCGTTACACTTCATCAATTTATAACTCACACTACTGTGTTGTTATCTTTAAATTGTATCTTTGGCAATGTTCAATCTGTCCACATTTTTATTTCGTCTAAACTACTTCAACTACCATAATATGCTCTTATTGTACATCATTCTATCGTTTTTCAACTAATTGTATTTCATATTAAATTATTTCAGGTTATATCACTTGCACTTATTTGAGTTGCTGTAATGGTGTTTGAGGCGATTTCATTAGCTGTAATGGTGTTCGCTGCGATTACGTCTGCTGTTACAAATTGACTTTGTGCGTCTGTACCAAATGCCTGATACTCTGCTTTCTTATTAGTTGCACTTACTGGCTTAGCCACACACAAAGTTAATTTATTATTACCAACTGCGTCTTGAGGTACCGTGGTCGAATAAACCGTTCAATTAGACATATCGTAATATATATAGGTAACACCTGACATATTATCTACGTTTCAAGCCGTAACTGGTAACGCACTTCAATCAGGTAAGTATATATATCAAGCCGACCGTGTTATCTTTTTATTTGTTGGGTTTCACCAAGTCACATCAGTAGTCCAACCAGCTATACTTGTCTGTTCTTGTTTAGGATAATTATATATAGAAGTAGCTCAATTTATTTTTTCATTATCTACTCAAGGTACTCACTCTCAACTTCATCAAGTGATATTGTTATCAACTTCTGATATTGGTATATCTACTATATTCTCATAATTAATAACTTGCATTATCTCCTTATGTTATTGTTAAATACAAGGTCTAACATATTAAATCTTGGGCTTGTATAGGTGGTTGTGTTGTTTACCGTTTTACTTCACCTATATAACTCTATTTTAAACTGTATATATTGGAAGTCGCTTGAATTTATTTCTATATCATCTGTAAAGTTGTCTAAGAGGGTTGTTGCGTCCGTATAATCACCTATCTTTGTAAACTCTCAACCGTCTATACTGTAGTATATCTTTATATTTTCATTGTCCCTTAAAGCCTGAAATCAGATACAAGCCCTTAGAGTTTCCTTTACATCGTACATTGTATTAGCATAATAAGCCCTTGTTATTAAGTAACCCATTGCACCACAGTTAGTTTCTATGTTTTGCTCTGTGTCTAATAGGTTTAATCAATAAGCAGAAGCTGTATGCCAAGTAAAGTATATCTTTTTACCAACTGTAACTATTGTATCTATTGTAAATGTTCAAGTTGTTCAACTTGGTGCTGTTATTACGTATTCTTTATTTAACACCTCTGTATAGTTCTTTGTTTTAGCCCCATATACGTATAAATAGCTGTCTTTTGACCCTATAATCATATATTTGTTCATAATTGCTATTGCTCATACTACATTACTGAAATCGTGTCTTTCATTTAACCAGTGTATCCTATACCCGTCCATTATTCACATACCGTCACTTGTTATTATATAGTGGTATCAGTTATATATTATGGTTTGTAATACGTCTATTCAATTTAGAGGTATTGTTTGGTCAGGGCTGTCTTTTGCTCAATCTCGTAGATATAATGTACTTTTTCAAGAACGTGGTGTTGTGATAATTCTTATGCTACCTCATAGGTCTAATAAATATTTAATTTCTCAACCACTGTCCATTGTTACTGCGTTGTTCCAAACATTACTTGTATCTACTTTACCTATTTTACCAGCGTGTCATACATACATATCTCATCACATATCTCATACACTAGCTAGCATAGGGTAATAATTAGAGTTTTCTAATGCCTGTCGGTTTATTGTTTCGTTACCTGTAAAGGTGGTGTTTATATTTGCGATTTCTATCCTATGTAATTTACCATAAGTAGTCCAATATAGGTATCCATTAAACTCACACGCACTATATATCTTTGTACTTGGTGTTGCTGTTGTTACCTGTGTTAAACTGCCACTACTTTCTAAAAATATTTTTCAATCATCACAAAATACAACTAACTTATTATTAGAAGTATATATCATTGCTGTACATTGTGCTGTTAATCAGGTTATTAAGGTTGGTTTTTGGCTTATTTTTACCTCCCTAACGCAATCTCTAATATCTAAATTTACAGCGTCAGCAAAACTTCAATCTATACCTGTAAACTTATCGTCTGCTAATCATCATACAGCTGTTCTAAATATTGGTGCTAATACTGCGTCTTGTGCCATTTTGTATAATTAAGGTAAAAAGGTTTGTGAAGCCGTTATTATTTCTGACTGTGGCGTTTCGTATCAATCTTCTATATCTGCTCAACCCTCAGTTGTTGCCCTTGCTAATGCGTTTTCATATTCCTGCTCAGATTGTATCTTTTTCTCTATCATCTGCTTATCACCAAAACAATACATATTAAGTCAGGTTAATAGTATATTATGGTATTCAGGAGGTAGTTTTATGTCTGAAGTAGTAGAAGCTAGCGTTAAGTCTATAGGTAGGTATTGGGCTTCTATTGTTATACCTCACTCTACAGATTTTTTAGGTGTTGGGTATAAGAATATACTTCAGTCCCTATTAATACAGTAAGGCTTACCATCCCAGTTATCATCATCTCTTACACTTGTATCAAAAATAGGATAATTAACAAGTTTGTTTCCCTCTTTTACCCCAACTTTAAGCACTCTTTTTACTCATACGTCAGTAGTAGACCATTTAGGGAGTACATATTCATTTTGCCCCTCTATTAAGTCTGTATAAAAGTAGTCCCGTGCGTATTTCTTACTTTTTACTGCTAATCTTGAAAATATGTCCTTATATACTTCGTTTAAGTCTGCTAGCATTTTTGCGTCTGTCTTTTGTGTAACGTTTGTGCTAGTCTGAACTCTACTTTTTGCTATTATTGCTGATACGTCCATTTGGTTGCTTTTAATGTAAAACTCTTATTCAAGAGGCTGGCCTAAGCCAACCCCTTTATATAAGAACGTTACTATTTCATCTTTGCTCTCAATGCAACCATTCTTTGAGCTCCCTCATTAAATGTCTTAATTCAGTATTTTGTCCAAGTTGTAACATAAGTACCGATTAATCATTTTGAAGTACCTCTTTGTGTTTCAGACATAACAGATTTTTGGATAACCATATCAACGCAACCTTTTTGTCCAGCCATCATCAAAGCGTCAGTTTCTCATAATGAGTAAGCTGTTCCGCTATCTGTTCACTCAGCAATATCAACATATCCAGCAGATGTAATTGTTATTGTGTGAGAGTCAGCTGTAGCTTTTACAAGGTTTTGAGATAAGTAAGCTCTGTCTGCTTGTGTACATTCAATATAATCTGTTCCAGCTGTTCCTGTTCCGTTAATAAATGCAGCAATGTTAGCCAATGTTCCAGCTTCGTTTGCTCATAAATCAACGTCGTTAGCATTAGTTGGAGAAGCAACTATCTTAATTGTGATAGGTCAGATTACTAATGTATCGTTAGCAGCCAAGTTCTTTGTAGATGTCAATGTAGTTGTGTGCATTACATTATTAGATACATATACATCTAGTCATAATGCAGGTAGAGTTGTTAAGTATCCATTTCTTAATGTTGTATCTGCAACATTGTTTCCTGTTCCTGCTAATGTTTGTTCCCACAAAGCAGCTATCATAGGCTCTAATACTACGAAGAAAGGTGTTGTTGTTTCAACGTTGTTTCTTACTAATGTAGCTTTTACTATAGATAATGCTTTTACGATATTAGAAGTTGTAAGTGTTGCTCAATCATTGTTTGTAGAACTTCACTCAATATCTAATTTACCACAAGTGTGGAAAGCGTGTACAACTTCAGCAAAGAATTTTCCGTCCATTTCGTTTCTTAAAGCGTATACAGCTTCAGGTGCATACATATTCATAATGTCATAAGCACTTTCTAGCTTTTGTGTATCGTCTAAGAAGAAATGTACAGCTCTTGTTTGGTCTACGTCCAAATATTCGTCTGTAGAACCAAGTGGTTGTGTACTCATAGGAGTTTCAGCTGTATAACTTACAGCGTATAATCTTGATTTAGCTGGTCTGTGGAATCTTGTTGCTCAAGTTACCTCAGAAAAACCAAATCTTGCCAATGGTAAAGCTACCAATGATTTGTTCAAATCTAGTTGTATCCTTCTATCCCAGATTTGTTTTTTAAAGTTTGATAAAGAATTAGTCATTTTGCCAATAAAATATAATTTAAAACATTATACTATTTTGTTTCGGCAAAGAATTTCTTTTGGTCTGCTCAACTTGGGAATAGCTTTTCAAATTCAGCGTCGCTTAATTTGGCTATTTCCTCCTCACTCATATTGTAAGGGTCTTGCTGACCTCAAATTCCTCAAGGAACTCACGTCAGTGCAGTATTACCACTTAATTGAGCTTTTTTAGCTTCATCTAATAGGGCTTCAGGCTTTTTTTCGGCTAATACATATTTATATGCACTAGACCTGTCTATTCATTTAGCAACTAGCGTTTCAATATCTTCTTGATATTCAGCAGCGTCCTTGTTATCTGAATAAAACCTTACTAAACCAATTCAATCATTAACCATTTTTTGAACGTCCTCACTAGACACTCATCATTTAGCTTGATTTTCCTTAGCTTTGGTAGTCTTAAATCTACCCTCCCATTTTTTAGAATCAGCTAATGCCTTTTCCTTTTCGGCTTTTTCTTGTTCATACAGAGCTTTGTAATCTACATCGTCTGTATCCTGAGTATCAGTAGCCTCCACTTCCTCAGTTGTCAAATTTTCTTCGTCCATAGTTGTTTTTTAGTAAATAAAGCGTTTACTACCCGCAAAAGAGAGATTAAGCGTCACTCTCAGTAGCAGTATTTGAGTTTGCAGCTCACATTATTCATAACCTTGCCAATATTTCCTTTTGAATACTCTCGTCAACCTTTTCTTCAATAGGGTTTAGTTCTAAGCTATCGGCAAAGTCCCTTAATTCAGTATTTACAAATCTATAAACTAATTTCAAGACATCGTTCCAAGAATATTTAATTTCATTGTCGTTACTATCTAATATTTGGTTTACAATATCGCAACAATACTCGTCTAACCTAGCCAAATAAGGCTTGTAGTACTCTGTTTCTTTAAAGTTGCTTGCTGTGTCTACCCTCATAATTTAGTTTAAGATTTAAAATACTCATTTTCTACTTATAATATTATCCCCTTTTTGTTCCCCTGCAGCTTGGCTCATCATTATATTGCTAGCAGATGCAGCTTGCTCATTACCAGCTCATTGTTCAGGTCATTGTGGCATTTGCATTTGCTGTTGCTGTCCGTGGTCTATTAAGTATTGCTCTAATACTCTCATAACCTTTTCTGTAGCCTCAGTTTTCTCTGCCTTTTGGCAATATACCCGTAATATATTATAGTCTAAGTTAGGGTCTTTGAATAAATTCTTAGGTATTTCATTATCATTTAAGTAGAAGTCAACTATTTGTTTAGCTTTTCTTTCACTTGGCAATAGTCCATAGATTTGGTTTACAATATTTTGTGGCATACCATTAATCTTTGCACTAAACCTTTTAGCTAATAGTTTACTATAACTTGGTATGTCAGGGTCATTTATAATCATAGGTAACATCATTTGCCAAAATTGCTTTTGTTTTTCATTTAATGCTTCTATATCTGACCTTGCTCATACTCTTATAAATGGGTTTTGCTTAGTGTTAAACTTATCTCTTGTTACTGATATACTGCGTTTCTCAAAGTCTTGTTCCATAAGTATAAACTTTTCATCTGATTTTGAGAAATACTCTTGATATGTTCTCCACCGTAAAAACGCAAAATCATAAGCACCCCATAAGAACGTTTTTAAGTCCAAACCAATAAATAAGTTAGCATTACCTTGTATAGATTGTTGCTCGGCTTTTGTCATCGTTTTATCAGGTACAAGTCCCATTTGCATTCTATCTAGCCTTGTATCCTTAGCAGCCTCACTATCAATAAGTTGTGTCATATTCCAAACGTCTTGTTTAACCGTACTTACTGGTAATTCCTGCATAACGTTAGCCAAACTTTCTCCAGGTTGTAACCTATCATTAGTAAATATATATTTAGGTCAAGCACTTGGCTTCAATATATCCTCTTTATTTTTAACAAGCCTTGTATTAACAATGAATCTACCTCCAAAGCTCTCTAATCTTGCCTTAATTAAACTAGCATTAATAAGAACTGTTTTAGCCTCCTCTTTATCTTCCAATAAGTCAGGTATACTTACTCCAAATACTTTTCATCTCTCAGGCTTATAAAAATATAAGGCTAATGGTCGTGGTATTAATGCAGGGTTTTTCTTTTCTTCCTCCAATACTGGCTTTAACTCAACCAACCTTAATATTAGATTTTTATCAACATTTGTTGTTACTATATACTTCTTTCAATTATATATTGTAAAATGGTGGTATATATCAACACTATAATTAACCATTAGGTTATCAGCTACCCAACTTGTATTATCACTTATGGCTAACGCCTGTTTTAATACCTGTTTATCTGTATCTATGCTGTTTTTTGTAAGTTGTTTTAATGCCTCTTTGTCGTATTGTGGGTCGTTTTTCATATCAAACATACTAGCTGTCATCAAAAACCCAAAATACTTATAATTATTAGCACTATATTTACCCGTTAATGTTGGTGTTGGGTCATATATTGCTGTCATAGGGTTTACTGAATAGAATATAGGTGCTTTTAACGTGTTATCAAACCCGTGTCTATATGCTATACCTAAACCAAAGAAATATCTATCCCGTCTAATTTGGTAATCTACCTGCTGATAAGACATTTCACGCCAATCAAAGTCATACATATTGTTTAATGTGTCGGCTTGCTCGTTTTCTAAGAACATATCCCTAGAAGCGAACTTAACTTGTGGCTCATCTATATAACTACCCGCTATTAAAGTACCTATTGTATCGTCAATAAGGTTAATATTTAATAGTCAAGGTTGCTTATTTTGCTTTATGTGTTTTTCTAGCCTTTTAATTATCTGATTCCTCTTAGGCTGTACATAATTTAATCAAGTTGCGTACTCGTCTTTTATCTGTTGCAGCAACTCGTTTCTTTTTATCTCGTTTAAGGTCTCGTCCATTTCGTTTTTTTAATGGTAAATGTCCTTTTTTTTGTTATATTGCTTTTTGCAATTAAAAGTCAAGCCCAATTATGATAAAAATCATACTAAATCTGTATTTCAACTGCTTTGTCAACTATAATTTGATAAATTATTAAAAAAGTCACTATCGTCATCATCATCTCAGTATCAGCAAACCTCATAATACATTCTCATCATCAAACTATCAGCAACGTCAGGTGATTTTCACACCCTCTTTTTAAAGTCCTCCTTACTTTCAAGCTGTATTTTTTGGTCTATAAGCTCATTTTTAAGCAATGTATTACTTAATTCCTGTTTGATGTCCTCTGCTATCTCTCAATCTGCGTGTATTCTTATTTTTCTTTTTTCAGCCAGCTCTTTAAATTTAAAGTAGCATTGGGCTTTTAAGTTAGCAAAGTTTTGTTCTGTATAAGTTGCAAATGGTCTACCATTATTAACAAAGTTTATACAACCTCTTAATTGGTCTGCCACCCCACCTCATACTCAATCACTATCTATTATTATGTTATTCCTATGTATATGATACTCAGCCTCTAAATCTTTAATAAACCTTGCCGTATCATCAGTTGTTAAGCCGTTTTTCTTAATTATTTCAAGGCACTCTAACCCCCTCCGTAAACTAATAACCGTACAATCTTTACCAAGTCTTGCCACATCACAGCTTAAATACATTGTCTTACCCTCATCTATATTAGCTTTGAACAAGTCCTCAACCTCGTCCCGTCTAAATAGTTTACCTGCCATATCGTCGTAATCAAAGTTACCATATAAAAGTCTTTGCCTTGTAACCTCATCGGCTTTTTGTAGTTGCTCTATATATTTGCTGTCTAGGTTAGGGTTGTCTGTCGCCAAAGCTGGTATAAACACCCTATAATTAGGTAAAGTTCAAGTTTTATAAGGTCTGTAGTACCTAGTATATACGTGTCATTTATCAGGGTTAAATGTTTCTAACAACTTAGGCACTATACCATACTCTTTATTCATTTGCCTACCTAACCTTGTATTTATCATTGTAATAGCCAACATATCAACCTCATTGCTTTCATCTATAAACCCTCCTGTTAACTCCAAACTTCATAAACCTGTATAAAGTGGGTCAGATGGTTGGTACGCTAAGTCTAACAAAAGTATTTCGCTTTTATTCCTAAACCTGATAGTATTATCACTACCATTTAATTTTCCCTTATCACACTCAGGTATCCCATAAGTAGTAAGGAATTTATAATATGAGTTGAGCGTTGTCCTTTTTAAGTTAACTAATTCTTTTCTACCAAAAAACCACCTAGTTCAAGGATATTTCATTGCCATACTCCAAACTCGAAATGTACCTAAAAATGATTTTCATCATCAGGCAGCACCTCCATATCCAATCTCTGTGGTTTTATCATCATATAAATACTTTAAGGCTAAGCCCTGCTTTTTACTTGCATTAAATTTTACTCTCATATTTTATTTTAAGAACTAAGAAATCTCTATATCTACACCCTCAACTGTGGCACTCATTTCTAATTCTGCTTTGTCTTTATATCTAGGGTCTCTCTTTTTAAGGAAGATGTCTATAGCTTTTATGTCCTCTCTCTCGATATTCTTCATCAGACCTTTCCTTGCTTGTAAAAATGGGTACTGCTTAGCCGCTTCCATTCTCCTTGCAAATTCGTGGTCTTTCTCTAACCAGTCATAATAAGTCGTGGTAGAGATACCTGCATAAGTACAAGCCTCCTGTGTCGTTCAATCTTCCCTAAATATCTCCTCTAATCTCTCGATTATCTTCTCGTTTCCTTGCTTTCTTTCGTTCCTAAGTGCTGCGTTTATGTTTCACTTTGCTACCATTTTTTATCTTTTAAGATATAAACTTACTTGCCTATTAACTATTTCTTAGCGTTTTTCAACACCTTTTTAATAATTCTTGATGTATCCAATCTGCAATTTCGCCAAAAATTACATATCATACCTTGTCTCAATAAAAGACCTCATATACGTCTCATCTGTCTAATAGCCTCTTAAACGCCTTGTAGTCCGTAAAGCCCAAATTAAACTCCTCCATAATCTCTCTCTTTTTTTTGTAGATTTTTAACTTTTCCATTTTACCAATTTCACGGTGTAAAGTTATACCTATCGGTATAATTTTGATACTTTTTTTATTCTAAAAATCAAGTGTTTTTTTAAAAAATTTTGTCACATTTGATACTGCTTTTCTCTCAAAATGTTAACTGATTGTAAATAGAGAAATGGTGAAATGTGGGTGGGAGGGAGTTCGTAATTACATTCGCCAAAAATTTTTCCCCCACCCCATACGGTCTGATATTTCAAAAATATTTTTAACAAAATGTAAACATAAAAATAAATTTTAAAACAAAAAGAAAATAACAAAAAAAATTTTAATGACTATGGCAAGGGGGAGGGGGAGGGGGTGGCTGAAAATATAGGTCTGACAATGTGTTTATGCGCGCAAGTAGAACAAGTTGGAAAAGTAATACATTTCATACGCTTTTAATGTCAATTTTTACATATATATAGGTATAGAAAAAATTTATAAAATTTTTGTTTAAAATTAGTTGATTTTTAATTAATTTTTTTTGAAAAAAAACGGACTTTTTTTAGTAAGATTTAGAAACATCAGGTTTGAACTGACAAAAAAAGATATAAAAAAAGTACAAAAAAACTTGCATTTTAAAAAATTTTGATTATAATAACTAACGTTATAATAAATAACAAAAAAAATATATAAGTATTACTTGCTAGTGTGTAGTAGTAAAGGATAGATATATATTGAAGGGGGTTTGTTATAGCGTCGCCGATTTTATGGCTTTTTATATTCTCACCGATTAGAAAAATGAAAAACTACGAACTTTTAAAAAGGGAACAATTTAGAAAATGTCAGGCAACAATTGCAAAATTCAAAGTTGAATGATACGATAGAGAATTTATTGTATTTTATTCGTATCAATGTCCACAAATTGTGATATTTTGAGATGGACAGCAATTCCAATTTTCATTTGAAAACAGCAGAAAAGCTTGAAGTGTTACAACAAGCAGGACAACAAGCAAGCAAAAAACGCTTTGGTATTGGTGAAATTGGAAAGATTTACCAAAAATAAACTTGAAAGACTTTGAAGACGAATATTTTAACACTAATATTGACGGGTTGTATTAATAAGGAGGTTTGGGGCTTTTCCGCCCCTCTGTTTTATATTCTAACAATCAAAAAAAATGGTATTTTTTACAAGTATTTTATTATTAATCGGGTTTTGTAATCTATCCAGTAGAAAGGCAACAACAAAAGACGCTTTTATATTTATTTTGTTTTTGGTAGCGTTTATATGGTCTATTTTTATATCCTAATCAATAACACAATGAAAACAACAAAAAAGGGGGGTTTTATTCAAGTATTTTGTAAGAATAAGGGGGACAGATTAAAAGCCCTTGTATTATATCCTAACTATTCACACGAAAGGAGGGGACACAATGGCGAGACTTTTCTATATTTTAGAGCGTAAGAGGGTTTAGCGGTTTTTTATATTCTATTCAATTAAAAATGACAATAAAGGCAAGAATTACAGACAGAGACGCAAGAGAAAGCGTTGACTATTCTATTTGATATTGCGAGGCTCAATATTTATTAAAATTTTTCAGCCCGTTATATTACACAGCGGGGACATACGGGCGAAAATCAGACATTTATTACATAGACGGCATTTATTACGCTACGGGATACTGACCACAAGGGGAGAGCTTAGACTATGAGACCGTAAGAAAGTACGACAGATTAGCGGAAAAATTAGAGGGTACACGGGACGAAAAAAGAGAACAAGCAAGGGGGCTTTTGGCTCAAATGGTAGAAGAAAGCAACGAAAAGACACAAAACAACTAATATTTTTATATTCTAATTTATAACAATGTATATAATAACACACACAAAAAAAGTTCCGATTTTGTCCTTGTATTTATATTTTTGAGGACTACGAAAAGGCAAAAGAGCGGTTTTACTCACTGGCAAGAATTAACGGGCTTGAAATTTGAAACGACGCACAATTTAGAAAAACAGCAAAAGACAATAAACAACGGGTAATTTTTGAAAAAAAATTTAATTTTGATGACGAAACTTTTGACTTTTTACAATCTAACCAATAAAAAATGGAAGACATACGATTGACTATTCGAAAAGATAGGGAGACAATGGAGGTCTCAATAGAGGCATACGAAACAAAAGAAAGGGCAATAGAACAAGCAAAAAAGCGGATAGAAGAACATTGCGAGGACTACGGGATAGACTTTGACGAAAAAATAGCACAAAAAGACAATAACGGGGGCGATTTAATAATAGATTTTAATAATGGATATATGCGAGACGGACGACACGAAAAAGAAATTGACGTATTTTCAACTACTTTATATTCTAATTAACTAACAGATGACAGAGACACAAAAAAAATTATTAAAGTTTGATAAAATTGTAAGCGTAATCTATAAAACACAAAATAAGTATGAAAAGTATTACAAGGTAAGATATGTAGCGGAAGACTTGCATATACAAGGGCTTTATTTACACAATTTATTAAAGGTATTGAGGGCAGAGTTTAGCCGTGATGAATTAAAAGAAAATTTACACCTATTAAAAAACTTTAATATATCAAAGTGTTTATATTTGACTAATTGATTTTTCAATGTGCTTTTAGATTATAACTATAAATAAAATGATAGATATATCAATCAACATTATAAGACCTAAAAAAAAGAAAACACAAGAGGGAGAAAAAGAGGAAAAAAAAGTGTATAGTCAAGTATGAAAACAACCACTAAAAGACATTGAGGCAACGCAACCTATCCCTTATTTTCGACAATTCAGTAAAGAATTAAACCCCGTAGAAATCGCCGTATTAGGTGTAATATATCAGAATTGAGGGGCATGAGATATAGGGTGTACATTAACCAATGTGGAGATTGCAAAATATTTCAATTCAACGGGGCAATGGATAAGTAATTGTGTATGTAGATTAAGAGATAAGGGGGTCATAAGCGTCCAGATTGAGGGGATTAGTGGAGGTCAGAGAAAACAAAGGCGTATATTTTGTATAGCTAAACTTGACCGATAATTGACTTGACTTTAATTTACAAATGATTAATATATAGGGCGGTCAACATAGAAAAATATTCACAATAAAATAGTTATGTAAGTTCAATAAGAACTCATAAATACCAAAAGCACCTAATAGGGCATAGATGATTGTGAATATTCGTCTGTGTTGACCAACCTTATTAGGTGTTTTTATTTATAAACAAAATGCAAATGATAACAGCTAAAAAAAGATTTGAAATTCTAAAAAGGGACGGCTTTAAGTGTCAATATTGTGGTAAGACTTGAAAGGATATAACACTCGAAGTCGACCATATAATACCTAAATCAAAAGGCGGTACTGATGACGTGGACAATCTAATAACTTGTTGTAGAGAGTGCAATATGTGAAAGGGGGCAAGGTCGCTTGAAAGCTCTGAATTGTGGAAAAGTAAGTTCGAAGATGTCCAAAAAGATATAATTAAAACGTTTACAAAAGAGTGGAATTTCGCCCGTTTAGGTACTATACAAAGATGAACATATATATTATTGTGTAAGTATGTGTCTATGTTATTAGAAAGTAAAGAGGGTATGTATGAGAATTATAAAAATGTATATTGAAAATATCCAAAGACAGAAGAAGAAATGATGAAAAAGTTTTATGAAGATGAAAAGTTCTGTGATAGACAATTATCCGATTTAAGTATTGTCCAGGGTGAAAAGGTATTATGACTTATAGATGAGGTTTGTGATGATGAACGTTGGACTTGATGAAAATTTTCTGATGAGTGAGTAGGCGATTATAGATTAAACTATATAATTTCAAGAACATTAGTACAACAGCAATGACCATCAGATGAATTTTGAAAATTTGAAAACATATCCAAACAGACTTGACTATATTATTTTGTCCTTAAACTAACATACAATAAAGCTATGATAAAATACCGATTTAATTGAGGGTTTTAATTAACTAACAAAAAAACACAATGAGAGTTGACAATTTCTTATCATCTGACGCCTTTACAATAGTAAATAAAAAACTTGCTAAAAAACTTTGATTGTGAAAGGCGGTATATTTACAAGAGCTTATAGCTCAAAGGAGAAGATTTAAACAAGATGAGTTCTATTTTACTCGTAATAATATGGAAGAAGAACTAGGTATAAATAGTAAATCACAGCAAAGATACGCTACTGAATTGAGGGACTTATGACTTATAACTATTGAAAGAAAATGATTACCAGCAAAAAACTACTATACAATCAATGACGATTTAATATGTGAGGTTATAACTAGTTCGGACAAAATGTCCACTCTGGCGGAGACAAAAAGTCCTGACTATTCTTATATAAGTAATAATGATAAAGAAGAAGATTTTTCTTCTAACGAAGAAAATAAAGTTGAACAGAGTAGGGACTTAAATAGTCTTGCAGTGAGTGAGGAGAAAGAAAAAGAAAAAAGTTCCGCCCAAAAAGAAAAAGAAAGAAAGGCACAGGTTAAAAAAAGTATAGATAATTTTATAGCGTGTGTCAAGGATAAGTGTGATGAGTTATGAGTAATGTATGATAAAGATATGGAAAGAGAGTTTAGTAGACACATACTAACAGCAAGGGAGTTTTGAGAAAATGCAGAGAAATGTGGTATGGATAGAATTACTTTTGCGTTAAACATATTAAAGGCGAGTGTAGACATAGCATATTATAGATGACCTTGTAATTGACCAAAAGCAATATATCAGAATTATGTATCTGTTTATAATCAAACAAAACAAAAACATCAAAAACAAAACAACTTAATATGATTTTTACCTTGATTAAACATATGATAATGGCAGAATTAAGTTTACCAAAAGACATTGTAATTATAAGACTAAAGAATTGAAAGCCTATATTTACAGGTGGTACAGTAGAGCAAGTGGCTCAACAATTAGAAAGCAGGTCGTTTGTAGTTATTGACTGATTCGGCTTTAATAAGTTTGAGGTCGAGACGTTCGAGAAATACAACCCTAATGACGTAGAAATGTACATCTTATCACAAACAGATAAAAACATACAAAAAAAATTATGGGACATTTACAATGAAAGAACAAGTAAAAATTTGAAAATAAATTGAGTAAATCATTTAATGCAAATATACGAAGACAGAAAATAATCGAGAAATCCCAGTTGTCATTGACACCAAAAGTTCAACATTAACAAGTAAATACATTGAGCTGATAAAGTGTAAGGTCCGATAAAAAAGTATTCAAATTTAAAATTTCAAAACAATGAGAACTAGGAACTTTCGTATTTAGTATTATTATGTATACTATTTGTAAATAGACAATCAAAAAAGATAAAAAAGGACTTGATTTTTGAAAAAAAATGATTATAATGAGGACAACAAAATGAAAGATGAAAAAAACTTTTACATTATAAAATATAAAAAGATGAGTTATGAAGATTATTTAAACGATTTGGGGTACGACCCTGAACTAGAGCTTGAGGCTCAACAATTAGCTTGTTATGAAGACGAGCAAAGAGAAGAGTTTGAGAGAAAAGAGATGGAGTATGAGGTTGCTAAACATTATTCTTGATTATCGGAAGAGGAACGACAGCAACAACAATACGAAGCAAGACAACAATTAGTTAAAGAAAATTTTTTACCTTTCTAACCAACAACAAAAGATGAGAAAACTAAATTTAGAAGACTTTACATTTAAGAAAGATAGTACGGCAACGTATGAATATAGATTAATGGTAGGTAACAACGAGTTCCGATTTAGGCTAATTGGTGAAGAGCCACACGTTTTAGCAAGTGTTATTTACAGTGTATGAGGTGTTTATAACGATGCTAAAAGCAAAATGGACTATACGTTCTTATGAGTTAAAGATAGGGAAACAGCTGTAAAGTTATTAAACGAGTTTATTAGTAAAATGATACGTGACGGTAAAACCTTTTATAACATAATGGACAAATATGAAATACACTATAAGTAAAACTGTAAGCAGAACTTACAATCTAGACAATTATGAGAATTATAAACCCAGTTATACTGTCACTATGGAATTTGACGAAGAGGAAAGCAAGAGCTTAGACCTACAGAAAGTAGCTTGAACAATTACAAATTTCTTAGACGACAGACTAAGAGAAGAGTATCAAAAGATACATAAAAACATTTAAAACTATTTAAACTATTTATATTATAAACTATATTAAAAATGACAATGCGAGGACAAACAACTTCTAGAAACTATTTTAACGCTACATTAGAGTGATTAAAGGAAGACAGACACTATTTTAAAATTACAAAGTACAATGCTTGAGTTACAGAGGTAGTGGCAGACAACCAAAACATTTTAAAAGGTAATCTTGTGGAGGTAAAGCCTGTAACATACAAATACAAAGACACAAGAGGTATTGAACAAATAGGTAGAAAGATACAATTTACTATTGAGCAAGACGGCGAGCAAGTACAATTACAAATGTATTACAACAAAATATCTAGAGCTATGGTTTATGCTTTAGCTAGTGGTAAAGATTTATGAGAGGTTGAGTTTAGTTTATACATAAGTAAAAAGGGTAACAAAGGTTGCCGAATTAAAAACAATGGACAAGATTTAACAAGCACATTTGATTTTGAAAAAGATATTAAAGCTAAATGTAGTTACAGTGAACAATTTAAAATGTATGACTACTCAAAATTAGATGAACGAATTGACAACGAATTAATACCAAGTATTAATAGTAAGTTGATGTTCAAGAAATGAGACGCTGAAGTTAAAGAAGAAAAGATAGATGAAGATTTAGATTCCTTACCTTTCTAATATGGATAATCTAATACAAAGGGCAAGTGATATAATTCATAGTGGCTGATATACCAAAGACGATTGAGTAGAATTAAGCAGGATTGAATTTGATATGTCAGTCAAATACTATGAAGCTATGCAGTTATTGTGAAAGGCTACCGACGAATTTAATAAAATTAGAAGTGACAGGACGGTAGAGTTAAGGGAGGCTGGTAAAAGTATGGCAGAAAGCACAGAGACGGCAAAGCAAATAGCACTTAATAAAATATCCAACTTAGAGGAAATGGAAAATACTTGCAAATGATTTAAAGTTGTTATTGATTCTGTAAGGGCGTATAAAATATCACAGTATATAAGAGACGGCGAAACAGAACAATATGCGAACAGCTGAATGAAAGATTTAAATAATAACTAATAACAATGTCAAAAAAAGAAAAAGATATAAGACTTGATAAAATAACAGATATTATAGACACAATCAACGTGGTTTACGAAATGAGGTGCGACGGTTGTGAATTAAAAAAGAGCGTATATTTAGATTATCGTAATGGTAAATACTATGTGTATTATGCCACAGAAAATAATAAATATTTTCTAGGTAAAGCTAGATTTGAAAGCTATAATCTCGGAGAGATTAAAACTTACTTAACTTGATACTTAGACGCTCTTTAATTTTTTTATTTTTTAACAAACAAAAGATGAATAAAAAAAAATTAATTATTATATTATTATTACTAAGTTTTATAGTTTTAGTTGTGTTATGAATGGTAAAATGATTTAAAAAAATATGACATTCTGAATTAACACAATTAGTCGACAGATACCGAGAGATTCAAGATGAATATACATACCACGAAAGTAAGATAAGTGAATTACATATAGAGGCTGAGGAAATTAGAGAGATTGCACTTGATAAGTATGGTGTAACTTTTACAGAGGCTTGACAGGTTCCAATGTGGTAGTCAGTAAGTCCAGAGGTTATAAATATATAGTTATACATCACACAGCTACAGAAAAATGTATGACAGCAGAGGAAATGAAAATGAGTATGTTCTATACATACGTACAAAATAGAGGATTTACATACATACCAACGCACTACATTATAGGTTGCAACGGTGACTTTGTAAAGGTAAATGAAATGGATACAATAGTAGGGGCAACGCTTAATGAGGAGGCTAATGTAAACGGTATACATATAGAGATAGTTGGTGACTTTAACCAAGCAGAGCCTAATGAAGACCAATACAAAATGCTTAACCAACTTATAGAGCGGATACTTGAAAAACACCCCGATATGCAGATAAAATGACACGGTGACTTCCAAAATAAAAATTGTCCTTGAGTCAACTTTGATTGGAATAAAGTAAAGGGTAATGTAACAAGCAAGTATTATGAGCCACCTGAGTATATTGAATTTAGTTTAAGCAGGTACTACTCAGTTCAGCCTAACCAAAGGAGATATTACAACGGTAGGACATACGAGGAAGACTTTAAAGTTAATTGCCAGTGAGATTGTTTATATACGGCAAATGGACACCACCTAACAGATAATGATATGTATAAAAGTGTTGCTTGCCCTAGTGAATATCCATTATGAACAAAGATATATTTAGAGGGTATTGGTGAGGTAACTTGTAATGATAGAGGGTGAGCGATAGTAAACAATAGGATAGATATGTGGTGCTGAATAGGGGACAAGGCACTAGATAATTGGAAGAAATGCCCCACAGGTATAAGAAAATGATATGTTTTATAATTTAACCAACTAAAAATGGCATATAGTTTCGTACAGCATTTAAGAGATTGTTGAGTAAATATGGATACAATATTATGAATAATGTCTAATCCTAAAATGATAATGAAAATGAGAGTTGCTATAAGGCGACGCCAAAAAGGACAAGCCCCTTTAAGTGACCCTAAACAAATAGAACAGATTTATACTAGGACCTTAGCAAGTCCATTATAAAAGGCTACGGGGTGTTCAGAGTTTCTCATCTTTTCTTTGGATACCTCGCTTTCTTTACATATTAACAACAAAAAGAATGTTTCGAGTATTTATAATAGGTTTTATACTTTGAAGATTAACAAAATGATAATATCCGCAAGTCAAATAAAATGTTTCTTAAGCTCAAAAGCAAAGTGGGCAGGTAAATATGTATTAGGTATTAAAGAAGATTTCAATTCAGAAAGTTTAATTGTTGGTAAAGCTATAGAAAATTACGTGCTTACTTGAGATGAAATCAATATAAATAATTATGATACGTTCTGATTAGATGTAGATAAGATTATGAAAGACTATGAAGAGACAAAATACAATGCACAGTGAATAGTAATACCTAAGTGAGAGCAGCAAAAAGAGGTACGCTGAATCATAAACTGAGTAGAGTATGTGGGTTATGTAGATAGTTATTCAGATTGAATCATATACGAACTAAAGACCGCAAGCCTCCTTACTCAGAAAGACTGAAAAGCAAGTATCTTTAGTTGAATCCCAACTTATGAAGAGTATAGATTGCAATGTTGGTTATATATGAGAGCATTATGAGCTGACGCAAAACTTGTAGAGATATGAAAGCATAGGTACAAGGACTGAAGAGTAAGCAATCAAATATTTGACTTTAAGTGGAGTAAAGAGTTCGATGATGAAATGACAGGACTGTATGCTCCAGTGATAGATGAGATGAAAGAAATGTTTGATAAGTATAGTAAGTTTTAAAATATAATATGAGTTTAGAATGAAACGAAATGATATAGACTACCGAGATATAGTATATAATTTAGTAAACTATTATGAAAGTAAACAATATGAAGATAATGAATATCGAGATACATATTATAAGCGATACAAGAAATGGTGTAAGTATGATAATGAATGAATAAGTAGAGAATATGATGAAGATATGTTTTAATTAATAACCAACACACTAATGAAAGAAACACGACAAGGTAGTAAAAAGACCTGATATTACTATGAATCGTTTATAAACGACATTAAAGCTAGAGACAGTAAATGGCATATATTAAAGTCTAAATGATACAAAGATATCCAAACTTGACAATATACAGCCACTAATGGCGACACTATTTGTTTTTTAAGACGAAAGTAAAATGGACATTATGGAAACACACAACAAAATTATCGAAATTGCTAATGCAATGCGACCTGATTTAAACCGACCTGCTTTTACAGAAAAGACTAGGTGGCAATGGGTTGACTTATTAAGGTGTGCTATTATAACTAAAGACAGAGAAAATAGAGACCTTAAAATGTTCTTAGATATGACATCGAAAATCGATAATGCAAAGCAAATAGAAAAAACAACATATACAATAAACGAGGAATGAGATATCGTACCGCACTACACAAAAAAAGGTAAAAAACCCACTTACACAACAGACCCACAATATAATGACAACATAGTTTTATGTAATAATATATAGAGATGGAAGAACTATTAAATAAACTTATAGAGAAAGGGTGGAAACCATTTGGATACTATGATAGAATGTATCTAAGTGATAAAAGTTGTGTTCAATATCATAAAGGGAAAGGAATGAGAAGCTACTTTTTTGTGAAAGGTAATTGAGTTTGAGATAATTTCACTTTAAGAGAATTAGTAAGTAAAGAAAGTTGACTATGGCAATTTGTATGTGAGAATAAATTATACAAAGACTATGTTGAAGATAGATGAACATATTGGGACAGTATGACAAAATGTTGTAATTATAGAGATTACGAATACCGACTAATAGAAAGTGCCTTATGTGATGAAGATAAGTTAGAGGAATTTTTGTTAGAAAATATTAAGGTTGAGTAGTTTTAGTTTATAATATGTATGAGATGAAATGTAAAAAGCGAAGTGAAATAAGTTATGAGAAGATGATATTAGAATTATGCTATTGGTATTGTTGGGATTCAGTAGTAGATGAGCGAATGAATAAGAGATACCAAAGGTATAAAAAGATAGCAGATAAATTTTGGAACAGAGAGTTTTAGTTTATAATAAAACAAATTTATTTCTGATATATGTAAAATATATTAATATATAGAAATGACTTTATAACTAACCAAAAACAATATGAAAATTATACTACAAGACAAAGAATGAAAAGCTATTTGAGAGTGTGCGGCAGTAGCTGACAAGAGTATATTAGATACTCTATCTGATAACGACATACAAATACCTTATAGTTGTAAGATGTGAGTATGTTGAGTATGTTTATGTAATATAGTATCTTGATGAGAACACATTCTCAAAAAAGATGTTATGCCAACAGAAGACAATATGTGTTTAGCTTGTACTGCATTTGTAAATGATGTAGATGCAGAATGAGAAATTATTTTACAGCTTATATAATATGATATGATAGATGAATTTTTAACAGATGAACAATATGAGCAAGAGCCAACAGAATTAGAGGAGTTGGAAAAGTTAGATGTAAGTTTAGATAGACCTTGTATAAGAGAATGTCAGAGTTGTTTAGAAGATAACTTAAATTGTAAAAAGTTTGAAGATAAATGTATTTGATGTAATTATAGATATACAGACACTAGTAAGTGTGAAAATTGTTAGGCTCTGAATAACATAAATATTATTCC
>Ga0310690_10002733_pt1 | contig 28061 bp, 55 predicted proteins | sample AusTroGonzalo_MG_2_FD_207661 | JGI IMG/M metagenome (GOLD analysis project Ga0310690, IMG submission 207661) | Bovine rumen microbial communities from tropical cattle in Woodstock, Queensland, Australia - Gonzalo_04 (v2) (version 2) | ecosystem: Host-associated > Mammals > Digestive system >...
CTTTTCATTCATCATATTTTCTCACTACCTCTACTGATTCATGTTCATATCCTTCTTGGTCTAGATAAAAAACGGTATCTATAATATAACCATTGTTATCTAATAATTTAACTAATTCTTCTATCTTCATAACGCATAGGGGGTAGTTTCAAGAACCCCATATTCCTTACTAATTGCCGCAATACGTTATTCATCCTGATTCCATGTTATTATTACCGCAAAATGCCATATATCATAAGGTTCATACTGTACATTAAACCCATTACCATCAATAAGTTCCAAAAACTCACGTATTATTGGGTCTTTTCTACAAATAAGTTCATATTCTCCATACGTATTCATTAATTTAGTAACAATTGGCACGAGAGTCTCCTTATTACTATAACAAAGGAAACGCGCATTCTTTTTATCATACTTTAACATTAAAGTAAGCTTTTCAATCTCAGTGTCCCATTCCATAGTTCTTTTCCTCTATATGAACTTTATAGCCCCAAATTGATTCCGCTATATGTATACTAAACCCATTATCTTTTAGAACCTCAAAAAATTCAAGGAATATTAAATAATGTAAAAAAAACTGTTTAGATAAATAATAATAATAATCGCCTCTATTTTCACTGGTTAAATATGTTATGCAAAAATAAAATATACAATCATGTTTTCGAATAAATCGTTCCACAATATCCTTATCATATTCTGGTATTGCCCTAAACGCCTTAATAACTTCTTCCTTGTCCATTGCCCCAATTCCTTCTTATAGACACAAAATATGTTAATGTATCTTCAGTAATACACACAGAAAACCCATTACCATCTATTAATTCCAAAAATTCCCAAATCACACTATTTGGCCGCGACCCATCTTTGGTCCATCTAGCTTTTATATGATAATTATATTCAACCAAAGCTTCGCACAAGTCGTATACCATTGGTTCGTACGTAAAAAGACGAGCAAATTCAATTTTATCATAATCAATACATTCCATAATTGCATCTCTTACAGTAAGTGCATCCATTTTTCCTACTTCCTTATAACATATATACGTACCCTATACCTCTTTACAATATAATTATACTACAAATTTATTTTTTGTCAAATATAAAATTTTTGCGCCGATTCAGCACGGGAGCCCGCAGGGCGGACGTGATGAACCCCTCGGCGCGCTAGTAATTGTAGGGGTATTTTTCAGGAATTTAAAAAATTTTTTGGAGGTGAAGCAATTTTCGCGCAATTTGGAATTGAAATTCACCACCTCAACTATAGTTAAAAATGAAAGTAAGTAAGAATGATGGCATGTTCAGAAAAATTTTTTCCAGCTGCTACGTAGGGACGGAGAAGGGGAGTCGGAATTTTCCAGTATTTTGGGGTTATTATAGAGGGGCGTGCGCCAAATTTCGACATTTGTCAAACATTTACCCACAAAAACCTGCAAATTTCGGGAAATATTAGTTTATTTTTTAAAATTTATAGGGGTATATTTTGGGTTTGGGTGCTATACTATAGTTTTTGACGCAATTTTTCCAAAATGAAAATGAAATTCGCTATCGACTTGACAAGTAACTTGACAAGTTACTTATTAAGTTACTTATATATTACTTATATATTACTTATTGGACCATATCAGTACCTAATCAAAAAAAGTAGTATTTTTTTGACTATATATATAGGGGGGAGGGGTATAGTCAAAAATCATCTAAAAATAATTAATAGAATTTTGTTTTAAAGTATGAGTAAAAAATATTATAATCTGTAGTTAATATTACTACCCATAATATGAGCAAAAAATGAATACTTGACAAAAGTATAAATTTATGTTATAATTTTAATGTATAATGGAGGTGGGTCTATTGACTACAGTCACTGATTTACAAACCACTAATAATTTAATTTTTTCGCGGGGTGTATATAATATTATTGATTGCGGCACTAGAACTGGTAAAACTTACTGGGCTGTTAATAATTTATAGAACTTTACACGTGATGGCCAGCTTAATAGAGTCTTGTATTTGGTAGATACAAACTCTTTAAAGGATGCTATTCTAATTGACTACGCGGATACATGTGTCGATGCTGATATAATATGGGAAAATCCTACGGTTTGGGGCGAGAATATTAATAAAATAGGTGTTATGTGCTACTAGAGTCTAGGTATGCGCAGTATAAAGGACGAGTTAGGCTTTTTAGATAATATTGATGTTATCTGTTGGGATGAATGTGATAGTATATTTGACTTCGCGACCGCAGCTTTTACGAAGGCTAGATCTACAGATTTCGCGCGCAAATCTACCTCTAATTCAGAAATATTGAATATTATCTAGGAATATTCTAGTAAGAAAGAATATATGCCTCTTATATTACTAGGCGCGTGGGAGCGTATTATTAATACTAACCGTATTCTGTGCGTTGGATTATCAGCTTCTCCAGAGCGTGCAAAGGCTTTTTATAACAGCTTAATTAGCGCAAGCAATTAGGGTAAATTAGAAGCTGGATACAGAATTGCGGCTGACATTTACTTCACCAACATACTTGAACATATTAAGCGGCTTGAACCTACTCCAGGCCATGGATATTGGTGTTACTCTCCATTTATCCAACCTAACTAGGGTATAGTAGCAGCAGCTCGTGCACGTGGTTTTAATGCAATTGAATTGCACTCTATGAATAATGCAGATAAACCTATGAATGATGAATAGAAACGAGTATATAATTGTATAGTTGCTACAGGTATGGTACCACCAGAATATGACTTTGTAGTGGTAAACAAAGCTCTTGCGCGTGGAATTAATATTAATGATAAGCGTTTTGATACTGTTATTGTTAATTCATTTGATGCGGCCGACCGCATACAAGCAGCAAGGTAGACATTTGAATATCAGCGTCATTTAAAAACATTTGCACCTGAAATAGATAGTCATTATTTGGCGCGATGGCTGACTTTAGATGAATGCCGTGAGCTTGCAGCTTCTATGAAAATACCAGAAATAGATAGAAATAACAAAACTACCAGCCGCTTAATGACTTGGAATAAATTAAAAGATTATTTGCCAGCTATTGGATATACAGTATTAACTAAGCGTAAGATGATTAATGGTAAGCAGCAACAAGCATATTATATAACTGGCGAATGGCATGATGCGGAAATAAAAGATAATGAATTTCTTGCGCTTGTTGCAGCTAAAGAAGGGGCGGAATAAAATTTCGTCCCCTTTATTTTTATGCGCGAAAAAGTTAAATAATAAATTTTTATATATTTATATTTCCCCTTTTATTATACGCTAAATTTTTATAAAAGTCAAATATGTATACTGTATACAATTTTAACTCGCGCCCATACGTGGACATAAAAAAAACGCTGCATGACGCGAGCGAAAATGGAAGATAACGTCATGCAGCTCAAGGGAGGTTACTGCTACTCGTACTATGGTCGAGCAGCTTAAAGAGGGACTTGTTTCAGCTGGTCTATTCTTTCCCTCTTTCTGTAAATATTATAGCAGAATTTCCACAAAATGTCAAATATTTAATTGCAGCTTTCCAGCTTTTTAGCAGCTTAAACATGTATACAGTATACAGTATCCTGTATACAACATGATACGAGATATAGAGATAGATGAGAGACTCAGAAAGTGGGAGAAATTAGGGAAAATTTAGGTGTTGAACACCTAAAAACTTCTTCTTGACTTTTACATACAATAGTGATAGAATATAACCGTTGAAGGGAGTGTGAACTAATGCACGAGTATAAACTCGGAATGTTCGGTGGAAAGTTCATGCCATTCCACAAAGGTCACTTGTACTGTGTAGATGAAGCACTGAAATGGTGTGACCGATTGTATCTGATTTTGTTTGTGAATGGCAAAGATGAAGATGGTATCATTCAGTCTTATGCTCAACGCGCGAGCGGTGGAGAATATGATTGGCTGAAACTGATGCCGGATGCTCGATGGAAGAAAGTACAGGAAATCGCGGCACGTTATAATGGAAGGGTTATTCCCTTGTACGTGGATGTTAGTTCCTGTAGGACAGAGGATGGAAAAGAAGATTGGGAAGCTGAAACTCCTCTTGTCCTTAATGCCTGTACGGATGGTATGTTTGATGTAGTGTTCGGAAGTGAGGAATCTTACCGTTCCTATTTTGAAAAAGCATATCCGCAGGCAATTTTCCATATCATTGACCCCAAAAGGAATACTGTACCAATTAGCGCAACAAAAGTAAGAAACATGACAGAAGAAGAAGCGAAAGGATGGATGGTTTAAATGAAACTGTATCTGAAAAGTAGTTTTAAGTCCCTCAAATGGTATGAATGGGTAATGGCAATCATTATGATTGTTATCGCGGCATATGCGATGGTATCCGCATTTGTCAACCCTAACCCCAATGGTAACCCTGCATGGCTGACCGTGATTAATTTCTTCTCGGCGGTATGCGGTGTAGTATGTATCTTTTTCTGTGCCAAGGCAAACATTGCCAACTATGTATTCGGTATTGTGAATACGTTGGTATATGCGGTGTATCTGTGGTATTGGAAAATTTATGGTACGTTCGCACTGGAAATGCTGTTTTACCTGCCCACTAACTGTATGGGATGGTACTGCTGGGTAAAACACCGTGATACAGATGATAAGAAACTGACCAAGGCAAAGAAACTTAATCTCGCGCAGAATGTCCTGTGTGTTGGTCTTGTGGGTGCGATGACAGTACTTTATCATTATATCCTTGTTAAAATCGGTGGCAATGTAGCATGGCTCGATGCCGCGACGGTTGCTATCGGTTTGGTCGCTACTGTCCTGCAGATGCTTCGGTATCGTGAACAATATGCATGGTGGTTGATTACAGACGTTGTTGCGGTTGCTATGTATATTCAGCACTTCGACCCTGTGTATCTTACTAAGAAAAGTATTTATCTGATTATGGCAATTATCGGTCTGTATAATTGGGTAAAGCTTCAAAAGAAAAACGTCACAAATGAATAAGGGCATATGCCCTTATTTTTTTTATAAATGGATTTAGGTGTTGAACACCTAAATGGTTTTAATAAAAAAGTCCTCCCTTGCGGGAGGACGAGAAAGGAAGGAAAAAGGAAACGGTGGTGTTAAGGGTTGGGGTCGAACCAACTGCACTACGCTTTTCGGGCGTATGCTCTACCATTGCTTGAGCTACCTTAACAAAAGTCCTATCGTTACTTGTGCTACTATAGTCCGTAGACTACTGCACCCCTCCTCGCCACGCCTCACGATAGGAAGTGCAAGAGGTTCCTATAGGTTAATCTCCACCTTCGCCTATAGTCAAGAGCAGTGGTTTCTGTTCACAGTGAAGTTCGTTTCTGTCTCTCCACTCTCCCTCTGACAGTTATTATTATACTCATTTTGCGGCAAAAGTCAACATTGTTTTTTAGGTGTTTAACACCTAAAATATCGTATAAAAAAAATCACGACCTTGGGTCGTGATTGAAGTAGAATAAGCCTTGCAAGTGCGGTTTTCCGCGCTTATTCTGTGAATAGCATTAGGATTTGTAATAACACACCGAATATTAAGCCAAATAGCGCATCATGGCTCCTAACTGCTATTGTGTCAGTAAACCGCAGGGATGTAAATCTGACTACTCGCTTTTGTGCATAATCTCGGTCGTTCTTCGATTATGCAAGTAGGCTTCTTCGCTTTCGCTCCACTCTACTTTTCTACCTCCACACTAAGGCACGAGATTTTACTGGTGTTTCTACCGGGCTGTGTGAGACCGCCCCGTCCAGTCGGTTTATAGTTTTTCAAGGGATTCCCGAAACTTTTCTGCTCCAACCTTTACTCAGTTCCGGTCAAAGGGAATGGAGTTTCGTACCTCATTGGAGTGAGTGTCTGTTAGTTCTCCGCCTCTCCCTTGGAACATATACATTATAGCACGCTTTGTGCTTAATGTCAAGGGGTTTTTCCAAGGGGTTGAGGAATTTTTCGATAGCGTGTTGGGCATTTCGGAATATCTTCTCCCTTGGAACATCCTTATTATAGCACAGGATTTGCTATTGTGTCAAGGGGTTTGGAAAAATTTTTTCAAACTTTATGGAAGTCCGACAGACTTTATCTTCCCTTAGCCTGCCCTATCAGGAGTTCCTCTCCCTCTGACAATTATAGTATATCAGAAATTATACTAAAAGTCAATCAGTTATTTTATGTGTTAAACACCTAAAGTAATGAGGTTGCTTATTCAAAGATATGATAAGCAACCAATGTTTCATATCCTCTTTTAGATATGTCAATATTCTTTTCAAATGCGATATTACGAAGGAAGTCATGCTGATTAGAAGTAATAAATTCCGGCATCCAAAACATCAGACCTTCATCACCATAAGTAATACGTGAAATGCGCATCCATCCGAGTTTTAAAAGAGTTTCATCGGATTGTTTCTCGCGGTCAAACACATTAAGAATACGAGCAATTTCATCTGCTCTATCCATATGCGCGTAACCTTCACATGAAATGAGGTCACCTTGCGGTGAAAGCCATCCTATATATTTCATATATTACCCCTTACTCGAATCGTTTATCAGTTACAATAGTCATCATATCTGTCCATATGGCGTGTTTGGGGATATTATGATAATCATTAGAAGCAACAACAACACGATAACCTTTCGGTTTATGGTCAGTTTCTTCCATAGTAATACGAACAAGTTTTGTGCCTTTAACAAAATCATTTGTAATTTTACTACGGAAGTAATAAGGGGGGACAGTTTCATATTCCATGACATATCCATCTTCGATCAGTTTTTTTACCTTATTAGTATAAAATGTCATTGCATCAATCTTCATAATATACTCCTTTCTTCATCTACAAGTATATCATATAATATATAAAAAACAATAGAAAAAAATAGGTGTTTAACACCTAATATATATAAGGGCTATTAACCCTTATTTATAAAGCATATATAGGAAATAGCCGTTTAATAGTACACCCGAACAATGAATCAGCAAGTCATTGATATGTCGATGACTGGAAAGGTCTTTAAACACTCCAAAAGCGGCAACCGCAAGCCCAAACCATGCAACCTGCAAACCGAATAGCATAATCAATATAACATTAATTATGGTAATTGCGGCGCGCAAATCATTCCATTCAAACTTATAGGGCCCTTCAATATAGAAAAACTTTTTAAGTTTCTTCGTCATTTTCATATACCGCCAAAAAATCTCCTATTGATTTACTGGTGTCTAATGCTTGCTTGCCCACAACTTCATCATGGTCACTATTGAGAGGAGCAGAACAATAGTAATTCTCGCAAATAGTTTGCGCTTTTTCTAAAGTGTCCAGTTCTTCTTCGGTAAGGCACATTTTTAAATACATACTTATATCTCCATTTCTAATTGTACATATCCAACGTGCTTCTTAACAATAGAGACTACTTTTTCTGCAACTCTATCGTCAATGCTGTACTGTTCAACGGTTTCATCATATTCACTATTAAACCAATCCCAAAAGGTTGATTCAATTTGAGCATCAATTTGGTCTTCTGTCATTTCACGACCGAGTTGATGAAGATGCTCTCGTGTTTCATTAACTTTACGCACCCACTCATTTATAAGAGAAGTGCTGATCATCAAGCAGGATGTGGTCTGCCAAGTCATGAATACTTCTGTAGGATTTTCTTCGATTTCAATAGTCATACTCATGCTCCTTTCTTACGTACCCATTATAACATATTGCGCGAAAAATACAAGTAATATATTTAGGTGTTTAACACCTAAACCTAGTTCTTCGGATTAATCCGAAGTTCTGTAAATCACTTTCCACTGGTCTGTGCCATCAGTCCACTGACCACAGACAGGACAATGAATACTCAGAATTGCGCTGGAACGATCATAAGTTGTGGAGCAATCTTCACGCTGAAATTCAAAGATAGTACCACATTTCCTACAAGTATGCTGATAAAAAACACGATGATTATTATGTTTCTCAATAATCTTTACTGCCATATTATCACCCCTGTTCTGCCTTTTTAGCTTCACGTTTGGCTTTATCGGCTTTTGCTTTTTCTTCTGCGGCTTTAGCCTTTTCTGCCTTATCTGCCTGTTTCTGATTATATGCGGCAATTTCACTCTGCATGAGTTCTTCTGCGGTCATATCATCACGCTGTTCAGCAACAATCGCGCCAATACGGACATAACGAGTATCCCCATTGGCATCAGTAAGCAGTACGCCATACTGTCTGTCATTGATTTTTTTCCAATCATAAAGGACGCCGCCCTCAGAATTGAAAATATCATCAAACACATCATCACGCAGTTTTTTGTCTACTTGTGCTTTAGTAATTTTCGGCATCGTTACATACTCCCTTTCTTCTTGGTTCATATACATTATAACATAATATAGGAATAAGTCAACATAAGGTTTTAGGTGTTTAACACCTAAATGTATAGATGAAGAGGATTAGTCCTCTTCATTATATTCTTCACGAGTCATTTCAAGTTTATAACCGCCTGCATGAAGCAATCTTTCAGCAATGTCCTGCAGTGCAATCATATCTTTTTTAATTGCGTCGGGGAAACCTAAAAAGCTATAGGTTTCTGTATGCTCATGACTCCAATTATAGAGGTTACGCAACAGTTCCCTATCTCCCTTGGGAATTCTTACTTCCTGTCTTGCATACATAATTATTCATCTCCTTCCTGTTTCTTCGTACCTTTTTCTGCTTCTTTCATCGCTTTTCTTGCGGCACGTTCCTGGGCTTTACTTGCACGTGCTTCGGCATATTCAACCGCGGCGGCATGACCATCATAAGCGATATAACCGCCATCGCCGTCACGAGTGCCACGAGGAATGGAGATTTTAATTTTAGGATATTTTTCATTTCCTTCTTCATCTACCAGAGGAAGGACAATCTCGCCACTTCCGACGAACTCAATCTGTGTTTCTTTGTCAAGGTCAAAGTGTTCAGCAAGAGCATCAATAATAACGCCCATAATCTCAGTACGCATTTTGTTTTCAAGGCTTGCCTTACTTGCCACGATACATCATCCTTTCTACTTGAGAAGTACTCTTCTCTTATCCTGTAAAAATTATATCATAAATTTTATTTTTTGTCAACAATGTTTTTTGTATACAATTTTAGGTGTTTAACACCTAAATATCCATAGAAGAAAGCCACCCACCGGAATAGTGGGTGGCTGGGTTATTACTTCAGAGAGTACAGATTGCTCCGGCCGTTCTTGACGATAACCACGTCATCTTTCCATTCATGGTTCAGACCACGGGAAATCTTGGAGGTGGTGTATCCCGTCTCGGCGGCGATTTCTGCGGCGGAAACCGGATCAGTTACACCGCGCAGGACTTCAAAGACCTTTTCACGCATGGCATCGTAAACCGCTTTGTTCTCGGCGGCTTTCTCCGCGCCCTTGTTCAGTTCGGCGGTTACCTCATTGCGGACGGTAACGGCTTCGGGAGTGTCATTACCCTCAATCAGAGTGAGGATAGCTTTCATAGTTGCTTTCTTCATAACATTTGTCCTTTCCGGTTTTATAGAGTATCCTTCTCTTTAGCACATCGTTTTATTTCCGGGTCAAGGGTTTCCGCATTGTTTGTTCCACCAAACTTTGCGGTCAAGAGCAAGGTACCGTCTCTGTGGATTTATCGTTTCTGTCTACTTTCTCCCCTTGACAATTATTATTATACTCAAATTTACCCAAAAGTCAATTAGTTAGAATTAGGTGTTTAACACCTAAAGGGGGTTAATAAAAAAGAATAAGCTTGCGCTTATTCTTTCTTAAACTGTTTGGTTAAATGGTTTTGATATTCCTGCCGAAAATCAATATCTGCCTGTTCTTTTGGGCGAGTATTGCAAGCAAGAAGATATTGGGCGATCTCACCATAATAACGGACTTCACAAGTAATATACGGTTTATCTTTTTCATTCTTCTTACGAACCGCAACTACATGTGTTTCGCCACGTAAGACTTTATTCATATACATAGTTTCAACACAATTATGCTGATGTATGGCTTCATTGTGGAAATCTGCTTTAGATAGTAAAGGAAAAACAATGTATGTATCATTTTCATAATACAAATTTGGATTATCATTCTGTGCTTTCAATATATCATCATAATGAGCATCTTTATATTGCTGATAACGCCACAGAAGAATAATAAAATTTGAGATAATATTATGGTCAGCATTAGGTGCTTCATTCATTGTTTTAGTCATATCATACCAATCTCTAATAACATCAGAATATTCTGCACCATAATATATAAAGATTTTTTCTTTTATTCCCTGTCGCACCATTTTAAGAACAAAAGCATCCGGTACATGAGAAGGAACACGACGTAACACACGCTCAAGCCAATCACTATGGTCAGGATATTCCTCAAAAAGACCGTGATATTTTTTTGAGGCGATATATTGACTAATTATTTTACTGCTATATGTACCATTGTTCTTTTCAGTAATATATGTTACGACTTCTTTGGTAAGTTTAATCTGTTCACCACTTAAACTTCGCCATGTATCATAATCTCCATTAAGATACAAACCAACGCTAATAATTTCTTCAATGCGTTGTGCTTGTGCAGGAGTATATAACAGATGGTCACGATGAACATATTCCCATACCGTTGAAAAAGCATCATAGTATGCTTTTGGCATATCATAATGAGCAGGGGCTTTAAATGCTTCGGGGCATCCTTTTACAATCGTTCCTTTAACCCCATAAAATTCATTTGTGAGAATATTCCATTTTCCACGAGCATTATGGTTTACATCATAGGCTACAATAAAATTCCGTTCTTTTACGTACCGCATAGTTTCGACTTCCTTTCCTTTATTGCATACATAGTATACCATGTTTAATATATTAATGCAAATTTTATTTTAGGTGTTTAACACCTAATTTTAGGAAAAAAGAAAAATGAGGCATTTTTGCCTCATTTATTCCAATTCTGTTTTGAAATTGTACACATCGGAACGAGAATATTTTTTATAATATTCTCCTGTTAACACTACTTCGCCATTGACTTTAATAGTAAAGGGATGACGAACAAGCCGAGGAAGGATTTTTACTACACGATAACTTGTATCAATACTTGCACCCTGTTCGATACAGTGAAACAGTATAGCCGTTTCAATTTCAGCATCGAATAATCCCATATGTTCTTCGATAAAGTCCGGTGTATCGGTAATAAACTGATAGACTATTTCCGCACTGCCTTTATAGTTTCCTGTATCTGTAAAACGTTCATGCGTTTCACAAAAAGCTTTATAAGCAGGCTTGCAAGTAATATATTCGCTTGCATATCCCCATATATCATATACAGGAACATTTTCAAGTGGGTTATTACATTTAAACCAATCACAATTATATGCTATCACTTTATCGTCAAAGTCAGAATTATAGGCATATACTGCGGTTACATCATACTTGTGAATATCTCTTGCGAGTTTCTGCATGATATAGCCCCATTTGTCCATGATGGCATCATGCCTACGCATCATGTCAACATATTTAGTACGCTTTTCCTTATAGTACGCACTTTCAAACAAAGGAAGATTGTGCCAAACCTGCTCAACAACGCAAGCCTTAAAATCTACAATTTCCTTTTTCTCTGTGTCAGCAACGCACCACGAGATATCATAACAAAAGGGTTTATCAAGTCCTGTTGTTTCTGTATCTAATACAATTATTTTACCCATTATATATTTCCTTTCGGTTTAAGGTTTTCCGTCCTTTATTACATAGTTATTATAACATAGTAATACAAATTTGTCAAAACCAATTTTAGGTGTTTAACACCTAAAATATAAAAATGAGGGATTATCCCTCATTTACCAATTCCTTTAAAGTGGAAATGATTTGGTCAGGAGTGAAAGCATTTTCTCCCCATGCATCACGGATACCGGAATTATCATCAAACAAAATATCATCATTATTCTGTTTATAGTTTTCTTTCGGTACTCCATAAGGGACAATATAAACGGCATCAAAAGTCACTGATTTTAAATGCTGTGTCAACCATTGTTCTTTTGCGGCGGTTACTGCGGCATCATATGTCGGTGTACTTCCGTGAGCAAGCCAACTGACAATGCCGATAAAGTAGCCCATTTTCTGCAACTGATTTAGCAAACGAGCAAGCAGGCTCATATTCAGCGCAACTTTTGCCTCAGCATAGGGCGTGGGGTCATAAGACCTAAGTCGAGTAAGCCAATCCGGTACTCCGTAAAGGTCATTCAATGTACCATCCATATCAAACAGAATACGTTTGCTCATTACTTTCACTCCTTTCGACATATGTATCTTATCACTATACGCGCGAAAAGTCAATAGAATAATTTAGGTGTTCAACACCTAAAAATGGGTATAAAAAAATCCATCCCCTGTATGGGGATGGATGGTCAGTGGGCATTAGCCCTTGGTGTAATACCGCTTGTCGTTCTCTTCGACCACGGTCAGCACACCCTTTTCGGTCAGACGACGTGCAGACTGACCGACCTGCATGGGCAGGGAATCCTTGGGCAGGAAGCCAGTTTCTTCCAGTGCCTTGGTAATGTCGGTTGCGGTGTACTTCTCGAAAGCAGGCAGTTCGGCAATAGCCTTGTCCATCGCATCACGGCGAGCCTGCGCATCCGGATTGGGACCCTTGACCTTGGGATTGGCAGCCTTTTCAGCTTCCTTCACGGCAAGCTCGGCTTCGTATTCCTTGTACGCCTTGATAGCGCCAGCAGCATCGAAAGCCTTGCAGGTCTTAGTGTCCTTGGTCAGAGCAGCAGTTACGGCGATCTTAGCGTAACCGTCCTCAGTGGGAACGACCACGAAATTGGTCTTGTTCTGACGAGCCATGGAAGCACCGGGGATAGCGAGAATAGTGGAGAGCAGTTCGTTCATCTTCATAATAGTGAACTCCTTTTACGCATAGGGGTTAGAATCCGCCGCCCTACTCGGCTGAAATATTTTTTCGTTCCTTTGGAACAATTATATTATAGCAGATTTCCTGGCATTTGTCAAGTATTTATTTTACTTTTTTTATACTTGACTATGGGATTATTACCTGCCTTGTTCCCTTGGAACAATTATAATTATACTCAAATTTCATCGAAAGTCAAGTATTAGATTTAGGTGTTGAACACCTAAAATGTATTAAAAAGAAAAGTGAGATTAACTCACTTTTCCGAACGGTTTGCTATAAGGTGGTTTGCATATTCTTTACGGAATGCCCATTCAAGACTGTTTGTATGCACATGACGATTGTGAGAATACAAGTACTGTAAAATTATCCCACGATTATCTACTTCACAAGTAATAAATGATTCAGCAGGATTATTTTTATAACGAACTACGACAACATGAGTTTTACCTTCGGCAACCGGATCCATATACATACGTTCTACACAATTGTTTTGCGCGCTTGCTTCATTATGGAAATCTTTCCGGGTAAGTAATGGGTATACAATAAATGTATCATTTTCATAATAAAGCCACGGTTTATCATTATATAATTTCAGAAGGTTATCATAATTATTTTTACGCCACTCTTCATATAATACTCGATGAATAGTATAATATGTAAGAATATTCTTAAATGGAGTAACCGCATCTCCCATTTCTATAGACCTGCTATAGACTTTATAAATCATGGAAGCAACGTCATAACAAGAACTATGTACATGGAGTTTTTCTCTAATACTTTGGCGAATCATTGATTCACAATAAGCTGTGGGCATATTCGCGGCATTTTCTTCATTAAGATTTTCCAAACGGAAATATAAGTCTTTTGCCCAACTACGCTCTTGGTTATTTAAACTACTGAAAAGATTAATATGACTATAATAAAAATTATAATCTTCAATCGCAGTTACAGAATAACGACCATGATAGTTTTCTTTTAAGTAATCGACAAACTGCTTAGAAAGCTTGGTATCATCTGTTTCCAAAAGTGACCATGTACTGGAAGAATTGTAAACTTCAATACCTAAACTAATCAATGATTCAAGTCTTTGCGCTTTATGAGGAGTATAAGGCGCGATTTTGCTATTATTATAATAACTAATAAGCCGAAGGGCTGCACGCATATGATCGGGCATTTCCCATTCATTATCAAGAAATGCACGAGGTTTTCTCTGTATAATTGTACCTTTTACTCCTGTATATTCATTGGTAAGAATATTCCACTTTGCGCGAATACCTTTCTCATTAGATGCTACAATAAAATTCCGTTCTTTTTTAAACTCCATACGAAAACCTTCTTTCCTTACTTTTTTCATACATAGTATAACATTTATTTAGGAAAATAACAAGAATTGCATTTAGGTGTTTAACACCTAAAACTGCATAAAAAAGTAAGGGCGTTAGCCCTTACCCTTTAATCTTATCCCATACTGCACGCAGTACGTCTGCGACTGCCGTGGCGATGGCATCGGCGACTTCGGCGATGACTTCGACGGTGGAATCTTCTTCTTCCTCGTCGTCCTCTTCGTCATCATCCTCGTCGTCATCTTCGTCATCATCTTCGTCGTCATCGTCGAGATCGTCCTCGTCGTCGAGATCGTCCTCGTCGTCCTCGTCCTCGTCCTCAGCTTCTTCCTCTTCGGCTTCGGCTTCAGCTTCCTGCTGGTCGAGAATGGCGGCGAGTTCAAACTCACCCTTCAGCGCATCCTGGAGCTGAATCTCGTTCCAACACAGGGGACGATAGCCCTCTTCACCTTCTTCATACATGCTGTCAACCAGCACAGGGGTAATGCTGATTTCGTTTCCGAGATAATCGGGCTGGTCCGCGTTCCGCGCAATTTTCTTGGCATCATCTTCGGTATTACATACCGCAATGATAACCCTACGGATGGAATCAATGACTACGTACACAATCTGATGGAGCATTTTAAATAATCCTTTCCGGTTTTATAGTGTGTCCTTCACTTTATATCGTCCCTTTGGACATGATTATAATATCATATGTGAATGGAAAATGCAAGGGTAGGATTTAGGTGTTTAACACCTAAGTTTATTTGGGGATGTGAAGTCCCCATTTTATTTTGTAATTTTGCCGCATCGTTTGCATCTTTTGAAGTGACGAATATAGACACTATATGGGAAGAATGTGCGCACTGTTTCTGATTGGTCTTCCCATTGATGCCCACGAATAAGGCAAAAGAGATATTTAAGTGGATTCATTTTTAGTCTCCATAAATCCCAAAGTCTTAAGAATACGATTGACTGTTTTATCATGCTGGGGCTGATATACGATATACACGCGCACCATCTGTGTGGTAGAACAGACTTTGGAGCTTTCTATGATACATCCTGTCGCATCGATAATACGACGTAGGGCAGCCATTCCTACTTTATTACGAGGCAGGTAAAGTACACGATGGCAAAAGCGCATATTTACACCGCCTTTCCAAATCGCGGCTCCCAGGTCTGTACGAATTTCTGCTCCCATTCAGGCAGGGTATTAATTGCTTCAATACGTTCGGCTTCTGTCTTAAAGAAATGATAGCGACCAAAGGTTTTCATAGCATAAAGAATACCCATATTATTACTTCCTTTCTGTTCCCTTGGAACAATTATATTATAGCATAGTTATGGGATATTGCAAGAGGAACAATTAGGTGTCTAACACCTAAATAGTTTCAGGACTCTTACGAGTCCTGTTCATCAATGCGGTGTTCCCAAATTTCAAATTCGAATTTACCGCAGTAAATTGTTTTCATAAAGCCATTCCATGTGGTTTCTTCCGAATATTCTTCACCGTTCTCTTCAGCATACTCGATAGCATATTTGGTTGCTTTTGCCAGAGTAGAAAATACTGCATAACATCCGACTTCTGTTACATTATTAAGTTGAGTTACAGAATATACGGTCATCAGTCGTCTAACTCCTTTTCTTTATACTTTGGTTTTTTGTGACGTTTATCTTCAAAGACTCGTGTTGCGCAATGACCTTTAGGAAATTGTTTGCGCTCGGCTTTAAAGACTTCTACCCATGTTTTGGGTTTCTTTTTCTTTCCCATAATTGTATCCCTCCTTACATAATAAGTATATCATGTTTTTAATAAAAGTCAAATATTAATTTAGGTGTTTAACACCTAAAATTTATACTTGATATTTCGCGGCAATATGATATAATATACATGAAAGAAAGGAGTGTTAAAGATGGAAATTGTAAAAGATGTAACTGTTGTAGCAACACAAAGATGGGCGCTCACTATTGGAGTAATTGGTTTTATTGGACTTTTGCTATTTGTTGTTCCACTTGTACTTTGTATTATACAGGATGAGGACTATAGTGGTATAGTACTTGGGATTATACTTGCTTGTGTTCTTTTAGTAGGCGTTGCGACTGTGGCTCCTAAAGTTCCTACTGGAGAGCATGTTTATACGGTAACCATTACTGATAATACAAAATATAAAGAATTGGTTGATAAGGGCTATACGTTTTCTGCTCCTTTGTATGATGGTATCCCTATCTATGAAATTACTGGCGACCCCTTGCAGTAATACTGCAAGGTATATAATTAGGTGTTTAACACCTAATAAACAAAGGCGGCTTAATGCCGCGTATCATATCTAATCAGAACTGTATTAACATAATGTGTCAGATAGGTTTTATCTCCAATGGTAATCTGAACAACATCGGATTCATTAAAATCACGATATGCTTTGACCGTTCCGTGAGCAACGAGAGAACCATCAAGCCCATAAATATAGGCTTCATCAAAAGACTGTCTGAGATCCAGTCCGATCTCTCTATTTCCCAGCGAACAGCTACCCAGTACAACCAACACAACCAACACAATAATAACTACCAATACTTTTTTCATTTTCATCTTCCTTTCTTAATTCCAGATGGTTCGTCCATCTTTAGTAAACTTACTTTGATTATGGTCTACCTTTTTACGCAGGTATGGGGGTATTTTCTTCGTCCCACCAAACACCGCAACCAGCTCATTCTGTTTGGTTACATACAGCGTAATTATTTTTTCTTTCTTTTCATCTTTGATGAGGGTAACTCCGGTATCAGTAATACAAACATACCGCCCAGGTTTTCCCATGCCACAGCCGCGGTATTGCTCCTTAATAACCTGACCAATACCAATCTCTTCAATGATTTTCTTTACTCGGTTTGCTCTTTCTACTTTTGCATGATAAGTCATCTGTGCATCCATGTCTATATCCCCCTTTCATGGTCATAGTATAACATAGGATATATATATAGTCAATAGAAATGATTAGGTGTTTAACACCTAAAAAGATTGTGACGATACTTACGTATCGTCCGGAATTTTCGGCAGAAAGATTTCCCATCCGGTTACACCATCTTCCCACGCGGCACAAGCACGTACACGATATCCGACCTGTCGCAATTCTTCAACGACTTGATGCGTCAAAGGGGCATGAATTTTAAGAGTTTTATCATCACCCCATTGGGCAGCTTCGGAAAGCATTTCATTTACGAGCTGACGCGCCGCGATATTTGCTGCCTGTCGAGCTTCTGAATTAGCTTGACGTCGCGCGCGAACAGCTTCTATATATTCTTGCGGTGTCATAACTTTTTCATTGTTCATTCAGCTTCCTCCCGAAAACGAGCATCCCATTCTTCCTGTGATACACCGATCCATTCCAGCCAAATCTCTTCATCAAATGAAATGAAGTCATTCACTTCAGTTTCAGACCATTGTGTATCATCTTCAGAGATACAGTCTTCGATAGTATCCAGTTCTTTCGTGGTCAGATGTTCACGGTTAATTTTGGCACTGCCCCAAAATTCAAATTCAGATAAGGAAACTTCTTTTGTGACTTTCATGGTTCTTTCTCCTTTTATTTATTACCTTTCGGCAATAGTATAATAACATAGTTTTAGGATAATTACAAGTTATATAGTTAGGTGTTTAACACCTAAAATTCTAAAATGAAATACGGGCGTACTTCATGTTACGCCCATATTATTTAGCAGTAATGAATAGTTTGGTATCATCCGGTTAACCCGGGGGAGGACGTGTTTTATTCATGCCGGTCACATTCTTTCTTGTTACATTATTTACCAAGGATATACCGAATTCCTCGAATAATACAGAACCAATGCCAATAACCAAACACGGGAAGATTAAAGTTATAAGCAATTGCGTCCCATCCTTTCATGCAGATAAACGGCATAACGAACAAACAAACCAACAGGGTAAGCAGTGAAACCATTGTGCCTTCTTTGCAATCTTTAAATTCGGACATTTTCCTTACTTCCTTTCTTTTCTTTCCTGTCCCTTGGGACAATTATATTATAACATATATTTCTAAAAAAGCAATAATATGTTTTAGGTGTTTAACACCTAAATTGCATCAAAGGCATTTCTGCCTTAGTATGCATAAGTTTCAGGATTAATTTTATTCACTTCAATTTCAAAGAAGCAAAGTACTGTGTTATATTGAACTCCATTGTATTCAGTTTCAATAAAGTGGTAATCTGTTTCATTACCATCGGGGTTACAATACTCATCAATATAATTTAGTTCGGGCGGGTAACCTCTTGTTTGGCGCCAGTCAGAGAACGCTTTCCATCCCTTTTCAATGGTAGAGAACACACCAAAAGGAATTTCTCTGTTTTCTCGATTTTTATAAATTACCATATACATTAATTTTCTCACCTCTCTTTATAAGTAATATAACATAAATTACATTAAAAATCAAATAATAAAATTAGGTGTTTAACACCTAAGACGTCCCTTGCCTTATTAAAGGCAAGGTTCAGAAAACTCATTAAGAGTATACGCTTCAATTACAAACATAGTACCTAGCGCATAATCTGTGGTGCTATACGAACAATTTGCATAATCGAACTCTTCATCGATGTATTCGGTGTATTCGCCCATATAATACTCACTTGTATTGGCTAAGGCGCGAACGACTTTTAATGCGTCCTCGCGGTTATTGTATATACCGCAAGTACACTCTGTGGGCGTGAATCCATACTTTTCAGCATCCAGTATTGTGGCGGTAATCAGATATACTTTCATTCTATTACTTCCTTTCTTTCTTTTGGTCAAGTATATTATAATATAGATAATATATAATTGCAAGACTGATATTTAGGTGTTTAACACCTAAAATAGATAAACAGGAGTGGTATGCGCGTTCCTATAGCATCACATACCATCTCAAGGAGCCACTAACGCTGGTTCACACGGAAGCTCTCACGTGGCTTCTCCCGGCATTTGCCATGCAAGCGGTTTGTTTTACCATATCGCTGATGAGCTGCACTTGCTCCTGCGCTGTTTGTTTATAGTTTTGGTCTAAAACAACAGTAACAAAGACCCGGGCGCTGCGCTATCTGCCCCGATATTCCACTCGGTTTCCACCTCTTGATGCGCTTACTCAGTGGTCCGCCCCTTGGAACAATTATATTATAACATAATTTTAGAAAAATGCAAGTAATAAGTTTAGGTGTTTAACACCTAAATATAAAACGAGCGGTTAAACGCTCGGCTTAGTAAACCAATGATATAATACCATAGCATTTCTTTTAAGTTCAACGCTATATTCAGGGTTAAGAGTTTTTAAGTATGTGTTCCATCTAGGAAGAAATTCACGAGTATCAAAACCGTGGTCAACAACAACGGCATATCCGTTAGGGGTGAGGCTTTCGTCGTGAATTAGTCCCTTATCATCTAATTCTTTAACAAATTTATCTAACGCATCTTCATCCGAACAATCGAAATCAAAAAGCCATTTCTTGTTCAATTCATTTTCGGGTTTCATAGCAATTGAGGTAGTAATGGCATTAATAGCAGATAAATCAATCGGATCATCAATAAGACGATGAATTAATTGCTTCTGTGTTTTTTGCATATCGCGCGGGCTTACGCTAATGTAAAAGCGAGACATTTCTCCTGGCTGTCCTTTAATTACAAAACTCATAAAAGCAGGGATATTTGAAAACGGATCTTCCGTAAAGAACGCTTCTTTACGAGTTTTAAAGTTTTCAACATCGGCGTTATCTTTGTTTCTACTAATAAAAAGTCCTACATACATTTTGTCACACCTTCCTTTCGTGTATATTATATCATATATAAATAATATTGCAATAAATACATTTAGGTGTTTAACACCTAAATAGATTGGTTGTGTCTTATTCAGACACAACACCGTCACAATAAAGACCGCCGTCCTCATCGGCCTCATGCATAGTTGCAAGGAATATCTTCATGAGGTGGGCGAACTCTTTATCATCAAGGAAATAATCGAGCAGGTCCTCGTCTTCAGCTTTGACATCCAGTTCACCATATGGAATATCTCCGTCAGCTATGCCATCAACAAGCCACCAATCTATCTGGTCTTCGGCGTTCAGCTGTCTGATGATAAACTCCATGGATTTAATCAGCTTAATGCGTTCCGGTTTATTCATGTTCTTATCTCCTCTCTGATGCTAGCTTATTCATCATACCAATCTAACAGATCTCTGCCTTCGGGGGTTGAAGATAAAACCTGCCACATCTCACTATATGCTTTATATGCATGTTCTTTTTGATTTGATGTAGCATTGCCATCAGCCTGGATTTTTCTCATGGCTTTCATGGCTTTAGTGATGATTTTTTGTTCTTTCCTACTGAATGTCATACTCTTATCTCCTTTCCCTTGGTTCATGTATACTATAACATAATTTCTATAATATTACAACAAATATAAATAGGTGTTTAACACCTAAATATAATACCGTCCTTATGGACGGTATTCAAGAACAACGGGATCCTTAGAAGGATAAGCTTCTTCACCCATATAGCAGGTGACAGTCGCGCCATTGCACATTTCATCATTTACACAATCCACAAACATACGGAAAACATCTTCCCATTTAGTACAGGTATCAGAGTTAGTCATATAATCTTCGGCTTCGTCGTTCCATTCTTTCCACTCGATTGACCACCACATATTTTTACTCCTTTCTCATTACCTTATCTGTTCAACTATATTATACTCGATATATGTATATATTGCAACTTTTCTTTTAGGTGTTTAACACCTAAATTATATAAGTGGTTTCCTCAATCGAGGAAGCCACTGATTTCATAGTTGATAATTGTAGGATCAAACTGATTGATCCTGCGCCGAATCGGCAGGTTATACTGAGCAGCCAGCCTAGCGATCTGCCTTTTTGCATCCTCATAGCTCAGAGGAGAATAGAGCCACAGCTTGCAACTCTCTACAGCAGTATAGCTTGAACCGAAGTTGATGCCGGGTTTAGTAGAATAGTTAACGGCGGATACGTTGATGTAAGTGTTTCTGATCCTTTTCATTTTCATTTCCTCCTTTTCTATTCCCTCTTGGGGCATCTATAGAATAACATAAAATCAAGAATAACGCAATAGATATATTTAGGTGTTTAACACCTAAATACATAAAACCGGGAAATTATCCCCGGTTCCGGATTTCTCCGGTTTTGATGTTGTATTCCTGATTCTTCAGGAACATATTCTTTGCGAGGTAGTAGCTCAGGCCGCGCTCGCGCATGAACCAGCCGATGTGCTTAATCGTGGTCATGCTATACGTGCCCGTGCAGGACAGCCAGCCTTCCGGCGTGATTGAGATAATGCGCGTGGTGTAGCTCCACAGCTCAACCGTGCCGTCATCGAAATAATCCTCATGCGCCTGTGCGTACTCATGTCCTGCTACTGCTTTGCTATAAAGATACCGTGCCATATTCGTTTCCTTCTTTCTTTTAATTTATCCCCTTGGGACAATTGTATATTAACATACTCTTATATATATGTCAATATTTATGTTTAGGTGTTTAACACCTAAAATAAGAAGATAGGTCACCGCCAGATGACCCGATACCAACATTTTTTCGCCCAATTTTCAGCACCCTTTTTGGTTTTGAAAACTTTGAATTTTTTACAACTTACACCGCCTGCGGCGAACTCCCAAATTTCCCAATTGCCGTTCCAATTGTAGATTTCATAGTACTTCATTATGTTATCTCCTTCCTTTATTTTCTATAATCATTATATATTCAATTTATGGGAATTGCAAGGGGTAACTTTAGGTGTTTAACACCTAAATTTCTTCCCCTCAAAGAGGGGTGAGTTTCATTACCTTGTTAAAAGATCAATGCAATCAAAACAGAGGAAATTATCATCTTCCCATTGAGAACGCATTAGGAAGTCACGGTGGCAATGGTTACAACGAATCCATATCCATTTTATTTCTTCTTTCTCTTTGTTATTTTGTCCTTCCATTTTCTTTTCCTCCTTAGTCAATAAACGTCCATGTTTCTACCATACCATATGCGGATACCTTATGACCAATCATATGACCGCGCGCGAGCCATGCTTCGACTGTTCTATCTTTAAAGTTTCGGCTATATGGAAAACGATCCCCTGTCTCAGTAATAAGCCACCATCGATCCGCATGGTCTTCACTTCGTATACACTGAATCTTTGCGGTTTTCATAATGTATCTCCTTTCTGTCCTATTTACAAGTATAATATATTATATTATGGGAAAATAGTCAACTATTAATTTTAGGTGTTTAACACCTAAATTGCTTAAGGCCTGAAGGCCTTAAGGGCTGAACTTCCACGATTCTTTGTTGTCGAAAACGCAATAGTCCTCTTTCCACGTTGTTGCGCGCAAACCTTTAAGAACATCTGCGGCCTTCTCTGCAGTAAGTGGCTGAGTAAATTTAAGTCCCTGGGTAAAAGTTACATAAAACCATGTATCTCTTTTACCATGAATTACTGAGACGGCGCACCAATCATTATATGTCATTTCTTTATCCTCCCTTTGTTTTAGTCCTTTTCTACAATGAAATTATAACACTTATGGGATACGGTGTCAAATTGAAATTTAGGTGTTTAACACCTAAATAGTCAAATCGGGAAAATTCCCGATTAGTACATCATGAAATAGATGACTCGAGTGTAGTATAGTTTCGGGTCTCTGGTATAGACAACATCTTTTTCGCCGCCTGCAAGCTTTAACTCCCACATCAGCTTGTTGGCTTTATCCAGCTCTAAATTTGTAATTTCTACTTTACCATCATTTACTTGTTGCCCAAGCCAACAGGTAGTACTACCATCACTATGTCTGATGATGTTAACTGTGATACAAAGATCCTTCATTGTTTCTTCCTCACTTTCTTTATTATCCCCTTTGGGCAAGTATAGAATAACATATAATTATTCAAAATGCAAGAGGAAACTTTAGGTGTTTAACACCTAAATAATCCGGGTGCCTTATAGGGCACCGAGATCGCGCATGACGGCGCGGCAAGCGGCAAGCGAGGGATCTTGAAAATATACCTCTTTCATGCCTTCAGAGCATTCAAACACAACCCACCCATGAAAATTGGGCGTGTCAAGGCGCTCGAGTTCATAAGTATAGGTAAATTCAATATTACTCATAATGTAATCCTCCTATTATTTTTATTTCCCTTTGACAACTATATAATACCATGGTTATGGGAATAGCGCAATAGTTATTTTTAGGTGTTTAACACCTAAAACCTAAAATAAAATATTCACGCCCTGACCAGTGGGCGTGAATACTTTTGAAAGGAAACTTTATGAAAAAGAATCTGTCAGTTTTAAATTGCTTCCCATTTTTTCTTGAGTGCGGTTGCTTCCGCCATGGTTTTGCGCCACTCACGGACAACGTTCGGTCCATACCGCCGAATAATATAATATCCGTAAGGCAGTTTGGTGATTTCTACGTTCCAAGTTTTCATTTTCCTTTTCCTTTCCGGTTTGTTTGGGTTTTCCTTCCCTCTTTCTGACACTAATATACACTATTATTATTAATCCGTCAACTCTTATTTTTAGGTGTTTAACACCTAAATCAGTAACGCTTCTATTAGTAGAAGCGTCGTTCTGCGTACCAACCTTCACTGATACAATCGAATTTAAGATCACATGGTGCATACTGACGTCCAATGGCTTCCATAGCATCAGAAGGAATACCACGTTTATCTGTAATAAGAGTGGTTTTGAATATCACTTGTCCGTTTCTGGTTGCAAGCACTTTAAACTCAATCTTCATTATCTTATCCTCCTTAATATTTGTAGCTTGGATAGCTCTTACGCCAAGCTTCAGCTTTACGAGCTTCATGCGATTCGTAGCCAAGCACAGCCCATGCATACACAGCTGCCATGCCCCACAACACTGCACCATAGACAATGCCAAACCAAGCACCGCCAAGCAGACCTGCCAGCATCAGCCCACCAAAGATCCCATATCTCACTCATACTCCTCCTCTCGTTCTACCCTATTATAACACGCCCGCGCCCGCGCCGTCAAGGTCGATGGTTAGGTGTTTAACACCTAAATTTTTTCGCGCGAGTTAGTCATAACTAACTAAATCCTAACACCTAAATTTTATTTTAATATTATGTTAGTCATGACTAACTTGTACGCATAAAAAAAGACGTATGGTTAGAAACCATACATCTTTCGGATCTCCTCCCGAGTATACCGCGGCCGGCATCCGTACTCGTCTTTCCAGAGATCGGACCAAATGTCACCGGACATCTCGTCCCCGTCAACCGCCCAAGCACGAGCAAGCTCGCGCATTGCCTGAGAACGGCGAGCAGCAGCAGCATTCTCCTCACATTCCCGGCGATACTGCTCAGCAGTACGGTGGGACAGGACACAACGAACGCCATTAATAATGATAGTTTCCATGATTTTTTCCTCCTTAAAATTTAGGTGTTAGTCTTGGGAAGGCTTTACGCCTTCCCAAGTTTGTAATTTTTCACGTGGGTTTCTACTTCGGTCATTTCATACGGTACAATGATCAGCTGTTCAGCTTCGCGAGCTTTCAGCTCACTGCGCAGGACCGCTTTCAGCATTGCCAAAGCTTTTTCAGCTTCAACAGGTGTCTTGTAAACCGCGCCAGTCGCTACAGGGTTAAACTTGTTTACGATCATGTAGCCTCTAACCTTGTAGACAATAGTCGTTTTGGTATAACGATATTTTGTGGTATAACGGAAAGCGGTTTCGGCGCGTTCAACGCTCAGCTTTTCAAAAGACGGATAACGCATTGTTCTTTTCTCCTCTCATTTTTTTTGTAACTTAAAAGGAAAGAGCTGAGGGTTAACCCCTCAGCTCTGACCGGAACTCTTCAAGAGTAGGAACACCGTTGTTATCAATCCAGTCGTAGAACTTACCAAGGCGAGCGCAACAGGCTTTTGTAGCCCAGGGCTGAATCTCAATCTGTCCGCCCTTCTTGCCAACTTTCAGCGATGACTGCAAACCGTGTTTTCCGGTTTCTTCAAGCATCTGTACGAACTGGTCACGAGTGAACACGAAAAACATTTCCGTGAAGTTGCTTTCTGTGATGTAAGCAACCTCAGCAGCGTAAACGATATAATTCGTTTTCGGGTAAATGTTCTCAGCCGTGATATCATCTTTAGTCAAGTTCCTGCCGTACATCACTGCACCGCAAGCCGTTTTGACCTCAAAGGCGATTCGCTTACCGTGAATATACAGGGTAGCATCGTCTTTATCCTGATGACGGCAACGGATATCAGCTTCTGTCGTAACGCCGTGAGCCATCAGAAAATCACGTACTTTATAATCCATCAACTTTCCGGTGCTTCCGGTAGAGTTTTTGCTATCTTCCATTGCTAACCTCATGCGAAAAGCGTTTTCGCCGTTCTTCTTAGTTGCGTACTTCATGATTCTTTTTCCCCTTTCGTTTTGTATCGGTTTCAGCTTTTTACATCATACTGCGCAAGTAGGCTATTAAGACAATTTGTCGCTCGCTCTCAGTTTATGCATTATTTACATTTTTTGAAGCTGTTTTTTTCAGCCGGATTTTTTACGTGTTTCCTTCACGCTTGACCGTCTGTAACCCTTCCAAGGCGGTTACGTCTTTCCCTTTTTCGAGTATAGAATATCATACATTCAAACATGTGTCAACACCTAAAGCAGCATTTTTTATTTGTCAATTTTGGTATACTTTCTGACCAGATGGGGGGTAACTTTTGGGTAAAACCCGAACACTTATCGGCCAAAGGCCGGTACTTCCCCACATTCCACCAAAAGTTTTTTTTAGAAACTTAATATTTGACAAACATTTATCCCTCGTGATATAATATAAGTAATCAAGGAGGTGAATAATTTCAATGAAGAAATCATATTCACTAGATTATAGTATAGAGAGGGACTCTGAACGCTGTAAGGTTGTTGCAGACATTATTGACAAAATGTCTAAAGACCCTTCCGCCACCGACCTTGAGCAAATGGCATCCTATATTCTATACGGTAAAGATGAAAACGGCTTAAATGCTGTACAACGTGGTGAGACCACCGATGGCAATCGCCGCTACGGTTCTTATAAAAAGCAAGACGATAAATTACTTTCCCTTGATGAACTGCTCGATAATCCGCTCGTTGATTAGGCATAGCTTAAGTCGCCGCACCAGCGTGACTGGACAGTTAAAAAAAGACCCGTAATTATGCGGCCGAAGTACAACAAAAAGACCGGCGAATTAATTGACCCCGGTGATTCCGATATTCCATTTATGGAGTCCCTTTGGGATAGTATTGATAAGATGGAACGTTGGATCGCGCAACTTGAAGGCAAATTACCCACGGACGAAAACACCGTAATATTTGATGATGATTATCGCTTATACCGCCTTAAGCACACCCTAATTGATTTGCGCCGACACCAATATTACCTCAAAGATGTGTATAAACCAACATTGCACTTTCTTGCGCTTGACCACCCCAAAGCCCAATTCTATGATTGGAGTGGTGATGCGTTTTATTGGATGCCCTATGATAAATGGAAAGAACGTGTAGATAAGAGCTTGTTGCATTCGGTTTCCAAAGACCTTAAGGATTATGAGACAAGAGGGGAGGGGGACCAATTAGAGGTAAAATGGGTGGTGCGCGAACACACCTTTGATTGGGAGAACCCTATACATGTGCGCGCACTTATTAATAATTTGGACCTACTTAAAGATCAAATGCAAGCCAAATTGGATACCTATGGACGCACATTAATTTGGGATTTTGAGCGTTATAGGGAGATGGCTAACCTTTCGCCACTTCGTAATTTCCTTCTAGATTTAAAGATTGACCGAGTACCTTATGATGACATTCTCGAACAACTTCAAATTAAATTCGGAATTGTGTATAATAAAAATCATTTATGTACAATACTTTCTAAAGAAATTCCGAAACAAATTGCTGAAACTGCAAAGAAGCATCGCCTCTTAATAGATACACCGATAGAAGAGCGAAAAATCTGCTTCAAATGCGGCGCAGCCCTACCTCGTGATACCCTATTTTTTAGCCGCAATAGTAGCCGAAAAGATGGCTTTTCGTCAAATTGTAAAGCGTGCGAAAAATTAATGCGTATCCAAAAAGGAGGACAACCAGAATATGACAAGCGAAGTAAAGACTCGGAAGTGCCTAAAGTGTAAGGTTGAAAAGCCGCTTGATTGTTTTTAGACAACCCCATCGAATTTTTTCCCAGGAAAACGCTCCTATTTTTGTACACAGTGTCTTGAGACCATGATTAAGTAGAATGATCTTGGTGATGTTGATAGATTAATGAGATGGCTGGATTTGCCATTCGATTTGAATAAATGGACACAGATGTATGAGATTTATGGGGATAAGACATTAAGTGCATATTTTAGTACACTTATTGATGCGCCCTATGCGGGATTAACATGGTAGGAAGAAAATGCTAAGTGGGAAGCGGCAAAACAAGAACAAACCATTGATGATGAAATTAAGGCTATTCATGATGCGCGAATTAAGCGCCTAAAGAAAGAGTGGTCACCAGCATATAAAGAAGAAGAATTAGAATTTTTGGAAGATTATTATAATAGAATTGCGGCAACCCAGAATGTTTCTACACCTATTTTATAGGAACGGGCCCGTGATTTATGTGAATTAACACTTCGTGTAAAGAAGGGTATGCGCGAAGGTATTGATGTAAAGAAAGATATGGACGCTATTGCGGCAATTATTAAGGATTGTAATTTTACCGCAAATAACGCAAAATCTGCGGCCGACTTTGAATCAGTTGGTGAGTTAATGGTTTATTATGGCAAGAAAGGATGGCACCCCAATTGGCATAC
>Ga0310690_10002734_pt1 | contig 28042 bp, 24 predicted proteins | sample AusTroGonzalo_MG_2_FD_207661 | JGI IMG/M metagenome (GOLD analysis project Ga0310690, IMG submission 207661) | Bovine rumen microbial communities from tropical cattle in Woodstock, Queensland, Australia - Gonzalo_04 (v2) (version 2) | ecosystem: Host-associated > Mammals > Digestive system >...
TGGGTGCGTCTTGAAAGCCGTCCGCCTAACGTAGAAGGCAAGGGTGAGGTTACAATCAGAGACCTGGTCAAGAACTGTCTGCGAATGCGTCCTGACCGCATTGTCGTAGGTGAGGTCCGCGGAGCCGAGGCTCTGGACATGCTTCAGGCCATGAACACGGGACATGAAGGCTCCCTGGCAACTATTCACGCCAATGCTCCCCGTGAGGCTCTTACCCGTATGGAAACGCTTTGTCTTACTGCTGGAGCGGAACTTCCTATATGGGCTCTGCGCGAAATGATTGCGTCTGCTGTTCATATGATAGTTCAGCTTACCCGTTTCTCAGACGGTACACGTAAAATCACTTCAGTTACTGAAATTACGGGCCGTGAGGATAATCAGATTACCATTCACGAAATTTTCAAGTACACACAGACCGGAATAGATCTTTCCACCGGAAAGGTTTTGGGCAAATTCTCCGCCACTGGCGCTCCGCCTAAATTCTTTCCTGACTTTGCCACCAGAGGCATTGATATGCCGGTTGAGATGTTCTGGAGCGATGAGCAGCGAAAGGCTCGGGGATTAGATAAATGATTATGCTGAAAAAAATTCTGATATTATCGGCCTTTGTTTGTTTCTCCGCCATGCCGGCTGAGGCTCAGTCTACAGGCATGTTTTCCAAGCAGGTAATGAACAATGTCATCTGCGCTGCTACCAAAATGCAGCTGTTTTATCATTATTTCGGATCAGAGCAGGATGAGACTGTTAAAAATTACCAGCAGAAAGGCGTGTGCGGTAATGCCCGCTATATAATGCCGGCATGGATTGACGCCAAGCGTCCTGAAATGCTTAACCGTAAAGTATGGAGAGATCCTGAGGAAGGTGTTCTTTCTGAAGCTGCGGTGTGGCAGACGCCAATATCTATTCTCTACGAGTTTTTTGATGTTACAAGAAAAACTTTCCCTAGCGATTTTGGCGGTGCGGGTTTTCCGCCTGGCATGCTGGTTAAAGAATATTCAGACATACGCATACGTTTTCAGCTTTCATTAGACAGACTTTATCGCGCTCGCACAAAGGATTTCATAATGGGCGACTCCATGCAGGGAAGAGGCCGTACAATTATGGCCCAGTTCAACCTGCTTTTAAAGGAAATGGAGTCTGTATCTGATGCAATTTCCAGTGCGGATTCAAAACGCTTTTCCCAGGCAATATCAGCTGCGGCAGTCCTTTCGCAAGATTCTTTTGCAATGCTGTTCAGGGCTCCAAGGGTATATCAGCGTCCTCCGCAGGAATCAGCGGTTCAGAAGATGATTCATGTGGGCCTTACCGTATTCGGCATGTTCCTTATGTTCCTATCTGTCCGGCTGCTTATGGCAGATACAAAGGCTGCAATGACGGGCAAGAATGTTGATAAGTTCAATGCTAAGGTAGTTAAGTACCAGGAAGCTTTTCAGCGTCAGTTTATTAAAATTAATGTAAAATATCTTATGCTTGCGCCAGCCGGCATTTTTGCTGTATTGGGCATGCTGCTTTCAATGAATCTGATTGTGGCTTTAGTGGCTGCAGCTGTTGGTTTTTATTTCGGATATGGCCTTCCTGAAAAAGTGCTTCAGCACATGAAAGCGAAAAGAGGATTGAAGATTGACGGGCAGCTTATGGACAGTCTGGTTCTTATGTCAAACTGCCTGCGTTCTGGTCTGGATATTGTTCAGGGCTTTGAAATGGTGTCAAAGGATTCTCTGCCTCCGATATCTGATGAATTTGGCCTGGTCATAAAAAACTATCAGCTGGGCATGACTTTTGAAAAAGCTCTTGGCGTAATGGAAGAACGAGTTGACTCAAAGATGCTTTCGTACATGATCCGTTCTATCGTCCTTCAGAGGCAGATCGGCGGAAACCTTACTAAGGTTTTTGAGCGTATTGTAAGCGATATACGAGAGGAGTCGAAGCTTGATGAGAAGACAAAGGCTATGACTGCCCAGCAGACCATACAGTCTTATGTGGTAGGAATAATGCCTTGGATGATGACGGGCGTTATGTTCTTATTCCAGACGGAAACAATGCTTAAATTCTACACAAGCCCTGTAGGCATGGTTGTTCTTCTCGGATGTGTTGTTTGGGTAGGAATTGGAATGAAGCTGGTAGCTGCTGCCGGCAAGATAGAGGTTTGAGGCCTTAATTTAAAATGCCAGAAAATTATTTTAATATTGTCCTTTTATTCCTTAAAATTTCCGGAGGCTTTGCTATTGCCATGGCTGCTAAGCGGCTTGCCTCCCCAAAGGAAGAGTCTCATTCCGCAATGGCTGACATCAGCGATATGGGGACAAAAGATTCATCCCCGTTTGCTAGGCTGGAAAACAGCTCTAATCCCATGGATAAGCTGTGCTTCTTTGTAGGCCGCACTCTCAAGCAGGAAGAAAAAATGGAAGAACTTTACACTCAGCTTGGGCGGCCGTCTAACTTAGACTCCTTAAAAATGGTTCAACAGAAGATTAAGCTTTCCGTTGTTTTTGGAATATTAGGCTGTCTTCTCGCCGGATGGGGGGGGATAATAGGTTTTCTTGTAGGCTTTATCGTTCCAGATTCCACATGGCGAAGCAAGGTGGCTAAGCGCCAGAAAGATATTATCCGCGGCTTCCCTACTTTTGTGGATTTGGCGGCTCTTATGATAGAATCCGGTCTTGATTATATGAGCGCTTTTGAGAGAATAGTAAAAATTTCTACTGAGAAGACTGGCTGGGAAACTGAAGTAGAGAAAACAATTAATGAGGTTCAGCTCGGTTATTCCAGGCGCGATGCCCTTCACCGCATGTCAGACCGCATAGGCTTGCAGGAAATACGTTCCTTTGTAGGTCTTATCGTGCAATCTGATGAGCTTGGAACAAGCCTCGTGGAGCTGTTGCGCAATTATTCTGCGGATATGCGTTTTCGCCGTCTGAATAAAGCTGAAAAACTGGCTGCTCAGGCATCAACAAAGATGCTTATACCTATGTTTGTTTTCATATTTCCTACAGTGTTTATCATGATGCTTTCCCCAATGGTAATGGATTTGGTAAACGGGGGCATGCCTTTCTGAGGAAAAAAGCTTATGAAAAAATATATCCTTTCCCTGCTTTTTATGCTTGCGGCTGTCCTTCCGGCATCTGCGCAACAGGCTATGCTTTTGCATGGCGGCGGTGAGGAAGGACTTTTCCTTGATATGCATCGTTCCGGTATAGGCAGCGCTAACGAATACGAAGAGAAAAAGAAATTTTTTGATATGGTTAAGCTGGAGAAGCAGAAGCTTCAGGATACCATGCTTGATAACATTTGCGAGAATGCTTATAAGTATTATCGCTCTGGCAACTATGAGGCTGCCAGGGAGCTTGCCGGAAAAATACTTTCTATTAATTCACAGCATGAGGATGCCAAAACTCTTTTTGAGGCTACAAGCCAGCTGCGCAATACCGGATCTTTCACTTTAGAAAAAGAAAGAAACATGCTTAATGAGAGATTCAAATCCTCCTTAGCCCTTTATCAGGAAGGAAGAATAGTGGAGTCATATAAAAAAATGTATGAAGTTGTTAAGCTCTCTCCTTCTAACATAAAAGCCCGCTATTGGTTTAATAAAATGCGTGAAGATCTTTGCCAATATTACTATGATAAAGGTCTTGAGCTTTATGAAGCTCGCGATCTTAAGGGATCTTTGGAAAATCTTTATGCCTCGCTCATGATAAAGCCGCAGAATCCGGCTAATATAGAATGGATTACTAAAATAGAGGAAGAGCTGCGCCAGCAGAAATCCAATCAGCAGCTGAAACAGGCTCTTGATGATTATTCTAAGGGTAAGATACTTGCCGCGTACAAGGGACTTCAGAAAGCTCTTGAAATTCAGCCTGGAGACAGCAAATCGTCAAGACTTCTTGCTGAAGTCAAGGGCGAAATTGAAAACGGTTATATAGAGAACGGGAAAAAACTTTATGGCGCCCGTAAGTACACATCTGCAATAGGTGAATGGAATAAGGCGCGCCCATATAGCGTAAATCCGGATTATCTGAATCAGCTTGTTGCAAGGGCAAAACAGCAGATGAAGCGCGAAGCTGCCGAGAAGAAACGCAGGGCTGAAATAGCAGAACGCCGCAGAAAAGCTGAAGCTGCCAGGAGAGCAAAAGAGGCTGAAGAAAGAAGAAAGGCTGAGGAAGAAGCAGCGCAAAAGGGTATTTCCGTTGATGAGCTTGAGCAGAAGCCGGCAGTAAGCGCGGAGAATAAATCTCAGGCTCAGCAGCATTATATTGAAGGTCTTAAGTATTTCCAGAACTCCGATTATGAGCAGGCTCGTAATTCCTGGACTATAGCTAAACAGCTGGATCCTGAAAATGATGATGCCCGGCTTGGATTAAAGCGCATAGACCAGATTCTGTCTGCCCAGTAATTATAACTATTTATGAAACTTACAACAAAATGGATATTAGCGTTTACTCTGCTTGGCGTATATGTAATGGGCCTTGGCGGTGTGTTCTATTATAATCTGTTCAAATGGACTTTTGATGAGAAGTTAAAGCAGGATGTCATTGAAACAGTAAAACAATATTCTAAAGCAATGACTAATGGCTTGCTTGCTAATCAGAAGGCTATAACTTTTGAAGAATATGATATTATGCTTTCTTTAGCTAAAGATGAGCGCATAACTTCAATGATTTATCTTAACAGAATCGGCATTATGCGCTGGCATAAGGAAGCTAGATTCTTGGGCATGGCATGGGATGAATACAGCAAGCAGATTCCTCCGCCAACCGATGCAATAAATCAGGCTTTTGCTTCGCGCGTGCCTAAAGTGCAGCAGGTTAAGGGAGAGCCTTTTTATGAAATGGCAATACCTTTTTCTGCGAGGGGCGATATTATAGGCGTTCTTGACATTCTGGTTTCCAGAGCGGGCGCTGAGGTTCTTATCGGCTCAGCCATGAAAAAATATGTCTTCGGCGCTATAGGCGTTCTGCTTCTCCTTGGCGTGCCATTATATCTGTTCCTGCACCACTATGTTATTTCTCCCATGGAACAGCTTAAAGACAGCATTGAAGGCGTGTCCATGAAGAACTTTGAGCTGCGTTTTCCTGAAAGGGGCGATGAGGTAGGGCAGGTAGCTTATGCAATTAATTCCCTTATGGATAAGATGAAGGCTGAGGTTCAGAGTTATGATAATCGCAATAAGGTTTATCGCGAAGAAGAGCAGCGGTGGTGGCGTTCCCTTCTTAATCTGATTGTGCCTTCCAGCAATCATGTTATTGTCGTAGACGAAAACAATAATATACTTTATGCCAATTTTGAAATCGCTTCAGTGGCTGAAGGCAATAAAGTTCATCTTTTGGATGTGGTTGACACTCAGCAGCAGACGCTGCTTCGTCTTGTTGGAGAAGCATTTGAAAAAACTGATGTTCCTGTAACAGGCGAGACAATGTTTAAAGGGCACATGTGCGATCTTAAGGTTCTGCATGTGGGACAGTCTGTGGATGTTAGCCGCACCCTTATACTTTTTAGCCCTAAGGCTCAGACGATTTAGTTTTTAGGGCCTTATTTTAAAGAAAGAGCTGCATTTTATGCGGCTCTTTTCTATTTCTTATAAAAATATATTATAATTTATAGCAGATGTTTTCTGTTTTGCTTGTTTTCTGGAGGAAATAAAATGAAACTTGAAGTTCGTAAAATTGACATAAAATCCATAGTGTTTTCCGCATTGCCGCTTACAATTTTTTGTCTTGCTATTCTCGGCGGAATCATAACATTCTTTGTCATTGATAATCCGCAATATGCTGTCATGAGCATATTTCACAAGATCGTAAGCGTTGCCTTATATGCTTTGGTATATGTAATAATGTCTATAGCGTTTTCAGTTTTTGCTGTGTTCCTATATAATTTTTTTGGGGCAGTGCTCGGCTTGCGCGGAATAACTCTTGACATAGAAGATGCCGCAGAATCAATTGCAGAGGAAGAAGAATAATCTCATTTATTGCTTCTTTCGCGCTCTGATGACAGGAGAAATCTCATGAAGAAAAAAATCGCTGCATTTCTTTTATCTATTGTTCTTATTCCTTCAATTGCAATTGTCCCTCTTTCTGCTGCTGTAAAAGGTTCTGGCAATGTAGAGCTTTTTATTGAGCCTATGGACACTCAGAGCTGGCAGTTATACCTGGTAACTGATGCTGTTGCGCGCAGGGTGACAAAAGCTGATTTTAAGGTTTACCCTCTTGTTAAGAAAGATTCCAAAGGAAACTTTGCATTTAATAATGGGGAGCCGGAGCTTAATGAAGCCCGCAGAATTGCCATAATCGGTTCCGAATACAAGAGCAGAATGCGCGATTACCTGTCAGCAAGAGTTTTTGATATGTCCAGCGAAGGTTGGAAAAATGCAGCGGTTTTTGCAGGCATTCATCCTGACAAACTGGCGGAGAAAGTTAAATCTTCTGGCGATAAGGCCCTTGAGAAAATATATGCTCGCGGCACCGTGCTTAATGCGGATGTGGCTACGCTTTTTATTGATGGCAAGGCTTATGAGGGTTCTCCGCGCATTAATTCTGTTTTTGAGGCAATAAATGCTTCATTGCCTGCCAGCAGACAAGTTCCGCTGCCAGACGGGTATGTTCCTCCCGCAAAGAAACCTGTTCCCCCTCTTTATGCTATTTTGCCCGCGGAAGGCAAGAAAAATGAACAGCTTGTGCGCGTTTTTGACCGTTTTTTTGAGGGCATAAAGGCAGAAGTTTCTTCGTACGATAAGACAAAGGATAAATTCCCTTGGCTTGAATTCCTTCCAGCTTATATACTTCCGGCAACGAAAGATGTTCGCGCTGCATTTTCAGACTTTATATCTGCCGGAGAGTTTAAGCTTGTACCCGGGGAAAAAGATGGAGATGAAGGCTGGGTTGTGTATGAGGATCGGAATGGCAATGGTGTTTATCCGAATAAGCCTGTTAGAGAGAATACTTTGGAGCTTTATATAATGAGCCAGTGTCCTTATGGTGTAATGGCTGGCAATCTCCTTTATGGAGCGCAGAAAGAGGGCAAGCTTCCTGAAAAATATACGCTTGAGCTTCATTTTATAGGAAATGCGGTTAAGAATGACAAGGGAGAATGGCAGTTCAGCAGCCTGCATGGCGAGAATGAGTGGAAAGAAGATGCGCGCCAGCTCTTTATCTCAAAGCATTTCCCTAAAAAAATCGGAGCTTACATACTTGAGCGAAATAAAGAGGTCACATCAGAAGACTGGAAGAAGGCCGCTAAAGCTGCCGGACTGTCTTCGTCAGAAATTGACAAAATTGAGAAAGGAGAAGCAGAGGCCAAAGAGCTGCTTGCGGCAGACTTCGCTATTTCTGATGCCCTTGGTATTGCTTCATCACCTTCATTTATTCATAATGGCCAGAATTTTTTTGTAGGCATGGGGCCTCTTCATCAGCTTAAAGGGCTGGAGAATCTTTCTGGCTCAAAAGTCTCAGCTCCCGCAGGAGCCAGCTGTAACTGATTAAACTTTTAAATCCCGGAGGCAATGGATGAGCGGACAATCTGGAAGAAAAGGCAAGCTTTTTGTTAAATTCCTTTTGGTATTTCTGCTTGTTTCATTACTGCCTCTAGGAATTGTCGGTTATTATCTGTTAACTGTCAGCCAGGAAACATTAAATAAAGCCATATCTCATGATCAGGAGGCTTTAGCCGTAGGTTTTGCTGATACTGTTGCCAGTTATGTAATAAATTTCCGCAATGTGCTTACGGATGCTGCTCACCTGCCGGATTTTTCTTCTATGAATACCGTAAGGCAGAAGGCTCTTATAGACCATATAATGCAGCTTCATGCAGCATTCCTTGAAATATCAGTGGTGGATTATCGCGGAATGGAAACAGTTAGGGTGGGCCGTTATCTTCAGGAGGCCAGCCTAAGGGATTTTTCTAAGGATAAGATGTTTGCCAGAGTTGCCCGTTCTGGGGAGTATATTGGCGGCATGGAAAAATATCTTGGTTCATATCCGGCTATAACTGTAGGCGTTCAGATAACAAATCCTATGAATAACAGGCCCATAGGCGTGCTTTTTGCTAAGATGAGCCTTACGGCGTTATCCAACCTTCTTAAAACTGGTTTTCCAGATTCTGATACCACTGCTGCCGTTATTGACGGAAATGGTTTCCTTATAGCTCATTCCGACTCAAAAGAAATATATAAGCCAAACGCAAAGCTGCCAGATGACATTTTGGAAGTTCTTTTGCGCAATGATGCCCGAACTGGCAGCGGAGAGATAGAGCTTGCGTCTACAGGCGAAAGGGTTCTAGCGGCTTTTGCCGAAGTAAGGGATCTGCATTGGCTTATTTATATACAGCGTTCTGTTTCCGTGGCATATAAGTCTTCAGCTGAGCTTCTTGGCCGCACTTGGAAGGTCATGGGAATAGTAACTCTTTTTGTCATATTCCTGGGTTATGCTTTCTCACTGGTAATAACTCAGCCTATACTTGCACTCCGTGAGGCTGCCATACATCTCGGAGAGGGAGATTTTGATTATCTCCCGGAGCTTTCTGACTCAAATGATGAGATAGGCGATCTTTCCCGCGTTTTCGTGCAGATGAGCGATTCTTTGCGTGATAAACAGGAAGAGATACTTGAAGCCCAGGAAGAACTTGAGAAACTGAACCGCAGCCTTGAAAACAGGGTAGATGCCAGGACTAGGGAGCTCAGATCAGCTCAGGATGAGCTTATAAAGAAGGAACGTCTTGCTGCCATAGGCCAGATGTCTTCTGTTGTGGGCCATGAAATACGCAATCCTCTTGCTGTAATAAATAATTCCATATATTTTATTAAGATGAAAGTTGCCGCCGCAGGAATGAATCCTGATCCAAAGGTAGTTAAGCATATTTCAATAATTGAATCTGAAGTGCGGCAGGCCAATGGCATTATAGATGAAATACTTGGGTTCGCCCGCACAAGAGAGCTGAATCTGAAAGTCCAAAGCCTTAACAGTTATCTGGAAGAGCTTACTATGTCATTTCCAGTTCCTGAGCATGTAAAGCTTGTTAAAGATTTTACTGATGCCAAGCCTATGGTAAACATTGATGCCGATGAAATGGCTCAGGCTTTGAGGAATCTTATAAAGAATGGCATTGAGGTTATGCCAGAGAAAGGCACTCTTTATGTGCGCACGTCAATATCTGACAATGGCACAATGGCAGAAATAGATGTGGAGGATACTGGCACCGGCATACCCAAAGAAGCCCTGGAAAAAATATTTTCTCCCTTTTTCACTACTAAAGCTAGAGGCACTGGTCTCGGCCTTGCTGTTGTTAAAAAGGTTACTGACCGCCACAAGGGCCGGCTTGAGGTGGCAAGCGTAATGGGGCAGGGAACATGCTTTAAGATCTTCTTGCCCATTGCCGATAAAGAATCTTAAAATATGGCTGAAACTGTTCTCATTGTAGACGATGACAAAAATCTAAGGACAGTCCTTAGAGACCTTCTTGAAGATGCGGGCTATTGCGTTGAAGAGGCCGCATCTGGCGCGGAGGCTATGGAGGCTGTCTCAAAAAACTGTTATCCGATAATAATGATGGATTACAATCTTACTGATAAGACTGGCATAGAAGTAATACAGGAAATACGCAAGATAAATATGGAAAGCAAAATTCTAATGATGACAGCGCATGCGTCATTAGATACTGCCATACAGGCTATACAGGAATCCGTGTATGATTTTTTAATTAAGCCTGTTGATTTCAGAAATCTGCTTAATGTTCTAAAAAAGGCTGGAGAAAATTACCGTCTTGAGCAGGAAAATAAAAAGTTGTTAGAAGCCCTGAAGCAAAAAAACATTGAGCTTAGCCGCATGAATGCCCTTAAGTCTCGCTTCATGTCTATGGCCTCTCATGACTTATCTAATCTGCTGATGACTCTTCAGTTAAGCACTGAAATGCTTTCAATGAATCTTGATGCCGGGCAGAAACAAAAAATTTCATATATATCAGACAGCATTGTTCGCATTTCCAGGCTGGTTAACGATCTTGTGGACTGGGCTGCCATGGAAAAGGGAAATTTTCGCCTTGAAAAGAAGTCGTTTGATATTAATGGAGCTTTGTCTGATTTCATGCAGGCATGGAAATCAAGAGCGGCTATGAGCGGAATTACCATAAATATGGATATTGCTAAAGGCTTGCCAGTTCTTTTTGCTGATCAAAAGCGGCTTGGGCAGGTAATAATGAATCTCCTTGAGAACGCGGTTCGCCACACTCATAGCGGCGGGAAGATAACCGTTTCAGTGTCGGCTGACTCTGATTCAATGTTATTTTCTGTTTCAGATACTGGCTCAGGAATTGCTTCTGACGAAATAACTAAGCTTTTTAATCAGTATTATCAAGGCAGTGAAGGCGGAAGAATGGGACTAGGCCTTACTATTGCCCAGGAAATAGTGCGTGCCCATGGCGGCAAAATTTGGGCGGAAAGCGAAGGAGCAGGAAAAGGCGCCTCTTTCCTTTTCACATTGCCGCTTGCTGTTCCGGAGGCAGCAAAGGAAGACATAGGGAAAACTGATGCTAAATCAGTTCTTTCTTGAAAAGAAACTATGAGCGAAAAAACAATAACAATACTTATAGCGGATGATCAGACCCTCTTCCGCGAGTGCATAAAAGATTTGCTTGAAAATGAACAGGACTTTAAAGTTGTTGGCGAGGCTGGCAATGGTCCCGAAGCAGTAGCTCTTGCCAAAAAGCTAAAGCCTGATGTTATCCTTATGGATATAAAGCTGCCTCAGATGGATGGCATAGCCGCAACGCGGGCGGTGCGCATGGAGTCGCCGCAGACAAATGTTCTAATTTTATCCAGTTATGAGGATGATGCCCATGTGGCTGAAGCAATACAGGCAGGAGCAAATGGCTATTTGTCTAAGATGATGCCAGTCGCAGAACTTGTGCATGCCTTGCGCACATTTAATCAGGAAGGCGTGATGATTCCTCAGGCTATAATGAATAAGCTGTTGCAGCATTTGCGCATTCCAAGCCATGACAATCCTCCGGACAGCCTGACGGCAACAGAGATGAAGGTAATGTCCTTATTGGGCAAAGGAAAAACGAATAAAGACATAGCTGACGAGCTTGGATGCAGTGTCAAGACCATAAAGAATCACTTAAACAGCGTTTTTACTAAGCTGGGTGTAAACAATAGAACGGAAGCAGTTGTTAAAGCTATTGAAATGAACCTGATTTCTGCTGATGACGGAAATTAAGTTATAATGTAATTAATCATGGCTGGAAAATTTATGAAAGCAAATGAGCTGCTGAAAAAAGCATGGCATTTCTTGGCGGGAAGGTTTATTCCTCCTCCTGTTGCTTTCCGCCGCAGGCCTGGGCAGAATACTGTTGAGTATCTGCTCATGCTTGCTTCAACTTCAGCTGCGGCTGTTATTCTTATAGGCGCTTTCCATAAAAAAATTCTTGGCGGCATTTTTACTATTGCCGGCCTGATATTGGGAGCGGGGACACCAAAATGAAAGCCAGATTTAAAGAATATATTAATTTTTCAGGGCTGCGCCGCAGCGGGCAGATTCTTATTCCTTCCCTGCTGGTAATTCCTTCTTTGCTTATTTTCGTATATCTTCTTTTTGAAACTACCAAGCTTTCCCGAGAAAAGATACGCCAGCAGTTCGCTATAGATTCCGCAGTGTTTATACAGATGGGCGACTATACAAATCTTTTTAATCGTACTGCTTATGTGAACGGCGCATTCCCTTATCGTATATTTAAGGAACAGTATGGTTGCGGAGAGGATTATAATTACAGCGAGGAAACTGCTGACACTGGTCAGAAAAAGTGCATGTATGAGCTGCTTATAGAGTCAGGCGCTATTCCTAACTATACCAAAGACACTGAATTTAATACAAACAGTCCGCGAACTCCTACTGAAATTCCATGGGATATACGATATTCAAGAAATGATAATTCCAATAACCCGGTAGAAGGCTCTAATGAAAATATTCCGGAGCTGTGGATTATCAATAAAGATCAAGCTGTTAACTATTATCTTGGCTGGGATTTCTTAATAAGCGTTTATCAGTTTTATGCTGAAGTCTATACTCTTCTTGGATCTGTAGAGGCAGCTCAGATTGAAGTATTCAACAGGATTACTGATAAATCCACATTCCTTAGAAAATCGTATTATCTCAATGCAGGCACGCAGGAATGCCAGAGAAGCCCTAATTCATGCGCGGAGCAGGCTGTAAGGTATTTCAGCAGCGCAAAGGTAACAGCCAATATAAGAAGACTGATTGCGATAGGTTTCTATGGAAAAATACGCACTTCCGGGCTTTCTCCGTATTATATAGGAAAAACAAATCCTCCCATGACCATGGAAGGCGAAGGTTTGTTTCAGACAGCCGGCTTTAGTACATCTGTCCTAAACAGTATTGGCAATGGAATTGATGTATACCAGGGCTGGGATGCGCCTCCTAATTATTTTAATAAGGATTTCAACAGGCTTTCTGCATGCAAGGAAACAGGAAAGCCTTGCGTTCACTCTAAGATTGCAAGCCAGTGTCCTGGAGGATCCAACAATAAAAACAATTGCGTTTGGCCTTACCCTACACCTAAGTATCAGACGAGGCTTTATCCATGATGCCATTAAAATTCCTAAGAAAACGCATATCCAGGCTTGATGAGGCTATTCGTCATCGCAGGCCGGCCCAGGCAATGACTGAGGTTGTTCTGCTTTTCCCTGTATTCATGGTAATTTTATTTATTACAGCCAAAATATTTGCATTGCTGATTCTCGTGCAGAAAATGGAAATTGCTTCCTTTTATGCTGCGCGGCGCTGGCAGCTGGAATCACATCTGAATGCCAGTTTCGCTGGCAATGATGACCAAATACAGGCAGATATTGAAGAGAAAGTTCGCGAATATTTAGGTTTTTACAATCCGGCCATAAAGAAATTCTTAAATCTTAGCACAGCTAAGATTGATATTCAGCGCACTCAGGTATGGAATGTCGTTACTCTAAAAGTTTCCACTAGGCCGACTAACATAAAGCTTTTATGCAGATATCCTAAGGAGGTAGTATGTAATTCCTATGGGCAGGACTGCAAAAATGGCTATGATTTCATGTGCGTGGAGCCGGGAAATCATCAGAATGCCGCAGGAAAAACACTAGAAGTTACGAAATATGTGCCTAGCCGTGACCGTCCCATAAAATTTACACTGCCTGGCACTGAAGAATAGTCAAATGAAGCATAGATCAATATTGGAGTCTTTTTGAGAATGGCTAAAGAGAAAAAAACAGCCTTATACCGCATAGCAGGAGCCTTGCTTCTTTTGCTCTTTATGCTTGGCGGAGGCTATTACATAGCTATAATGTCTGAAGATTCCGCGCAGCAGATTGGCGCAGGAAAGGATTATGAGCGGCTGTCTAAAAATAGCAGGACATATAGCTCTTCCTCATCTTCTGAAGAAGGAAAATCGGCTTTTTTTGATAAAAATGACATATCAAATATGCAGAGTGCTGATATTTCATCTGAAGATATGAACAATGCTCTCCTGCATTCTGGAATAAGGGATAAAGCTAAGGAGAATTTGAAAAAAGGTTCTTCCGTGTCAATGGCTTCTTCTATTGCTGCTGACCGCATTAATAATCCCAATGCTGATTTTTTTGCAGATGTTATTCCAGGAAGCTCTTCTGGCGGAGCAATGGCAGCTGGCGGTTCCTCCGGCTTAAGCGGTTTTTCTTCAGGATCGGCAGGTACAAAAAATGTATCCTCTAAGAAACATCGGGATAAGTCTGCGGCAGAAGCTGATGCGGAACATGGCCTGCTCGGCGCATTGAAAGGTGTTCTGCGAAATTCTATTCTTGGCCAGCATGCTTTCTCAAGGGATGCCGCTAAGGATTTTGGCGGACAAAGCTTTGACGGGAACATTTCTGCCGATTCTGCCCTTCAGTATGATGAAGGGATGCGTCTTGCCCTTGACTATATGGATCCGAACGGCATGCCTCAGTTCCTTAGAGAACAGGAAGCAGATCCTGATGAAAAAGGAAATATTGATGATTCAAAGGTAGCAGACATGGCGGCTGTTACAGAGTATGATACTGATGAGGAACAGATTAAAGAATCGTCTGGCTCCAAATCATCTGATGAGTCTTATTCCGGTTTTTATAAAGCTGTAGACATAATGCTTCCAGGCATGATGAATCCTATTTTTACCGGCTTTGTTCCGAGATATCAGCCTCCTGAGAAAAGTCCTTATGACATTGCCCGCAGCAATTTAGGCAGCAGCCGTCCCTCTGATTTGCCTACAATGGCGGCTATTGATGATGCGGAACTTATAACTTATGGCAGCAAGAAAGGCTTTCAGGTTGTATATGACATGCAGGGGAATTTCATAGGCTGCATAGACAATAAAACGCGCTTTTTTAAAGCCGCAGGCACTCCGGGGTGTCCGCGATGAATTTTAAATCCATAAGCAGTTTTTTCTTTATTCTTTTGGCTATTTTTGCTGTCAGCTGTTCAAGAAAGCCTGACAGTACTGAGATAGTCGAGATTTTTGACAGGCATAGCTATGAACAGGTAAATCTCGCTAATCTTATAAAACAGTATGAGAAAAATGGCTTTGATGCCTTGTCAGCTTTTGATGAAAAAGCAGCTTATTACCCAAAGTCATGGCTTCCGTCTATCCCTTCAAAAGATGATGAGAAGAATAATGCCGGGGTGGGGCTTATACTTTGGCGTAGCCATGCAAAGCTTTATGCGGTTTCAGTTTTTCGCGGTTCCCCAGCGTATGAAGCCGGAATAAGAGCTGGAGATTTAATTACTCATGTTAATGACATTGAAGCATCTCATTTGAGTGATGATAAAATTCAGAGTGCCATTTATGGGGCGCAGGGAGCAATATGCCGCATACGCGGCATATCACGCAATGGAGCGCAGATAAGAGCTTCTCTGCGCAGGGACTTTGGCGGCATGCCTATTGCCTGGGGCTTTAATATACCTGGGACAAGAACCGGTTATGTGCGCATTATTTCATTTACAAAAAAATCTACGTCATTAATACGTTCGGCGATGAATGATGTCTTGGACAACGGTGCGTCTAATGTAATAATTGATCTCCGTGGCAATAGGGCCGGATCATTAGCGGAACTCTCTACCGTGCTTAGCTATTTCGCTCCAGGCGGCGGAAGGCTTTTTTCTTCCGCCTCAAGGCATAAAGGATATAGCATGACTTTCTTTTCCAGGCTTAGAGGCTCCTATTTCGGCATACCTTTTACAGTCCTCACAGATCATAATACGTCTTCCCGCAGCGAGATTTTTGCGCAGGCTTTAAAGGAATGGGGGGGGACGGTTATAGTTGGCAGCCAGACGGCAGGCAATACAGCTGTAACGCGCGGTTTCACATTGAAGAATGGTGATGTTGTTAGGATAACGGTTGCTAAGCTTTTTCCTCCTTCAAATAAAGACCTTGATGAAGGCATTGTTCCGGATATGCCAGTAAAGGCTGCAATCATTCCTGGGGCGGATGTTGAATATCCGTCTGCTCTGGCAAGTTCAGACATTCTTTTGAACAAGGCTTTTCCTAATCTTTAATATTGGAAGTTTTCGCAATGAAGCGTAAAGCTGCTGTTGCTATGTCAGGCGGGGTAGATTCAGCAGTTGCTGCCGCAGTTCTTAAATATGAAGGATATGACATAATAGGCCTTACTTTAGCAATGTCATCTGAGTCAGGCAGCGCAGGCAAGGCCCGCTCTTCTGCCGCAGCAATTGGCATAAGGCATTACTGCAAATGCGCGGCGGAATTATTTTCAAGGAAAGTTATATTGCCTTTTGCGGAATCATATATAAATGGCCTTACGCCGAATCCATGCATAGAGTGTAACCGTCATATTAAGTTTTCATATTTATGGGGCATAGCATCATCATTAGGATGTTCTTTCCTTGCCTCCGGCCACTATGCTCAGATTGACAAAGAGTCTGGAAGGCATATATTGCGCCGGGGGGCAGATTCTCTCAAAGACCAAAGTTATTTTCTATATGGAATAAATCGCAATTATCTGCCGCATATTCTTTTCCCATTAGGCAGAATGAATAAGCGGGAGGTAAGGCAGCTGGCAAAGGAATATTCCATCCCCGCTGCCGAAAGTCCTGATTCGCAAAAAATATGTTTTATTCCAGATGGCAATTATTCGCTTTTCCTTAAAAAGAACTTTATGCTAAAAAAAATGCCAGGCCGAATGATTGACGAATTAGGTAATTTTATATGCCTTCATGAAGGTTTTTATAATTATACCATAGGGCAGCGCCAGCCTGGGCTATATGGCGGAAAGCGTCTTTATGTGAAGGAAATCAGACCTGAAAATAATGAGATTGTGCTTGCCCCGCTTGAAAAAGTTAAATTTGCCCGCTTTGAAATCACTAACATGAATTGGCTTTTGCCTTATGCCAGCCCAGATTTTTATTGCTATGTACAGACTGGAAGCCATAAAAAGCCTGCAGCCTGCCATGTAAGCATAAAAAATGAAAAAGCAGAAATTATTTTAGAGGAGTCTCAGTTTGCCGTGGCGCCAGGACAGTCCGCAGTTTTTTATAATGGGGATATTGTTCTTGGCGGAGGAGTGATAATTTCGGCATATAATTAAGCTGACTGATGAAAAAATATGAAAAAAAACATTGCTGTTGTGTATGGAGGAAAATCTCCGGAACATGAAGTTTCATGCGATTCTGCATCTTCTATAATATCAGAGTTTCGCAAAGCAGGCTATGAGGTTTTGCCTGTGTATATTGCCCGCTGCGGACGCTGGCTTTGCCAGGAGCCTTCTGAAGCTCCTGCTGAAAAAGGGGCAGAGCTTTTAATTTCTTTTCATGATTCATGTTTTATTACATTAGACGGGAAAAAAATAAAACCTGAAGCTATATTTCCAATTGTGCATGGCACAACAGGCGAAGATGGCATTTTGCAGGGCGTTTTTGAGATGATGGGGATTCCGTATGCTGGTTCAGGAGTTGCAGCTTCAGCATTTGGCATGAATAAGCTGATTGCAAAAGGACTGGTAAGGAAAACAGGAATAAATGTTTTGCCGGATATAATAATAACAGAAACAGATAAGAATAATTTAGCCGAAAAGATTAAGCAGGCTTCAGGCATGGGATTTCCGCTCTTTGTTAAGCCTGTTTCCCAGGGATCCTCAGTGGGAATAACTAAGGTAAAAAAAGAAGCAGATCTTTTGCCTGCCATTGAAAATGCCTTTCGCTTTGATAAAGCTGTAATGGTAGAGAAAGGAGTGGATTTCGCAAGGGAAATGGTTTGCGGAGTTTTAGGCAGCGGCAATGACTGTAAAGCTAGTCCCGTAGGGGAAGTTTGCGTACAGGGCAACCATGAGTTTTATGATTATGAAGCTAAATATCTTGACAATAATGGAATGAAGCTTATTATACCTGCGCAGATATGTAAAGATGATGAAGAGTATATGCGCAGCGCGGCTATAGATATTTTCCGTGAACTTGGCTGCAGCGGCTTTGCTAGAGTGGATTTCTTTGCGGATAGGAATAGCGGCAAAATATGGTTTGGTGAAATAAACACAGCGCCAGGATTTACTTCCCATAGCTTATATCCGGCTCTTTGGAAACAAGCTGGAATTCCTGTGATAAGCGTATTGGAAAAACTCATAGAGACCGCTATTGCTGACAGAAAAGCAAAGCAGAAACTTGAAATAAACAGATAAATCCTGCAAAGTTTTATTGCAGTTTTTTAAGGATAGAACAAAAAAACCTGGCATATTGCCAGGTTTTTTTGTTTTATCTAAATGGAAAAGAAACTATTCTTCGTCCATGTCAACGATAAATTCACCGTCTTTTTGAGATGCCGGCTTGGCTGCTGCTGCGGCAGCAGCTTGTTTTGCTTCTGCAGCCTCTGCAGCAGCCTTTTTGCCCTTTCTTCCGCGTCTTTTTTTAGCTGGAGCCTGGGCTGCCAGAGAATCAATTACTGCCTGTGATTCTGGATTTTTGCCAGTTAAGCTTTTATCGGTTTCAGAATAGATGAATTCAAATGATTTTGCTTCCGGTTCAAGTATGGAAAGCACAGCGTCATGCTTGCCTTCTTCCGAGCCTGGCTTAACGCTCCAGCCTTCATCTTTATATCCTGGCGTATCTTTTAGTTTTTCTTCCAAAGTCTGGCCATTTTCATCTTTCTTATATCCTTTTATGGCTGAAAGAATTTCGGCTTCCTGTTCTGGAGTGAGCAGCGGCTTAGCTTCGTCAGCAGGCACTTCCTCCGCAGGCTGTTCTGCGTTTGAGGTCTCCGCAGCATTGCCAGTTCCTCCTGCTTTCCAGTCGCTTTCCTCTAGGAGGAACGGGACTATAGTGTCTTTATATTGCGGAGCATACTGGCTGATAGCTTGCACAATATATGGAGAAACATTGAAAACCTCATATTTTTTCAAGCCGACTGCTGAACCTAAGATCAATGCAATAAGCAGAATCAGCGTTATAATCATCTTAAAAATCCACTTGAAGAAGCGGACAAAAATATTTGTGCTTGCAGCTTTGGATCCGCTATCTGTTATCTCTTCCTTTTTTTTCTTTTTAGATTCTTTTTTCAGAGATTCTGCCGGATCAGCAGGAGTAAGGCTGGCAGATGAGTCATATCCTTTCATTGAATCAGCAGGAGTAAGAGAAACAGATTCAAAGCTCCCCATGCTTTGCGGTTCTGGCATGTAGTTATTCTGCTGGCTCATCATATTATTTGAAAGAGATGATAAAGTATTTTCAAGGCTATTAAGCTTTGACATTAAGCTGTTTTCTGTCTGCTGCTGATTGTTCCTTATAGATGTGAACATATCATCAAACTGATCCAGCTTCATCTTGATTGGATCTACCGCCATTGTAAGGTCTTCTTTAGATACTTTGTCTTCCATCTCCGTCTGAAGATCCATAATTTTACTGTCAATTTCCGGATTTGAGGCTGGCATTGCAGTTGGCATAGCGGCGGGCATTGCGGCTGGTGCTGGGGTTTTAGGTTCCCCTAATGTAAATTCTTGTGTATTTTGCATAGGCATTGCTTCTATTGGCTGCGCGGCAGGCTGTGGGGCCGCATTAGTCATGCCGGCAATAGGTTCTAAGCCTGGAACAGGGGCTTGAGCCGCAGCCGGCTCAGCAGCAGGAGTTTCCTGAGCTGGAGTATCTAAATTATACAGGCTGCTGAAAGCATCATTTCCTGGCTGTTGCGCGGCAGGCTGCGGTTCCGGAGCTTGTTCTTGCACAGTATTTTGTTGAATTGTTTCCTGCTGTCCGGCTTCAGCAAGATTCCAGCTTATGTCTGAAACCTTCATTCTGCCAGAGCTTTCAAGCTTGTTTATCGGAATATCTACTCCGCTTGCGCTAGGATTGATGGATTCAAGAGGGGCAATCTGACCAATTCTGGAAGATTTTAGCCTGCCTGAATTTGACATGCTGAAATTATGGTCTATCTGAAGCGTGCTGGTTTCAATCTGGTCAGGAATCTGTTCGGATATAACAGGAGAGTCAATTACAGCCCCGTCAGCAAATTCCGGGCAAGAAGATACTTCCCTCCATTCTTCTGTTTTTGCGCCGACTGGCGTTTGCGGACACACAAGGAGCGTGGGAGAATAAGCAGGAAGAGCTTTTACCTCATCTATCTCATATGGCCCAAGAATTTCGTTGTTCACATAAGCCCAATATTTCATAAATTCTTCTCCATGATAAAAGTATTTCTCATTCAACTCTTATCAATTTTAATTTTATTATACAATTTATTGTACAATTAAAATATGAACAAGGAAAAATTTTTAAAGTGGAGTTTTTATTTTGTCATTATTCTAATAGCTGCATGTTTGCTTCTGATAGGCATAAATGATTTAGCAATTAGAATACGTCCTGGCAAAACAGCTGCTGAGGAAGAATCAGATATTATTGCTGCTTCAAAACAGGATGAACGCATGAAAAGCATTTTTTCAGTTATTCCTGTAAAGACAAACAAGGTGCAAGGAGGCTTGCCTTATGAGAAATACGATATGTCTCCTGAAACTAATCCTGAAGGCAGCACAAGCATGCTCATGAAGATGAAGGGAGATTTTAAGGGCGTTGGCGAGAAGCCGAAAAATCCGATGCAGATTCTTAACGACATGGCTGCTCCAGAAAAGCCTTTTGTTTCTTTTTCTAAATCCGATTATGATGGAAAAATAATGATTTCCTCGGAGTCTGCCCAGCCTAAGCTGGATCGCTCGGAAGGAGTGCCTGAACCGGGGCTTCCTTTAGAGCGGTCGAGGATAACTAAAATATCCGCTCCGCTTGATTATAAAATTTATAGAGATGCCAAAGTCTGGAAAGCTTTTGCTGACGCAAATGGCATTAAAACTGATAATGATTTTAATAAAAACGCTCTAATTGTTCTTATTTCCATGTCTGATTTCCCCAATGGCATATTTTCAATAAAGGAAATAAAAAAAGAGGATGGCGGCCTTACAGTTTATTATTCCGTTAATCCTCTTCTAATGTCTGCTGGAATAGAGGAAAATCTTCGTAATCAATATGCTGTAAGCGCTATCCCTAAAGACACAAAAACAGTAACTCTTAAGCAGATTTAAAAACATTGCTTTAAGCGGGCTTCCGGGATTTGATCTTTATATTCCTCTAATCTAAAGCATGCAGCTGTTTTTATGGCATTGCTGTTTTAGATGATACATGCGCCGCGGATTATCCTTGACCGAAAATCTTGTTTAATGTATATTGTTTAAAAGTTATCGTTTCCGTTTCATTGCCTTTAGGTTTTTAAGTCAGAATGTTAACCCCATGCTGGGCAGGAGAAAAAAATGAGTAAAAGAATATATGTCGGAGGCTTGCCGTTTAAGACTACCGAAGATGAGTTGAAAGCCTTATTTGCAGGCTTTGGCCATGTAGTTAGCGTAAAAATAATTACAGACAAATACAGCGGACAGTCTCGCGGCTTTGGTTTTGTGGAAATGGCTAATGATGAGGAAGCTTCTTCGGCCATATCTGAGCTGGATTCCAGTGAATATGGCGGCCGCAAGCTTACGGTGAATGAAGCCCGTCCCATGGAGCCTAGGCACAGGCCTTACCGCAGAAATGAAGATGGCGGGGAAGCCTCTAATTAGTTCTGATTTGCAAAGTCTTGTTCATTTATTTTCCGTTTTTTAGCATTTCATTCTGTAAGATTGTAAATTTAGCATTTTTCTGGATGCAGAATAGCTTGCATGTGTCTTTTATGAAATTGTTTTGAGGTAAGCATATGGCTAAGGCAGAAGAGTATTTAAAGCCCGGAATGTATGACGAGAAGTTTGTGCGCAGCGGCGGGCCTGGAGGCCAAAATGTAAATAAGGTTTCTACAGCTGTGCAGCTGCGGTATTATCCTGCTTTGTCTGGCCTTCCGTCTTATGCCAGGGCCAGGCTTGAACGCATTGCCGGAGATAAGCTTCTGAAAGACGGTTCGGTTCTTATAATATCTGAAGAATTCCGTTCTCAGGAAAAAAACAGGCAGGCTGCGCGCATCCGGATTCTTAAGATGATTGAACAGTCTTTGCGCATGCCTAAAAAAAGACATCCGACCAAGCCTACAAAGGCTTCTCAGGAGAAGAGGCTTGAAGAAAAGAGAATCAGCTCAGCTAAAAAGCGAAACAGAAGCATGGATTTAGACTGCTTTTGATATGTCATTTGCTTAACAAGAATACCGTAAATTTTGTACCATATATCTTTAACAACTGATATAATAGAAAGTTCTTTGAAGAACACGGCGGGAGCCGATTGATTTATGAGCAAAAGAAGATTAGCCCGTGAAAACTGCTTGCAGTCCTTATATGAAATAGATATAGCGCATTTTGATGCCGAATCGGTTATTGAAAGCTTTGCAAGGCATGATGCGTCTAAGGATGAAAGCGGTTTTGCTTTTTATAAGGAACTTTTTTCCTCCACTATAAATCACATAGAGCAGATTGATGAAATAATATCAGGCGTGAGCAAAAATTGGGATATTGAGCGCATGCCGGCAGTAGACCGTTCTATTTTGAGAATGGCTGTCTGCGAAATGATGATTTTAGCTTCTGCCCCGGTTGCAGTAGTCATAGATGAAGCAATTGAGATGGCTAAAAAATACTCTACAGACAATTCTGGCCGCTTCGTTAATGGAGTCCTTGACAATATAGCGCGCCATCATAAACTTTTAAAATGAGCCTGGATCCCAGGGATGAAATGGAAAATCTTCGTGCCGAAATCCGCCGGCATGAGCGCCTTTATTATGTTTTAAATGCGCCTGAGATAAGCGATGAAGAATTTGACGCGCTCATGCGCCGCCTTATTGAGCTGGAGAAGCATTATCCCGCTTATGTCCCTGATGATTCTCCTACCCGCAGGGTTGGAGGAGAAAGGCTAAATACCTTTGCCCCGGTAACTCACCGCATACCAATGCTTTCCTTAGACAATGCCTATTCCAAAGAAGAATTTTACGCATGGCATGAAAGGGTAAAAAAAGGATTGGGAAATTCTCCATTCCTTATGGTTGTTGAAACAAAAGTAGACGGCCTTTCCTGCTCCATAGAATATGAGAATGGCAGGCTTGTCAGAGCTTCCACCAGGGGAGATGGAAATACCGGCGAGGACGTTACGCTGAATGTGCGCGCAATAAAGAATGTTCCTCTTGTGCTGAATACAAAAAATCCTCCGCCATTTTTTGAAGCTCGCGGCGAAGTTTACATGGATAGGGCGGATTTTGAAATTCTTTGCGAAGATTCTATTGCCGCAGGAGAAATTCCTTTTGTAAATGCAAGAAATGCAGCATCAGGCTCCCTTCGGCAGAAAAATCCTGAAATAACTGCTCGCCGCCGCCTGAAATTTCTCGCTCATTCATACGGATACATTGCAGGAATGACTGAGCCGGATTCCCATTGGTCATATTTGAAATTATGCAGGGATTTTGGTTTTTCTACCACGGCAATATGCGATTCCCCATGTTCTTCAGCAGATGAAGTTGCCAGGCTTTATGATAGTTTTGAAACAGCCCGCTTTTCAAATGCCTTTGATGCCGATGGCCTCGTAGTTAAGATAGACTCTTTGTCTCAGCGGGGCATTCTTGGAACTACTTCAAAAAGCCCTAGATGGGCCATTGCGCTGAAATATCCGGCGCAGAAAGCCGAGACTGTGCTAAAAGATGTTATTTTCTCTGTGGGCCGTACAGGCGCAGTAACTCCTGTAGCCGTATTGCAGCCTGTTGAATGCGCAGGGGTAACAATTTCCAGCGCTACCTTGCATAATTTTGATGAAATATCCCGTCTTGGCTTAAAGGCAGGGGATCATGTAATGATAGAGCGCGCCGGTGAGGTTATTCCTAAGGTTGTATCTGTCATTGCTTCAAAGCGTTCCGGTACTGAAAAGGAAATAATTCCTCCAAAGCTGTGCCCTTCCTGTGGCGGAGATTTGTTCCGCACTGAAAATGAAGTGGCTTTACGCTGCGTTAATCCGTCTTGCCCTGCCCAGTTTGAAAGAGCTCTTAGGCATTTTACATCGCGCGATGCTATGAATATAGAGGGCTTTGGCGATGCCGTGGTTTCTCAGGTTATATCAAATGGTTTAGTCAAGAATTTTGCAGATGTGTATAAGCTGGGTAAGGAACAGCTTATGGGACTTGAATTGTTTGGCCCAAAAAGGGCTGATAATCTGCTTGCGGAAATAGAAGGCAGCAAACGCCAGCCTCTTTCAAAACTCATTTTTGCATTAGGCATACGCCATGTGGGCGAGAAAAACGCCAGGCTGCTGGCTGCGCATTGCCGCAAAATGGAAAAACTTATTTCAGCTTCTTCTGACGAACTTTCCGCATTGCCTGACATAGGCCCGGTAATAGCAGCTTCAGTGATAGAGTTTTTTTCTGAAAAAAATGCAATAGATCTGGTATCGCAGCTCGCCGCATTAGGGCTTTGCATGGAAGAGCCTGATAATTTGGCAGGCAGCCAGCTTGCCGGGAAAACTTTTGTATTTACCGGAGAGCTGAAAACTCTTACAAGGTCTGAAGCCCAGACCCTTGCTATGTCTTTAGGCGGAAAAACCTCCTCGTCAGTATCTAAAAAAACTTCTTATGTGGTGGCCGGAGATATGCCAGGCTCTAAATATGAAAAAGCCATAAAGCTCGGAGTAAAAATACTTACTGAATCTGAATTTCTTGCCCTTTGCGGAAAATAATGTTTTGCAATTAAATATAAAAATGCTATCATATTGATATAGAAGCAGTTGCCGCGGTAGCTCAGTGGTAGAGCACTGGTCTGAAAAACCAGGTGTCGATGGTTCGATCCCATCCCGCGGCAATTTTTATTTCCCGGAGGGCTTCCTTTCTATGAATCTGCGTAAGATATTAGTTGCTGATGATGAGCCTGCTATTCTGGAAATGCTTTGCGTGCTGCTGACATCCTCAGGGTATAAGCCTATCCCTGCTTCAGACGGCGGAGAGGCGTTGAAACTTGCACTAAAAGAGCTTCCTTCCTTAATTCTTCTTGACATCAATATGCCTGTAATGGATGGCCTTGATGTATGCCGTAAGCTTAAAGAAACTCCAGCGACAGCTTCCATTCCTGTTATAATGCTTACAGCTTTAGATTCTGCTGATGAAGTGGATAAGGCTCTCTCATACGGAGCATTTTCTTATATAACAAAACCAGCTGCGCCTGATGAGATACTTAAGGCAGTGTCGTCTGTCATAATCTGATGGCTTAAAAACAAATCCGGCATAATCAGTATATTACTGTATCCCCGGAGAATACTATACACATAAGATAAACAGGCTTGTAGCCCTGGGCTTACCCCGCAGACTTATTCCGGCCTGTTTATCCTTTAGTACAAAGAAGCCTGTAGTCTTAAAAATTATGGAAAAAACTAACACATCAACAAATTTTACATGGATTAAGTTTTTCAACGCAATGCTGAAAAAGATATGCAGCGAATATGACAAAAAGACATTGTGGGAAGTCTTTAAGAAAGTCTATGCAGGAAAATTTAAATGGGATCTTCCTATTTTGACAGAAAATCCTGGAGAAATAGACCCTTTTACTTTTATAGCAATGCTTAATTCCAATGATAAAAAAGATTCACGTATTGAATTATGTCAGGTTGTAAAGGAAGAATTAAATATATCTGAAGCTGTTCCTTTAGACTTTGATGGCATAGTTTCTTATCCTCCTAAAGCACGTTTTTTCTATACTTTTGATTCTTTGGATGTTTTTCATGAAACAATAGATTCTCTTTGGAAATTAGCACAATGCGTAGTAGGGAATGATGAAATAACTAATGATATAGGAAGAAAAATAGATGTTGAAATAGAAGATATTAATGAACAATTTTTCCTGTCTTGGGTTAAAATCTGCAAAATCTTGTTTGTTTGCTTTCCAGATAAGTATTTCCCAGCAGATACGAAAATATGTGCATATTCAGGAATCAAATCACGATTAGATAATTTTGAGGATTTCAAAAAATATCAACAGGCACTAAAAGATAAATTTAATGAGCCGCCCTATATAGTTTCTTACAAAGCAATTAATGGGAATTCAAGCGAGGGTAAAATGAAACCTGAAAATCAACAAGACGCTTCTACACCACAATATTGGTTAAAATCATCTAATCCAAATACGTATGATCTTCACGGTAGATTTCAAAAATACGATTGTGATTTTTGGCCACAATTATATCATTTCAATGTTAATGATATAGTGTTTTTTTATTCTTCCGCAAATGATAGAAGAATTCGTTTTAAAACAATTGTCGAAAAAATAAATATTACTCCTAAAGAAATGGACGAAATTGACAAAAGAGAAGGTGATTGGAAAGAATTTTGGAATACTGAAAAATATACAGTAACTAAGACAGATAAGAACTGTGTGTGTTTAAGATTATTAAAAGAGGTTGATGACGATTCTTTGAGTTATGAAAATCTTATAAAACTTGGTTATATTAAAAAAGCTCCGCAAGGAGCAATAAAAATTACAAATCAAGAATTTATTGATTTTTTAAATAGCAAATTTGGAGATAATAATATGAGTAATGTTAATATCAATATCCCATTAAACCAAATTTTATACGGCCCTCCGGGAACAGGAAAGACTTATAACACCGTAATAAAGGCAATGGAAATAATTAATCCGGGCTTAATTGCACAGTATAAAGCAGAAGCCATAACCTACTACGATGTAAAAAAAGCGTATGACGAGGCAAAGAAAAACGGACAGATAGAATTTGTAACCTTCCACCAGTCTTATGCCTATGAAGAATTTGTTGAAGGAATAAAGCCGGATTTAGATGATTATGATGATTTAAAATATGAAATAAAAGACGGCATTTTTAAAACTATTTGTGATAATGCACGGCAAACAGATAATTTTGAAGAAGTCTACAAAAGTTTTATTAATGAATTATTAGAATCAGAAGAATATAACGATGAAAATCCATTCCCATTAAAAACATTAAAATATCAAAAAACATTTGGCATATATCCAAATAGCAATAACAATTTGACATTATTTCTTGAAACGGATAAAAAAGCTCAGGCAACTTTGACAAAAGAAGGATTAAAAAGAAAAAGCGATTGGACATCATATTCAACATCAATATATGAATACTTAATGCAGAAAAAAGGACTAAAAACAACATCAAACATAGATAAATCTTACGTCCTAATTATTGACGAAATAAACCGTGGCAATATTTCTAAAATTTTCGGGGAACTGATAACTTTGATTGAGCCTGACAAAAGGCAGGGCGCAGCTCACGAAATAAAAGCAAAATTGCCTTATTCGCAGAATGAGTTTACTGTTCCGCAAAACTTGTACATTATCGGCACAATGAACACTTCTGACCGCTCCATAGCGACGGTTGACATAGCTTTAAGGCGGCGTTTCAAATTCATAGAAATGATGCCTGACAAAAATCTTGTCGCAGATTTCGGCATTGGGTTCAAGGATATTTTTGAGAAACTGAACACCAGAATAAAACTTCTTTTAGACAGGGATCATCAGATAGGCCACAGCTATTTCATAAATACAAAATACAAAAACGCAGACGCAGAAACCCTGAAAGAAATATGGTTCAGCGAAATTATCCCTTTGCTTAATGAGTATTTCTATTGCGACTGGGAAAAACTGCGCAGGATAATCCCCGGATTTCTCAAACAAGTACCTATTCCCGACGATTTAAAGGGAGAATGTGAAGATTCCATATACGAGTTTAAGACAAGGGAAGAAGTTTCTGATTTAAAAGCGGCATTTGAACAAAAAGACATTAAAAAGGATTATTAAATGTCAAAGCCTATTGTTTTGAAAGAATATGAACAAAAAAATCACAGTGAGACCCAGTTAGGAAAACGTGATTTGGAAGAACTGCAGAAATACATTGACAGACAGAAATTATCTTCCGCATTAAATATAACTCCAAACTGGATAAAGGCCAAATCCTGCGTCGGTGTTATAAAATACAAAAACATTCACCTGCAGATTCTTCCAAAACTGATATGTGCCAATGACAAAAATGAAAATATCTTGAAAAATCTTATTTTCATGCTTTCCTACACAAGAAAGCTGGAAATAAAGACAAGCAATGCGGATAAACTGTACGCATCAGAAAATCCATTCATAGAAATACTCATACGGGAATATGCAAAATCGCTTTCTGAATGTCTAAAACGCCTTACGCCGAAAAACTATATATCCGAAGAGGACAATCTAACATATCTAAAAGGCAAGATAAAGTTTGCGGAAAACATCAGGCTAAATGCCTGCAATCAGGCAAAATTCTATTGCGAATACGACGAGTTTTCGGAAAACAATGCCCTGAATCAGCTTTTTCTGTTTGTCTCCGAATGTCTATACAACATATCAAAAGACAGCCACAACAGGAAAATCCTTAAATTTATAATAAACTACTATTCAGAAGTGGATCTTGTACGTTTTGACAGGTTCAGTGCGGAAAAAATACGTCTTTCACGCAATCAGGAACTTTTCAGAAAACCGTTTATGCTGGCAAAGATGTTCATAGAGAAAACCAGCGTTGATATGTCAAAAAACAGGTTTGACAGCATAACAATGCTCTGGGAC
>Ga0310690_10002737_pt1 | contig 28007 bp, 19 predicted proteins | sample AusTroGonzalo_MG_2_FD_207661 | JGI IMG/M metagenome (GOLD analysis project Ga0310690, IMG submission 207661) | Bovine rumen microbial communities from tropical cattle in Woodstock, Queensland, Australia - Gonzalo_04 (v2) (version 2) | ecosystem: Host-associated > Mammals > Digestive system >...
AGTTGGCGCGGCAGGGGCGGGAAATCGAAAACTTGTTTTCATGATTTGCCCGCAACAGACGCGAAAGGCGGCGTAGTCGCCGATCAGCCTTTTAAAAGCAAAATGGCAGTCCTGTAAGGATTCGAACCTCAACAAAGTGAACCAGAATCACTTGTGCTACCGTTACACCACAGGACTGCGGATTGCTCTATAATATACCGCCGGTCTTTCGGAAATGCAACCGCCGAATCCGGCTTTTCCGCCTTTTTTCTGCAAAAATCACCGCCGCAGGCGTTCACGCCCCTCCGGACCCGATGGCGGGCGATGCTTCGCGTTCTCTCCGGAGCCTTCGCCGCATCGTCAGCCCGATTGCGGACTGCCGCCGAGGAGGGGGCGCGTAACTCAGCGCTTCCCCAGCTCTCGGCAGAGCGCCCGCGCCTCGGCAAGCACCGACTCCTCGCCGGGGATCCGGCGGTCTTCCATCAGCACTCTGCCGTCGCAGATCACCGCCGTCACCGCGTCGGGATGCGCCGCGTAGACGAGGTTGGAGACCATGTGGTAATCTGCGATCAGTTCCGGACGGTCCAACTCGATCAGCTGGGCGTCGGCGAGGCGTCCCGGGGCGATTTCACCCGCTTCGCCCGCGCCGCAGGCGGCTTCGGCGCCCTGACGTGTCGCGCAATCCCAGATCTCGGCGGCGCTTCCCGCCGCGGGATCCTGCGCCTGCATTTTCGCGGAAAGCGCAGCGACCTTCATCTCGTCGTACATCGAAAGATGGTTGTTGCTGGCGCAGCCGTCGGTACCGATGGCGATGCGGCAGCCAGCCTCCTTCGCCGCCTTGAAGCGGAACATTCCGCTCACCAGCTTCATGTTGGAGACCGGCTGGTGGGAGATCACCGCGCGGCGTTCGGCAAGGATCGCGATGTCGCGGTCGGAGAGATGCACGCAATGGGCGAAGATGCTCTTCTCGCCGACGAGTCCGAGGCGGTCGAGATATTCGACGGGGGAGAGTCCGCCGTGCGCCTCGCGGCAGTCGGCAACCTCCTTCGCCGTTTCCGCCACGTGAATATGCACCCGGAGGTTGCCGCGGCGGGATTCTTCGGCGATCTTCGCCAGCTGCTTCTCCGGGACCGTGTAGATCGCGTGGGGCGAAAAGGTGACTTCGATGCGGTGCGAAGCAGAACGGGCGCGTTCGAGGAGTTTTTCGTTGCCCTCGCGGGCGGCAGGCAGCACTTCGCCGTCCGCGCCGCAGATGGCGAGCATTCCCACGGCAGCGCGCATTCCGAACTCCTCCGCGGCGTCGACCATCGTCGCGGGCTGCCAGTAGGAATCGTTGCAGAATACCGTGCCGGAATGGATCATTTCGATCGCCGCGAGGCGGTTGCCGAGGAGGATGTCCTCCGCGGTGAGCTTCGCTTCGAGGGGCCAGATGTGCTGACTGAGCCAGGTGAAGAGTTCCATGTCGTCGGCGTAGCCGCGGAGCAGCGTCATCGCCGAATGGGTGTGCATGTTGTAGAAGGGGGGCAGGATCGCGGTGCGTCCGCCGCCGTCGATGATATGCCGCGCGCCCTCCGCGGGGGGCGCATCGCCGACCGAAGCGAAGCGGTTGCCCCGCACCGTCACCTGAACCGGCTTGCCGTCGAGCAGCACGTCCTTGAGCCAGAGATCGACCATTGACATGACAGTATTCATCCTTGTTGTTGTGCCGACACCGAAGCGAAGAGTTCGCGCAGGAACTCCCGGTCGCTGTAATGACGGCGTACTCCGTTGATTTCCTGATAATCCTCGTGTCCCTTGCCCGCCACCAGCACGACGTCGCCCGCCTGTGCTTCCCGGACGGCGCGGCGGATCGCTTCGCCGCGATCCGGTTCCGACACGAGCGGCACGGCAGCGGGGATCCCGGCTGCGACCTCGCGCATGATGGCGAGAGGATCTTCGGAGCGCGGGTTGTCGCTGGTGAGGTAGATGCGGTCGGCGCCATCCGCCGCGGCGCGACCCATCCGGGGGCGCTTGGTGCGGTCGCGGTCGCCGCCCGCGCCGAAGACGATGGAGAGCTTTCCCGCGGTCAGCGGCCGCAGGGCTTCGAGCACCCGGCGGATCGCGTCGTCGGTGTGGGCGTAATCCACATAGAAATCCGCTCCGGCGGGGGAACGGAACCGCTCGAGTCTGCCCGGGACCGAGAATGGTTCGGCGAGCGCGCGGTCGAGCGCCTCCGGCGCGATCCCGAAGTCGAGCGCGGCGAGAAGCGCTCCGGCGAGGTTGTGCGCGTTGTGGGCGCCCACCAGATCGGAGCGGACCTCGAAGGCGTCGTCGCCGGAGGGCGGTACGAGCAGAAAGGAGCTTCCCGCCGGATCGGTCTCGAGCTGCGAAATCCGCCATCCGCCCGCGTCGCGCGCCGCGGGAGAGGCTCCGAAGCCGATCACCCGGCGGCGGCTCCCGGCGAGGTCGCCGGCGAGGCGCATCCCCGCCGGATCGTCGAAGTTCAGGATCGCGGCGCCGTCGTCGGCGAGGAGTTCGGTGAAGAGCCGCCGTTTCGCCGCGTAATAGGACTCCATGTCGCCGTGATAGTCGAGGTGATCGCCGGTGAGATTGGTGAAGATCGCGCAGCGGAAGCGCAGCCCGAAGGCGCGTTCCTGATCGAGCGCGTGGCTCGAGAGCTCCATCGCGGCGGCGCCGCATCCGTTGGCGGTCATCGCGGCGAGTTCGCGGTAGAGCGCTTCGCTGTCGGGCGTGGTGCGGTCGGCGGGGCGCGCGGTTCCGGAACCGTCGCGGTATTCGACGGTCGAGAGGAGTCCGCACTTGCATCCGGCGGCGTTCAGGATCCGTTCGAGCAGAAAGGCGGTGGTCGTCTTGCCGTTGGTCCCGGTGACGCCGAAGAGCGCGAGATGCGAGGCGGGATCTTGGCAGGCGGCGCGGCAGAGGAGCGCGCGGGCGCGGGCGGTGCTGCCGCAGCGGAGGTAGGCGACTCCTTCGGCGTATTCCCGCAGCGGAGTCTGGTGGAGCACGACCGACGCTCCGGCGGCGACGGCGGCGGAGATGAAGCAGTGACCGTCGACGCGGGCGCCCCGGACGGCGATGAAGGTCCCGCCGGGGACGACGCGCCGGGAGTCGGAGGTGAACGTGCCTGAAAATTCCCGTTCCGGACCGCGGTATTCCCGCAGTTCGTCGCCGAGGATCGCCGAGAAACCGCAGTCGGATCCGCTCATGCCTGCGCCTCCTCGGGGAGCGCTTTCCAGGTGGCGGTGCCGAAGGAGCCCTTGGCGAAGACGGTGAAGCCCGGTTTCGCCGCCTTCCGGACGAATTCCGCCGCGTCGGCGGAGCGTTCGAAGCGGGGTTCCGACCCGGGATCGGTGAATTCCGGACCGATCAGCACCAGCGTCGCTTCCGGGAAGCGGCGGCGGGCGGCGAGGCGCAGTTCGAGGTGTTCGCGCGGGGAATCGGGACCGAGTTCGCGCATTCCGCCGAGCACCAGCACGAGCTTCGCCGGATCGGCGAATCCGGCGAGGTAGTCCAGCGCGCTCCGCATGCTGGCGGGATTCGCGTTGTAGGCGTCGTTGATGAAGTCGATCCCGTTCAGCCGGGTGATGCGGGTCCGCATGCCGGGCAGCCGGGTGCGCGGAAGTCCCGCCGCGATCGTTTCGGGTGCGACTCCCAGCGAAAGGGCGGCTGCGGCGGCTCCGGCGGCGTTGAGCGCCTGATGGGCGCCCGCGAGTCCCCAGCGGATGTCGAAGCTGCGCCCGTCGGGGAAGCGCAGGGTGAATTCGCTCTCCGCCATCGAGCCGCCGCGGTAGACCGCCTGAAGGTCGGCGCGCGGATCGTTGCCGAAACGCAGGATCCGCCGCGGACCGGCGGCGCGGAGCAGCGTCTCCGCCCCGGCGGTGTCGTAAGGCAGGATCGCTGCCCCGTCTTCGGGAACGCCGTCGAAGACGCGGCATTTCTCGCGGGCGACCCCTTCCAGGTCGCGGAAGGCTTCGAGATGGCACGGTGCGATGGAGTTGACGATGGCGGCGCGGGGACGGGCGCAGCGGCTCAGCGGTTCGATCTCTCCGAAGTGGTTGGTCCCCATTTCGATCACGGCGAAGCGGTGGCGGGGGCGGAGCCGGAGCAGGTTGAGCGGAACTCCGATCTGGTTGTTGGTGTTGCCTTCGGTCGCCAGCACGGCGTCTCCGTCGCCCGCCGCTTCGGTGAAGATCGCCCGCAGCATCTCCTTGACGCTGGTTTTGCCGACGCTGCCGGTGACGCCCGCGAGGAGCAGTTCGGGGAACTCCGCGCGGTGCATGGCGGCGAGCGCCTGATAGGCGCGCACCGTGTCGGCGACCGCGAGCAGCGGGATCCCTGCCGGAGCCTTGGCGAGCGAAGCGCGCTCGATGCAGAGGCAGGCGGCGCCGCCCGCGACGGCTTCCTTCAGATGGTCGTGGGCGTCGAAGCGTTCGCCGCGGAGGGCGAGAAAACATGCGCCCGGCACCGGGTTCCGGGTATCGGTGAAGATCCCGCGGAAGGGGAGGGGAGGCGTCGATCCGAGCCATTCGCCGCCGGTCGCGGCGGCCGCCCGGCGGGCGTCGAACAGGGGAAACTCGGTATTCATTCGTTGATGTTGAGAATGTTGCGCACTTTATCCCCGCGCCAGACGAGGCGGATCGTCTTGTCGGGCGCGATCCAGTAGAACCAGCTTTCGTTGCGGAGGTCGGAGGTGCGGATCGCGGGCGGCGGACCGTAGGCGAGCAGCGCCTGCGCCTGCGTCATGCCGGGGACCACTTCGCCGCGCAGGATCCGGGTGCGGACCCCTTCCGGCACATCGGCGAGAAGTTCGTCGCGGCTCTTGGTGGTGAAGGTGTAGGCGATGAATTCCTGCATCGGGCAGAGGCGGTAGCCTTCGTCGAAGTTGATGACGTAGCGGCGGTCGGTCTTGACGTCGCGGAAGACGATCTTCTGACCGAAGAAGCTGGTGGTTTCGACCGGTTCGATCTCGGTGCCGATCGGCAGGAAGGTCCCCTGCTGGATGTTCAGGCAGCTGATGTCTTCGGGATCGCTGTACCAGAGATTGTATTTGGTGTAGATCTTCTGGCCCTTCTTCATCTGGAAGACTTCCGAAAAGACCACCGGATCGGCGCATCCGGCAAGGAACGCCGCCGCCGCGAGCACGGCGACCGCCGCCGCCGCGAACCGTTTCGACATCGCCATCATTCTCCTCCCATGGGAACCGGGGTTGTACCGCATCGAACCGGGGCGGCGGAAGACATCCGCCGCCTCCGGAGGATAATTTACCATCGCAACGGCGATTTGACAAGTCCCGCGGCGCGCCGGCGAACAACTTTTTTCGCACGGAGGCGGCGCCGTCTCCGGGAGGAGCCGCGTTACCGGCGCATCGCGCGGCGCATCTCGCGCTCGGAGTCGCGCTTCCGGAGGTCTTCGCGCTGGTCCTCGTGGGTCTTGCCCTGACAGTAGGCGAGTTCGATTTTGATCAACCCCTTTTTGAGGTACATTTTGAGGGGGATCAAGGTGCCGCCCCTCGTATTGATCCACTGCCCGAGTTTCAGGATCTCCCGCTTGTGGAGCAGCAGACGGCGCATCCGGGTCTCCTCGTGGTTGAAGCGGTTCCCGAATCCGTAGGCGCTGATGTGGACGTTGTAGAGCCTCGCCTCGCCGTTTTCGATGCGGGCGAAGCCTTCTCCCAGCTGGACCGCGCGCTCCCGGCAGCTTTTCACCTCGGTCCCGGTGAGCTGGATCCCGCACTCGAGGCACTCCACGACGGTGTAGTCGTGGCGCGCCTTGCGGTTGGTCGCCAGCACGGGATTGTCGGGGGCGTTTCGGGGCATCTCGCGTCACCTCACTCGTTGCTTTCGCGCATGAAGCGCCCCGCCCGTTTCACCGCGTTGCGGCGGCGGGGCTGGTTGCTCTCCTTGAGCGAATCGTTGAAGGCCTCGAGGAGCTTGAGCTGGTCGGCGCGGAGGTCCACCGGGGTTTCGACGACGACGCGGATGTGCAGATCGCCGCGTCCCGCGCCGCGGAGGGAAGGAGCTCCCTTGCCCTTGAGCCGCAGCACGGCGCCGCTCTGGGTCCCGGCGGGGATCTTCATTTTGGCGCATCCGCTGATCGTCGGCACTTCGACGACGCCGCCGGCGGCGGCGACCGCGAAGGGGATCGGCATTTCGCAGGCGAGGTCGTCGCCTTCGCGCTCGAAGACGCTGCTCGGACGCATGTGGATCATCACATAAAGATCGCCGGGCTGTCCGCCGCGCAGACCCGCGCCGCCGCGGCCGGGCACGCGCAGCTGCGAACCGGTGTCGACGCCGGGTCGGATGTTGATCTGGAAGGAATCCTGGATCCTCACCGCGCCGCTGCCCCGGCACTTGCGGCAGGGCTTGTCGATCACCTGACCGGAGCCGCCGCAGGAGGCGCAGACCCGCGGGACGTTGAAGAATCCGGCGGAGACGGTCTGCGAACCGGTCCCGTGACAGCGGGGGCAGGTATGCTTGCCGCTGCCGGGTTCGCATCCGGAGCCGCCGCAGCTGTCGCAGGAGACTTCGCGGGGGATCGTGATGCGTTTTTCGGCGCCGTACATCGCCTCTTCGAAGTCGATCTCGAGGTCGTAGCGCAGGTCGTCGCCGCGCCGGGGCGCGTTGGGATCGCGGCGGCCTCCTCCTCCGCCTCCGAAGATATCCTCGAAGATGAAGGATCCGCCGCCCATGCCGCCGCCGAAGAACTGGCTGAAGATGTCCTGGGCGCGCTGGTAGTCGTATGCTCCGCCCGCGCCGCCATGACCGGCGCTGGTGTAGGCTTCATGGCCGAGCTGGTCGTACTGCCGGCGCTTGGCGGGATCGCTCAGCACTTCGTAGGCGGCGGAGATCTCCTTGAACTTCTCCTCCGCCTCCTTGTTGCCGGGATTGCGGTCGGGGTGGTATTTGAGCGCGAGTTTGCGGTACGCCTTCTTGAGGTCGTCGGCGGAGGCGTTGCGTTCGACGCCGAGGGTCTGGTAGAAATCGGCGGCCATGGGTCACTTCTCCTCCGTTTCGGCGGCGCCGGGGGATTCCTGCTCCGTCTCCTTTTCCGCTTCGGGCTGCGCGGGACCGGCGGAGACGACGACGCGGGCGGGACGCAGCAGCGTTTCGCCGAGCTTGAAGCCGCTGCTCCACTGGCGGATCACGACGCCTTCGGGGACGGTGTCGGAATTTTCGCTGGCGACCGCCTCGTGGAGCGCGGGGTCGAATTTCTCCCCGGCGGCGGAGAGGCTTTTCACTCCGAGCTCGTCGAAAGCCTTGGTGAATTCGCCGATGATCATCTTGAGCCCCTGACGGATCGACTCGATGTTGTCGGAGGTCGCGGCGGCGACATCCGCCATGTTGAGGAAGTCGTAGACGGTGAGAAAGGGTGCGAGGGTGTCGGCGAGGGTCGCGGAACGGACGCCCGCGAGTTCCTTGGAGACCCGCTTGCGGTAGTTCTGATATTCCGCCTGGAGATAGATGTATTTTTCGCCCATTTCGGCGAGAGCGCGCTGCGTTTTCTCGAGCTCGGAGGGTTCGGGTTTCGCCTCGGCGGCGGCATCCGCTTCGGGGGCGGCGGCGTTTTCGGCTGCCGCTGCTGCGGCGGATCCCTTCGTCTCAGCCTCCGGCGCGGCGGCGTTCTTCGCCGTCTTCTTTTCGTCGGCTTCGGGCGTCTCCGCGGCGGAGGCGCGATGTTTCCTGTTGTCTTTCATTTCGATATGGAACTCCTTGCGGCGGGAACCGGCGCGGCGCCGGTCCCTCCAAATTGTTTTTTGTTTCGAAAAATACCAATATAAGCCGTCCGGAGAAAAAATCAAGGGGCGAAACGATGATTTTATTTCTGTCTTTAATCCTCGATCTTCTGTTTTCCGTCGTAAAGAAGCGTTTGAAAAGCGCCGCGGCCGGGTGTAAATTACCTTTCGGCACATGCGCCCATACAGCCGGGAACACGTGAGGGAGGAGTATTTTTGTCCGCTATGGAAAGCCGTTTCATCCGTTGGCGCGACGGCGTCGGGACGCCGTCCCGGATCGTCATTGCCGGAGACTTCTGCCCGAGGGAGGAAAATTCCGCCGACGTGGCGGCGCGGGCAGGGGAGATCACCGCGAAGGTGAAGCCCTTTTTCGACGCGGCGGATCATCGGGTCCTGCAATGGGAGTGCGCCGTCACGCAACGGGATACCCCCATCGACAAGAGCGGTCCCAATCACCGCTGTTCTCCCGGGTGCGTCGCCTTCGCCGAAGCCCTCGGCGTCGACAGCGTGCTGCTGGCGAACAACCACACCGGCGATTACGGCGCGCCGGGAGTGGAGGATACGCTGGCGGCATTCCGCTCCGCCGGGATCGCGACGGTCGGGGCGGGGATGGATGAGCGGAGCGCCGCCGAACCGCTGCGCTTCGAGGCGGCGGGGCGCGGATTTTCCCTTTTCAACGCCTGCGAGCACGAATTCGGCGTCGCATGGGGGGGGCATCCCGGCGCCAACGCGATGGATCCCTTCGATCTTGCCCGGCGGATCCGGGCGGAGAAGGCGACGGGGCGCACGGTCGTCACCGCGCTCCACGGGGGGCACGAGCATTTTCCCTTTCCGTCGCCCCGGATGCGTTCGCTCTTCCGCTTTTTCGCCGAAAGCGGTTCCGACGCGGTCTTCAACTGCCATACCCACTGTCCGCTGGGGTATGAGATCTGGAAGGATGTCCCCATCGTCTGTTCCCCGGGGAACTTCTACTTTCCGGGCAGGGCGAGCTCGCTGCCGGTCTGGTACATCGGCTATGTGCCGAAGTTTCTCTTCGACGACCGGGGAGCCTTCGGGCTGGAGCTTTTGCCCTACTTCGATCTGAAGCGGGAGATCGTGCCGCTCGAAGGGGATCGGGCGGCGGCGTTTTTCGAGTATCTGGAGGGGCTGAGCGCGCCTCTTGCGGACGACGCGGAACTGAGCCGGATCTTTGATGCCTGGAGCATCCTTTCCGGGCTGCCGATGCTGAACCGGATCTTCGGCTGCGTCAAGCCCGCCGCGCCCCTGACGGAGCGGGCGGGGGTGACGGCGACGCTGGGATTGCGGAACCAGTTCACCTGTCAGTCGCACGACGATCTGGTGCGGAACACGCTGCTTCTGGCGGAGCGTTACGGACTCGACCGCGCCCGCGAAAAGACGGCGTTCGTCGAGGAGGCCCGTCATCCGGCATGGCTCAGGGGGACTGAGGCGGAACAAGCGGTCGAAGCGGCCGCCGCCCCGCCGCGCTGACCGGCGCCACCGGCCGCCCTCCCGCCGGGAGTTTTTGCCGCCGGTCGATCATGCCGGCGCATCGCGTCACGCCATCGTGACGTCGACTTCGGTGATGCGCGGCGTGCGGAGGCTGTTCGTCGCTCCCAGCGCGAGTTCATACTGCCAGACGCGCGCAGGCGCAAGTTCCGGGAGCTGCGCATTGCCCTTCGCGTCGAACTTCCGCCACCCGCTCCACTCTGCCGTCTCCAACTCCTCCGCGGTCTCCGCCGCGCGGAAGCGGATCGAGACCCAGCACTTCTCCGGAACATCCGCCGTGATCGCCGCCGCGGCAGGGCGCAGGTTTTCTCCGGCAGCGAAAGGCTCCGAGGTATAGTACTCTTCCGGACCGCGAGTCAGCGCATTGCCCGGCTCGGTGGAGGCGATACCGTGCGGTCCGGCGGTCGGCAGATCGGTGCGGCGGCGGCGGTCGAAGCCTTCCGGTCCATTGTACCACACCGAGGAAAATCCGAGGTGATCGCCGTAAATTTTGTGGTTGGCGACCGCGAGATCGACCCAGCCGTCCTCGTTGAAGTCGGCGGCGATGCAGCCGGAGGCGGAGTGGGTGGGCAGCCGCAGACAGTCCGCTTCGCGGAACTTGCCGTCGCGGTTCCAGTAGAGAAAGGAGGGAATGTCGCGCTCGACGCCGTTGTGATAGCTGCCGGCGAAGATGTCGAGTCGACCGTCCCGGTCGAAGTCGGCGACGCAGAGCGCATCGGCGGCGTCGCACCGCAGGATGCAGCGGTTCCGTTCCGAAAGACCTTCGGGACCGTTCCAGTAGATGTGCAGATAACTGTGGTGCGGCTGATGCGGTACGAGGTCGCCCTTGCTCGGCGTCTGCACATGGGTGCCGATGATGAGGTCGGGATATCCGTTGCCGGTGAGATCGGCGACGCGGGCGCAGGCGCCGCCGAGCACGGCGAGTTCCTCCCGGTCCTCCCATCGGAAGCCGTCGGGACCGCCGTGGAAGATCAAAGTACGCTCCGCGTCGATCAGCGGCACGATGAGGTCGAGCCATCCGTTGCGGTCGAGGTCGGCGGCGAGGATCCAGCGGGGCGCCCCCGCGTTGTGGAGGTCGATGTCGTAATGGGATGTGTAGCCGTCGGGACCGTTCTCGAAGATCCGGATGTTCTTCCAATGCGAACACGGCGTCGCCAAATCGAGGAAGCCGCGGTGTTTGAAGTCGCCGCAGGCACAGCCCCAGCCGAGCTCTGTTTTGAGCGCAACGGTTCGGTCCGGATCGAAACCCTGCGGTCCGAAGTGGTGGATGAAGTGCCCGGGGTCGAGATCGATCGAATTCTCGCTGTTGTTGCAGACGACGAGTTCCGCCCAGCCGTCGTCGTCGAGATCGGCGCTGAGACTGTCGACCGCGCACCACGCCGGGAGTTCGAGACGGTGCTCCGGTGAATAGCCCTCCGCCGAACCGGTGTAGAGGTAGAGTTTGTCGAAGCCGACACAGGAACGCGAATAGTGGTTCTGAACGAAGATCCCTGCCGCGCCGTCGGGATTGCGGAAGAAGGAGATGCGCCGCGAATCATCGCTGGGGAATCCGCGCACGACGACCGCGCCGCCCTGCGGATCCGCCTTGAGCATGATCGTTTCGCTCGAATATTCGCGTTCGCGTCCCGCCTGACAGAAGAAGGCTTCGGCGATCCCGTCGCCGTCGAAATCGCCGATCGCCGCGTCGCACGCCTGATCGGTCGACACCGCACTTCGGCGGCTCGGATCCCAGCCGCCGCCGTCATTCCAGAAGATGAAGCTTTGCTGACCGCCGGGATGCTCCGGATCGTCGGCGCGGGCGGCGACTGCGAGATCGTCGAAGCCGTTCCCGGTAAGATCGCCCGCGGCGACCGAAAGCGCCATCGGCACCGTAAGTTCCAGCACGCGGCGCACTTCGCGGGAAGCATCGGAACCGAAGAAGACCAGTTTTTTACCGGTCGAGAGCACGATGGTGTCGCGGCCGCCGAGCCGGATCCTGCGGATCAGGCGGGGCGCGTCGTGTTTGCGTTCCAATTCGCTCTGACGCCCCTTCTGGGCGGCGGGGAGTTCGACTTCCCCGTCGGGGAACTCGGGGATGACCGTCTTGCGGACGGGGTCGATGCCCTCCGGACCGCCCCAGTAGATCACCGCCCCGGTCATCACCCGGTCGGCGACCGAACCGAGCACGGTCATCGTGACGTTTTCGCCCTTGAGCCTCACGATGAGTTCATCGCAGCCGTCGCCGTCGAGATCCGCCGCCGTGACGAGGTCTGCGTTGATCGGCAGATCGACGAAGCGGTTCCACTCGAAGCCGCGGTCGCTCTGCGTGAAGATTCGGGTGATGCCGTAGACCGGCATCGCAAAGACGAGGGATTTCCTGCCGTCGCCGGCGAAATCCCCGGAGCAGGCGTCCTCCGCCCACGGCGCGGGGAGGCGGAGATGGCGCATGTCGGAATAGCCGTCGCAACTGCCGAAGTAGAGATCGGTCGAGGCGAAGGGGGCTGCCATGTCGTAGTAGCCGGCGACGACGATGTCGTACCAGCCGCTCCCGGTGAGGTCGTCGGCGAACCCCGCGAGCGCGCCCTGACCGGGCAAAGAGAAAACCCGGCCGTCGGCCATGTAGACGCTGCTCGGCGCGGACTCGTGGTGGTTCTGGCAGTTGGCGAAGGGAAGATCGAACCATCCGTTGCGAGTGAGATCGAACTGGTAGATGCGCTGCAGCACGCCCTTTTTCGAGACGTAGAGATTCTGCCCGCCGTTGCCGAAGACGCCGCGCCGAAACGCTTCAAAACCTTTGGTCAGCCATTGCCGTTTCATTGAAAAACCGTTTCTTCGTGAAGGTGAAAATGAGTGAGGATGGATTCGCTCCGGCGGAGAGAACGCCCGCCGCGCCCCTGACGGAGCGGGCGGGGGTGAAGGCGACGCCGGGCTGCGGAACCGTTCAGTTGTCCGTCGCCCGACGGTCAGGCGCGGGACACGCCGCTTCCGGCGGAGCGTTACGGACTCGACCGCTCCCCGCGCCCGGATCAGTTGTTCTGCTTGATTCCCCAGAAGACATTGCCGGGATCGGCGGCGTTGCTGGTGTTGAAGGTATCGAGGTGGAAACCCTCTTTTTTCGTCGATTCTCCGTGGCCGTCGAGAAAGATGACGTTGCTGCTCTTGCGGTGACGGAGGATATGTTTCTCGTCGGCATCCCACTGGCTCGGGATCGTGTAGCTGTTGGTGTTGAAGTTGTCGCAGAAGAGCATGGTCTTCGTGGGCTTGCACCTGCCGTCGAGCCAGCACTTCGCGTAGGCGTGAAGCGTGGGGAGGAACATTCCCGACCATGTGCCGTAATAATTGAAGCCGAGCGCGATCCGCCAGTAATTGTCGTCCGCGAGGACGTCGGCGGCTTTCGTCGGTTCGTAGCTCGGGCAGAGGAAGAACTTCTGCACTTTTTTCCGATCCGCCGTGTCACTGCTCCACGATTTGCCGATGTACCCGCCGAGCAGTTCCGGGGGTTTCGGCATGTGGCTGTCGGAATAGATCAGCATCGGGTGTTTGTTGTCGTCGCGGTACATGTTCCACGCCATCCAGACCTGCTTCCAGTTGCTCATGCAGCTGATCTGGTTGGCGCGTTCCCGCGCCTGCTGCAAGGCGGGCATCAGGATCGCCGCGAGGATCGCGATGATCGCGATCACCACGAGAAGCTCGATCAGCGTGAAGGGGGGTTGCCTGCGGATCGGACCGCGGAGGCGACAAGCACTCTTTTTCATGGTTGCATCTCCTTGATGGTTGCGGGGTGAGACATCGCCGGGCGTCATCGGTTCGCCGTCCTTCCGTTCGGTTTCTGATAGACCCGGACATAGTCGGCCATGAAGGTCGTTTTGAAGCCGGGAACTTTCGCCATTTCCTTGTGCCGACCGCCGAAACTGAAGATCAGATTATGCGGATTGACCGGGATCGGATGATCCTTGGTGTTGAGCTTCCAGCTCCGCACGCCGTCGATGTAGAAAACAAGATCGGTCGGCGTCCACTCCAGCGCCACCGTGTGCCAGCCCTTGTTCAGACCGGGTACGGTCCGTCCCCGGGTGCCGCCCGAAAACGAAACAAATTTGCCGTCGATCCTGCTGTACCAGTGGGTGGTGTGGCTGAGCATATTCATCGAAGGCAGGATGACTTCCATGATGTCGATCTCCATGCCCTTGTGCACGGGGTCGCGGGCGTCCATGTGCCCTTCCGGAAGCATCCAGAAGGCGGCGTTGGCGAGATCGGAGTCGTGAAGTTTGAAACGGCACTCGAAGTATCCGTAAGTGAAAGGTTTGAGCCTTTCGGTCGCGATCCTGGGCTGTTCGATGACGCCGTCTTTGGCCAGACTGGTGGTGAAAAGCACGTGTCCTTTGCCGTCGAGTTTCACAGCGCCCGGCACCAGACGGTAGGGGCGTTTGCCGTTGAAATCGAGCGTATAGATCTTCCAGTTGTCGGTATTGACCTTGTCGCCGTCGAACTCGTCGCTCCACACGAGCTTGTAGTCCGGCGAAGGCGGCCCCGACCGGAAGCCCTCATTCATCGCCTTGGCATATCGTTCGTGGAAATCGTCGTCGGCGTATTTGTTGCGTGACTCCTTCAGCGCCTTTTCCGTGAGCCCTTCGACGATCACACGGTCGACTTCGATCCAGCCGCCGCCTGCGCCGGTGCGGTAGATGATCGTTTCCCACTCGCCGGACTTGGAGGGCGCGGGGGTGAAGACGACTTCAAAATACTGCCAATCCGGTTTGATGTCCTTGTCGGAAAAGAAGTAGCCGCGGATCTGGGACCAGTTCTGGCTGGTGACAGCGATGTGTCCCTGCATTGCGCCGGTGAAACCGCCGCCGCGGATGTAGCCGCTGATGCGGTAGCGTTCGCCGGGGATCAGCACCAGACCGTCCTGGCGGAGCGCCACGGTTTTCTGGTCGGCCCCGGGCAGATGAACACTGCGGCCATCGTGATAACTTTCGCCATAGGAACCGACTCCGTAATCCGTCCAGCCGGGCGCCGGGAAATTCTTGTTTCCCATACGGAAATAGCCGTTGTTCACGAGGTTGCGGATCTCGATCTCCTCCCGGTTGTCCTTTTCACGGCTGGCGGCGGGAACCACCTTTTTTGAGAAAATGCCGGTATATCGGGGGGAAACGGGTTTGACCTCGAACTTGTCGCCGCGCACGATGCGGAGATTTTTGATGAAATAGACCGCTTCGCTGTTCGCCCGGGCCGACCTCTTGTCAACTACGAAAGCGTAACCGGCGACTTTGGCACCGTTTTTTTTGCCCGCGAGCGGCACTTTCACATGGGTCCATTCATTGGGTTTGAGTTTGAAGGATGGCTCCCGGACCGCAGCCTGGTCCTTCATGGAAATACGCAGATTCATCTCGCCCTTGACCGGTTGGTAATAGGCGTCGAATTCCAGATAGATGTCGTTGCCGTCCAGCGGGATCGCGGACTTGAAGGCGCGGAGCTGCTGCGGCCACGCCCTGCCCGCTGCCGGGTCATCGACCTTGAAGGTGTATTTCGCGCAGCTCTCCCCCGGCGAAAAGTCGTTGTCCAGCGCGGCGGAAAGCGTTTCGGGTCCTTCGATCCGCCAGCGGTCGAAACGGGAGAAGTCCTCCTTCCACACCACGGACTCCGCGGCAGCGGCGGCAAGTGCGCCGATGCAGCAAAGCGCTGCGGCGATCATCCGTTTTTTCAGTACGAGCAGCTTGGTCATGTCACATCCTTTCGTGGTTGCTTTTTTATTTCATCGCCGGCGGTTCGCGGTCTTGCGCTCCCTCGTCGGCGTTCAGAGTTCCATTCCGAGTTTCCGCGCCTTGTACCACGCCGCGCAGAGGTAGAGCCCGTAGCAGGGGGCGTAGGTCTCCGGCTCGAACTTCTCCAGCACGAAGCGGAAAACTTCACGGCGCAGCGGGCTTATGCCCGGTTCCGGCTGAAGCAGCGAAGCGAGGAGCGTCTCGCCCGTCTCCCGCACCGCCCGCGCCGCCAGCGCGTAGGCTTCGGGATAGCGGGGCAGCACATGGCGGCACCCCGGCAGGATCTTGCCGCTCGAAATCCCGCGCCACTCCGCCATCGGCGCCCGGAGATCGACCCGGGACATGTCGTCGGCGGCGCGGCAGATGTTGAAGTCGAGATAGGGGTCGATCCGCCGCATCACCTCGGAGTAGCGCGCCTTGAGCGCCGCGTCGGGCAGCACGTCATGGAGCAGACGGCAGGAGCAGAGCATCTGGAAAAGCGCAAAGGCGTTGTAGCTCCGGACGCCGAGCTTCATGCTTTCGTCGGCGGCGGGACCTGCGTACCGGAGCGCAAGGTCGAGCCAATGCGGATCCTGCGAGACGGCGTAGGCTCCCGCGTAGAACATCGGAAGACGCGCGGCTTCGTGAGGATTGACGTGCCACAGTTTGCACACCGTCGAACGCGGCGAACCGAAATCGGCGCGTGGCAAAGTCCAGTCGTTTTCTTCCGTCACATGGGTCTCGCAGAAGCGCGCCGCGTCGACCAGAAGCGCGGCGATCTCGCGCTTCTCCTCCTCTGTTGCGAAGGCGCTGCAAAAGTAGCGCCACAGCGCATAGACGTAGTGCGTGTACTGGTCGCGGGAGCTCTCCGGGTAGAAACTTTTCCCGTCGCGCGGCGACACGCTCCGCGCCACGAAGCCGGGCACGCCGGAGACCGTGCCGCAGAGTTCGAGTCCGCGGCGGATCCTGCGCGCATTGGATTCGTCGTCCGCGTCGAGATACATCTCCAGCGCGATGCCGCCGTTGATGACGGAGTCCTCCATGCCGGAGACCCATCCGCAGGGATTCGGCAGGCGGAGGGCGATCTCCTCCGGCGTCGGCAGATGGTCGAAGCGGTGTTCGTGTTCCGTCGAGGTGCGGTAGTCGTAGATCAGATCCATCCCCTCCGCGAAGTATTCGCGCTCGAAAACTTCCCGGATCCGCAGGATCCTGGTGTTCGTCGTTCCGTTCATCGTCTCCCTCCCGCCGCGATGATGGATCGCGGATTCACTTCGTTTCGACCTCGCTTATCACCGCGGCGACCTTTTCCTCCAGCGCCGGATCGGGCGGAAGCAGCGGCGCCAGCACGGAATTCCCGCAGATGCCCCGGAGTTTCAGCCCGGTCTTCAGCCCCATCGCCACGGCATGGGCTCCGGGGTAGATCCGGTAGAGCTGCTGGAGGAGGTCGATCTGCCGCTGCCGGCGCGTCATTTCCGCCAGATCGCCCGCTTTCGCCGCCCTCCGGCACTTCACGAAGATCTCCGGGAAGAGGTTGGCTCCGGCGTTGACGCCGCCCGCGCCGCCGAGGATCACCGTCTCCGCCGTCAGCGTGTCGGGACCGACGAAGATCGGGAAGCCCGCCCTGTTTCTCAGCATCAGCAGGACATCGTGCAGATCGTTCATGTTGTTGGAGCTGTCCTTGTATCCGGCGACTCCGGGGATCTCCGCCAGCTTCATCAGGAGCGACGGCTTCAAGTAGACCTTCGTCATGCCCGGCATGTTGTAGACGAAGACCGGCATCCCCGTCTCTTCGGCGAGCATCGCGTAAAACGCCGCGGTTTCCCCGTCGGAGAGCGGCAGATAGCAGGGCGGCGCCGCCACCAGCGCGGCGGAACCGGCTTCGCGGGCGGCGCGGCCGAGCGCGACCGAATCCTCGGGCGCCGCCGCGGAGACGCCGGTCAGCACCGGGAGTCTTCCGGCGGCGAAGCGGCAGACCGCCCGGTTGACTTCCATCTGGCGTGCCGCGGAGAGGAAGGGACCGCCGCCGGTGGTCCCCAGCGGAAAGAGCGCGCTGCATCCTCCGGCGATGAGCGATTCGACCAGCCGCTCCAGTGCGTCGTGATCCACTCCGAGATCCGCCCGCAGGGGCGTGACCATCGGCACGATGATTCCTTCGATCCGTTCCATGATGCATCTCCCGACCGTTCCGGCGGGGCGGAGCGTTCCGCCCGGTGTTCCGTAAAGAAAAATCCGCGAAGTTGACGCAACATCGAAAAATCGGATCGACGTTCCGTCTTCCGCATGAGGTCAATATACCGTCCGGGCGCGGCAAAGCAATCCCCGGCGGGAAAAAAGGCGAAAGATTTCTTGAAATATTGCGAAATAAGATTATATTTATTTCAGAAATAAAGTTGAATGAGGAAAGAACCCATGAAGATCACCATGAAGGAGATCGCGATCCGTGCGGGGGTATCGCCCGCCACGGTGTCGCGGGTCGTCAACGGCAACGGGGAGGTCGCGCCGGAGAAGCGGGAAAGGATTTTGCGGATCGTTTCCGACGAAGCCGGGCAGCGGCACTGGATCGGGCACCGGCGGAAATACCGCATCCGGCACATCGGGCTGCTGCTGCTGAGCGGGAGTCGGTTCGACATCCGGACCGTCGGCGTCAAGATCATCGACATCGCGGAGCAGCTGCCCCGCGATTACGAGTTCCGGATCTATTCCGCGTCGGTCAACGCGCACCGGCTCGAATCGCAGTTTCTGCGCGGAGAGCTCGACGGGCTGCTGCTGAGCGGGCACAATGTGGAGGAGCCCTTTCTGGCGTCTCTTCTGGAGCGGATCCCGCACGTCTGGCTGAACAGTTTCCGGCTGGACGACCGGCAGGCGGTTTCGCTGATGGGCAATGAATTCGCGGGCAAGCTGGCGGCGAATTATCTTCTGGAGCATCGCTGCCGCCGACCGGCGGTCCTGTCGCTCCGGACCGACAACATCGGGCTCGCCGACCGGATCGCGGGTTTCGCCGCGGGGTGTTTTCTCGGGCGGGTCCCGTCGCGAGACATTCCGCTCGATCTGCCGTGGAAGTCGCTTCACATCGACGAGCTCCTGAACCGCGGCGAACTTCTGGAGGAGGCGATCCGGTCGGCATTGGAGGCGCTTCCCGCGAAGCAGTTCCCCGACGGGATCTTCTCGCCGGAGGAGGTGCTGACCCCCTATCTCTACCGGGTTTTTCTGCGTCGGCGTCCGAGAAAGTATCCGCTGGTCATCTCGTGCAACCATACGCCGGGGTATCTGGCGGGACTCTATCCGCGCCCGGCGTCGATCGACCTTCATCCCGAGACGCTGGTGAAGCTGGCGATCGACGAACTCGTCAACCGGATCGAAGGGCGGACTCCGCGTCCCGACAACATCGCCACGGTGATCCAGCCGCAGCTGGTTCCCGGGGAGCTGCCGCGCTGAACGTCGTACCGGGAGTCTTGGCAGTACCGCCTTACTGCGGGAGGGGATCCCGTGGGGAGCGCCGGAAGAGTTTGCGGTATTTGTGCGGAGTGATCCGGTAGCGGTTCCGGAAGCACATGATGAAATAGTTCCCGTCGCAGAAGCCGCAGCGCTCCGAAATTTCGGATTGCGGCATGTCGGTGGTCCGCAGCATAGCTTCAGCCTTGGAGAGCCTCAGATTCCTGAGATAGTCCGCCGGCGACAGTCCGGTCGTCCGCCGGAAGTAGCGGAAGAAGGTGGCTTCCGACATGTTGGCGATGCGGGCGAGGCGGGCGCGGTTCAGCGGCCGGGAATAATGTTCGGTCATGTAGTGGATCGCGTTCGCCACCTTTTGGAGTTCTGAGCCGCGGTCCTTCTCGGGCGCGGCGCATGTGCGGCAGATCAGGACGAAGAAAAGCCCCAGCAGGGAACGGACCGCCGTGGAGAATCCCTCCCGGTGGCGCGCGACTTCGTCGTGGATCTGTTCGATCAGGGCTTTCGCCCGGTTGAGTTCCGGCTGGTCGAGGTGGAGATGCTGCTTGAAGCGGATCTTCTCGCGCGAATTCGGTTCGAGGTGGAAGAAGAGGTGGTAGCCCGGCATTCCGCTGATCGAATCCCAGTCGAAGCGGAGCTCCCGGTCGCGCCACAGCAGATTGTAGATCACCAGGTGGTGCTGGTGCGAGAAGCCGTGGACCTGACCGGGATGGAGCAGAAAGACGTCGCCCTGCTGCAGCTGGTAGCTGCCCGCGGGTGTGTCGTAGACGCCGGTCCCGTTCACCACCAGCAGCAGCTCCTCGAAGTCGTGGGTGTGGAGCGCGGTGGCAGCCCGCCTGTCCTGCACCATCGTCACGTTGAGCGGAAAATCCCGGTCCCGCTGGTAGCGTTCCCAGCGGTACACTTGGACGGTCGGCGAAACATTCTGATCCATGACATTCTCCCGGGGTTCGCGAGCTACCATAGCATGAAACGGTGCGGCTGTCAAACGCATTTTGCGATTTTTGATCGTATTTTCATGTTTTTTGACCAAAAAATCAAGTTTTTTCGGTGTTTGCCGCGTTATATTAACGACTGCAAGCTCGCAATGACAATGCTTTACTCTATGTTGAGATCGTTATGCGGAGCTGAAGAACCGTCACTCTCTTCGGCGCAGCATGAAAAAGGAGCCTTCAACCATCAAGGAGAAAAAAATGAGGAAAAGCAAGCAGAACACCGTGCGGCGTTTTACCCTGATCGAACTTCTTGTGGTGATCGCGATCATCGCGATCCTCGCCGGGATCCTGATGCCTGCCTTGCAGCAGGCGCGGGAGCGCGGGCGGAGCGCCAGCTGCGCCAGCAACGCCAAGCAGATCGCGACGGCGATGGCGGCTTACGCCGACGACGGCAAATTCTATCCGCCGGGGTGGAACAACGACTATCTTTCCGACGCTCTGCGCGACTACCAGTGGCTCCTGGTCGGCGGCAACTATCTGCCCTCCGGTTCGGTGTACCTCTGCCCCTCCGTGCGCGGGCTGAAGTCGCCCAGCGGGTCTGTCGTGAGCGAGCAGGTTTTGGAGATCAACTTGACGAACTACACCATCGACAATACCGCGTGGTACGCCCGCGTGGGCAGTTACGCCTACAATCTGGCGGGCGTCGGCGACGATTTCTACGGAAACTATCCCAGCTACCCGCAGTCGTGGAAGGGGCTGGCAAGTCACGGCATCACCAAACCCCACGCGCTCAAGCCGGGGCAGGCGAAGAATCCCTCCCGCCTGATGCTCACCGGAGAGGCGGTCTGGCCGTCATCCGCCGGAGACAATCTGGCGGGTCTGCCCTGCTTCACCATCAACTGCGAACGGGGAGGAGAGCTTGCCGCCCGGCATCAGAAAGGATTCAACGCTTCCTTTGTGGACGGCAGCGTCCGCAAGCTGGATATCCCCGCCGGTTTGAGCTACTCCCGGGGGGCTGGCAACCTGCACGATCCGTTCTTCCAGAAATACTGTTACCGCAACTATCAGGAGTAGGTCATGAAGAAGTTTCTGTGGCTTCTTGCCGCGCTTCCTCTGGTGCTGGCAGCGCGGGAGGTCGAACCGGGGATCTTCTCCGGCAAGGTCAGCAAACACAAGGGTGCGGAGGGTTCCGGCTCCATCAGCGGCGGCGTTTTCACCATCGTCAAGACCGCCGAACCGGGCTTTCTCATCGCGGGCAGTTCCAAGGCGCTCCCGCTCGTGCCCGGCAAGGATTATGAGATCTCCTGCGACATGGAGGTCGGGGAGGGCGCTTCCGGCTCGCTGATGGTCAACATGCCCGGCGGCAAACGGACGCCGTGGCCGCGGAAACAGCTGAAGACCGGCGGGACCGCGCTGCTGCGCTTCACCGCGCGGGAGGACGAGACGAAGCTTTCGGTCTACTTCGTGGTGAACGGCAAGGGCGAGGTGAAGTTCCGCAATCTGCAATTCAGACAGATCGATCCCGACACTTACAACCACATCCCGACCTTCTCCGGCAAGCTCTCCATGCACAATGGAGCGGCGGGCGAGGGCGAGATCCGCAACGGTGTTTTCACCATCGACAAGACCGTCGGCGACGGGCACATCATCGCCGGAGGTCCCGTTCTGCCGATCGAACCCGGCACGAATTACGAGGTCTCCTGCGACATGGAGCTCGAAGAGGGCGTCACCGGCGGGCTGATGGTCTCCATGCCCGGCGGCAAGCGTCGTCCCTTCCCGCAGAAAAAGCTCACTGCGAGCGGCAAGGCGGTGCTGCGCTTCACCGCGCGGGAAGACGAGACGAAACTCGCGCTGTATCTTCTGGTATTCGACAAAGGCAAGGCGAAGTTCCGCAATCTCAACGTCCGCAAACTCCCGCCCGGCGATCCCGCGTGCCGGAATTTTGACGGCAGACTGCTGGGGCGGACGTGGGCGGTGGAGAAGGCGATCCGGGAGGATTTTCCCGACGACGGCATCTCCGGCGTCGCCGGACCGGGAACCCGGATCGTCAGTCCGCGGCTGAATTGGAACGCCGCCGAGATCAAGGCGGTGGAGCTGGATGCGTCGTTCTTCCCCGAAGGCGGCTTCACCCGGCTCCGCTTCACCGGCGAGGTCGACGGGAAAAAGATCTCCGGTTTCGTGCCGCGCACGACCGTCCCCTCCGGCGAGAGGCGGACGGTGGCGTTTTTTTTTACACATCAGCCCGCGTGGCGCGGGCGGATCACCGAGATCTCGTTTGATGCCGATGTCCATGCGCAGAGCAGCTTCAAGATCTACGGAGTCCGGGCGCTTTCCGAGCCGAACCTGATCCCGAACGCCGCCGTCGCCGGGACCAAGCCGGTGGAGCTGATCCATCCCGGCGCGAAGTACACGCTGCGTTACAATGGCGGGACACACGGCGGCGTAACGGTGAAAATGCGGGATGCCGACGGCAAACTGCTGAAGAGCTGTACGCTCCCCCGCGACGGGGAGAAGATATCTTTCACCGCGCCCGATGAAACGGTGACCGCCACCGCGGAGTACGGCCGGGGCGACGGGTATCCGGTGCTGATCTGCGATCAGGTGCCGTTTTTCGGCAACCCGCAGGAGGTGAATTGGAAAGCGCCGTGGATCTGGTGGGGGATCTCCCATGAACCCATCGGCAAGGTGCGGTTCATCCGCGAATTCACGCTTCCCGCCGCGGCGAAGCGGGCGGAGATCCGCTACACCGCCGACGACGCCGCCGAGTGCGACCTGAACGGGCATCGTTTCGGCAAGAAATCCGTTTTCTCCACCTGCGACCGGGTGGACGTCACCGGCATGCTCAAGGAGGGGAAAAACCGGTTCGTGATCGACGTCGAGAACTTCGGTTCCGCCGCCGGACTGCTGCTGGAACTCTACGCCGAACTGACGGACGGCACGACCTTCACGCTTTGCAGCGACCGCAGCTGGCGCTATGTCTACGGAGACAGGACCGGTCCCGCCGTGGAATTGGGCGTGCCCCCCTATGGCGTCTGGGGCGATCGGGTGGAGTGCGTCTACATCGGTCCCCGGACCCCGGCGGAGGTGCGGGATTTCGGCGAGACCGGATTTTCGGTCAGACCGGAAGGATCCGTGCCGGACTACGGGCGGGTGACGGTGGAGGTGACCTCCGATCTCGGCGCCTCCCGGAAGCTGGATGTTGAAATTTCTCCCCGTTCCGGCGCATGGGAACCGGGGAAGTGGAACGCGGTGAAACTGAAGTTCAACCCCGAACTTACCGCCGGAATGCCGGGAAGGAAATTCACCGTCGGAGTGATCCCGGAGTATTTCGCTTCCTCCTCCGAGATGCGCTGCGCCATGACGCCCCGCCGGTTGGCACGGGCGGAATTCCCTGTCGTCAGACTGGTGGGCGCGGGGAGTCGTCCCTACTTCGAGGTGGACGGGCGGAAACTGGCGCCGTTTTACTTCGATCTGCCGGGGAGTTTCGTCGGCGCGCCGATGCAGAAGGCGCACTTCGTCGTCAATGCCGCCCGCGCCGGGAGCAACATCGTGCGGACATGGTGCGGACTGCGGGATTTCTGGAAAGGTCCGAAAGAGTTCGACTTCTCCTCGCTGGACTTCGCGCTGGCGGTGATCCGCGCCAACATGCCCGACGCGCACGTCATCTTCACATTCAAGACCTACATGCCGGAGTGGTGGCTGGAACAGAATCCCGGCGACCGCATCAAGTGGTTCCGCGAACACCGTCTTTATCACAACTACCACCAGACTCTCGGCTCGCTGAAGTGGATGCGCGACACGCAGATCGGGATCCGGGCGCTGATCGAGCACCTCCGCGCCACCGGCGACGCGAAGTGCGTCATCGGCATCGCCTTTGCCGACGGTCAGACCTCCGAATGGATCTGGGCGAGCCACCCCTACGGCGGCGGCGGAGTTCCCTTCATGCACCACGGCGACTCCGAGGCGGATCATGCGGCGTTCGCCAAGTTCGTCAACGCCAAGTACGACGGCAGACCGCCGTATTCGCCGGAGGTCCCGCGCCCCGAAAAGTGGAACGTGCGGGACGAGGGGATTTTCCTCGATCCGGAAAAGAGCCGGATCCTCAGCGATTGGTGGGATTTCCGCAGCGACTGCTGCTCCAAGGCGATCCGCACCTTTGCCGCGGTGGTGAAAAAGGAGACCGACCGCCGGATCATGAGCGGCGCGTACTACGGCTATCATGATATGCTGAGCGGCATGTTCCACAACTGGCAGGGCAGCGGTCACCTGCGGCTCCACGAAGTGGCGGCAAGCGGCGACTGCGAACTCTTTTTCGCCCCCACGGTGTACGGGCACCGCTTCCCCGGCGATCCGGACGGCATCATGCAGCCGCCGGAGGCGATCACCGTCAACGGCGGCATCCCGATCATGGAATTCGATTACCGCACCTACACCGAGTACATGCCCAATCAGCTCCACAACGGCGGGGCGGATACCCCGGCGATGACGTTGAGTCTGCTGGATAAGGGCTTCGGTCTCGCGCTGACGCGGGGCACGGGCGGTCACTGGATGGAACTGCACGAGCGGTGGTTCCGGGAACCGCTGCAGTACAAGCACGTGGGCAAACTGCTGAAACTCTACCGGTCGCTTCCCGAGAAGCCCGCCGGGACGGTGGTCCCGGACGTCTGCTTCGTCAACGACGAGAAATCCGTTCTGCGCACGACCAACGGCGTTGCCGACAGCGTCTACCGGGCGCTTTTGCGGGAGATGTTCCGCATCGTTCCCCGCACCGGAGCGTCGTACCGGCAGGTGCTCTTGAGCGATCTGCTCGCTCCGGGCAAGGTCCCGGCGCACCGGTTCTACGTTTTCCTCGATCTCTTCGAGCTGGACGACGCCCAGCGCGCCGCGCTGAAGGAGCGTCTGAAAAAGGAGAACGCCCACGCCCTCTGGTTCTACGCGCCGGGGGTGCTGAAGCCGGGGAAGAAGGTCGATCCCGCGGGGATCACGGAAATGACCGGAATCCCCGTGGAGCGGGAGAACGGCATGCTCCGCTTCGACTGGGGGAGCACCCGGGAATTCGGCGGCGGGTTCCATCCGGCGTTCCTCTCCACGGGGTTGAATTTCCGCCCGACCGGCGGCGATGTGATCGTGGCGCGCTCCGGAAGGAATCTCGCGGTGGTCGGACATAAGGACGGAACGCGCATGGACTACTTCTCCGCCGCTCTTGTTCCGGAGACGAAAGCCCTGCAGGAGATGTTCCGGCGGGCAGGAGTCCATCTCTACCAGCGGGGTGCGGACATCATCCACGCGGGCAACGATTTCGTCATCCTGCACGCGGTGACGCGCGGCGGAAAGGCGCTGCAGCTGCCGCAGGGGACGTATGCGGAGCAGATCCTCGGCCCGAAAGTCGAGTTCGCCGCCGACGCGCCCAGGTGGATGGCGCAGCCGGGTATGACCTACGGTTTCATCGTCAAGCGGAAATAGCCGGACGGAATCTGCGTTTTTTTGATCGACATTTCATTTTCTTTCGGGGAATTCCGGTGTATATTTTCCCGTGAACCCGGATCAACACGAAGAATGGGACTTTTTCTATGACAACGGAGCGGAGAGAAGCCTCCCGCAAGACGGAAGGCGGTGAAAACGAACTGCAGGAGTGGAGTGTCGCGGCGCGGGACGTCGTGGAATTCGTGCCTCACGCGGCGGCGTGGCAGCATGTGGGCGTCGTCACCGCCTATCCCGCGCGGCTCCTCGCCGATCAGCTGCTCGGCACCGGAATGCGTCTCGTCCTCGATTTCGGGGAGACCCTCGTCGGAAAGGTCCGGCTGCGTCTGGAGTCGGGGGGGGAGAGCGACCGCCCCGTCCGCTTGAAACTGCTGGCGGCGGAACTCCCCTACGAGGCGGACCGCGATCCGGAGACCTTTTGCGGCGGGCTCGGCAGAGGGTGGCTCCAGGAGGAGCTGGTCACGGTCCACGATTTCCCGGCGGAGCTGGAACTCCCTCACCGCTACTCGCTCCGGTATCTCGTCGTGACCGTGGTCTCCGCTCCGGTCTGCCGGGTGAAGCTCACCCGCGCGGAGGTGATCGCCCGCAGCGCGGCGGGCGAGGCGCTGCCGCCGCCGCTCCCCGGCTGGGACCGGGAACTCGCGCTGATCGATGCCGCCTGTTCCCGAACGCTGCGGAACTGCATGCAGGAGGTCTTCGAGGACGGTCCGAAACGCGACCGCAGGCTGTGGCTGGGGGACCTCCGGCTGCAGGCGCTGGCCGATCACGTCACCTTCCGCCGGTACGACCGGGTCGGACGCTGCATCCGGCTGCTGGCGGAGCACCGCGACGAACGCGGCATGATCCCCGGCGCGGTGATCATGAAGCCCGAACCTCACAGTTCCTCCTTCGTGCTGGACTATTCGCTGATCTTTGCGCGGCTGCTGCTGGAGCACTGCCTTTTTTCCGGCGATCCGGAGCTCGGCGGGGAGTTCTTCGACGCCGCGGCGCGGCAGTTCGATTTCTTCCGCGCCGGGCTGGATGACGAACTCGGCTTTCACCACCCCGGCGGCTGGATCTTCGTCGACCACTGCCGCGAACTCGACCGCACCGCTCCGATCAGTTGCACCGCGATCTGGGCGGCGGAGGCGATGGCGGAACTGGCGGAGCTCCTGAAGCGCCCCGCGTCGGAAGCCGCCCGGTGGCGCGCCGAGGCGGAGTCGTGGCGCCGGGCGCTGCGCGGTTCTTCCTTCGACCCCGCGCTCGGGATGCTGCGTTCCGGGTACGGCGGGCAGCTCTCGTGGGCGAGCCAGATATGGGGGATCCTCGCCGGAGTCCTGACGCCGGAGGAGGGACGCGCCGCGTTGATGACGCTGGAGAAACGGGAGGATGCGGTGAAGCCGAACTCCCCGTACCTCATGCACTATCTCCTGGAGGCGTGCCGCTGCTGCGGCGCGGAGGAGCTTCTGCGCGATACGATCCGCCGCTACTGGGGCGGCATGATCTCCCGCGGCGCCGACACCTTCTGGGAGGTCTACCGGGAAGGCGACGATTTCTACACCCCCTACGGGAGCGGCTGCGGAGAACCGGATCCGCGCAACAACAGCGCGTGCCACGCATGGAGCGGGACCCCGGGGTATTTCCTGCGGACGCTCCCTCCGGCGGAGGGCAGGGGAACGCGGCGCTGAATCCCGGCGCCGTTCCCGCTTGCGGGGCGCCGCTCCGCCGGATCGCTCCGCGTTTTGCATTTCGTGCCGTTTCGAGGTCGATCCCCCCGTTTTTTGCTTGCAAAAAAGGGATTTCTCCTGTATTTTAAACCCGGCAACGGTGTCGCGGCGGGCCGGAGACTTCTCCCTCCCGCCGCGGAGACAGGGAAATTTCGGGAGACCGCCATCGAAAAACCGGTCCCGCCCCCCGCCGCGGTTGCGCCGCGGGCGCGGCGCGCGAAACGGCGGCGCGGAGGACTTCAAGGAGAAAAGAACCATGAATCTCAAACTGATGCATCCGCGCGACCTCATCACGCTGATCATGAAACGCCTTTACGGCTACGGCATGACCACCACTTCGGGCGGGAACCTCTCCATCATGGATTCCGACGGCAACATGTGGATCAGTCCCGCCGGCATCGACAAGGGGACGCTGCGCCCCGAAGACATCGTCTGCGTAAGGAAGGACGGCTCCATCGTCGGACTTCACCGCCCCTCCAGCGAATTCCCGTTTCACCGCCACATCTACAAGATCCGTCCCGATGTGAAGGCGGTGCTGCACGCGCATCCGGCGGCGCTGGTGGCGTTCAGCATCGCCAAGAAGATCCCCAACACCGCGCTGCTCACCAAGGCGGCGGGGATCTGCGGCAAGATCGGCTTCGCGCCCTACGAGATCCCCGGCAGCGAGGCGCTGGGGAACCGGATCTCCGCCGAATTCGAGAAGGGGATGAACTGCATTTTGCTGGAAAATCACGGCGTATGCTGCTCCGGGCAGAATCTCCTCGAGGCGTTCGAGCGCTTCGAGACGCTGGACTATCTGGCGCGGATCGAACTCAAGGCGATGTCCATCGGCAAACTCCGTCCGCTCGACCCCGAAACCCAGCGCATGGCGCGCTCCATCGAGCACACCAAGCTCGCGGAATTCATGCCCGCCGAGCATACTTCGCACGAATGCGAACTGCGTTCGGAGATGATGAAGCTCATCAACCGTTCCTACAACCGGATGCTGTCGTTCTCCACCGACGGAACCTTTTCGGTCCGGGTCTCCCCGAGCCGCTTCCTCATCACCCCGAAGGGCGCCGACCGCATGAACGTGCGCGAGGACGAGCTGGTCCTCATTCAGGACAGCTACTGCGAACTCGGCAAGACCCCCAGCCGCGCGGCGGGTCTCTTCAAGATGATCTACGACGCCCATCCGTGGGTCAATGCGATCATCGTCTCCAAGCCGATCAACGTGATGGGCTTCGCGGTCACGGATGAGATCATCGACAGCCGCACCATCCCCGAAAGCTACATCCTGCTGCGCGACATCGTCAACATCGACTGCGCCGAACATTACCGGGATCCGTCGGCGACCGTGGCGAAGATCGCGCCCAACGCTCCGGTGGTGATGCTCCGCAACGACTGCCTGCTGACCGTCGGCGAAACGCTGCTTCAGGCGTTCGACCGGCTGGAAGTCGCGGAATTCATCAAGGCGTTCAAGCTGCCGGAGTGAATCCTCCGGAACGGCGGAAAAGGAGCT
>Ga0310690_10002738_pt1 | contig 27997 bp, 18 predicted proteins | sample AusTroGonzalo_MG_2_FD_207661 | JGI IMG/M metagenome (GOLD analysis project Ga0310690, IMG submission 207661) | Bovine rumen microbial communities from tropical cattle in Woodstock, Queensland, Australia - Gonzalo_04 (v2) (version 2) | ecosystem: Host-associated > Mammals > Digestive system >...
CCTTGATCTTGTTTATCGTCTCTTCAGACAACTGTTTGATTACACTCATAATTTACGCCAAATGGTTAAAAAGGTAGACTATTGAAAAAAGTGACACCAGATAGAAAGCTATCGCCGCTATCGTCATGAACCACTGTCTTTTCAGCGAATGCGAAATGAGTTCGTCGTCCTCGCCCTCGACAACGCGGATCCTCCGGATCATGCTGTAGGCAAAGATGACCAGCCCGACCAATCCCGCCAAAATAAACGTCGTTCGGTAAAGCGAAAGCGACTCGCCGCGCTTTTTCATAAACTCCTTTTCAAGCTTTTCTCCCGAAAAGACGACAGAAAGCGGTTGAAAAAACGAGGAGTTGTAGGCTTTGGCAAAGTTAGCCTGCGCCGCCGGAGAAAAGTGTTTCAGAGCTGCGGCCAGCTCCCGGAAATAGGGATCGTCCACCGGATAGCGCAGATCATTTGCCTTTGACTTTACGAGAAACATCGTCCCCGGAGAAGCCGAGTTGAGGCTTACCTGGACAGTATCGCAGTTTTTGTAGACAGCAGGCAGCACAAGCCCTTCAAAAGAGACCGAAACGATGTCGGTCCCCACCCATGAGCCGCCGCTGTAGCAGTCGATGTGGACGTTCCGCGTATCGGAAAGCGATGCCAGAGTCACGGCGTTTTTATCCTCGTAGATCTTGAACATCTTCCCGTGGTAAGGGACCCTCACGAAGTCCGAAAGCCCGTCGTGGAAGCCGACCGTGAGCCCGGCATCCTTGCTGAAGACCGACGAAACCGGAACATAGCCGTTTTTCAGCCGCTGTTCCGTACCGTTGATTATGACGACGTCGTCCTGGCACGGCTTGCCATCCTCGACGCAGTAGAGGTAAAGCGTCGTCTCGAACTCGGGAACAAGTCGGAACTGCTCGGGAAGGAGAAAAACCTTTCTTCCGCCTATCCGCTGCGGATGAGGAGGCTTTGAAAGCTCCTGCGGAGTCAGATGAAGCGGCTTCGCCTTGAAAACCGGCTTAGCCGAAATATCCCCGAAAGTCAGCGGGAAGGAGACCCTCTCGCCGCCGAATTCGACCGCGATCTCACGCATGTCCGGCCGCAGATCGATCAGAGAGGTCGCCTGCTGCACGCCGTTCAGGAAGATCCTGGGGTTCCCGACGATCTCGCCGTCTCTCGAAATGAGCTTTACAAGCGCCTTGGCCCCTGGCTGGTTGGACTCGCCGTAAAGATAGATGAAGTAGTTGTACTTGTCCATCTGGACATTGACGAACATAAAGAGCGACAAAAAGGCGGCAAGTCCTGAGAGAACAGAGAGGAACTTAATGATATTTTCCCGGGAAAACATTGAAATTATTGTTTGTTTCTCAGAGCCTGAACGTATTTTGTAAGCTTATAGATATAAAGATAGGGCTCCATGACAGCAAGCAGGGACTGAGCCTTTTCGTAGTCGTTCGTATCAAAAATCAGCGAGACCATCTTATCGGAGAGGTTCAGGACACCGGCGATCTTTTTGTTCAAAAAGATAGGAAGCGAAAGGAAATAGTCCTTCGCGTAGCCGGCAGTCTTTTTGAAACGCGGATCAGAAGCGATGTTTTCGACAAAAACCGGCTGCATCGTGTCGATTACGGTCCAAGCGACGCTGTCAGGCTTTCTTTCGACCTCGAGACCGACAAGCGAAGTCTTCGTAGCCGCCTCGATTATGAGGGTGTTCTTGTCTCCGAGAAGCATGATCGAACCGCGCTCCGCATAGAGCAGATCGGTGATGAACTTCAGCTCGCCGTCAAGGAAGGCACGCATATCAAGCTGGTTGTTCTTGAAATTCGAATCGGTGCATTCGCGGAAAAGCCCGAAGATCCTGTTGTGGTACGACTCGGCCAGATTGACCATCGCCGTGATGATCGGTGCACTGAGATACCTGAAGGTATTTACCGATGTGTGGAAATATTTTTCAGGATATTTCACGCCTTTTACCCAATCCTTGAACTTGGAATCGGGCGACGAAAGAACGACAACAGGCATAAAGTTGAGCTTGCTGCTGTTGTGGAACTCGATCAGGTTGAGGATCGAAGCGTAGTTGTCTTCAACGACAAATACCTGATTTGTCTTTCTGTTTTCATTTACGATGTCGTCCATGTTGACATAGGAGTGAGTCCATCCCATCTCCTTCACAGCCTTTATGACATCATCCTCGAAATCCTTGTTTCTTATTGCCGTACAAACCTTCAAACCATTCATAAAAGACCTCCGAAAAAGCTTAATCGACAGATTTTACCGATAATCAAAACGGCGGCAAGTTTAAAGTTCAATTTAACGGCACCAAACAGCAAAGTCCGTATCGTACGGAACAGGATATTGCGGATTTTAATTGCCTAAATTGACGAAGTACATAAAATTCCACGTATTTTTAACGATGCTTCAATACACTCACTGTGAGGAGAGATGAAAAAGCTTTTTACTGTTTTTGCCGTTACAGCGATATTTCTGACGGTTTCGTGCGGCGGCACTCCCCAGGAATCGGAAAAGAGCCCGGATTCTGACGATACAGTTTCAGATGAAGAGAGCGTTGACAGCAGTTCTACAGACATGGATGAAACCGAGCAGGTCACTGACTACGAGCCCGAGCCGGTCTCCGATGACGAGCCCGAACCGGTCACTGATGACAAGCCGACGGCAGAGAGTCCATGCAGCCCGAATCCTTGCGAAGGTGTTTCAAACGCGACAGGAGAGTGCATCGAAACAGGCGATGCGGCTTATGCCTGCGAATGCAACCCGGGTTTCAACTGGACCGGCTCTGCGTGTCAGCGGGATTCTTCCGGCAGACCGAAGTCACTCGGTAAAATCTGTACAGGCCAGACATTGTGTTACATAAATTACGGCACAACGGGCTTGACCTGCCCGATATCAGCTACAGACTTCTCCGGTCAGGATGCGGAATACACGGACAAATGCACGCCCCAGAGTTTCACAGTTCTGACGATCTCATCAAAGCGGCAGAAAGTCGTTCTTGACAACAACACGGGTCTGATGTGGCAGCAGAGTGTGCCGGGCAAGTCCTACACATGGGCAAATGCAAAAACTTACTGCTCAAACCTGGAATATGCAGGATATTCCGATTGGAGAGTGCCGGATCCGCAGGAACTTTTGACCATCGTTGACAACAGCACGTTTGATCCGGCAGTAAGCACGACTAATTTCCCGGATCTATCTTCTGTAACAGGCTTTTTTTACCTGTGGACAGACAAGGATAATAAAGACGACACCCACAACGCTTACTATTTCCGCCCTTATTCCGGAGATATCGAAGACGGCAACCCCAAAACCGCTCTTAGCAACATTATGTGCGTCCGCGGCAACAAGCTTCCCAAGGCTTCGTTTGAGACTCAGACGATAAGCGGCGATGCCGTAGTCAAAGATTCCGCTACCGGTCTGATGTGGCAGAAGGAGTATGTGACTGACAGAATGTGGCAGAACGCACTTAAATACTGCGAGGGCTTGGTTTATGCAGGTTATGATGACTGGCGTCTGCCGAACAAAAACGAGCTTGCATCGCTTCTCGATTACGACAGATCAGAGGCACCTTACTCCGATTTTCCCGATATGCCGGGCAGTAAGTTCTGGTCTTCCACTACCACCGCCAACGGTACAGACTACGCATGGAACGTCTATTTCAACAACGGGAGCGTGAATGGCAACTACAAGATCCTCGACAGCAGTATCAGGTGTGTGAGATAGTGCTCCGACTGCATCATACTGAAAATCTTGCCTTTATGCGTGTTTTCCTATCGTTTTCCGGTTTTTTGATTTAGGGGGAAAATGGTCGCAGAGATATGACGCAATGAAATGGCGGACTGCCGTACACCTCTGCAATAGTTTGAATTCTGAGAAGGTTTCACAGCCAAGATCTTGATTTTCAGAATATTTTAGTTTAACGGTTCAAGTCTCGGAATAATTTTTTCGGACTTGTAGAGAACGACCTTGCGGCTGTCGTTTTTCTCGAAAAGGAGCTCCCAGACGGGCTCGCCTTCCGGGGTCAGTTCGAAGATCCTGCTGTGCTGGTTGAGGTCGTAATCGCCGACCGTGACGAGGATATTGCCGTTCGGGAGCCTGTCGGCGTCGCCGAAGAATTCGGACCACCACCCCATCCCGAGTTCACGCCCGTCAAAGACGAACGAAACTTCGGCGGTCATCGTCTCCTCGTCAATGGTATATTCGATTACCCTGCTGTAGCCGCGCTCCGGCGTCCCGTTGTCGTAAAAGAGGACGCGCTTTCCGTTTATCTCCGGGTCGTGCGCATGACCGATGCACGGGTCCTTCATGCTGCCGGTAAAGGTGAAATCGCCGTCCCTGCCGAGACGCCAGACTATATCGCCGCCATCCATGTCGATTTTGAAAAAAGAGGAGAAATTACGCGAATTTACATAAACGACGCCTTGAGATTTATCCATTATGACGGTGTTGACGTGAGTCCAGTCGTAGGCATCCGTTTCTGCGCAGAACGAATACGGCATATCGAAGTGGTCGGCGAAAGACCACTGCCAGAGCGGCGTGTAGTCGTCACCGTCGAGGTTGACGATCGTGTCGTAGTAGACGCAGTTTTCTATCAGGCATTTCGGAAACAGAACGGAGCCGTCCTCAAGACGCTGATAGGTGTGGTTCCAGCTGTCACCGTAGTAGTAATATCCGGGGATTTCAGGCGCTTTCCACAAAATATTGCCTTCGAGGTCGATCTCGATGCCGTCTTCGCCGGGGATCTCGCGGCTCGAGTAATCCTTGACTAGACCTATCACGATGCTCTGTTTCTCCGGATTCCACGTCAGATCGCCGAAGGCGCCGGCCTCCCCAGACCAGTATTCAAAATACCAGACGATATAGCCTTCGCGATCGACCATAAGGGCTATCGGATAGACAAGCTCCATGTTCGTCGTGGCGTAGTGAAAGAGGACGAAACCAGGCGCCGTCCTTTCGGGATCGTTGATATCCAGAGTCATCGAAGGGATCGGATACGGCAGATTTCCTGAATGATATCGTGATGTTGCAAGCACGTCACCTTCTTCATCAAGGATCTCTATAGTGTATTCCTGATTCTCACGCATTCCCCAGAGAAAGAAGTAGTGGTCGCTTTTCGGCTCATCTTCGCCGATTTCGTACCCCGAGTGGTAAGGCGAAAAATAGCGGACGGAAAGCATCTTCTCTTCTCCAGTCTTGAAGCTCAGCCTGCAGGATAGCGTATTCTGTTCGTTTTTTTCGACCGAAAGAGCGTAAAGCGGGGACTCTTCACCGGCCTCGTCAGGATAGGAAACAGGCTCGGAATCGGTAACATCCGCGTCGTCATCCGCAGGCACGTCCGGCCTGGAAGTCTTATTCTGGCAGGAAAAGATAAAAACTAGCGTTAAAAGGAGCAGGAGCCCTGTTTTTCTAATCATTCAGGATCTCCAGTTCCGGAACGAACTTTTCAGCGCTGTAGACCTCCATTTTACCCTCTTCGCGCTCATCCATGAAGATCTCCCAGACGATCCTGCCGTCTCTGCTGATTTCAAAAATCGAAGAGTTCTCCTCCGGATCGAAAGTATCGCCCTTCGTAACGAGGATGTTGCCGTTTTCAAGCGGGAAAACAGAGCCCCAGCCCCCGGCGAACCACATGCGGCCGAGCTCGGAACCGTCGAACTTGAAGGAGATATCGAAGTTTCTGTTCACCTCGTCGAAAGCATACTCGATAACGCGGGAATAGCCTCGGCTCGGGAAGCCGTTGTCATAGACTAGGAGCCTGTCGTGAGCTTCGTTGAAGCGCGGAGAGTGCGCACCTTCAGGCCACGGATCGGGATCGTCTCCGACAAAGTTGAAATCGCCGCCGGGAGCGAACTTCCAAAGGATCTCGCGGCTGTCCATATCCATTTTGTAGAATCCGAGATAACGCGAATTGAAGTAGACTGCACCCGTGTCTTTTTCCATGGTGACGGTATTCGTATGCGTCCAGTCGCACCACTCTCCGTACTCTATGCACTCACCGGGATCGAAGTAATCCTGCGCCTCGAGATAGCTCCACGACCAGATCTCGTTGTAGTTGGAATCGACATTCACGATCTTGTCCGTGACCAGGTTGTCCAGAAACTGAGCCTGAAGGAAGAGGATGCTGCCGTCCTCGAGCTTTCTGTACTCGTGGTGCCAGCCGTTTTCGGCGTACGAGTAGTTCTTAAGCTCGGGCGATTTCCAGACGACCCTGCCCTCGAGGTCGATCTCAAGCCCCTCTTCGAAGGGGACTTCGGCAAGGCTCGTAAGCTTGACTATCCCGGCAAAGATCGTCTTTGTTTCAGGGTTGTATCTGCCGTCGCCCAGCGTGATTTCAAGCTCGGGATGGTACTCGAAATACCAGACGTAGTAGCCGTCGGAGTCGATCATCAGCAGAAGCGGGGGGACGCGGTAGGTGTTGTAGTCGCGTGCAGAGGGCGCCATCAGCACGAAGCCCGGAGCGACGCTCCCGGCATCCTTTGCGACGAGACGGACCGGTCTGATATCTCCGGGGACCGTGCCGGAACGGAAGCCCGTGCTCTCCAGAAGCTCGTCGTTTTCGTAGTAGACCTCGATTTTGTAATCGCGGTTTTCGCGCATGCCCCAAAGGAAGAAATAGTGATCCTTCGAAGCTTCATCCTCAGCGATCCTGTAGCCGGCGTGGTTGTCGGCGTAATACCTGACGTAAGTCTTTACGGGCTCGCTCGTCCTGAACGAAAGCCTGCACGAAAGCGTGTTGTTCTCGTTTGCCGTGACCTTAAGCGTACCTTCCGGAGTATCTTCATCCGGAACGGTCTGATCATCGTCAGGAGCGGTTTCCTGATCCTGATCCGGAAGCTCGGGCTTCGGTTTGCGGCTCACATCGTTTTCACAGGCGGCAAGTAAAAAAGCGGCAAGAACTAATAAAAATATCCAGACGCGTTTCATTTTCTCCCCCTAAATACCGGACATCGACAGGTATAAGTTATCAGCCCCCAGGATCTGTTTGTATCTGATGTAGCTGTTCAGGCTGATCCTGATGTCACGCCCGAGACGGGCATACATGCTGCGTTTTTCATCATAAGTTATTTTAACCGCGAAGTAAAGCGCCATCGAGTCCTCCTCCCTGCCGCTCTGATCGATAATTTCTTTAACGATACCGGCATGTTGTTCGAATTCCTCGGCAGTACATTCGTAGTTGAGGAGGTGGACAGCGTCGGGCTTCTTCTTTTTCATGTAGGCTAAATATCCGTCGATCGAGAGGACGGAATTCTGAAGGTTGTCTACGGAGAGCACGATCTTTTCGAAGGAATCGTCCTCGTCGTTCCTGACGATACGGACGCCGACCTTGAATATGAGCGGGATCTTCGAGGAGAGCTTCGCCAGTCCCGGGTCGTTCACCGGGTTTTTGATCTTGTTCGCCGTAAAATCCATAGTCTTTTCATCGCTCTCGATACTCGTTCTGAGATAGTAGTCTCCGCCGTCCTTGCTCTTCTTCGGCTTCTCGGCGCCGGTAACGATGCCGGGTACCCAGATCTCCTGTCCGCGCCTGCCGTAGTAGCGGCATCCCGTCTCCTCGACCTCTTCGTAGATAGAGGTCATCGACGTAACATCCAAGTTACGGAAATCTCTGGCAAAAAACCTCGCAGGGTGGTCCGAGAGATAGAGTCCCATCGCCTCGCGCTCGAGCGCCAGAGTATCGAAATAGTCGAGTTTCGCGCCGATCGGGACATCCTGAAGGAGATCCTGATCCGTCACGCCGTGGCTTTCCGATCCGCCATCGTCGTCGCAGAAACCGAATATCGACATCTGACCGCCCGATTCGTCCTCCGCGATCTGTTTTCCGCGCTCAAGTGCCGGTTCGATCATTGCGAGAAGATAGCCGCGGTTGATGCCGGTAAAGTCGAAAGCACCTGCCTTTACAAGGTATTCGACGACTCTCGAGTTGATCTTGGCACTCGACAGACGCGACGCGAAATCTATCAGCGACTTGTAGTCACCGCCGCGCTCCCGCTCCCTGACGATCTCGTTGATGGCAGCCTCTCCGACGTTTTTGACGGCTCCGAAGCCGAAACGGATCGCATTCTCCTCGACAGTGAAGTTGAAAAGGCTGCGGTTGATGTCCGGAGTGTAGACGCTTATCCCCATTTCTCGGGCGTTGTTGATGTAGCTGAAGACCTTGTTCGCGTCACCGGCTTCCGACGAGATGAGCGCCGTGAAGAATTCGATCGGATAGTGGCACTTCAGATAGGCGGTCTGATAGGAGATGTAGCCGTAGCATGCCGCGTGCGATTTGTTGAAGCCGTAGCTTGCGAACTTCTGCATCAGGGCGAAAATACTGCTCGATTTCTCCTTCGGGATACCCTTTTTCTCGGCGCCGTCGATGAATTTGACCTTTGCCGCCTCCATCTTCGCCAGGATCTTTTTACCCATCGCCTTGCGGAGACCGTCCGCCTCGCCCATCGTGAAGCCGGCGAGCTTTCGCGAGATCTCCATTACCTGCTCCTGGTAGACCATGAGCCCGAAAGTCTCGCCCAGGATATCGGCAAGCCATGGGTGGTCGTAGACGATCTCCTCCTTGCCGTGCTTCCTGCTGATGTAGTTCGGAATGATATCCATCGGGCCCGGACGGTAGAGCGCGACGGCTGCGATAAGATCCTCGATACGGTCGGGCTTCATCTGGTGCATCATCTTTTCGAAGCCTCCGCTCTCCATCTGGAAGATACCGCGCATACTTTTTTCGGAGATCATCTTGTAAGTTTCGCGGTCGTCCAGAGGGATCCGCGAAATATCGAAATCAGGTTCACGTTTCTGTATCAGGGTGACCGCGTGCTTGATCATAGTCAGGGTCAGCAGGCCGAGGAAGTCGAACTTGACCAGCCCGACCAGCTCGACCATCGTCTTGTCGTACTGCGTGACGCAGTTGTTGCCCTTGTCGACGAAGGTCGGCGAATATTCGTAAATCGGCTTCTGACCTATGACAAGACCGCAGGCGTGCTTGCCCGGCTGACGGTAAAGCCCCTCGATAGCCGGGGCGATGTTCATGATCTGCGCGTACTGCTCGTTTTCGGCGATCTCCTTACGCTCCTTGGCATAGGCGTCTATCGCGGGGAGCAGAGTCGTCTTGACGGCATCTATATCCTCCTGCGAGAGCGTCAGCCTGCCGAGAGCGGCACGGAACTCGTCCGGATCCGCAGCGACTTCACTCGGGATCTGGTAATCCTTGACGAGCCGCTTCGTGAGATCCTTCGTTGCCTTGAGATACTGCGGAGAGTACATATCGGCGAATGAATCGGGCACAAGCTTCGCAAGCGCATCGGTCACCGACGGCTGAAACCCGAATGCTCGTCCGACATCGCGGACCGCCGATTTAGCCTTGAGCTGGCTGAAAGTCGCGATCTGCGCGACGTTCTGCACGCCGTACTTCTGCGAGACATATTCGATGACCCTGCCGCGGTTGTCCTGGCAGAAATCGACGTCGAAATCCGGCATCGAGATCCTCTCCGGGTTGAGGAAACGCTCGAAGATCAGCCTGTAACGGAGCGGGTCGAGGTCGGTGATGCGGGTCGCGTACGCCACGAGAGAACCGGCGCCGCTGCCTCTGCCGGGACCGACCGGGATATCGTTGTTCTTCGCCCAGCGGATGAAGTCCGAGACTATCAGGAAGTAGCCGGGGAAATCCATCTTGATGATGACGCTGAGCTCGTATTTGAGCCGCTCCCAGTACTCCGCCTTCTTCTCCTCCGGGGTGCCGAGCTCGATGAACCGCTCCTCCAGCCCCTTGTACGCCATATCCTTCAGGAAGTCGGCCGGTGTCTTGTCGCCGGTATCGAAGTTCGGCAGGTAGTTGTGCCCGAGATCGAGCTGGACACTGCACCTTTCCGCGATCTTCACCGTGTTGTCGATCGCCTCTTCGCCCGCCTCGCCGTAGACCGAAAAGAGCCGCCGCATCTCCTCCTCGCTCTTGAGGTAGAACGCCGCCGTCTCGTGGTGCATCCTGTCCTTGTCCGTCACCTTTTTGTTCTCGTTTATGCAGAAGAGGATGTCCTGCGCCTCGGCGTGTTTCGGGATGAGGTAGTGCACGTCGTTCGTCGCGACGAGCGGAGCCCCGATCTCGCGGGCAAGCTCGATAAGCTGCGGGTTGACCTCCTCCTGCTCCCTGATGCCGTTGACCTGGAGCTCGATGTAGAAGTTCTCCTTTCCGAAGAGCTCCTGATACTCCAGCGCGATCTTCTTCGCCTTGTCGCGCATCCCCCCGAGAAGAGCCCTCGGGATCTCGCCGCCGAGACATGCGCTCAGCGCGATCAGCCCCTCCGCATGGTCCTTCAGCAGAGCCCGGTCGATCCTCGGCTTGTAGTAAAAACCGTCGTTGAACGAGGTCGACGACATATAGCAGAGGTTGCGGTATCCCGTGTTGTTTTTTGAAAGCAGCACCAGGTGGAAGGCGTCGCCCTTTTCATGCTTTGTCCTGTCGCCGGCCGAGATGTAGGCCTCCATTCCGATGACCGGCTTGATCGCCGCATCCTGAACAAGCTTGTACTCGCCCTTGTGCGGTCCGTCCTCGTAAATACCGCCGCTGCCGAGCATCGTCTTATAAAAATCGACTGCACCGTGCATGTTTCCGTGGTCGGTTATCGCGACAGCGTTCATACCGAGCTTTTTCAGCTCGTCGAAGAGCGCCTGCGGCTTTACAAGACCGTCGAGAAAGGAGTATATCGTGTGCAGGTGAAGGTGAACGAAAGCCATTGTTCCTCCTGAAGAATTCCGCTAATCGCCGTAGTTTTCGCGGACAAAATAGTCGTTTTTGATGAGCAGTTTCTCCTTTTTCGCCTCGCACAGGTCGCTTGCAACCATCTCTGAAACAAGCTCCTCGAGAGTCGTTTTCGGCTGCCAGCCGAGCCTCTCCTTCGCCTTGGAAGCGTCTCCGAGAAGGATATCGACCTCGGTCGGCCTGAAGTAGCGCCTGTCGACCCTGACTATAACGTCGCCGGTCTTCAGACATACCTCTCCGACCAGTCCGCGCACCGTTCCGGCATCTACCGATTCGACAAAACCCACCTCGTCGGCGCCTTTGCCGCGGAAGCCGATCCCAATCCCGAGATTTTTGAAGGCAAGCCTCAGAAAGTCGCGGATAGACGACGTCCTTCCGGTAGCTACGACGTAATCATCAGGAGTATCCTGCTGTAAAATCAGCCACATAGCTTCGACATAATCCCTGGCATGACCCCAGTCGCGCCTGGAATCGAGGTTGCCGAGATAGAGCTCGCGCTGCATCCCGAGCAGGATCCGGACCGCCGCACGGGTGATCTTTCTCGTTACGAAGGTCTCGCCGCGGCGCGGGGACTCGTGGTTGAAGAGGATGCCGTTGCTCGCATGGATCCCGTAGGCCTCGCGGTAGTTCACCGTTATCCAGTAGCCGTAGATCTTGGCCGCAGCGTAGGGGCTCCGCGGGTAGAAGGGGGTCTTTTCGCTCTGCGGGACCTCGGCCGCCTTTCCGAAAAGCTCGGAGGTCGATGCCTGATAGAATCGGCAGCTCCTATCGAGCCCCAGGATACGTATGCCTTCAAGAAGCCTCAAGGTGCCCAGAGCATCAGAATTCGCAGTATATTCAGGAGTTTCGAACGAGACCTTGACGTGCGACTGCGCAGCCAGGTTGTAGATCTCATCCGGCTGGACCTCCTGCATTATCCGGATCAGGTTAGCGGCATCCGTAAGGTCGCCGTAGTGCAGTTTGAAAGCCACGTTCTCCTCGTGCAGATCCCGGTAGATATGGTCGATGCGGTCCGTGTTGAAAGACGAGCTCCTCCGCTTGATCCCGTGGACTTCGTACCCCTTCGAAAGCAGCAGTTCCGCCAGGTACGAGCCGTCCTGCCCCGTGATTCCGGTAATTATCGCTTTTTTCATTATGCTCCTCTTAAAAATTCTGGTCCGATATTTTATGGTGAGGGAAACCTACGTCAACCCTAAAAAATGCCCCTGATTTGATTTTTTACGGCCCGTGTCCATAATACCTTATTATTATTTAATTGACTTGGTATCCGACAATGAAGAAATTTCTGGTTTTGGTTGCTTCAGCGCTTTTTGCGTTCAGCCTTTTCGCTGTCTCCGACCCGTCCCTTTTACAATCGGACGAGACTCAGAAAACATACCAGCGGAAGGCGGTCATGGGACTCGGCAGCATCGGTTTCACCGTGAACTCCGTCAACGTCCCGATGGCTTTCTGCCACATCGACAGCTCAAAAAACGTTCCGTCCGCCTGCATCCCGTGGACAGTCAAGATCAACTACCCGATCGGCAGTGGTGAAAAACGCAAGGCGGCAGAGACCTTCTACGACTGGACGATCACGAACCGTTACGACAAGATCGTCCTCAACGAAAACGAGGCGACCATGACCACCCGCGGACAGAAGCTCTCCGTCAGAACGGAGGGAAAGGTCCCGACGTTCAGCTCCGGCACCGCGGACCTCGAAACATACGCGAAAAACGTAGAAAAGTACCTCAACGGCGATGCCCGCAGATACTTCGGCGAACTCCTTGATTCCGCGCTTGAAGCCCGCTACTCGGAGCTTCCGGAAAAAGAGCAGGAGACCTTCATGGTCACCAAGGCGAAGGAACTCGGGATGCCGGCGGAGTTCATCAAACCGCTGCTGAATTCCGCTTTCGTCTTTGCGGCCCACGTTTCGCGGATCGGCACCAGCGGAAAGGTCACGAGCGTGACAACGAAGATCAAAGATGTCAGGGTGACCACCTTCTCGGTCGAGATCAACGTCGGCGTCAGCGTCACCTTCCTGATCTACAGGTACAATCCGGAGACAAAAAGTTTCGAACCGTACAAAACGATCTCGGCATCCTCGGGCATAGTTGACAACACCACGCCCGCACTGCCGGTGCTGCCCACCCGTGAGCTTGTCACGTCGCTCTTCAACGACGCGCTCCAGACTGCGATAAAGGCAGCCTCCATCAATGCTTCGAACGAGCTTAAAAAGGACGAAAATTTCACTCTTTACGCCCCGGTCAAGAGCCGGAACGGCAGCAAACTCGAGATAAACATGGGAGTCGTTGAAGACATAAGAGTCGACCATCCCTTCACGATCTACGAAAAAGTAGACGGCAAAATGAAGAAAAAGGGCACGGCAAGAGCCAGAAAGATCGCGAACAACTGCAAGGACGACACTCAGACGACCACATTGCAGAGGATCACGGGTAAAGCCGAAGTTGCAGATCTTATTGAAGAGACTCCATGGTCCGGGCTCTATTTCAATCTCGGTCTCGCCAACAACGCAGCAATACTCTCAAGCAGGATCGGAATGTTCGCCGCTCCGGGTTTCCACCTCGGCACATCGGTCGACATCGGCTACACCTCGAACAACCGTGCGCTGAGTGAATTTTACTTCGACGCCTTCCTGAGCTTCGACGTCAAAATCGAAGATGACGATATCGACAACCACATCGCTTTAGGCGGCGGGATCGGCCTCTCCAAAAGGTTCTACACCGGTTCCGGCGGATTCTTCTTCGGTCTCGGAGGGCTGATAAGCTATAACGGCGACCTCATGAGCGACTGGCAGTATCTCGCCTTTACCCCGCATATCCAGCTCGGCTTCACACCGTCGTCGAAGTTCGATTTCATAATAAAGGCGGGATGGAACCTCGGCGTGACCGTAGTGGAGAACGACGACGATTATGACCAGCACACCTTCAACCACGGTCTCTACCTTTCGCTCGACTTCAACTTCCAGATCCCCGTCATCGGAGGCATGGCAAGGCTCTACTCGAAGCCGTCCAAGGCTTGCGAAATAAAAAAGAAATAATACATGTAACTATTTGTAATTATAGGAGGAAAAATGAAAAAATTCTTAGTTATGCTCACGATCGCAGCAACGCTTTTCACATTCGGCTGCGGCGGCAAAAAATGCGTCTTCAACAGCCAGCCCACACCCGCGATCTACGAAGCGGCATTCGTTGAAAGCACGAACTCCGGCGAAGTCATGGTAAAAGCGAGCGGTATCGGCTGCAGCATAGAACAGGCGACCGAAGAGGCAAAAAAGACCGCGATCTGGTTCGTGCTCGAAGGCGGCGACAAACCGATACTCAAAAACCAGAACGAAAAGCTCAAGGCAGCAGGTCTCGAAGCTCAAATGTACGCAAACACTGCAAAATACATCCGCTGGATCTCCGACATAAAATCGAAGTCGAAAGATGGCGGCAAGACGAAGCTCACCTACCTCTTCAAGGTCGATGCGGCGATGCTGACGCAGGAACTTGCGGCAGCTGAGATCATCACGACTGAAGACGAGCTCGGCGAACAGCTCGGACTTCCGACGATCTCCGTCTTCGCAGACAAGGGCGGCGACAGTGCAAAAATCGCGGTCACCGTTCTTCAGGAATACCTTCAGGACAACTCCTACGAGGTCTACAAACAGGCTCAGAGCGACCAGGTAAACTCGCTTGTCAGCAAGCTCTCCGCTCTTGAGGGCGGCGAAACCGACCCGCAGCACGATCTGGCTCTTTCGCTCGGCACCGACATCTACGCCAAGGTAAGTATGCTCAGCCAGAACGGCTCCGTCGGCACCAAGGCGACCGTCACGATCGAAGTCTACGAGACCGCTTCGGGCAAAATGCTCGGCTCGACGACAGGCTACTCGGCAGAGAGGAGGGCTGATCCCAACGCACTCGTTCAGGAGGCTGTAAACGACGCCAGCATGAAGGTCTTGAGCCAGATCAAAAAGGAGTGGATGGAGATGAGCAAAAAGGGCAAACCCTTCAAGGTAACCGTCCTCGCAAGCTCGGCAAACGGCAGCGCGGTAGACGAGGCGGTCTACGGCTCGCTGAAGGCTCTTTCGCAGCGTCCGATCAAGAGGCAGGCAGGCGGAAAATCGACCTTCAGCTACATCATCTACATTAAGGACGTGCCGAACGCATACGAGCTCTTCCAGGCAGTAAAAAAGAGCTACAACGGCCCCGGAACACTTGAAAAAGTCAGCGATTCCGGTTCTTTCCTTGTCTTCAAAGCAGCAGGAGATGGAGAGATCGAACTCACGATAGAATAGAGGCGGCTTATGAAAAACTTCTTATACAACGCACTGATTTTACTAGTCGTTTTTTCATCAGCGCAACTCTTTGCAGCCAAAGACAGGAACGTTGACAAGGCAAAGGAGAACGCCGATGCAGCCTTCAGCGAGCTCTCAGAAGAAAACAGCTACCAGGAGTCGCAGAAGGATGCACAGAAGGCATTTTCCGAGCTTGACGAATCAATGACAAAGGCTTCAGGCAGCACCAGGCCGGCACTGTCGAAATCAGTTCTGAAGGGCTTCGGGTCCGGTGCGACCGAAAAGGCGGCACGCCTCGACGCACTCGCCCAGCTCAGCAACGCGATCGTCGTAACGGTCAGCTCGAAGACGGAGATCGCCCAGTCCGAGGTCGACGGCAAATATTCGCAGTCACTCAGCGAAGATATCAAAACAAGTTCGACGACATTCCTCAAGGGTGTCAGCTACACGCAGCCGATGAAGAGATCCGGAGAGTATCAGATAACGGCCTACATGACAGCAGAATCAGTAATAAACACAGTAACTTACCTAACAAAAACGCTGCCTGAGAGCCTTGAGGATCTGGATCCGGCGAATTACGACGGCGTGCTCACGAAGATATACCTCGCCTACTCGCTCCTTTACGCCGTGACCGATGCGCAGATCCCGGACAGACAGCGCTACATCGACACTCTCGGCAAGCTCAAGGAGCAGATAGAGAAGCTTGCAAAGCACGGTTCGATCGTCTTCAATGCGCGTTCTGAGATCTCCGGGAAGGTCGACATTGACGGAGCGACCCACGAGCTGAACAAAAAAATATTCCTGAAACCCGGCAAATACGACTTCACAGTCAAGACCGACGGCTACAAAACGCTCACCGGTAGCGCAACGATCAGAAAGGGCGACAAAAAGACGGTCGAGCTGATCCTCATCCCTGAAAAGCTCGGCAAAAAAGAGGTCAACCTCGAAATAAAGTGTCCGGTCAACATCAGGACAGACATCGAAAAGGTCCTTCTCGACTTCAACATCGTCCCGACACAGAACGAAGTCAGACAGAAGATATACGTCGAAGTCCGCGGCACCTCCAGACAGGTCGATGAATACACCCGCCTTGAGCTCGAGATCTTCCTTCACACCTTCATAGACGGAAAGAAATACAAAATCACGAGCTACAAGCACCCGGCGTTTTCTGTAAAAAGGGCGGACATGAACGAGCGTATCACCGTCGAAACAAGAAAAACGGCGACCGCCGTCGTCAAAAAATTCCTCTCATCGATAAATCTTAACGAATTCTTCTCAGAGTAGCCGGCTAGTCACAGCGCGTAACGATTGCGCCGAACGGCAGAAAGGCAAGCTTCGCAAGCTTGAAGAACTGAAGTCCGAAGGGTATCCCGATTATCGTGACGCAAAAGATCAGCCCTGCACCGATGTAGCTCAGAGCCAGCTCCCAGCCGAAACAGATTATCCAAATTATGTTGACAAGAAACGAAAACGAGCTGCCTCCGTACGTGATATCCTTTCCGAACGGGAAAAAGAAGACATCCGCGAACTTGAAGCACTGCAATCCGACAGGGATTCCGATGATCGAGACGAAGCAAAGAAGACCGGCAAGGCACCAGAGCAGGCCCCCGATGAGCCCGCCGAAGATGAACCATATGATGTTTCCGATGACGCCCATTTTCACACCCTAGAGAGCGAGAAACTCCCTGCGGACGATGGTCTCGGCTCTGTCGGCGCCGACGGAGATGATCGAAACAGGAACACCGAGAAGCTTTTCTATAAACGCGATGTAATTCTTCGCCGCAAGAGGTAAATCATTGTAATCTCTTATATTCGATATATCGCACTGCCAGCCCTCAAGCTCCGTGTAGACCGGTTCGACGCGCTTTACGAGGTCTATCGAAGCCGGGAAGCAGTTGAAGCACTTTCCGTCGATCCTGTAGGCTGTTGCGACCTTGATCTTCGCAAACGAGTTGAGGACATCGAGCTTCGTGAGCGCTATCGAGGTGAAGCCGCTCATGTCGAAGATGTACTTCAGCGCGACTCCGTCGAGCCAGCCGCACCTGCGCGGTCTGCCGGTCGTAGTGCCGAACTCGAAGCCGACCTTTCTCAGCGTCTCGCCGTCAGCGCCGAAATCCTCAGTCGGGAAAGGCCCCTCGCCCACTCTCGTCGTGTATGCCTTGACAAGTCCGATATTGTCGTCGACTCTGGTCGACGGGATGCCCGTACCGATACCGAAGTAGCCTGAAAGCGTGTTCGACGAGGTGACGAAAGGATATGTTCCGTGGTCGATATCGAGCATCGCGCCCTGAGCACCCTCGAAGAGGATCTTTTTACCCTTCGCATACTCTGCGAAGCTGGAATCCATCGGCAGGATATACGGTGCAAGGACTTTGCCGTATTCGAAATATCTCTCGGTCAGTTCGTCGGCATCGAAGGGCTTGACGTTGTAAATCGACTCGAAAAGAGCGTTTTTCTCCTGCAAGGCAGCCCGTATCTTTTCGCGCAGAGTCTCCTTTTCAAGCAGATCCCCGCACCTGATGCCGACTCTCGAGACCTTATCCTCGTAAGCAGGACCGATCCCGCGTCCGGTCGTTCCGATCTTGTTTTTCTTAGCCTCTTCGCGGCACTTATCCAGAACCTTGTGATATTCCATAATTACGGTCGTTCTCGGAGAGATCATCAGACGATCCGGCGTGACCTTGACCCCCTTTTCGGCAAGCTTCGCCGATTCATTCACGAACTGGGTCGGATCGAGAACTACGCCGTTTCCGATAAAGCTGACGGTATTCTCGCGCAGGATCCCCGACGGAATAGCGTGAAGGTCGAACTTCATGCCGTCGACGACGATGGTGTGACCGGCGTTGTTCCCGCCCTGGTAGCGGCATACGACATCGACACTTTCCGTAAGCAGATCAACAACTTTTCCCTTTCCTTCATCTCCCCATTGGGTTCCCGTAACAATGTGGACCGTCATTTCAGCCTCCAATCAATGTTCTTTATTAAAAACGATCAGCAGCGAAGCCAAGCTCATCGCAATGATCGATTTTATCCTTATAATAAATTTAATCAAAAGTCCAACAGATCCGTCAAGTCCCAGAAATGCGAAGATCGCATATCCGACCCCCTCGTCGACACCGAGCTTCATCGGGATAACCGCTGCGAAGTAGTTGCTGAGAGTCACTGCGCAGTACGCAAAAACGACCGTCGAGAGCGTCATCGAGTCAAAACCCGCAAATCTCGTACACAAAACAAAAGTCATCAGCGAAAAATAACGGGCAATGAACTGAATGATTATAGTCAGATAAAAATCCCTCGGGCGTTCCTTCTTGAAGCAGTTGAGATCATAATCCATCTTTTCGGCCTTTGCCCTGAGCTCCGCGGCATCCTTTTTGGTGACAAACTGGATAAGTCTTACCGCCCTGGTAGAAACATTGAACTTGAGAAGGATCATAACACCGAAATATGGCAAAAAAGCCAGTCCTGACGCCGCCAGGACGATAAAAAAATGTTCCGCTTCGAAATCGGCACCCAGCAAGAGCGAGATCAGCAGCATCGACAGCAGCGCACACGCCTTGGAAAGCTTGAAGACATAATTCCAGAGGATTATCCCCTTTATCGAGTTTTCAGCTCCGTAAGGACCCTTCAAAAGAGCGATCTTTGCAAGCTCTCCTGCTTCCCACGGGATGATATAGTTAACTAGCGCGCCTATGCAGTTTGAAGGAAAGACCCTGATCAGCTTTATTTTTTTCGGCATCGCGAAGCAGAGGGCAAGCGCATCCGATCCGTTTTCCAGGATCCCGAAGGTTACCAGGACCGCAGCTCCGAGCCATCCGACCCTTTTGAACGCGTCAGCGATTTTATCGAATCCTACGCTTTTCAATGCAAAAAAGAGAAAGAAAATCGAAAACAGAGAAAGCGCCGCAGTCAGAATCCTGTTGTGAACTTTTTTAGCCATGATTTATCGCATAAAACAAAAAACGCGGGATAGTAGCGATTTTACCGGAAGTGTCAAAGTGTATAAAAGGAAAAACTAATCGCCGCTAGAAGCGTTAGGATCTACTGAACAGTATGGAGTCATTTCGGATATCAAAACGTTTGATTCCCATCCATTAAGACATTCACAAGTCTGGGTCTCATAATTACACTGACCGTGTGCCTCAATAGGCATAAAGCCCATGTAATATTGTATTCCGTCGTAGCAAAGCTCACAGTCTTTTTTGCAGTTTGCAGGTTCTCCGGACGCCGCGATATTGACGTAACCATCAACGCAGGTCCCGCAATTCGCACCGGTATAGCCCTCAAGGCAGGAGCAGGTGTTCGAGCTGTTGTTTGAATTGAAGGCGCATATATTCGCATGACCGCTGCAGAACATGCTGACATCGCAGCTCATGCAGTCGCTTCCATAATAGCCGTCTGCACAGGCAAAGCAGCCGGGCTCGTATGTCGCAGTATCGTATGCACACTTTTTGTTTGCCGGGCAGTTGTAGGTCCCGTGTTCGCAATCCGGCTTACATTCTCCGTTGGCAAGCTGGACAAAACCGGGGTTGCAGCCTGATGTCTGGGTGTTGTTGTCCTCGTCCGGTTCCGGAGTTTCGTCCGGCGTCTCGTCTGGAACGATCTCCGTATCCTGTTCCTCGTCAGGTTCAGGAGTTTCATCGGCATCATCTTCTGCAGGAAGCTCCACATCAGGTTCTGACGGGGTTTCATCGGGTTCATCGCCGGGGAGCTGGTTCGGGTCTTCGTCTGCCGCAGTCTCGCCGGAAAGATCCTCTGCCGAGCAGACAGCCGTTCCGTCCGCCTTGATCTGGCAGTATTCGCCATAATTGGAGTTGCAGTTCCTCGAAACCTTCCAGAAGGCCCCTGAATCCCCCATCTCAGCCTTGCACTCGAGCACCTGCATCAGATCGTTCGTACAGGTGAAGGTGTCGGACGCGATGTCGCACGGCAGGTTGCCGGAATATCCGCCCGGAGTCGTGTCGTCCTCATCCTCCGCGCAGGATACAGCTAAAAACGAAAGCGAAATCATCAAAGCAAATATGGATATCCAAAACCTCTTCATCTCAACCTCCTAAAATCAATAAAAGTTGCAGTATTATAGTTAAAAAAATTTTTTTTTAAAGAGAAAAAGCGCTCTTTATGAGAAAAATTAGAGAGTTACGAGGTGATAGTTCTTTTTGCCGCAGCGAAGTACCAGGATCGAGCCGTGAAGGAGCGAATCCGTCTTGATCACAGCATCGGCGTTTTCGCACTTTTCGTTGTTTATGTAGCAACCGCCCTGAGTTATGAGCGCCCTCGCCTTTCCCTTTGAAGGCTGCATCTTCGTAAGAACGAGAAGGTCAGTGAGGTTCACTCCGGTTTCAAAATCGTTTTTCGGCAGAACTGTCGACGGAACATCCTTGAAGATGCTGAGGAGGTCCTTTTCGCTGAGTCCGTGAAGATCTCCGCCGAAAAGCGCCTCGCTTGCAGCTTTCGCGCTCCTGAGCCCCTCTTCGCCGTGCATTATCCTTGTCGCCTCGGTCGCCAGAAGTATCTGGGCCTTTCTTAAATGCGGCTCTTTTTTGTGCTCTTCAACAACTTTTTCGATCTCGTCGACATCCAGAAACGTGAATATTTTCAACATCTTTTCGACGTCTTCGTCTGTGACGTTGATCCAGTACTGGTAGTATTGGTAAGGCGAGGTCTTCTCCGCGTCGAGCCATACCGCGTTTCCTGCGCTTTTGCCGAATTTTTCGCCCGTAGAAGTCGTCATCAGCGGGAAAGTCATTCCGAAAGCCTTGCCCGCATCGTCCGGATTCATCCTTCTGATGAGTTCGAGACCCGCCGTGATGTTGCCCCACTGGTCGTTGCCGCCGAACTGGACCGAACAGCCCTTTTCCTTGAAAAGATGAAGGAAATCATGTGCCTGAAGGGTCATGTAGCTGAACTCGGTGAAGGAGATACCGTTTTCCGAAGCGATCCTCGTTTTGACAGAATCCTTCGTCAGCATGTAGTTTATCGTGAAGAATTTGCCGACTTCGCGCAGCCAGTCGAGGATCGACATGTTCGCCGTCCAGTCGTAGTTGTTGACTATCTCGGCCGGATTTTCGCCGTCGAATTTAAGGACCGTCCCCATCTGCTTTTTTATAGCCTCGACGTTTTCTCTGACTTTTTCAATGGTCTGCAGATTCCTTTCTGTCGATCTTCCGCTAGGATCACCGATCATACCCGTCGCACCGCCGACAAGTGCCAGGACTTTGTTCCCGCACCTTTGGAAGTGCGCCAGACCCATTATCGGAACGAGGTTTCCGATGTGAAGGCTGTTCGCCGTCGGATCGAAACCGCAGTAGACCGTGACTTTGTTGTTTTTCAAGTGTTCAACAATACCTTCGTCAGTGACCTGCGCGATAAAACCGCGTCTTTTAAGTTCGTCGAAAACAGACATTTTTTCCTCCAATCTGCTAAAACAGGCGGAAATGGTGCAGAGTAACGACAAAAAGTCAAGGTTTAGCGGACTTTAACAGCGAAAAATACGGAATCCCCGCCGTCCTGACAGCCCGCTCGGCACAAACCGTTTCACCTCTCGCCTGCGCGGATACTCAAACAGCTTTCCGCGCCATATCCAAAAACTTGCCTCCAAGCCGCCAATCACTATCATATATTGTTTTTAGATTTTCTTTTGAGGTAAAATTTTATTTGAGATCATAAATGAAGGAGATTTAGACAAATGAATCACGGCAAACTTTTCACCGTCTTCTTTTTGATTGTTTTCGCTCTTTCCGCCCTCTCGGCTGCTGAAAGCAACGCTCCGAAAGAGGAAAAAAGCCAACCCAAGGCAAATGCTTCGAAATCCGGAACCTCCGCCGATGAGCTTATCGAAATGCCTATCAAGCCTTTCGTAGCCAACAAACTCACGGAGGCGGAACTTCTGAATTCAAGTCCGCAGCTGCTGAAGCTTTATGAAGCAGCAGTCAATGCGGAAAGCCAGAAAAACGCAGTCAAAAATGCCGGCTCGATAATGAAAGCATGGCAGGAAGTTGCCAAAATCACTGATAAAAACCCGTTTTTACAGACCGCCAGCACAAGGCTTGAAGAATGGAAGGCCTGCGTTGAAGTCCTTAACAGACACAAGGACAGTCTGGACAAGATAAAGACGCTTATCTCGAGCACGCTTCTCACGGACGAGCAGAAAACGAATATAGTCATACAGCATCTGACAGATTTCGGTCTCTCCTTCGGAACCAGGGAAGTCATTGCTTTAGTTCACAAAACACCTATCGCCGGCAATGCAGCATTCCTGACGAAAGTCAAGGAGACAAAGCAGAAACGCTGCGAACACAATTCAGGAAAGGACTGTTTTGAATGCGGAAGAGATTTTGCAACGGCAGAGTACGAAAAACTCATGCTTTTCAACGAGTCCTGCAACCTCAAGTACCAGCCCGGATGCGACGAAGTCAACAAAATCAAGGCTGCGAAAGATGCTGAGAAGGCAAAACTCGCGGCTGAAGAAAAGCGCAAGGCGGAGGAGTTTGCCAAGAGGACATTCGACTTCCCGGACGAGCCTATAAACGTAATAAAACCGTTTGCTTTAGGTATGATCAGCGAGCAGGATATCCTGAATGCCAACCAGAATGTCCTGAAAATGTTTGAAGATACCGTAAACAGGGAAAAACAGCCGGGCGTTACCGCGACACCCGGTGCAATGATTATCGCATGGGAAGAGATAACGAAAATCACAGAAAAGAACCCCTTCCAGCAGATCGCGGCAGCCAGACTTGCCGAATGGAGAGACTGCCTCGACAAACTGGACAAACATGAAGCAAAGATCGCTGAAATGAAGAAGGTCGAAGCCGACAATTCGCTTCCGTCGAACTACAGAGCCGCTTACGCTGTGAACTATCTCGGCGAATTCGGACTCTCCTTCGGTACGACAGACGTGGTCAAAGCGACAGTCTACCTGGAATTCGACGAGGGCCTTGCAAACAAAATCAAAGAGATAAGGAAACAGCGCTGCGACCTTAAATCCGCTGCCGACTGCCATACCTACGGATTGAAACATTCCGCTAACGAAGAGGAAAAGACGGCATATCTGAAAAAGGCGTGCGAACTCGGCCGCAAGGCAGCCTGCCCGGAAAATCAGCAGCCGCAGAAAACCGCAGAACAGGCTCCCGCCGAGAAGACACAACCTCAGGTAGCAAAGCGGGAAGAGACCAAAAAGAAGCCTGACGAAGATGACAAGTTCAAAGAGGAGCTCAACAAGGCCGGAAGAAAAAAACGTATCGCGATCGCAACTTCGACACTTGTTACCGGTGCGGTACTAGCCGTTTTAGGCGGAATCTCATTCTACGGCATGAGCGATGCGAAAAAAGACCGCGACCAGTATATGGAATGGTACAATCAAAGCGTGACACAGGCGGAGATGGACTATTACCGCAAGAACGTTCTCGATAAGGACAAAAAGCGCAAAACTTATATGGCACTGGGCGGAGTCGGGATCGGTGTCGGAGTAGCCCTGATCGCAACCGGAATCACCTTCTACAGCATCGAATTCAAGGGAGAAAAAGAGGTAAAGAAAAAATACAACCTCTCCCTCAGCGCAAATCCCGGCAAAGGCTCACTCCAGCTCTCGTTAAAGTGGTAGAGAGGTGATCTAACGCCTCCTCTTTATTTCGTATTCTAGCAGGAAGTCGACAATGAAATTCAGGATTTTGTTTTTTTTGGCAGTTTCGTCCATTTTTCTCTTTTCATGCGATGACGGTATAAAGTTTGAAAATCCGCTTGATGAGCATAACCAGTCTACAGAACCCGGAGAGACCGGCACACTGGGCGGAGAATGTTACGGGAATCAAACCTGCAATGAAGGTCTGACCTGCAACAAGGCGACTAACATCTGCGAAAAAGCTACGGATGTTTCGGACTCAGGTGACACAGCGCCGGACTCAGGTGACACAGCGCCGGATTCAGGGGATACAGGACCGGATTCAGGAGACACCGAACCCGACAGCGGCGAACCGGATCATCCGACCTGCAAACTTGATGCAGCTTATGCAACAAGCGATGCCGAAGCCTATTTCGCTTTCAAAGGTATAGGCGAAATCAACAGCAGAACAGCTCAGTCGCCTTCCTGGGTAAACATGGTAACAGTGGAACTCGTTGGTGTTGAGGGCAAAGACCTTGACTATGCAGACAGCTATTCCTTCTTTATACAGACAACATTCCAGGACATGCCGGCTGTCGGGCTTCAGGCGATGGGTGATCCGGACATGAGCACATCCAGATTTACGGCTGTTGGTCTTGTATTCATTCCGATCGACTACATCGAGTTCATGAAGGAGAACGAGACTGACCACCTTGACCAGGCTCCGATCGTACAGATCGTTGACCTTGCTTACACAGCTGACGATGCTTATGCAAAACAGTGCATCCTTGCAGCAAATAAGGTTGACGAAAGCGGTACTATCGCAGTCGGCAAAATGCAGATCTGCTACGACAAGAACGAAGAGTTCGCAGCTGGCGAGACCTTCAAACTTTCGATGGCGGCAGAGCTTGCAGCCGGAGAGGATCTTTTAGAGTTTTATGATACCGAAAGTTTAGAAGATCTTTGCGTCTGCTACGAGATGGACAGCGGAGAAGAAATCGACTGCTCAGTTATGAATCCGTGCAGATACGGCGACATGTGCAGCGGTGTTGCAAATTCGACAGGAGAGTGCATAGAAACCGGAAATACGACCTACTCCTGCGAATGCCTTGCAGGCTCTGAATGGAACGGAACAGAGTGCGCTGTCGATCTCTCGAACCCGCCCGAATGCAGCCCGGCAGGCGCAACACCGTGCTATGATCCGTCAACAGGTCTCATATGGTCTGCGAAAACATCGGATACTATGGATTTTTACAGTGCTGTTTCATACTGCGACGGTCTTTACGAAAACGGATTGGACGGCTGGCATCTGCCGAATATTGATGAATTGAAAACTCTTTTGATAGCAGACCGAGTAACGGAAAACTGTCAGGTAAGCGAAGTAAACAACTGTTTGTCCTTCAGCAGCTGCTGGACCTGCGGAACCTGCACACAGGCAGGCACACAATATTCTGGCGATATATACTGTTACGATGCAGGCACATCATACAGCGACGGCAGATACAGCAAACTTGGAGATAGCGGATATTTATGGTCTTCCTCATTGGATACAGATTACTCAGATCCTGATTTTGATTCATATACAATATGGTTTGTGGATTTTGATCTCGGCTCATTGAACGGTACGGGTCCTTACAATTTCTACAACCCTGTCCGTTGTGTCAGATAGTATAGGATTTTAATTTTTTGAGGTTCACAATGAAATTCAAATCTTTGATTTTATTATCAATCCCGCTTTTGATCCTCTGTTCCTGCAATGACCCGGTAAAGTTTGAAAACTCCGGCGACGACAGCAATACGGAGGCAGAAGTCGGTGCGTTGGGAGGCAACTGCTACCCCAACCAAACCTGCGGCAAAGGGTTGATCTGCGATGAAGAGAGCAGTACCTGCGTAAAGGATCCGGAAAGTACGGATAACGACCAAGCCGACTCTGCGCATGAAAACGACGGAGATCATACAGACTCGGGTTACGAAAACGACGAAGATCATACGGATTCCGGATCGACCGATGACGAAGATCATACGGATTCCGGATCGACCGATGACGGAGATCATGCCGATTCAGGTTCCGGAAATGACGAAGAGCCTTTTACAGGCGAGTGCGCCCCGGGACAAAAGCAGACCTGTGAATATCAGGGTCCCGCCGGAACTGAAAACGTAGGGCTGTGCAGAGCCGCGGTAAGGACCTGCAAAGACGACAAAACCTGGGGACACTGCGAAGGCGAAGTCCTTCCCGTCTACGAAAGCGGAGAGGAGCTCTGCACCAACGGTCTTGACGACGACTGCGACGGTGAGGAGGATAATAAAAACGGCAGTTGCAGTTATTTTTGGCAAGATCCGGGACTGCCGGACGAAGATACTGAAAATCCCGGCATTATCGATGTCGGCTACACCGGCGAATACCATGAAGCCTACGAGGTCCCTGATGACGAGAGCGGCTCAGAAACATGCAGCGACACATGTGTGCCGATCCAGGCAGCGTGTTCCCCTGCAATAGAAAACGAGTACGAAGCAGGGCTCTGTAACGGCCTTGACGACGACTGCGACGGAGAGGTCGATGAGGGCTGCCCCTGCACGCCCGGTCAGACCCAGCGCTGCTTCATGGGACCTCCGAACTACCGCGGAGTCGGTATCTGCCGAGACGGAGTTCAGACCTGCATCGTCAACCTCAAGGGAGGAAAGGCTGTAACCGGCCGCTGGGGCGTTTGCCAGGGCGGCATATCTCCGCAACAGGATGTCTGCGACCTTGCCGACAACAACTGCAACGGCTGCTCTGACGATCTGCTCTGCTGCCAGCCTCCGATCGACTGCTCCTACGATATCGGAACGGCGCTCCCGTTCAATGACAAAATCATCGACGGAAGCCAGATTTACGATACAAGTCACAGGTTCAATGATGCAGACACTGCGACATGGGAATGGACGCTCTCTAAGGGTCCCTGCGACATCGTTCTGGACAAGACGAGCTTCGCAGTCAAGGGGGCAAACAACGAAACTGATCTTGCGGGAACAGGCAGCAATACGACGACCGCCTCAGGGGTCGGAATGAAGTTCTTCAAGGTCAACTTCACGCTTTCGGGAAGCTACAGACTTCACCTTAAAGTCACCCGCGGAAACGGTGAAGTCTATGAGTGTGAGTGGATTTTGAAAGTCGTTTCTCAAGGCTTCAGAGTCGAGCTCTGCTGGGATACAACTGGCTCTGTCGATCTCGATCTGCACCTTGCGAAGGTCGACACAACGAACAGCTGGAAAAACAACACCGCTTGTTACTACCAAAACTGCAAAGGAGATCCGACAGCCTCTTCAGGAGGATCATCAGGAGGATCTGCATACAATTGGAATTTGAGCGGATGGGAATATCCTACGACTGGTAATTACAACAGGGACGGAGTTTGGGTCAGCAACTTGAAAAACCCGCGTCTCGATATCGACAACATCAGTACAGTCGGAGTCCCTGAGAACATCAACCTCGACAATCCGCTTGACATCGATACCTTCAGGATTGGAGTCAACTACTACTCCGACAAAACAACCGAGACCCATCCGGTAGTCAATATCTACTGCGGCGGGACACTGAAAGCAACATTCGGTGTTGCGCCTCAGGTCAGCGGCTTCAACGGAAAAAACAAGCTCTGGAAGGTCGCCGAAGTCCAGTGGATGGGAGATCCAAGCTCCGATGCCTGCGTGATAACACCGAAATTCACCGATTTGGGTTATGTTCTCGGCTCAGTCGACACTTACGAGTGGTAGAGATTTCAATAAACAAAACACACAAGCTATTGCTTTTTTTATTTTTTTTACTAGAATTATGCCCTTTAGTTTTTTTATGGAGAAAAAAAGGATGAAAAAATTATTTTTTGTTTTTGCGGTTTTTGCAGCAATGCTCCTCATGACCGCTTGCGACTCTAACGACAAACCATCTATGGATGATGCAGACAACGATGCTGTTGACAGCGGCATTACAGATGCTGACAACGACATGACTGATTCCGGCGATTCGACCGATTCCGGTGACTCCTCTGATTCAGGTGACTCCACAGATTCCGGTGACTCCACAGATTCTGGCGACTCCACAGATTCCGGTGACTCCACAGATTCCGGTGACTCCACAGATTCCGGTGACTCCACAGATTCCGGTGATTCCTCTGATTCCGGTGACTCCACAGATTCAGGCGATTCCACAGATTCTGGCGATTCCACAGATTCTGGCGACTCCACAGATTCAGGTGACTCCGCAGATTCCGGTGACTCCGCAGATTCCGGTGACTCCACAGATTCCGGTGACTCCGCAGATTCCGGAGACTCCGCAGATTCCGGCGATTCAACAGATTCAGGTGACTCCGCAGATTCCGGTGACTCCGCAGATTCCGGTGACTCCACA
>Ga0310690_10002740_pt1 | contig 27989 bp, 47 predicted proteins | sample AusTroGonzalo_MG_2_FD_207661 | JGI IMG/M metagenome (GOLD analysis project Ga0310690, IMG submission 207661) | Bovine rumen microbial communities from tropical cattle in Woodstock, Queensland, Australia - Gonzalo_04 (v2) (version 2) | ecosystem: Host-associated > Mammals > Digestive system >...
CGCAGAATTTGCATAAACCTATTTAACAATGGCCGGAGTTTGTGACGAGATGCCCGGAGATAACTGGATATACAAGTATTATCAAGGGATCAAGGACGGAACATTCACGGCCGGACGCTGGATCACCCTCGTATATGAGCGGATCGTGCGCGGGATCGAGGCGAAAGAGTACCGATTCGATCAGAAGAAAGCGAACGACGCTATTACGTGGATTGAATCACACTGTTTTCACACCGAAGGGCCTCTTGCACCGGGTCCTTTTTTATTGGAGCCCTGGGAGAAGGCCATGATCTCGGCGATTTTTGGGATCGTCGACGAGAAGGACCTGAGACAGTTCAGGGAGGTGCTCTTACTTATAGGCCGAAAGAACGGCAAGACGAAGCTCGCGTCCTCGATAGCAGCGTACACTTGGCGGCTCGAGGGCGGGTTCGGTTCCAGGGTATTCTGTGTCGCGCCAAAGCTTGACCAGGCTGATCTGGTGTACAACGATATCTGGGCGATGACGACGCTGGATCCGGAGTGGCAAGAGCTGAGGGATGACGTAAAACAGACCGATGCTCGGGGTCGTCTGACGAAGGACGATTCGATGCTGCCAAGGCACAGGCAGACAGACCTGTCCATACCGGGGACGAACTGCACCGTCAAGAAGATCGCGTTTTCGGCCAAGAAATCGGACGGCTTTAACCCTTCGCTCGCGATCTGTGACGAGGTCGCGGCCTGGGAAGGGGACAAGGGCCTTAAACAATACGAGGTAATGAAGTCCGGAATGGGTGCACGGCCCGAGGGCATCCTCTTATCGTGTACGACATCCGGATACATCAATGACGGAATCTTTGACGAGCTGATGAAAAGATCAACTCGTTTTTTATTAGGGGAGTCAAAAGAAAGTAAACTACTACCCCTCATATACATGATTGACGATGTTGGCCGCTGGAATGACATAAATGAGCTCCGGAAGGCCAACCCTAACCTCGGCGTGTCCGTGTCCGTGGACTACATGCTCGAGGAGATAGCGGTCGCGGAAGGATCCCTGTCGAAGAAGGCGGAGTTCCTCACCAAGTACTGCTGCATAAAACAGAACAGTTCTTTGGCCTGGTTACCGGCAGAGGCGATCGAGCATATCAGCGGGCCGGCGATAGACCTGGCCTCGTTACGCGGTTCGTACTGTGTAGCGGGCCTCGACCTGTCACAGACCACGGACCTGACCGCAGCCGTGCTGGTCGTGGAGAAGGGCGGGATCCTGAACGTGCTCGCTCACTTCTGGCTTCCGGGTCAGAAGATAGACGAGGCCACGCAGCGGGACGGCGTTCCGTACTGGGCATATATCCAGAGAGGATTGCTTTCGCCTAGCGGTGACAACTTCATCGACTACCACGACTGCGAGAACTGGTTAAACGGTATGGTTCGAGACCACGAACTATATCCACTAAAGGTCGGTTATGACCGGTACTCGTCCCAGTACCTGGTGCAGGATCTCGAAGGTGAAGGGTTCAAGTGCGATTCGGTTTATCAGGGCGATAATCTCTGGCCCGTACTGCAGGAGATGGAGGGCCTCATCAAGGACAGGAGGATCTACATCGGGGACAACGACCTGCTGAAGATGCATCTGCTCAACTCGGCGATCAAGATGAACGCGGAGCGGGGCAGGGGCCGGCTTATAAAGTTAAATCCAACGGCTCACATTGACGGAACGGCTGCTCTCGCCGACGCCATGACGGTCCGACAGAAATGGTCTGGCGAGATCGGCTGGCAGCTGCGGAATGAGTAGTTACTGCGTATACATTCACACAAACACAGTCAACGGAAAGAAATACGTCGGGCAAACGTGCCAGAAGCCGGAGCACCGATGGAACAACGGAAAAGGATACAAGAACTGCCACTTTCGGCACGCGATCGACAAGTACGGCTGGGACAGTTTCGAGCACGAGATCGTCGCAGAAAAGCTCACGAAAGAGGATGCCTGCCGGCTGGAGATCGAGCTGATCGCGAAATACAACACGACGGACCGCGCCTTCGGTTACAACAGATCCACGGGCGGGGAACATACCTTTGCCGGAGCTGAGTACACCGAAGAGCGGCGGGAGAAGGTCCGGAAGTCGAACCACACAAGAGTCATATCGGACGAGACCAGGGCGAAGATGTCCGCGGCCTCGAAAGCCAGGGGGAACGGACAGACCGGGAAGCTCGGCAAGCTGTCTGGCAAGTCCGGGCTGTTGAAGCAAATAGATCCTGCTACGGGTGAAGTCGTAGCCGAGTATTACGGGTTCGCCGAGATGCAGCGCAAGACCGGATGGAACCGGACAGCAGTCAAACACGCGGCACTGCACGAGACCAGTCAGTCGCATGGATATAAATGGGAATACATTCCTAGGAGGAAACTTAATGTCACTGTTTGATCAAATATTCAGGCCGAAAGAGGCGAAGAAGTCGGAGGACGCACTGCGCGAGGCCATGACGATCTTCAAGACGCTGACGGCCTACGAGCCGGCCTTCACGAGCTGGGGCGGGGCCATATACGAGTCAGCGATCGTCAGAGCAGCGATCGACGCCAGGGCCCGGCACATCTCGAAGCTGAAGGTGGAGACCTTCGGGACCGCGAATTTGTCCCTGCAGGGGAAGCTGAGGCTCGGCCCGAACCAATGGCAGACCTGGTCACAGTTCCTTTACAGGGTCTCGACGATCCTGGACATCAACAACACGGCCTTCGTGGTTCCGGTCTTCGACGAGAGGATGGTGATCACGGGCGTGTTCCCGGTCCTGCCGATGCGCTGCACCCTGGTCGAGTACGACAAGGAGCTCTGGCTCCGGTACCAGTTCGCGAACGGGCAGGTGGGCGCGGTCGAGTTCCGGAAGTGCGCGGTGCTGACCAAGTTCCAGTACCAGAACGATTTCTTCGGGGACAAGAACACACCGCTCCACGAGACGATGCAGCTGATCCACATGCAGAATCAGGGCATCGAGGAGGCGGTCAAGAACGCGAGCACGTTCCGGTTCATGGCCCAGCTCACGAACTTTACCAAGCCGGAAGACCTGGCAAAGGAAAGAGAGCGGTTTACAAGAGAGAACCTATCCAGTGAGTCGAGCTCCGGCGGGTTCCTGCTGTTCCCGAACATCTACAAGGACATCAAGCAGATCGACACGAAGCCGTACTCGGTGGATCCGGAACAGATGAAGGCGATCCGCGAGAACGTGTTCAACTATTTCGGAGTGAACGAGGAAGTGCTCCAGAGCAAGGCCAGAGGCGAAGAGCTCGAGGCCTTTTTCGATGGCGTGATCGAACCGTTCGCGATCCAGTTCTCGGAGACGATGACCAAGGCCCTGTTCAGCGAGAGAGAGCGGGCACAGGGATCCTACCTGATAGCGAACGCGAACCGGCTCCAGTACATGTCCGTCTCACAGAAGGTACAGATGGCGAAGGAGCTCGGAGACAGAGGCGCGATCCTTATCGACGAGATCCGTGAGCTGTTCAACTACGAGCCGTTACCGTACGGGGCCGGACAGGTGGCACCGATCCGCGGTGAATATAAGGCGACTCAAACATTGAGCCAGGAGGAAGACAATGGCGAAGAGTAACAGAGAATACAGAGATATGACCATCGAGATCCGGACGGAGGAGTCGGAAGAGTTCGACAACCGGAAGGTGGTCCGTGGATATGCGAGTACGTTCAATCAGCCGTACACGCTTTATGAGGACGATACGTGGAGGTTTGACGAGGTCGTGGACGCGGAGGCGTTCCGGAACACAGACATGACCGACGTGATCATGCAGTACGACCATGAGGGCCGCGTATTCGCCAGGATGAGCAATAACACCCTGACCGTCACACCGGACGAGAGGGGTTTATTGATAGAAGCAGATCTCGGCGGGACCGAGCTGGGACGCCAGCTCTACGAAGAGATCCGCGGGGGCTATACGAACAAGATGAGCTTCGGCTTCACGGTCGATGCACAGGACCGTCTCGATACCAAGACCGAAGACGGGAAGGACCTTACCGTGAGGACGATCAAGTCTGTCCGGAAGCTCTACGATGTGTCAGCAGTTTCGTTGCCGGCGAACGATGCCACAAGCATTTCGGTTCGCAATCTGGCCGACGGAGAGATCGAACGGATTCGAGCGGAGAGACTCGAGCGCGAGAAACTGGAACTGAGACGGAGAAAACTACTTGCTAAGGCAAAACTTAATGGAGGGTCAAATGACTAAAGAAGAAATCATGACTCTCGATCAGGAACAGATCGAGGCCCGCTCTGCAGAGCTTGCCGTCGAGATCGAGGCCGCTGAGACCAACGAGGCCATGGACAATATCCAGGCTGAGCTCGAGGCCATCGAAGAGCGCAGAGCGCAGATCCGGATCGAGATCGAAACCCGTAAGAAAGACATCGCCGAAGTCATCAAGGGCAGCGGCGAAGTCGTGGAAACCATCGAAGAAAGGAAAATCGACACCATGGAAATCAGAAATTCCAAAGAGTACATCGACGCCTATGCGGAATACATCAAGACCGGTAAAGATCTTGAGTGCAGAAAGCTGACGTCGACCAACGACACCACTCCAAACGGAACTGGAACCGTTGCTGTTCCTGATTTCGTTTACGACATCGTCAAAACCGCCTGGGAGAAAGAGGGCATCATGGCTCTCGTCAGAAAGAGCTACCTCAGGGGCAACCTCAAGGTCCAGTTCGAGGCCTCCGGTTCGGACGCTACTGTCCACGCTGAAGGAGCTGCGGCTGTTAGCGAAGAGAACCTCGTTCTCGGCATCGTGACGCTCGTACCTCAGAGCATCAAAAAGTGGATCTCGATCTCCGACGAGGTTTATGACCTCCGCGGCGAAGAGTTCCTGCGCTACATCTATGACGAACTCGCCTACAGGATCGCGAAGAAGGCCGCCGATCAGATCATCGCCAAGATCCAGGCCTGCGACACCGTATCGACCACGACCTGCCCAGGAGTTCCGAAGATCACTCAGTCCAGCATCGCCGTCGGCTCTGTCGCCGCTGCTATGGCTGCCCTGTCCGATGAGGCCGCTAACCCGGTCGTCATGATGAACAAGGCTACCTGGGGCGCGTTCAAGGCCGCTCAGTATGCTGCAAGCTATGCTGTTGATCCGTTCGAAGGACTCCCTGTTGTGTTCAACAACACGATCACCGCTTACGGCGCCGCGACTACAGGCGTGACCTATGCTATCGTCGGCGACCTTGGCCACGGTGCTCTGGCTAACTTCCCGAACGGCGAAGGAATCGACTTCAAGTTCGACGAGCTGTCCAAGAAGAAAGAAGACCTGATCGAGGTCCTCGGCCGTGAGTACGTTGCTCTCGGAGTCGTTGCTCCAAACGCGTTCGTCAAGATCGTAAAATAAGCAACCAAATTTTATGGAGCGGGGCCAACAACCTCGCTCCTATTGTGTGAGGTATACCAATGCTCGAGAAAGTAAAAACTGCACTGCGAATAGTCACGGATGCGTACGACAACGAGCTGTACGAACTGATCGAGGCCGCGAAGCTGGACCTGGGCATTGCCGGAGTTATTCTTCCGACATCCCTGGACTCTATTGCGACCAGAGCGATCATTACGTACTGCAAGACGAACTTCGGTATTCCGGACGACTACGACAAGCTCAAACGGTCCTATGACGAGCAGAAGGCCCAGCTCTCGACCGCGACCGGCTACACGAACTGGGGTGATGCGTAATGTACGAAGATATCGCGACCCTGAAAGGGGACGGGACCGTGTCCTATGACGCGGCCGGCAACGAGATCATCACGCCGGCAGAGCGCACTGTATACGTATTACCACGTAGTGTATATCGCTCCGAGTTCTACGCTGCAGCCTCTGCCGGGCTCCATCCTTCGATCACGTTCGAGCTCACGAACCGCGAGGACTACCAGGGCGAGAAGCTGATCCGGTGGCGCGGTCAGGACTACTCCGTTATAAGGGCGGACTGGACCGGGATGGGGGACTCCCTCCGGCTGGTATGTGAGGAGAAGGTCGGAAATGGCAAATGATCTCGGCTTTGAGCTGAAGGCGATCCTTGAGGCCTACAACGAAGAGGTTCAACAGAAGGTCGACACAGCAATGAAGTCTGTCGCAAAAGAGGCCGTGCAGAAGCTGAAGGGCACGTCCCCGGTAGACGAGGGCGACTATGCCAAAGGGTGGGCGAACAAGGTCGAAAAACGCGGCCTTATCGCCACCGTAACGGTCTACAACAAGGCCAAGCCGGGGCTGACTCACTTACTGGAGAACGGACACGCCAAGGTCAACGGTGGGCGAGTGGCCGCCAGAAGCCACATCAAGCCCGTCGAGGAATGGGCGAATGCTGAGCTAGTACGAAGGATAGAGGAGGCTTTAAGTTGAGCATCTACAGCACGTTACAAAAGACCGGCCTTCCGTGTGCATATTCGCACTTCCGGACGAAACAGGAGCCGCCGTTCATTGTCTATCTGGGCAACGGACAGGACGTGCTCCGGGCCGACGATACGCATTACTGGTCGCAGAACACGTACCAGGTCGAGTATTACTTCACACAAAAGGACGAAGCAAAAGAGGCCGCCATTGAGAAAGTACTTCTTGATGACGGCTTTCAGTTCACCAAGAGCTCGGACACGTTTATCGAAGACGAGAACGTATTCGTGATCTACTACTACACAAATTAAGGAGATCAAAATATGGCTAACAAAGTCGAATTTGGTATCTCGAACCTTTACGTCGGCACCTACACCGTAGGCACGACCGGGACCGTCACGATGGGCACTCCGTACCATCAGGCCGGAGCCGTTTCGTTCAGCCCTGAGGAACAGTCCGAGAAGACTGACTTCTATGCTGACAACGTGATCTACTGGTCGGGCTATACCGGCGGATCCTTCGAGGGCGACCTTGAAGTTGCGAAGTTCGACGATACCTTCAAGAAGCAGTACCTCGGCTACATCCAGAAGGCTTCCGATGGCGGGCTCGCTGTCGTGAAGAACGCTGTCAAGCCTCAGGTCTACATCGCGTTTGAACTGTGTGGCGACCAGGAAAACCGCCGCGTGATCATGTATAACTGCTCGCTCGGCGGGATCAACAGGTCCTACAACACGATTACGGAACAGAAAGAGCCTATCACCGAGACCATCGCCGTTACTGTAGCGGGCGATAACAAGACCGGCATTTCGATGGTCAGCTATAGCCAGACGTCGACCGGTTACTCGACCCTGTTCACGAATCCGCCAGCACCGACGACCACATAATGGTCACAGACTAGGGCGGGGCTTCGGTCCCGCCTGTTCTTTTAGGAGGAAAAGATGGAAAAGACAATCAAGATCGACAAGAAGTCCGTCCGGCTGTCGAATAACGTCGGGTGGACTATGGAATACCGTGATCAATTCAATCACGACATTATCCCGACCCTCATGCCGATGCTCGCCGGGATCCTCGACATCCTCGGGGGCGTGGTCGAGACTGTCGGCAAAACGAAAGAGGTCGGGTTCGACGACCTGATCATGGCCGTTAACAGCGACAAGATGCTGGATGCAGTCATCCATATGAGCGGGCTTGAGTTCGTTGAGCTTATCAACATCATCTGGGCCATGGCGAAGACCGCCGACGAGTCCATTCCGGAGCCGCGTCAGTGGATACGCCAGTTCAGCAACTTCCCGCTAGACGAGATCACCCCGGTCGTCTTTCGGCTCATCATTGAGGGCGTAATGAGCTCAAAAAACGTGAAGAGGCTGGAGAGTCTAGCAAGGAGTCTTCAGCCATCACTCTCAACGACATCATCCTCGCAGGAACAGAGCGAGGCATGACGATCGCTGATATCCGGAAGATGCAGCTGGGGCAGGTCGTGGACTACTGCATTGACTACAACAAACGACAGGAGGCCGCCAATCCGGAGGCCAAAAAGAAACAGCGTCCGAGCAAGCGTAAGGCTACTCAGGGCGATATAGACTCATTCTTTGGATAGAGGACAACAATGTCGGGAACCATTAAAGGCATAACAATAACCTTCAACGGCGATACGACGAACCTGCAGAAGGCGATCCGTAACGTCGACAAGGAAATAGCGAAAACGACGAAGGAACTGGCTTCGATCGACAAAGCCCTCAAGTTCAATCCTACGAACGTCGACCTTTGGAGACAAAAGCAACAGCTCCTGGAGCAGAAAATCAACCAGACGACTGAAAAGCTAAAGGCTCTTAAGGCCGCCCAGAAGCAGATGGACGCCTCGGGCATTGACAAGAACTCGGAAGAGTACCGGAAGCTCCAGCGCGAGATCATCGAAACCGAATCGAAGCTGAAGCACTTCAAGGCTGAACTGACGTCTATCGGTAACGTGAATCTGCATGCGGCCGGCGAAAAGATCCAGGCTATGGGCAAGTCCCTCGAAGAGGCCGGACAGAAGATGAAGGCCTTCAGTGCCGCGGGAGCAGCTGCAGCCGCTTCCATCGGTATGCTGGCTTATAAGTCGGGCCAGTTCGCGGACGATCTTAATACTATGTCGAAGGTCTACGGGATCTCGACTCAGGAGCTGCAGAAGTACGCTGCCAGTGCCGAGCTCGTGGACGTGGACGTGGAAACGATCGCGGCCTCGCACCGGAAACTGACGAAAGCCATGTCCGGATCCGAGGACGAGACCGGAAAACAGGCCGAGGCGTTCGCCAAGCTCGGGATCTCGGTAGTGGACGCAAACGGTGAGCTCCGTGACTCGGACGAGGTCTTCAACGAGGTCATCGTGGCCCTCGGACAGGTCGAGAACGAGACTGAGAGAGACGCCCTGGCTATGGAACTGATGGGCAAATCGGCCTCCGAACTGAACCCTCTTATTGAGGACGGCGGCAAGACCTACCAGAAGACGGCCGCGATCTTCAAGAAATACGGACTCGACTTCATCGACCAGGATATGCTCGACCGGGCCAACGAGTTCAACGACAGCCTCGACATGATCAAGGCAATGGGTGCAACGGCCTTCCAGCAGATCGGCACCCAGCTCGCCGCGTATCTCGCTCCGGTCCTCGAAAAGGTCGTGGATCTGGTTGGCAGACTGGCCAACTGGATCACGAACCTTGACCCGAGAGTGCTTGCCATTATCGGAACCATCGGTGGGATTGTCGCAGCTGCGGCCCCTCTGCTTATCGGCCTCGGTAAGATCGCGACCGGTATCGGAGCCCTGACGAAGGCCCTCGGCGTTCTCCAGCCGATCATTATGACGGTGCTGTCTAGCCCAGTCACACTCGTGATCGGTGCCATCATCGCGGCCGGAGTACTACTTTATAAGAACTGGGACAAGATCAAGGCTAAACTGGTCGAGCTCTGGAATAAGGTCAAGGCGATCTTCACGAACATGAAGAACAAGATCGTCGGCACCTGGAACTCGATCAAGAATACCGTCACGAGCGTCGTGAACACGATCAAGAGCGCGATCACTAACGCATTTACGGCGGCCAAGAACACGGTCTCGAACCTGTTCGACTCTATGAAGAACAAGATCTCGAGCGTACTCGGGACCATCAAGAGCATCGTGCAGTCTTCGTTCAACGCCGTGAAAGGGTTTATCACGAGCCCGATCGAGACCGCAGTGGGACTCGTACAGGCAGCCATTAATAAGATCAGGCAGGTCCTGTCCGGGCAGATATCGCTTCCACATATCAAATTGCCGCATTTCTATATCAGCGGCAGGTTCAGCCTTAACCCGCCTTCGGTCCCGCACCTGGGTGTTGACTGGTATAAGCAGGGCGGTATCTTCAGTTCGCCGAGCGTCATCGGTGTAGGTGAGGCCGGCTCTGAGGCTGTCGTTCCGCTGGATACCTTATGGAGCAAGATGGACCGGATCGCGGACGCGGCCGGGTCTTCGGGCGGCGGTATCACAATTAACGTTTACGGTGCTGCGGGTCAGAACATCAACGAGCTGGCGGCCGCAGTAGAGCGCAGACTCGTCAACCTCCAAAAACAACAAGCGAAAGCGTGGTAAAGGATGAACGAAACATTAACCTTCGGCGGTATCGCCTCGAATACGTACGGAGTGTACATATCCGGCGAGGCCGTCTATAATTCCCCGGCCCGAGATGTGAACATGGTCACGGTCCCGGGCCGTAACGGGACGATAGCCATCGACAACGGCCGCTTTGAGAACATCGAGGTCACGTATCCGGCTTTCTGCTGGGCCGCGGATCAGGCAACGTTTGCGACCAATGTGAGCAACTTCCGGAACGCAATGAAGGCACTGACCGGCTACCAGCGTCTGGTCGACGACTATAACCCGAACGAGTACAGGCTCGGGGTCTACATCGAGTCCTTCGAGGTCTCTCCGGCACAGTACAGCAACGCGGGCGAGTTCGACATCGTGTTTGATTGTAAGCCGCAGAGATGGCTGAAGAGCGGGGAGACGGCCGTATCCGTGGCGAGTGGGGGAACGATAACGAACCCGACGAGCTTCCCGTCCGAGCCTCTGATCGAAGTGACCGGAGATGGGACCCTGTACGTCGGCGATTATTCGCTCGTAATCGACGCAGGAGCGAGCAACCCTGTATATATCGACTGCGAGCTGATGGAGGCATATGAGATCGACAGTCTCGGCTATGTCGTGAACAGGAACGCTCTGGTCACGTATCAGGACGGCACCTTCCCGAGAATCGTCCCTGGGTCCAACACGGTTACTTATAGCGGTAATATTACGGCTGTATCAATCACTCCGAGGTGGTGGAAGATATGATCCCTGTACTGTTTGAATACAACGCGACAACCTTCACCACGAACGGAATCGGAAGGCTCTCTGACTGTATCAGCTGCGTAGTAACAGAAGAACGGAATGGGATCTACGAGTGCGAGTTTAAGTATCCGATCACTGGCATCCATTTCGATGATATTCAGGAAGGCCGGATCATAGTCGTGACTCACGACAATAACGGAGATCTGCAGCCGTTCGACATCTACAAGTCCAGCAAGACCATCGACGGGATCGTCACGTTCAACGCTCACCATATCAGCTACAGGCTGAATGAGATTGCTGTAGGACCGTTTTCAGCACCGACATGCGCTGCGGCCCTGACGATGATCGGCGAAAACTCGATGAACGACAACCCGTTCACGTTCTGGACGGACAAGGCCGTGACCAAGGACTACAATGTCACGGTCCCGAGTGCAGCCAGATCTCTGCTCGGAGGCGAAGAAAACTCTATCCTGGACGTATATGGCTCGGGTGAGTACCAGTTTGACCAGTTTGAGGTCAATCTGTACGCATCGAGAGGGACCGCATCCGGCCTTGAGGTTCGTTACGGGAAAAACCTTACAGACTACGATAACGACACGGACTACTCGGATGTCATCAACGGGGTAGCGCCTTACTGGGTAGGGGAGAACTCTAAAGGCAAAGAAGTCGTCGTGACTCCGAGCGATCCTGTGCTGCTGAATGAAACACTTTATAACCACAGGACCGTCATTGTCCCGCTCGACTTATCCGGCGAATTTGAAAACGAGCCATCAGAGAATGACCTTATTACGGCTGCGACGAGCTACCTGAACAACAACTCGGTCCACATTCCAACACAGAACATCAAGATCGAGTTCGTCGAGCTGTGGCAGACTCAGGAGTACGAACAGTTCGCCCAGCTCCAGACGCTTCAGCTCTGTGATACCGTAAGGGTCACATATCCGGACTATGGCTTCATTTCGGTCTCGGCGAAGGTCGTGACAGTGGAGTTCAACGTACTGGCAGACAGATACGACTCGATCACGCTCGGAAGCATCCCGACGACTCTCGGGGAAGCGATCAATGCACAGACCGAGACACAGATCGAGAAGCTGAACGACTCCGTGAAGGGCTTCAAGAGAATCGCCGGCAATACTAACCAGTTCTTCTGGCATGAGGAGAGCGGGGACGATACCGGCTCGCATATCACGGAGAAGCCTCAGGACGAATTTGTCGCAGATCCGACGAGCGGCGGCCCGAACCTGTTGGCAAGATCGAACGGCATAGCGGTCCGGGATGGCCTCGATGAGCTGGCCCAGTTCGGATCCGAGGTCGTAATCGGAAAACAATCCGAGCAGAACGTCCTTATAGACTCGAATGGAGTTACAGTGCGGGACGGTCAGATCGAGCTTGCAAAGTTCGGTTCCGACGTCACGATCGGACAGGTGGACGGCTTTCATATTACTCTTGAAAGCACCGGAGTAGGGGCCGAGCTCGGTTTCTATCAGGACGAAGACAAGGTCGCGTACATCACCGACCAGCAGCTCTACATCAACCAGGCGACACTCAATGACGTACTCCGCATCGGCCCGCTTGTGTGGCAGGTCCGGAGCTCGACGCGGGTATCCTTGAGATATTCACCTACTAACTAGGAGGAAAGATGGCAGCTACTTACGTATACGGTCCGTATAACGTCTGGCAGGGGAACCTGTTCGAGTTCCGGTCGTTTCTTACCTATGAGGTAACTGCGAACACATCGACGACCTATTCCGTACAGATCACAGCCGGTATCCAGGTCGGAAACAATAACGGCCCGGTCGGCGTCAACGGGATCCTCGTCGGTGTCAGCGGTACGAATCAAACACTAAAACAAACTACACACAACTTCTACACGACCGAGATCAACGGAATGAACGTCGTGTACACGGCCTTCACCTGGTCGTGGACGAAATCACACTCCGCGCAGAGCATCGAGATAGCCTCGGCCATTGCCAAGTCCGGCAACCTCGAACAGTCGCGTGGATCCGTCACGCTTACCGTCCCGGCAAGGGCGAGTTATGCGGTCAAGTATTATGCGAACGGCGGATCAGGAGCACCTTCAGCACAGACGAAGTGGTACGGCGAGAACCTGACCTTGTCGAGCACGAAACCGACACGGACCGGCTACACGTTCAAGGGCTGGGCCACGTCTTCCGGCTCGACTACTGTCGCTTATAATCCGGGTGCGACTTACAGCTCAAACGCAGCCCTGAACCTGTATGCGGTCTGGGAGATCATCCAGTACACCATCAAGTACAACTCGAACGGCGGCACAGGCTCGATCTCAAACCAGACGAAGAATTACGGCTCAAGCGTCACGCTTTCGTCGGGTTCGGGTTTCTCGCGGACGAATTACGAATTGACCGGATGGAACACGAAGTCGGGCGGTACGGGAACAGCCTACGCGAAAAGCGGTACTTATTCAGCGAACGCTTCGGTGACCCTGTATGCACAATGGACACTTGCATATACTAACCCGAAAATATCAAGCGTAAACGTCTATAAATGCGATTCGGGCGGAAACGCTGACGATCAAGGGACGTATATTCACGTCGAATTCAATTACACCGGCGGCAAACAAGGCGACGGGACGTACATTGTCCCGAAGTGCGGGATAACCGTCACGACGGGCGGAACGACGACGACCGCCAGGGCCGCCAGCACGTCCGGAATGAGTACAAGCGGAACATTTTCCGCAACTTACGGCAGCGCATATTCTGCCGACGTTTCGCATACTGTCACGATCACATTATCGGACAGTTACGGGAGCGTTTCATCGACAAAGACCGTTCCGACGGCATTATATCCGCTTGATTTTCTCGGAAAAGCTGACGGGTCAGCTCTTTACATGGGCGTTATGACGCCGGCTGTCAGCGGACAAGCATTAACGTTGAATGCATTCCGTGCCAACGGGACGAGCTACGTCGACGGGAATATTTACGCCAATCACGCCACGGCCGACGCAACCAATACGTATATTGGGTGTCAGCAAGGTGGCACTACAAAAATTCGAATAGTAGCAAACGCCGCCGGGTCTATTGGTCTTTATGATGTAATAAATTCGCAATGGCTCGTTTTGGTTACATCTGGCGAAACCGATATCAAAGTCGCCGGGATCAATCTGTCGACAGATGCTGCAAACACCGTATTGGCCGCACCGAACGGCAGCGCCGGGGCGCCTACATTCCGGGCGCTTGTTGCGGCAGATATCCCGAATATTGGAGCCGGGAAAATAACGTCCGGAACGCTTGGTGTAGCGAGATTGCCGAATATGCTACAGACAAAGGCGTATTCGTACGAACGGACGACATCGCTCGCTGCCGGCGCGTCTGTGGCCTTGACCGGAACGAATTTCGGTGTTTCGACACCGTCCAATTACAAACCGGTAGGCATCGTTTATTTTTCTACATCGAACAGCGGGGCCGTCCCGCGAGGCGTAAACGCGGGCGTTACGGGTTCCAGCTCAATGATGTATGTCACAAACGTCACAAGTTCGGCAATAGCATCGTTTACGGCATATATAACTATTCTGTATGCGTATACAGGAACTGTAGCGTAGGAGGTGATCGTCAAAAATGTCAAGTGAAATCATTGTCGCGATCCTCGCCCTGTGCGGGACGCTGTTCGGATCCATCGCCGGAATTATGACAGCGAACAAGCTGACGATGTACCGGATCGAGGAGCTGGAGAAAAAGGTCGACAAGCACAACCAGGTCGTGGAACGTGTCGCACTGCTGGAGGCGGACAATAAGGTGCAGTGGACTCGATTTGACGAGCTGAAGAAAATCGTCGAGAAGATCCACGCAGAGATTTTAGGAGGGAATTAAAATGGACATCACACTGGTCGACGCCATGATCATTCCGATGATCACTATAGCGTCGCTCTGCATCGGTTACGTAATGAAGCACTGGCTGCCTTCGGACGACAAATGGATCCCGACCATTCTTTTGATCCTGGGTGCGGTATCCGGGGTCATTTTATTTGGCCTGGATTATGAAGGGATCGTTAAGGGCATGGTTTCCGGCCTTGCGTCGGTAGGGTTACACCAGGCCTTTTACCAGCATTTGAAGCTTCCGATTTCGGAGGATGAGCTTTATGCGAGAGGTCCCGGAGAAGATCTGGACGACTGTGTTTCGGTCAATCCAGAGGGAGGAGTGAGAGGCGATGAGTAATTCCAAGCTGGCGACGGTCCATTATTGGACGAAAAACTATTCCTCCCGGAACGGTGCGAAGATCAGCACGATCATCATTCACCACATGGCCGGGAATCTTGACGCGAAGGGATGCTATAACGTATGGAAAAATGCGAACGGATCGGCCCATTATGCGATCAGTTCAAAGGGCGAGATTGGGCAGCTCATCGATGAAAAATACAGAGCCTGGTCGGTTGCGGATGCGGCAGCCGACTCCAAGGCGGTCACGATCGAGGTTGCGAACGACAAAGGTGCTTCAGGATCCTGGCACGTATCCGATAAGGCGATAGCTGCATGCATTGAGCTTTGCGTCGATATCTGTCAAAGGAACGGGATCAAGAGGCTCAATTTTACCGGGGACAAGACCGGGAATCTGCTCCAGCATAAAATGTTTATGGAGACGGCATGCCCGGGTCCCTTTTTGGCCTCCAAGTTCAAGTACATTCAGGATGAGACGAACAAGAGGCTGGGTGCCGAGCCGGAGAAAAAATGGACCGATTATAAGGTCCCATTCACGGTCCGGGTCGAAATCGACGATTTGTATATCAAGAGAGGACCGGGGATCAGTTATGCCAGAGAAAAGGTCGACGGATCTGTTTTCATCAAGCCCGGCGTTTATACCATTACGCAGGTCAAGAAGGGCGGCGACTATTGGTGGGGAAAACTGAAATCCAGCACAGCGTCGTCTCCAAGGTGGATCGCTTTGGATTACACGACCTTTGTGAAAGAGGTCACGCCGGCGCCAACTCCTGCCAAGACACCGCAGGAAAAAATATGCGAGTGGGCGAAGTCCACTGCAGCCAGCGGAAAATACAAATACAAGTCTTGGGAATCGTCTGACGAGAAGACCAAGCAGTGTCCTATCTGTCATTCGTTGACAGGCAAATATTGCGGGTTCAACTGTATCGGTTGGGCGTTCGCGTGCTGGCGCCACGGCGGAGGCCTGAAGTCGAACTGTAGTTGTTCTGTAATCAGCGACCCGAAGTGGGAGGCCATCCTGAAAGCGTCTACGGATGCAGAGGCTTTGAAGATTGCACAGGATCGCATCGGCATCAAGGACATCAAAGTCATCAGAAACGGTGGCAAGGTCATTCCGACATCCAAATTGATGCCGGGTGACATTGTGTCCTTCTTCAATGGGTCAAACTATTATCACACAGCGGTGTATGTCGGCGATGGGAAGGTCTGTGACATCACCAGCTCCCGGTCGCCGGCCATCAAGTACGGCGTCCTGGTCTATGACGGCCTCAAGGTCGCGATCAGGTACACCGGCAAATAAAGGAAGTCAGCATGGCTTCAGCACCATCTTTTTTACCTCCTTTCTGGGGACCCGCGGGGGATTTGTCCTCTGCGGGTCTTTTTATATGCCCAAAATTTGACCGTAGAGCGATTTTTTAGTGGTGGGTCGATATTCTTTTATACCTCCGAACGAAAACGTACCGCTAAATCGAAATGCCTACCGAGCTCTTCAGCGTACTGCTGCACGTCTTGAACCTTTTCTATATATATTTTCTTGCGTCCGCTTTTTGAATAAGGCAGCTCTATCCATTTAGCCCGGTCATTGAACTTGAAACGGCAAATGTCCGTCTCATAAAGTAGGGCAGTGATATATTTGTCTGACTTCCGGACCAGCTGGATCTCGGACACATCACGGCCGGACTCGTGAAGGGTTGAGAGTATCTGCCCGAAAAGATCTATTTCGTCAATATTGGCGTTTACATCGCGGTATTTGCCATAGTGTGCAAACTTCAGTTCCATTTTCTTCACCTCCTTGCTAAAATCGTACCACATTTTTCTCCGGAACGAAATAAAAAATGCTTGCAAATGGTAAACCGATACTGTATTATTTAATCAAGGTAGGTGTGGGCGAACCGATCGCCCTTTATATTTAGAGACTTAACTCTTCCTAAAATCATAATTTTTTAAGTCAGATCGGTCCCAAAAAACGGACCGAATAGGGGACAGAATAGTCGCATAATAAGCCTACCTTGAGACGTTAAAGAAGACGAAGAAGGTAGGTGTTTTTTATGCAGTACAAGAGAAGTAAAGGTTACCGATGTATCAAGGCCGACACCCCGGAAGAGTTCGAGAAGGCGGTCAACGAGGTCCTGATCGAGCACCCGAGTGCCGAGATGAAGATCGACACCCTGATCCCGCTGATGTGCCATGCGTGGTTCAATGTGGATCGCTACATCGCCGAGAACAAGGCCGAAGAGTACGAGCTCAAGGGAGAAGTCCATTACTGTATCGAATGTCCTTATCTGGACAGACCGCTCCGGAGCAACAAGTCCCAGAAGCGGTTCCCGTGCCAGTACGCGGAATACGGCATCTCGATGACGGACAGCCGCTGCTGTGACAAGTTCTACGAGTGGATGGAAAGGAACGGAAAATGAGACCGCCATTAGGAGTGACTATTTCGGATAAAGCCGGAGGAAATGCGTACATCGAACTGGATGACGCATACGTGCAGGATCTGATCTCGGTCCTGTCCTTTGCAAAGACAGAGTGCGAGATCCGGATCAGATTCAAGGGATACAAGGAGGACAAAGATGAAGAACCGTATTATTGAGACTATTGGTGCGCTGCTGGTGATGCTCGGGATCGGAGCCGCTGACAGCCCGAACCTGCTGATCCCGGTCGTGATGATCGTCGTGGGCGGGATCCTGTTCCGGAGCGTGAAGGAGGAGAGAGATGGGCGAGAGACTGACAGGTGATTACAGGCGGGACCTCGACAAGCCGTACTTCGGTCACTGGGATATCCCGGAAGGTCAGGATCTCATGCTGACCATCGACCACATGGAGAAGCAGGACGTCAAGTCCCAGCGCGGGACCGAGAAGAAGACCGTCATGATCTTCAAGGAGGACTACAAGCCGCTGATCCTAAACGTCGTTAACCGGAAGAGCATAGCAAAGGCTCTCGGTACTCCGACATATGAGGACTGGGAAGGCAAAAGGATCGCCCTGTACGAGGGCAGGGAACCGAAGGCGGACGACGGGCTCGCGGTACGGGTCCGGGAATATGCCCCAAAAGTTATAGAGGAGTTCTGCGAGGAGTGCGGAGACCTGATCACGGCGCACGGTAACTACTCCGTGAACAAGATCGTGACGATGACGCGGACCAAGTACGGAAAAGCTCTGTGCTGGGACTGCGCCACGAAGTACAAGGAGGCCCAAAGTGCAAAGGAGGCCCAAAGTGCAAAGGAAGGAGAAAGAGATGACTAAAGAACTGCTGCTGGAGATGGTCCGAAACTTTAAGGACGAAAACGATTACACCATTAAACTCTGCGCCGAGATCTTTGGCGCAAATGAGAGCCAGCTCGGATACTACTTGAGAGGGCAGCGGGAAATGACGGACAAAGACGCCGCTCTTATCGCGGAATACTTCGGGGAAGAGTTCAAAACAAACGGGTTCGTTCCTGCTGAAAAGGTAAAGAAGAACCGCATCAAGATGACGGCGAAACAGCTTAACGATACTACGATTGGGATCACGTTTGATGCTCCGTTAAGACTGTACTATAAGATGCTCGACGAATGTGAGGAGCTCGGTTTTTCCGATATGGCAAAGTATGTACGCCAGCACTTCATTATGTACTTCTCCAAGGAGGCCGAGAGTGAAGCTGAACAACAGTAACTACTTCAGCGTACCGGCCAACCGCGAGTACTGGTCCGTGTCCCAGTTCAAAGCGTTCTCGAAGTGTGAGGCAGCGGGTCTCGCCGAGGTGCGGGGCCTGTACCAGAGGAAGGACACGACCGCGTTACTGGTAGGGTCCTATGTCGACGCCTACTTCGCGGACGAGCTCGAGGATTTCTATATCGACCATCCGGAAGTGTTCAACAGCAGGACCGGGAACCTGAAGGCCGAGTACCGGGACGCGGACACGTACATAGCCCGGCTCGAGTCCGACCATGTGATGCGGTCCTATATGAGAGGCGAACGTCAGGCGATCCGGACTGCGGAGCTGTTCGGGGTCCCGTGGAAGATCAAGATGGACTTCTTTGACGGGACGAAGATCGTGGACCTGAAAGTGGTCAAGGACTTCAAGCCGATATACGAGGACGGGTTCGGGATGCGGAGCTGGGTCGAGTACTGGGGCTATGACATCCAGGGCGCGATCTACCAGAAGGTCGAGCAGATCTCGTCCGGAAGACCGAGACCGCTCCCGTTCTATCTGGCAGCGGTGACAAAACAGGATCCGCCGGACATCAAGCTCCTGCAGATCCCGCAGCCGGTACTGGATACGGCACTGAAGATAGTCGAGAGCAAGATAGACCGATTTGATTTAGTGAAGACCGGCGAACTGGAGCCGAACAGGTGCGAGTCCTGTGCCTATTGCAGAGAGACAAAGATGCTGACAGGGCCGGAGATATATGACAATGAGACGTAATGTACGCTACGGGCTCTGGGTCGCGTTCTGGGACGGGTCCGAGTACGTGGTCCGGAGAAAACTGAACTACAAGCGCGACTGGGAACCAGGCAACGTCGAGGAATGGAACAGGTACCGGGACGGGGACGAGGCGTGGAAGGTCGCAAAGACACTCAATGAGTATTGCTAGGAGGTAAAAATGACTAATTTCATCATCCTGCACGGCTATCTGGGCCACGACCCGGAGCTGAAGGAGTACAAGAACGCGAAGGGCGAGACCGGTCAGCTGGCCAAGTTCTCGCTCGGAGTAGGCCGCGACACCGGCGACGAGACGGACTGGTTCGACTGCACGGTCTTCGGCAAGAGGGCTGCAGTAATTGAGAAATATCTCAAGAAGGGCTCGGAGCTCCTCGTCATCGGCCATATGGAGAGCCGGAAGTACACCGACAAGGACGGCAATAAGAGAACAGCTTGGGGCGTGAACGTGACCGGCTTCGACTTTACCAGCAAGAAGACCAAAGACGAACCGGTACCGGCCGGATTTGAGAACACCGAAGAAGACGTCCCGTTTTAGAGAGGTGGGCCATGATTAAAGAAAGCACTATTAAGATTTACGAAACAGACGACTATTCGCTGTTTAAGAATCTGTTGCAAAATCGAGATGCTAAAAGTGAAGCCACAATTATCGATAGCATACGAAAGGTGGGCGTAATTCTCGACCCGATTCTGGTCAATGAAAAATACGAAATCATAGATGGCCAAAATCGATTTCTCGCCTTCAGAGCGCTCGGCCTTCCGGTTCGATTCGTTGTCCAAGAAGGACTAGGAATCGAAGAGTGCCGGATGCTAAATATTGGGCGTACAAACTGGAGCCACGAAGATTTCGCTGAATCGTTTGCTAACGAAGGAAATGAAAATTATCAGCGCCTTATGTCTCTATATCACGAGTTTAAGAAACCACTCGGAGGGTTTCCTGGAATATGCGCCATCGCTAACCCTTTTGAAGTCGGAACAAGTGGCGGATTGGCCCATAATAAAATACCCAAGGGGACCTATAAACTGAGCGCCGAAGAATATGAGCTTGCTGCCATCAGATTGAAGTCTGCGATTAAGCTTGGATACTGCGACTTTGCTAAGCGCAACAATATGACAAAAAGGACATTTTATGCTTGCGTAAGTTATATTTACCAGCACCAAGATGTGAACGCAGCAGAAGTTATTGATCTGATGAACAAGTACGAAACAATCATCCCGACCTGTAACAAGGTTCCGGACCAACTTAAGTTTATTGACGAAGTAATTAATAAGCACCGGCGTGGTGCAAACAAGGTCTTTTTATCAGCAGACTTTCAGAAGCGTAGATTTCTGGAAAGGGAATAATAATGCTTATAATCGACACCCGAGAGAAACCGCAAGCGATCCGGCGCATAGTTGAATACCTTGACGAGAACGGTATCGAGTATATGCGGTCAAAGCTTATCGTCGGCGACTACATGATATTTAGCCATCCCCTCATCATAATCGACCGGAAGCAGGACGTGGCCGAGCTCTGCAAGAACTGCACCTCGGATCACGTCCGCTTCAAGGCCGAGCTGGAGACCGCACGGAACCTCGGAGTGAGCATGGTGGTACTGGTAGAACAGGACCGATACTACGACCGGGGAAAACTCGTTATGCTGCGGGACATATCCGACCTTATGCTCTGGTCGGACCCGTATACGTCCATCCGCGGGGAACAAGTGTACAGAATCCTGTCAAGTTGGACGAATAAGTACGATCTCCGAGTCGAGTTCTGCCGGAAGACGGACACCGGCCGGAGAATCTTAGAGATATTAACGGAGGAGGATTAAATGAAAAACTGTCCATTTTGTGGAGGCGAGCCAAGCATCTATGTATCACACGGTAAAAACGATTTGTCGTTCTTTTACGTGAAATGCAACGATTGCGGAGCACGCACAAGGATGTTTACAGAAAAGAATATCTGGCGTGATTTTGACCCCGATGGCGACTGGGATTATGTCGCGGTTAGAACTGCTGTAAGAAATTGGGAAAGGCGTGTATAGAAATGAGAGGCAGTCTTGTCTTTTATCGAAGTTTTGCAGATGCGGCGAAATATCTCCCGGACGAGGAGAGGCTCCAATTCTTTGACAGTTTGGTGGCCTATGCACTTGATGGTATAGAGCCAGAACTTGTCGGAGCTGCTGCCGGTATGTTTCTACTGGTCAGGCCACAGATCGACGCGAATAACAGAAAATATGAGAACGGCAAGAAGGGCGGAAGACCTGCAAATGAAAGTATTGGAGGTTTTGAAAACCAAACCGAAACCAAACCGAAACCAAACGATAACCAAGACATAACCACGACTGAACCTAATGTAAATGATAATGCCAATGCAAATGTTTCTGCAAATGAGAAAGGTAATGCGTCGACAGAGGTCGACGTCTGGCTCCTCTTTAAAAATGTACTGACCTATTTGAATGAACAGGCCGGGACATCGTACAAGACCGATGACGTGAACAGCGTCAGGCTTATAACGGGCCTGTCACAGAAGGGCTACACCGAGGAGCAGATGAAGACCGTGATCGACAAGAAGGTCGGGTCGTGGCTCGGAGATCCTAAGGTGGAGCAGTACCTGAGACCGAGCACTCTCTTCGGCCCGAAGTTCGAACAGTATCTCAGCGAGCCTGACTCGGCCCGGAAACGGAAACAGGACGAGGACCGGAAGCGGGAACAGAACAAGGTCCGGTACAGGGAGGCCATTAAGTCATACCAGGAACAGATCTCGGCCATTGACGAGAAGATGAAAGACGCGGGTGTTGCCGAGAAGGTGGAGCTGCGCGGTCAGAAGGCGGTCCTCGAGGCGAGGCTGAACGATCTCGAGCGGGCGACGAGTTAGTTGCAGATCGCAAACAGCTGAGGAGGTAGTTATGGAAGCGGTCAGGCTGGTGATACTGACATTCTGCGTTCTGTTTCTCTTACGGTTTCTGGTCTGGCTCGTGTCCTGGTACGCGTACCGGCACCCGAGAGTTCCGGAGATCACGGAGGACGATATTCTGACGTTGGAACACGAATACAAGAAGCTGGTGGAGGACTACCGGCGGAGAGAGAAAAGGAGGAGTAAATGAGAGACTGCAACACCTGCATCTGGCACGACGGACAGTGCGTGGCCTGGGAGTGTAACTTTATCGACCGGGACGAGGCTGCGCGGCTGTACATGGGCGAGCTGGTCAAGGTCCGGTGCAAGAACTGCAAATATGCCGAGAAAGAGAGCGAGAACGGGTACTGGTGCAACGAGTGGGGCATGCCTGTAGTAGGCGGAGACGGATACTGCTCGTGGGGGGAGGTGTGATATGGTTTTGAAGTTAATGTCCATCGCCCTTGTCCTGAACCTGGTCCTGCTCGTGGTCCACACCCTGCAGCTGCTCAGGCACGAGCGCGAGATCCGGATACTGCAGGAAGAGGTCGAGGACTATGGTGATATACTGTAAGACCTGCGGCCGGGAGTTCGCTCCGGAAGAGGCCGTACCCTACGAGGTCCCGGGTCCGAGATGGGCGACAGGCTGGGACATCGACCACGAAGGGGAGCCGACCTGCCCGTATTGCGGGTCGCTGAGAGTTATCGAGATATTCGGGGATGATTACTATGACGAGTGCTAAACAGTACCTGATCCAGTACAGGCTTCTTATCAGCAAGATAAAGGCGATCGAAAGAGACATCGACCGTCTGGTGGCCGAGATCGGCGGCGGTTCCATTAGCTCGGACGGGCAGCCGCACGGTACCGGGATCGACGACCAGACAGGCAGGATTGCGACCCGGCTCGCGGACCTGAAACGGGAGCGGATGATGTGGCTGACGGAATCGATCGAGATCCGGGACGAGATCGACAGGACGATATTGAAGGTCGAGGATCCGATATACCTGAAGCTGTTACATGACCGGTACGTGCTCCTGATGAGCTGGGACGCGATCACGGAGGACTTACACATGTACAACGAGCAATACGTTAGAGGGAAGCTGCACTCGAAGGCCCTGTCCGCGGTGTGGCTGGTGATCGAAAAGGAGGTCAAAAAATGAGAAAGATTCTGATAGCGGTCCCGTGCATGGACCAGGTGCCGGCGCAGTTCGCTCACTCGCTGGCGACGCTTACGAGCTACGGGATACCCGACACGCACATTTCGGTGTGGTTCAATCTCGGCTCGCTTGTGTACACGAGCCGGAACGAGATCGCGAAGAAGGCGTTACTGGACGAGGCTGATCTCGTGATGTGGTTCGACTCGGACATGGTCTTCAATCCGGACACGATGATCAATATGCTGAAGCTGATCGACGAGGGCCACGACATGGTTACCGGCATATACTACAGACGGACCCATCCGTTCAGCCCGACCGTGTTCCGGACCATGGAGATCGACGAGGTGAAACAGGAAGCGGTCTTCGATGAGTTCGAGACGATACCGGACGAGCCTTTCGAAGTGGCTGCGTGCGGATTCGGATGCGTATTGATGCGTACTGAGATGTTCGTCGCGGTGTTTGGTAAGTTCGGGAACATGTTCAGCCCGATCGGGAACGTGGGCGAGGATATCGCCTTCTGCTGGAGGGCCAGGCAGTGCGGCTACAAGATCATTGCGGATCCGAGCATCAGCCTGGGACACGTCGGGCACACGATCGTGACCAAGCAGTTCTACGAGAACTACAAGGCCCAGGTCGAGAGACAGAAGGAGGCCCAGCGTGGACTACAGTAGCCTGAGCCCGGACGAGATCCGGGAGAAAATGTTCAAATGCGAGCTCTGCATCATCCGGCAGAAGCGAGAGATCCAGGCGATGCAGGAGCTGGTGCGGGACAACGAGAAGAAAATGATCCGTTTAAGGGAAGCGTATCTCGAGAAAATGTTTGTCGAAAACTGAAAGTAGTATACAAAAGTATACATTGGGGTGTGGTAATATGGTATCGGCAGAAGAGGAACAGAACGACAATACTGCATCTTTTGCCCCTACCTTGCAAGGATCCGGATCGCTCCGGACTTGCGGTCGTAACAGCCTCGCCGGTGCGACTCCGGCAACGACCAAGTACATAGGTTTTTCATGTTCCTACTCCTTTCAAACTGAATGCAAGCGTCACAGACGGATCGGGAGACCGGTCCGTTTTGTGTTAGGAGGATATAAATGCTCAGGATAGACACGAATAACAACATCACCCTGACCAAAGGCGACACGCTGACCCTTACCGTGTCCCTGACCCACGAAGTGGATCCAATCCCGCCGGCGACCGAGCCTACCATCGAGCCGTACGTTCCGGAACAGGACGACGTGATCCGGTTCGCGGTCTCGGTAGGTTACGTGGGCGAGGCTCACTACGAGCTGATCTACTCGGCCACGGTCCCGAACGACACGCTGACCTTCACGATGCCGGCGACAGAGACGAAGAAGCTCGAGTATAAGACCTACAACTACGATATCGAGATCACGCACGGAGACGGGTGCGTTGACACGTTTATCTCGGCGAAGTTCACGATCACAGGAGAGGCAAAATAATGCACGTATACGGGGAGATCACGGGACGGCTCACGGGATCCGGAACGATATCGGGTTCGCTTGCCGGATCCGGGACGATAAGCGGGCAGCTCACTGTTCCGAAACACGTCCTTCCTCCGGCATATACGGGCGACTACACGGTCACGCCTTCAGCCGAGACCCAGACGCTGGAGACCAGTGAGTTATATCTTACAGGCAACATCACCATCAATCCGATCCCGAGTAATTACGGACTGATTACCTGGGACGGCTCGACATTAACTGTATCTTAGGAGGATAAAATGGCACAGAACGTAGTCATCAACGGCGTCACATATTCGAACGTCCCGGAAGTCGACATCCCGAAGTCAGGATCCGGCACGGCCAAGTTCTACGACACGGCCGGAGCTGACATCACCAGCGCGGACGTACTCACCGGCAAGACCGGCTTCGGTCCGTCCGGTGAGGTGCAGGGAGGCATGGCGAACAACGGCAGCACATCCGGCACGATCTCGACGAAGGCCGGCACGGTCACGATCCCGGCGGGTTACACGTCAGGCGGTACTGTCTCGATCAGCTCGACAGAACAGGCCAAGATCATCGCCGGCAACATCAAAAGCGGGGTAACGCTGCTCGGTGTTTCCGGTTCACTTACGACGCCGACAATTTCCCAGGACGGAACCACAAAGGTGTTAAGCATCTCATAAAGGGGGCGCCATGTCGCAAAATATAACCTTAATGGGAGCGAATTATTCCGCCGTTCCGGCGGTAACGCTGCCGAAAACCGGCGGAGGGACGGCGACGTTTACCGACGTCACCGACACGACAGCGGACGCGTCCGACGTTGCCAATACAAAATATTTCTATACGGCGGCCGGCGTCCGGACGCAAGGAACGAATAGCGGCGGGGGCGGTTCCTCGTGGACGAAGATCGGAAACACGACCGAACTCACCGTCAACACGACGTCAACAACGGCGGAGTCGGCCGGAACGATATCGATCGGTTCGGCGTACTATACGAAAGACCAGATCATTTATGTTCGCGTTCGTGACAAGAATGGAAAACAGGACGGATACTTTTACGGATCGGATGCGTTCTTTATGAATTACCAAAAGGCGAACGGGGCGACAACGACGTTATCAACTCCGGCGGTGATCTGCTATCGATATAACAGTAACGCACTCGCCGCACAGGCCGGACAGTATGGAGTCTATGGCTATTCCATCAGCAGCTCCGGAACGCTGACGATAAGAAAGCGCTATAATTCGACGTATTCGCGGACCATCAATTCGACGTATCTTATCGACGTATACGCTCTTACACCGCCGCAAAGTCTATTTTAGCAAAGGAGAAATAACATGTTCACAGTAACAAAATCAAGCTCATTCACCGAATCGACCGTACTCATCGAAGCGGTCTGTCTCTCGACCGATTCCAAGCCAACGACGGGCATCGCTAACGGCTCGGTCTGCATCGAGATGAACACGGGGAAGATTTTCATGTACAACGAAACGGGTTCAACCTGGGTCGAGCTTCAGTAGGGGGTGCGATATGGATTTATTTGATATCGCAATAGCACGTAAACTCGCAGGCGGTTCGGGCGGTGGTGGGGGCGGTGGTAGTTCCGATTTCACGACCGCACAAGTGACAATACAGAATACTATTTTCAACAAAACTTTCGATGTGGTTGCTCTGCCGTTCGTGTTCGATGAGGGCGGAGAAAGTGCTATAGCCGGAGTTTATATTGACCAAATCGGCGTGGGTCAATCATTGACATTGACGGTTCCGTTATATAAAGGCGTATGTGCGTGGATTTACGGGATTGTCCCGAGCATTGCATCGTATTCGTATAGTGCATCGGGGTCTATTACGATAGGGGACGGAATCGCACTTATCACGGGCGACGGCACTATCACAGTATCATAATTCCCACATCAGCGGACACCGTGGGCAGACCTGTAATGAAACCGATCCTATTCGCGAGCCAGCGAGAACTGAATAGAGCAGAGAACCTGAGGGCCGTCTACGAATCGTACGATGGCCCGAAAGATTTCGTGCGACTCAACCCGTTCCGGTTCGCGTACGGTCTCAATTATGAGGACTACTCGCTGATGGTATCGGACGAGTTTCCGGCCGAGACACCGGGCAAGGCGATAATGATCGGGCATGGGATATCGGGCGGGAAACGGTTCGGGTTCGACCAGCCGTATCCGTACATCTCGGACAGGGAGTCGAGATTGCTGACGGCCGTGACGTGTACCAGTGAGAACACTGTCCAGCTTACTGCGAGACAGTGCCGGATCGACCCGAGCAAGGTCTATCCTATAGGCATGCCGAGGACCGATGCACTGATAGGAGCGAAAAAGGGCGAGGGTAACACGATACTCGCAAAGTACAGAGCTTATCTATACGCTCCTACATATCGGACCGAAAGCGAGCCGCAGATGCCGGCGATCGACTGGTACTATATTGATTCCCGCCTGAACGATGGCGAGATACTGGCTATAAAGCCGCACATGCTGACCGGGGACGCAATGGTACGCGGACTCAGGCACATCATCGCGCTGCCGTCTAACGAACCGACGACACCGTACCTCATCGACTCGGACGTGCTGATAACGGACTACAGCTCGCTCCTGTTTGACGCCCACATCCTGGGCAGACCCGTCATACTGTTCGAGAAGGACTCGATCAAGTACAAGATCCTACGCGGTATGTATTACGATTACCCGAAGGACTACAGCTCGAGACACTGCACCAATGAGATCGACCTGATAGATCTGCTGCGCGACGACGGCCGGCCACGGAAGGAAGACCTGCTCTGTTACGCGAGGTGCTGCTCGGCCTGTGACGGTCATAGCACTCAACGGGTGCTGGAACTGATGGAGGCTATCAATGGCAAGGGACTTCGCTAGATCCTTTTACAAGTCCAAGGAGTGGGAGAGCTGCAGGGCCGCGTTCATGGCTAGCCGCGGATATCTTTGCGAGGATTGTTTGGCTCGGGGGATCTACACTCCGGGGAAGGTCGTGCACCATATCGAGGCACTGACACCATTGAACATCACGAACCCGGAGATTAGTTTGTCCTTCAACAATCTGCGTTTAGTTTGTCAACAGTGCCATGCCGATGAGCACCACAAAAAGAGCGAGAGACGTTACGCGATCGGACCGGACGGAGAAATTATAGTCCCCCCTACCTCTTTCGGGGAATAAAACGCCCTGGGGAC
>Ga0310690_10002741_pt1 | contig 27983 bp, 20 predicted proteins | sample AusTroGonzalo_MG_2_FD_207661 | JGI IMG/M metagenome (GOLD analysis project Ga0310690, IMG submission 207661) | Bovine rumen microbial communities from tropical cattle in Woodstock, Queensland, Australia - Gonzalo_04 (v2) (version 2) | ecosystem: Host-associated > Mammals > Digestive system >...
CGATCTTCACTTTGAGCCTTGATTTTTGAACATTGAACTTGATGATTACCGTTTACGCTGTTGTTGCTGCTGGCGCATAGCGTCTGCTTGCTTTTGCATAGCCTCCAAGCGTGCGGCAAGACCGCTCTGCTTCTTGGGGTTGTTCTTGTTGGCCTGATAGTTGGCTTCGAGGATGGCCAAGAGCTTCTCATCGTCTGTCGTCTTGCGCAGCAGCCACATGATGATGGCTGAGAGCAGGAGCGAGATGAAGTAGTAGAAGTTCAGACCGCTGGAGTAGTCGTTGAAGATGAAGAAGAACATGAGCGGCATGATGTACATCATCCACTGCATCACCTTCATTTGCTCGGCCTGCTGGCCAATCATCTGATCCTTCTGCTGACGCATGGAGAAATAAGTGTATAGCAGCTGGGCACCGCAGAACAGGATGCACGTCAGCGACAAGTGGTCGCCGATGCCCCAGATGTTCTTGCCCCACTCAATGATCGGGTCATAGGTCGAAAGGTCGGCCATCCACAGGAACGACTCACCGCGCAACTGGATGGCATTGGGCACGAAGAAGAACATGGCCAGCCAGATAGGCATCTGGATGAGCATGGGCAGACAGCCGGAGAGCGGACTGACGCCGTACTTGGAGTAGAGCGACATCATCTCCTGCTGCTTCTTCATCTGGTCCTCAGGCTTGTCGTACTGCTTGGTAGCCTCCTCGAACTTGGGCTTGAGTACACGCATCTTGGCCGACGACATATAGCTCTTCTTGACCATTGGGAAGGTGATGGCTTTCAGCAATAAGGTGATGAGGATCAGTACGATACCCATATTTAGTCCAAAGCCGGTTAACCAGTCGAACACGTAGAGCGTGAACCAGCGGTTGATCCAGCGCAGCAGCCACCAGCCGAGGTCGACAAGCTGTTCCAGGTCGAGGTCCTTGCCGAAGGCACTCTGCTCCTCGACATCCTTGATGAGGCGGAAGTCGTTGGGACCGATATACATCTCAAACTCGGAGGGCTTCTGGCCGGTAGGGTCGAAGGCGGTCTTCAACTTGGCATCGAAAAACTTCAGATAGCCGCTGCCCTTCTCGTCCATCGTGCTGGTGAGGTCGGCTCCGGTGGCGAAGTTATCCTTCGAGATGAGAGCCACCGAGAAGAACTGGTTGCGGAAGGCCACCCAGTCGGTGGGTGCCTCGGTCAGTTCCCGCTTGTCGCTCGATTCCGACAGCTTGTCGGTGCCGCCCTGACTCTCCTTATAATATATAGAGGTGTAGCGGTTCTCGAACGAGAAGCCTTTCTCCTGCTGGCGGCAGTGGTCGGTCCACTCAATCTCCATCTCCTTATATGACGGTGCGAAGATGCCTGCCAGTCCTTGTGTCTGGAACGTGAAGCTCAGCAGGTAGTCCTTGCCCAACCGGTATTTCATGATGACCTGTCCGCCATTTCCGGCGGTAGCCGTCATGGTGACGGTCGTGTCGGTCTGCTCAGAGGGGGTGAAGTAGAGGTCGGCAGTGACGATGTTGTCCTGCTTGCCGGCCAGCATGAAGTTCATGTTCTGGTCCTTGCCGTCGAACAATGTTACATCGTCCTTGCCGTCGATGCTCTTGAAATTGTGGATAACAGCCTTGTTGATGGTGCCGCCCTTGGTGTTGAGCGTCAGTGTCAGCTTGTCGTTCTTCAGCAAGACGTCCTGTGACGTGCCGCTGAGAGCGGTGTGGAAGAGGGCTGTGGTGTCGGCACTGGCGGGAGAGGCGTCAGCGACGGTGGAGGTGTCTGCGACGGAGTCGCTGACCGCTTTTTGGGCTGCCGCCTGTGCGGCTTTTTCCTGTGCCACAGCGGCAATGCTGTCTTGTTTACGTGCGGCTTCTATCTGTTCTGCCGAAGGAGTGTTCCACCAACTGAAACCTATCAGGACGGCAGCAATCAGCACGAAGCCGATAATGGTGTCTCTATTCATTATTATAATGGTTTTTTACGTTTTAAGATGCAAAGGTACAAAAATAAGTGGAAAGTGGAAAAAGAAAAGTGAAAAATTTGCTTTCGCGATGAAAAAACTATGAACTTTAAACGATGAACTATGAACTTTTTCGTATCTTTGCAGTCGATTATGAAATACAGATACCTTTTAGTCATGTTTTTGATGGCGCTGACAGCCATAGGTGCATCGGCGCAACAGAGAGCAAGGAATAATGCCAGGTCCGCCAATGTGGACCTGGTGGTGAAGAACTATGCGGACTCGCTGACGGTTCTACGCCAGCGGCTCGACTCCATCCGGCAGGTGAATGACTCGTTGCGGACGGAGAGCAGTGACGGTCGCTATTATCGGCTGTTTGCCCCGACTACCTATTACCATTCGGGTGCCAACAGGCTGCTGTCGCTCACCTCGATGTCGGACGACGAAGTGGCCGAAGCCATCGACGAGGCCCTGATGAGTCTCTACATGCGCCGTCCCGACTTGGTGAAGACCTACGAGAGCCAGCTGCAGAAGACGGGAACCCTGAGGGGTGACGTCAACCAGGAGGTCAAGGCGCAGATAGAACTGGCCGAGAAGGCTGCCCCTGCCCCGGATGCTCCAGAAGAGGAGGCTCCCGTGGAGTTAGAGGTGAAGAAACCCAACTTCTGGACGAAGAAGTTCGACGGTTTCCTGCAGTTCCTGCAGAACTACTTCTCCGACAACTGGCACAAGGGTGGTGAGAGCAACTACTCGGCAGTGGGAGGAGTGACGGTAGAGGCCAACTACAACGACAAGGACAAGGTGAAGTTCGACAACAAGTTGGAGATGAAGTTAGGCTTCCAGACCTCACATACCGACACGGTGCACAAGTTCAAACCCAACAACGACCTGCTGCGTTATACCGGCAAGCTCGGTCTGCAGGCTCATAAGAAGTGGTACTACACGCTGCAAGTGCTGGCCTATACCCAGTTTACACGCGGTCTGAAGGCCAACGACGAGAAAGTCTACTCGGACTTCATGTCACCTTTCAACTTCAATGTCGGTCTCGGTATGGACTACAAAGTTGAGGCATTGAACAAGAAGCTGACGGGTACGCTCAACTTCTCGCCCCTGTCGTACAACCTGCGCTATGTGGATCGTCTGGCTCTTGCTACCAGCTATGGCCTGGAGGAAGGCAAGCATATCATGCACGACTTCGGTTCGCAGATGACAGCTGACTTGGAGTGGAAAATTGCCGAACAGTTTACGTGGAAGACCCGTCTGTGGGCTTACACATCGTACAAGCGTGCTGAAGTAGAATGGGAGAACATGTTCACGCTGAAGGTCAGCAAGTACATTTCTGCCAACATCTTCGTCTATCCCCGCTTCGACGATGCCGGCAAGCGTGACGATGACTTAGGATACTTCCAGTTCCAGGAGTACTGTTCGTTGGGACTGAGCTATACGTTCTAAGGGAAAAGTGACTAAACAAAATGAGCACTGCCTGGCCAGGCAGTGCTTTATTATATGTAATAATGGGTGTATTATTGTTTCGCTTCCGTCATATCACCCTCAATATACAAACGGGTCATTTCAACGGCACCGTTGGTACGGATGGTGATGGACTTCTTGAAGTGTCCGGGGAACTTGCCAGCACCGTTGTACGTCACCTTGATCTCACCCTGCTCGCCGGGTTTAAGGGGTGTCTTGGTATATTCGGGCACCGTGCAGCCACAAGAGGCAATGGCCTGATTGATGACCAGCGGCTGTTCGCCAACGTTGGTATACGTGAAGGTACACGAAACCTTTGGCTCACTCTCAGAGAAGGTGCCGAAGTTGTGCGTGGTCTTTTCAAACTTGATTTCAGCCGGCTTCTGAGCAAATGCTACGGACATGCTGCCAAGCAGCAATAATGCCATTAGTATAGTCTTCTTCATATTCATAGTTCTTTTCGTTTTAATGATTTGTCTGTGCAAAAGTAAGGCATTTTCTTTATAATTGTATCAAAAACCATCCTCTTTTTTGTTATTTTAATATTTCAGCGCCCTTTCCGTCATCGTTTACGTAGTTTTTTCTTCAAAAATGGGATTGTTTTTCGTCCATTACGGAATTAATCGCTACCTTTGCATTCAGTTTAAAAAGACTAAAACAATAATACATTTAGAAACTATGAAGCAATTCAATGACAAGAACTTTGTCCTCGAGACCGAAGTAGCTCAGGACCTGTTCCACAACCATGCGGCCAAGATGCCCATCATCGACTACCACTGTCACCTGATTCCTGAGATGGTAGCCAACGACCATCGTTTCAAAAGCATCACCGAGCTGTGGTTAGGCGGCGACCACTACAAGTGGCGTGCCATGCGTACGAATGGCGTTGACGAGAAGTATTGTACCGGTAAGGACACCACTGATTGGGAGAAGTTTGAGAAGTGGGCTGAGACGGTGCCCTATACATTGCGTAACCCGCTGTACCACTGGACACATCTCGAGTTGAAGACGGCCTTCGGCATTGAGAAACTGCTGAATCCGAAGACGGCCCGTGAGATCTTCGACGAGTGTAACGAAAAGCTGAAGAAGCCGGAATTCAGTGCCCGTGGTCTGATGAAGCATTATCACGTAGAGTGCGTCTGCACTACCGACGACCCTGTGGATGACCTGCACAACCACATTGAATATGCCAAGCATAAGGCCCAGGATGACCCGATGATGATTCCTGCATGGCGTCCTGACAAGGCTATGAACATCGAGAAACCCGACTTCTCCAAGTATGTGGAGCAGCTGTCGAATGTCAGCGGCGTCAGCATCACGAAATTCGCCGACATGGTGGATGCTCTGCAGAAGCGCCACGACTTCTTTGCCGAGCAGGGGTCGAAACTCTCCGACCATGGCATTGAGGAGTTCTACGACGAGGAGTACACCGACTCGCAGATTGAGACCATCTTCGAGAAGGCCATGCGCGGACAGCAGCTCAGCGACTATGAGGTGCGCCAGTACAAGAATTGCTTCCTGACGGTGATGGCTGAGATGGATGCCGATGCCGGTTGGACGCAGCAGTTCCACTATGGTGCCATCCGCGACAACAACACCGCCATGTATAACCAGTTAGGTCCAGACACGGGCTTCGACTCGATTGGTGAGTTCAACACAGCCAAGGCCATGTCGAAGTTCCTGAACAAGCTGAACATGAAGGGCAAGCTCACGCGCACCATATTGTATACGTTGAATCCCTGTGCCAACGAGGTTATCGCCACGATGCTCGGCAACTTCCAGGGAGGTGAGCCTGGCAAGATCCAGTTCGGTTCAGGCTGGTGGTTCAACGACCAGATGGACGGCATGATCAAGCAGATGAACGCGTTGAGCGTGCTGGGTCTGCTGAGCCGTTTCGTGGGTATGCTCACCGACTCACGTTCGTTCCTGAGCTATCCGCGTCATGAGTATTTCCGCCGTATTCTCTGCAACCTTTTGGGCAATGACGTAGAGAAGGGACTGTTGCCTGACGATCGTGAACTGTTAGGCAAGATGGTAGAAGATATTTCGTATAATAACGCCCGTCGTTATTTCAAATTCTATTAATTTGCGGCTTTGAAGTTACAAATTGTAAGTAAACGCAACATTTTAGAAAAAATTTTGGCTGTCTCTATATGGGATAGCCAATTTTTTATTACCTTTGCACCCCGAAAAGTAAAAAGTCATAACCTATGTGTGGAATAGTCGGATATATCGGTAAGCGCGAGGCTTATCCAGTGCTTATCAAAGGTCTGCGCCGGTTGGAATATCGTGGTTACGATAGTGCGGGCGTGGCACTTATCAATGGCAATGGCGACTTGAACGTGTTTAAGTCGAAGGGCAAGGTTGACAATCTCTGCGAGTTTTGTGGCGACAAGGACGTGAGTGGTACTATCGGTATTGCTCACACGCGATGGGCAACGCATGGCGAGCCATCGTCGAGGAATGCCCACCCGCATTATTCGGAGTCAAAGAACTTGGCGATTATCCATAACGGTATCATCGAAAACTATGCTGACATCAAGGAGAAGCTGAAGGCTAAGGACGTTCACTTCGAGAGTGATACGGATACTGAAGTGCTGGTGCAGCTCATCGAGTATATCATGGTGAAGAAGAACCTCGACCTGCTTGAGGCCGTACAGGTGGCGCTCTATCAGGTCATCGGTGCATACGCCATTGCCGTGCTTGACAAACGCGACCCAAACCAGATTATAGCTGCACGCAAGCAGAGTCCGCTGGTGGTGGGCATCGGTGAGGATGAGTTTTTCCTCGGATCTGACGCCAGTCCCATTGTGGAGTACACAGACAAGGTCGTCTATTTGGAGGACGGCAATATCGCTGTGATCCGACGCGGTCAGGACTTACACATCTTCAGTATCCTCGGTGAGGAACAGGAGCTGAAAGTGAAGACCGTTGACATTGACCTGGGTCAGATAGAGAAGGGTGGCTATCCGCACTTCATGCTGAAGGAGATCTTCGAGCAGCCTGAGTGCCTGACTAACTGCATGAGAGGACGCGTGAACGTGGAAGCCGACCATGTGACGCTGTCGGCACTGATAGATTACCGTCGTCAGCTGTTAGAGGCAAAACGCGTGGTCATTGTAGCCTGTGGCACGTCGTGGCACGCCGGACTGATTGGAAAACAGATGATTGAGACGCTGTGCCGCATCCCCGTCGAGGTGGAATATGCCAGCGAGTTCCGCTATCGCAATCCGGTGGTGGGTAAGGGCGACGTCGTTCTGGCTATCAGTCAGAGTGGCGAGACGGCCGACACGCTTGCGGCAGTACAGTTAGCCAAGGAGAAGGGTGCCTTCATCTATGGTGTGTGTAACGCCATTGGTTCGAGTATTCCGAGAGCCACCGACACTGGTACGTATATCCATGTCGGCCCTGAAATCGGTGTGGCGTCAACGAAGGCCTTTACCGGTCAGGTGACGGTTCTGACCATGATTGCGCTGGCCATGGGTGAGGCGAAAGGAACCATCGACCGCAATGAATACCTGCGGATTGTCAAGGGACTGAGTGAGGTTCCGGAAAAGATTCGTGAGGTGTTAAAGACCAACGACCGTGTGAAGGATCTCGCGCGTACCTTTACTTATGCGCATAACTTCCTGTACTTAGGCCGTGGCTTTTCGTATCCTGTTGCGTTGGAAGGTGCGCTGAAGTTGAAGGAAATCAGCTACATCCACGCTGAGGGCTATCCTGCCGCCGAGATGAAACACGGACCGATAGCACTCATCGACAGTGACATGCCGGTGGTGGTCATCGCCACCCACAACGCCATGTACGAGAAGGTGCTGTCGAACATTCAGGAAATCAAGGCCCGTCAGGGGCGCGTCATTGCGCTCGTCTCGAAGGGTGATGACACGATTTCAAGGATAGCCGACGAGGTGATAGAGTTGCCTGACGTGCTGGAATGTCTGGAACCGTTGGTGGCCACGATACCCCTGCAGCTGTTGGCCTACCACGTAGCTGTCTGTAAAGGCAAGAACGTTGACCAGCCGAGAAACTTGGCGAAGTCAGTAACCGTAGAATAACTAAAGTAGAGAGAGAAAAATGAAGAGTGAAGAATCTGCTACCGCCATCATCCAAGGGCTGCAATTCTTCACTTTTCTCATATAAACAAAGGAAGAAGAGAAGATGAAAGACGTGACACTCGTGCTGCAGGACGGCACGACATTCAAGGGAAAGAGCTTCGGCTACGAACAGAACGTGGTCGGCGAGGTGGTGTTCAATACCGCCATGATGGGTTACCCTGAGAGCCTGACAGACCCGAGTTATGCGGGTCAGATGATGGTACTGACGTACCCGTTGGTAGGCAACTACGGCGTGCCGCCGTTCACGTTCGGTACCGTTTCGTCTGTTGAGACTCAGTCGCAACAGACGGGACAGGGGGTGCTCCCGCTATTTATGGAGAGTGACCGCATCTACGCTACGGCACTCATCGTGGCGGACTATAGCGAGCAGTATAGCCACTGGAACGCGTGCGAGGGTCTTGGCGACTGGCTGAAGCGTGAGAAGGTGCCTGGAGTGACGGGCATCGATACCCGTGCGCTGACAAAGGTGCTGCGCGAGCACGGCGTGATGATGGGAAGGCTGGAGTTTGAGGGTTCTGAATGTAGCTGTGATACAGCAACAAACGGAACGGTGGAGGACTATGGTGCCGTCAACTGGGTGGCACGTGTGTCGTGCAAGGACGTCATCCGCTATAACGAAGGCGCTGGCCGGCGGGTGGTGCTTGTTGACTGTGGTGTGAAGGCGAACATCATCCGATGTCTGGTGAATCGCGGTGTGGAGGTCATCCGTGTGCCGTGGAACTACGACTATACAGGCATGGACTTTGATGGACTCTTCCTGGCTAACGGTCCTGGTGACCCGGACACGTGTGCGGAGGCTGTCGAGATTCTGAAGAAACAGATGTCTATGAGCCGCAAGCCCATCTGCGGTATCTGCATGGGCAACCAATTACTGGCGAAGGCTGGCGGAGCCACTGTCTATAAGCTGAAATACGGTCATCGCTCGCATAACCAGCCTGTGCGTGAGGTGGGTACGAACCGCTGTTACGTCACTTCGCAGAATCATGGCTATGCTGTCGATGCGGCAACGTTGGGTAACGACTGGCGCGAGTTGTTCGTGAACATGAACGATGGCTCTAACGAGGGTGTAAGGCATACGGTGAATCCCTGGTTCTCGAGCCAGTTCCATCCTGAGGCCTGCTCTGGTCCTGTAGACACAGAGTTTATGTTTGACCGTTTTATTAAGACACTATAGTAAAGGTAAGAGGGTGAAAGAGTAAAAAGGTAAATAGCAAAAAGAGTAAAAAAGGAAAATCATGAGGGATCAGAATATCAAGAAAGTGCTGCTGCTGGGCAGCGGAGCATTGAAGATTGGCGAGGCCGGCGAATTTGACTACAGTGGTTCGCAGGCTCTGAAAGCCTTGCGTGAGGAGGGCATCAAGACCGTGCTCATCAACCCCAATATCGCTACGGTACAGACGTCCGAGGGCGTGGCCGACGAGATATACTTCCTGCCTGTGCAACCCTATTTTGTAGAGCGTGTCATCGAGAAGGAACGTCCTGACGGCATCCTGCTGGCCTTTGGCGGACAGACGGCACTGAACTGTGGTGTGGAGCTTTATAAGAGCGGTGTGCTGGAGAAGTATGGTGTGAAAGTGCTGGGCACCCCTGTACAGGCTATCATGGACACTGAAGACCGTGAACTCTTTGTCCGTAAACTTGATGAGATTGACGTGAAGACCATCCGTAGTCAGGCTTGTGAGACTATCGATGAGGCCAGGAATGCCGCTACCGAACTGGGCTATCCCGTCATCCTACGCGCTGCCTATGCCCTTGGCGGCCTTGGGTCGGGTTTCTGTGACAATGAGGAAGAACTCGACCGACTGGTAGAAAAGGCTTTTGCCTTCTCGCCGCAGGTACTGGTGGAGAAGTCGCTTAAAGGCTGGAAGGAAATCGAGTACGAGGTGGTGCGTGACCGTTATGACAACTGCATCACCGTCTGTAATATGGAGAATTTCGATCCGTTAGGCATCCATACTGGTGAAAGCATCGTTGTTGCGCCCTCACAGACCCTGACGAACTCGGAGTATCATAAGCTGCGCGCACTGGCCATCAAGATTATCCGCCACATCGGCATTGTCGGCGAGTGCAACGTACAGTACGCCTTCGACCCCGCCTCGGAGGACTACCGTGTGATTGAGGTCAATGCACGCCTCTCTCGTTCGTCGGCCCTTGCATCGAAGGCTACGGGCTACCCGCTTGCTTTCGTTGCAGCCAAGCTCGGCCTCGGTTATGGTTTGTTCGACCTGAAGAATAGTGTTACCAAGACTACCTCGGCCTTCTTCGAACCTGCACTTGACTACGTTGTGTGCAAAATACCCCGCTGGGACCTGTCCAAGTTCCATGGTGTCGACAAGGAACTCGGTTCCAGCATGAAGAGCGTGGGTGAGGTGATGGCCATTGGCCGGACCTTCGAGGAAGCCCTGCAGAAGGGGCTGCGTATGATTGGTCAGGGCATGCACGGCTTCGTGGAGAACAAGGAGCTACACATTGCCGACATTGACGCTGCCCTGCGCGAGCCGACTGACAAACGCATCTTCGTCATCTCGAAAGCCATGCACCTGCCGGAATATGATATCGACAAGATTCATGAATTGACGAAAATCGACAAGTGGTTCCTGTATAAGCTTCGGCATATCATTGACATCGATGAGCGTCTGAAGAAACAGAATATCAATACCATCGAGGCTGAACTCCTCCGCGAAGCCAAGGTCTACGGCTTTACCGATTTCCAGATTGCCCGTGCCATTGGACTGGAAGGCGAATGCAAGTCAATGCACGAAGCCCTGCTGTTGGTGCGCAACCTCCGCAAGCGCCTCGGCATCCTGCCTGTCGTCAAGCAAATTGACACCCTCGCCGCCGAGTATCCCGCACAGACCAACTACCTTTACGTGACTTATTCGGGTGTGACTGGCGATATCCAGTATGAAAACGACAACAAGAGCATCATTGTTCTCGGCTCCGGTGCCTACCGTATTGGTTCCAGTGTCGAGTTTGACTGGTGTGGCGTCCAGGCTCTCAACACCATCCGACGCGAGGGCTGGCGTTCTGTCATGATCAATTACAACCCCGAGACCGTCTCGACTGACTATGACATGTGTGACCGTCTCTACTTCGACGAGCTCACCTTCGAGCGTGTCCTTGACATCGTTGAGCTTGAACAGCCCCATGGTGTCATCGTCTCTACCGGCGGACAAATCCCCAATAATCTCGCCATGTACCTTGACGAGCAGCATGTACGCATCCTTGGTACCCAGGCCGTCGACATCGATGGTGCCGAAGACCGCGCCAAGTTCTCCCAGATGCTCAACAACCTTGGCGTCAACCAGCCTGAATGGAGTGCGCTCACCTCGATGGAGGATATCGACCGGTTTGTCGATAGGGTAGGGTTCCCTGTCTTGGTTCGACCTTCGTATGTGCTTTCTGGTGCTGCCATGAACGTCTGTTCCAACCGTGACGAGCTGGAGCGTTTCCTCCAGTTGGCTGCCAACGTCAGTGAAGACCATCCCGTTGTCGTCTCCAAGTTCATTGAACATGCCAAGGAAATTGAAATGGATGCCGTGGCCAAGGACGGAGAGATTCTGGCTTATGCCATCAGTGAGCACATAGAGTTTGCGGGTGTCCACTCGGGCGATGCCACCATCCAGTTCCCTCCACAGAAACTCTACGTGGAGACCGTCCGCCGCATCAAGCGCATCTCGCGTCAGATAGCCGCCGCACTCCACATCAATGGTCCTTTCAATATCCAGTATATGGCACGCGACAACGATATCCTTGTCATCGAGTGCAACCTTCGCGCCAGCCGCTCCTTCCCGTTCGTCTCTAAGGTGCTGAAACTCAACCTTATCGATCTCGCTACCCGTGTCATGCTTGGTCTGCCTGTCGAGAGACCCCACAAGAACCTCTTCGACCTCGACTATGTCGGCATCAAAGCCTCGCAGTTCAGTTTCAACCGCCTGCAGAAGGCAGACCCTGTCCTTGGTGTCGATATGGCCTCTACTGGTGAAGTCGGCTGTATTGGCGACAATACCAACACTGCTCTTCTGAAGGCGATGCTCTCTGTCGGGCATCGTATTCCCAAGAAGACGGTTCTCCTGTCCACCGGTGGCGCCAAGCAGAAAGCCGAGATGCTCGATGCTGCCCGTATGCTCGTGGCTCACGGCTATCAGCTCTATGCCACTGGCGGCACATCGAAATACCTTACTGACAATGGCATTGCCAACACACTCGTACACTGGCCGTCGGATGAAGGACAGCCTCAGGCCATCGACCTTCTGCACCAGCACAAGATTGACATGGTGGTGAATATTCCCAAGGATCTGACCACCCATGAACTCACCAATGGCTACAAGATACGTCGTGCCGCTATCGACCTGAATGTGCCGCTTATTACGAATTCGCGCCTTGCCTCTGCCTTCATCCAGGCTTTCTGCACCGTCCCCCTCGATACGATAGGTATTAAGGCGTGGAACGAGTATAAATAGGTGGTATTCATGGGAAAAAGCTAAAAAGTATGGCAAATATTTGGCATTTCGCCAAATATTTGCTATTTTTGCACGCAGAATATCAAAATCTTTGCAAAATGGAATTGAACGAGTCTTTTGAGTCCCAAATAAATCGTAGCGACTATAAGATACTGATTGTCGATGACGTAGTCAGTAACGTGTTGCTTCTGAAGATCTTATTGACCAACGAGAAGTTCCAGGTTTGTACGGCCAATAACGGTACAACTTGTGTTGAGCAGGCGAAAAAGGAGAAACCTGACCTGATACTGCTTGACGTGATGATGCCTGACATCAATGGCTTTGATACAGCCGTCATTTTGAAGAAAGATCCAGAAACCCTTGATATCCCTATCATTTTCCTGACAGCCCTGAACAATCCCAGCGACCTCGTCAAAGGATTCCAGGTTGGTGCCAATGACTTCCTGACCAAGCCCTTTAACAAGGAGGAGCTGGTCATGCGTGTCATGCACCAAATTCAGCTTGTGGCTGCCAAGCGCATCATCGTTCGTCAGAACGAGGAGTTGAAGCGTACCATCTCCAACCGTGACAAGATGTACTCCGTCATTGCCCACGACCTCCGTTCGCCAATGGCCAGCATCCGTATGGTGCTCAATCTGGCTGTTAACGTGGTGTCGCCTGAGACGGTAGGTGAGGAAATCTTCAGTCTCTTGGACAAGGCCAACCGTGAGTCAGAGGAAACGCACGATCTTCTGGACAACCTGTTGAAGTGGACGAAGAGCCAGACTGGTCGTCTGAACGTCGTCTATCAGGACGTCGAACTTGACGATGTGGTGCCTGGTGTGGTCGACATCTTCATGATGATTGCCGAGATGAAGAAAATCAAGTTGCAGTATATACCTTCCGACGAGAAGCTCACCGTTCATGCCGATAACGACATGCTCAAGACTGTTGTCCGCAACTTCCTCTCCAACGCCATCAAGTTTACGCCCGAGGGCAAGGGTATTGAGGTGTTCTACAAGCGTGAAGGCGACTTTGTCCGCATCTGTGTCCGTGACCATGGTGTCGGTATTGCTCCCGACCGTGTCGACAGCATCTTCCATAAAGGTGAGACAACATACGGTACGGGTGGTGAGGAAGGCTCAGGTCTTGGCCTCCAGCTTTGTCAGGACTTCGCCCGTAAGAACGGAGGTGATGCCTATGTGGAATCAGTAGAAGGCGAAGGCTCCACCTTCAGCTTTACAATACCATTAAAAAAAGAGGCCTGAGCCTCTTTTTTTAATGACGTTATGTCGTTATTTCGATATTTCGAGTTAATTATTCACTCTTAAACAAGTCCTTGATGCCGCCGATGCTACCCATGAGGTTAGTGGCTTCGTAAGGCAGGTAGACGGTCTTCGTCTTGTCACCCTGTGCCAGCTCCTGCATCATCTGGATGTACTTCTGTGCCAGCAGGTAGTTGGCAGGATTGGTGCTCTTGCCGACTGCCTCGGTAATCAGCTCGATGGCTTTTGCTTCAGCTTCTGCCTTGCGGATACGGGCCTGAGCTTCACCCTCTGCGTGGAGGATAGCCTGCTGCTTCTGAGCGTCGGCACGGTTGATGATGGCGGTCTTCTCACCCTCTGATGCCAGAATCTCGGCAGCCTTCTCACCCTCGGAGGTCAGAATCTGGGCACGCTTGTTACGCTCGGCCTGCATCTGCTTCTCCATGGCATTCAGCACGGTGGAAGGCGGAATGATGTCCTGCAGCTCTACACGGTTCACCTTGACACCCCACTTGTCGGTAGCATCGTCCAGCACGGCACGTAGCTTGGTGTTGATGGTGTCGCGCGAGGTCAGCGTCTCGTCTAACTCCAGTTCACCGATGATGTTACGCAGCGTGGTCTGCGTCAGTTTCTCAATGGCGTTGGGCAGGTTCGAAATCTCATACACGGCCTTGAACGGGTCGACAATTTGGAAGTACAATAGGGCGTTGATTTCCATCTGGATGTTATCCTTGGTAATCACATTCTGTGAGGGGAAGTCGTACACCTGTTCACGCAGGTCGATAGAGTTGGAGTAGGCATAACGTCCGCGATTCAGTACGACGATGTCCTTGGCACGGTCGATAAACGGGATGATGACGTTGATACCCGGATTCAGCGTGGCGTAGTAACGACCCAAGCGCTCAATAATCTTGGTTTCCGACTGGGGGATAATCACAAGTGCCATCTTGGCGAAAAGAACCACCAGGATAACGATGGCAATCAGTACATAAGTCATAAATTCCATAATGTTTAAATTGATTAATGTATATTGTTTTTTTTCTTACCTTTTTATCATTGTTACAGCTCTTCTACGCTGATGATGGTACTCTCGCGGCCAATGACGCGCACCGTAGTACCAACGGGGATGACTGTCTCCGAAGGACTGACGGCCTTCCACAAGTCACCGTCTATCTGTACGTAACCGTTGCTTCCCACAGCAATGGCCTCTGTCACCCTGCCCGTACGTCCCAACAGGGCGTCAGCATTGCTGGGCTTGTTTGGTTCGTTCTTGTGCAGGTAACGCAAGGCTATTGGTCTGACAAACAAAACACTGAGCAGTGAGAAGATGGCAAAGATGAAAATCTGCCAATAGATGTTCAAGCCGATTACAGCCGAGATAATGGCAAAGACGGCACCAATGGAGAAGCAGATGATGAAGAAGTCACCCGACGAAAGCTCCAGAATCAGGCAGACCACGGCGATGACGGCCCATACCTGCCACATGTTTGCTAAAAAGTACTCAATCATAATCTTTTCGTTATTAAGTTATTACGATATTTTGTTGTGTCGATATTTCGTTTAAATGGATAGAATAAAGTCATCCCAGTCCTTGGTGGAACCTTTCTTGCCGAACACCTTCTGGTAGAGTCGGCTTCGTGTAGAGGCAATGCTCTCTTTCGAGTGTGCTGTCAGCGTGGCAATGTCCTTCGGTTGGATGCGAATCTTGATCAGCAGGCTGACGTGGAAGTCCTGGTCGCTCATATTATAGAGGCTGTAGAGTTTTTCCGAGAAACCGCTGTAGACATTATTCACGGCCTCTGCCAGTTCGCCCCAGTCGCTCCCTCCCAAGCTTCGCCCGTCGGCAATATGTTGCTTGATACGCAGGTAGGCCGGTGAGGTAAAGAGTGTGCTCATGTCCTGTCGGGGCTCCATGACGGCCATCTTCTGCATGGCGTGGATGTTGTCCAGTCGGCTTTGCAGCAGTTGTATCTTGCGGCGGCTATTCTGTATCACCATTATAAATAAGGTGACGTAGAACACGGAGCAGATGATGAGCAGAAACAGCTCGCGATTAGTAAGGACCATTGTCATTTTGTTTTTGCTTTTTCGTTTTTTTATTTGATGCAAAGATACGAATTATTTGCCTTCCTGCCAAGAAAAAACGTTTGCAAAAGTGTGCAGAGTGCATTTTGCACACTTTTGCGAAGAAATTATGGTGTTATTTGCAGGGAAATGATTACCTTTGCAGCCAATTAGAATAAAAATGTATTGAAATGGGAAAGATTATTTTGACTGGCGACCGTCCTACGGGCAAACTGCACTTGGGACACTATGTGGGTTCGCTGCGCCGTCGCGTGGAATTGCAGAATGCTGGCGACTATGACAAAATGTTTGTTTTTATGGCCGATGTACAGGCCCTGACAGATAATGCCGACAATCCAGAGAAGATCCGGCAGAACATTATCGAGGTAGCTCTCGACTACCTCTCCGCAGGCCTTGACCCGGAGAAGTGTACCATCTTCATACAGAGCCAGATTGCCGAATTGGCAGAGTTGACGACATACCTGATGAACCTCATTACGGTGAGCCGCGTCCAGCGTAATCCGACGGTGAAGACGGAGATTAAGATGCGCAACTTCGAGGCCAATATTCCTCTGGGCTTCTTCTGCTATCCTGTCTCGCAGGCTGCCGACATCACGCTGTTCAAGTCTACTACCGTTCCCGTGGGCGAGGACCAGGAACCGATGCTTGAGGTGACACGCGAGCTGGTACGCCGCTTTAATCAAGTCTATGCCCCTGTGTTGGTAGAGCCGAACATCATGCTACCTGAGAATGCTACTGCCCGTCGTCTGCCCGGCACCGACGGCAAGGAGAAGATGTCGAAGTCGTTAGGCAACTGCATCTACCTCAGCGACGATGCCGACACCGTGTGGCAGAAGGTACGCTCGATGTACACCGACCCTGAGCACATCAACCTGAACGATCCCGGCCATGTCGAGGGTAATGCCGTATTCACCTATCTCGATGCTTTTTCGAAGCCAGAGGACTTTGCCAACTACTGGCCCGAATACCAGAACTTGGACGAGCTGAAGGACCACTATCGCCGTGGTGGCTTGGGTGACATGAAGTGCAAGAAGTTCCTCAACCAGATACTCAACGAGTTTCTGGAGCCCATGCGCCAGCGCCGTCATGAGTTCGAACAGGACATCCCTGAAATCTATAACCTGTTAAAGAAAGGTACGGAGCGTGCGCGCGAGACTGCTGCCCAGACTATGAGCGAGGTACGTGCTGCCATGCAAATCAACTACTTTGACGACGTAGAGCTTATTCAATCGCAGGCAGAACGTTACCGCTCGCTATAGAAGAGTCAAAAATATAATGTATATAGTCAAATTGTAAATTGTTATTATGCTTACACTAAAGCTCATTACAGAGGAGACTGACCGCGTAATTCGCGGATTGGAGAAGAAGCACTTTGAGGGTGCGAAAGAGGCCATCGATGAAGTGCTGGCCGTTGACAAGCGTCGCCGTGAAGCTCAGCAGCAGTTAGACAAGAACCTGGCTGAAGCCAAGAAACTGGCTGCACAGATCGGTGCACTGATGAAGGAAGGTAAACGCGCAGAGGCCGATACTGTCAAGGCCTCGGTAGCTCAGATGAAGGAAACCAACAAGCAGCTGGAGCAGACCATGAACGAGTCGCAGGACGAGATGACGCGCCTGCTCTGTCAGATCCCTAATATACCCTATGACGAGGTGCCCGAAGGTCGCGCCGCCGAGGACAACCACGTGGTGAAATCAAACCTGAAAGAGTGTACAGACGCTGATACCGTCGGCAACTGGAATGTGAATCCCTCATTAGGCATTGAGAATCCCTTACCCCACTGGGAACTTGCCAAGAAATACAACCTCATTGATTTCGACTTGGGTGTAAAGATTACTGGTGCCGGTTTCCCGGTCTACATTGGCAAGGGTGCACAGTTGCAGCGTGCCCTCATCAATTTCTTCCTGGCTGAGGCTAACAAGAGCGGCTATACGGAGATTATGCCACCGACGGTGGTTAATGCCGCCTCAGGTTACGGCACAGGTCAGCTGCCTGACAAGGAGGGACAGATGTATCACTGCGAGGTGGATGACTTTTATCTCATCCCTACCGCCGAGGTACCCGTCACCAACATCTATCGTGACGTCATCCTTGACGAGGCCCAGCTGCCCATCAAGAACTGCGCCTATACCGAGTGTTTCCGTCGCGAGGCCGGCAGCTACGGCAAGGACGTGCGTGGCTTGAATCGTCTGCACGAGTTCTCAAAGATTGAGATTGTCCGCATTGACAAGCCTGAACACTCGAAGGAAAGCCATCGCGAGATGCTGGAACATGTCGAGGGGCTGCTGAAGAAACTGGAACTGCCCTATCGTATCCTGTTGCTCTGTGGCGGAGACCAGTCGTTTACCAGTGCCATCTGTTACGACTTCGAGGTTTATAGCGAGGCTCAGGGTCGTTGGCTCGAAGTGTCATCCGTCTCGAATTTCGACACCTATCAGGCTAACCGTCTGAAGTGCCGTTATCGCCGTGAGGACACCAAGAAAACCGAGCTTTGCCACACGCTGAACGGCTCGGCCCTTGCTCTGCCGCGCATTGTGGCTGCCTTGTTGGAGAACAACCAGACGGCTGATGGCATCCGCATTCCTGCCGCACTTGTGCCCTACACTGGTTTTGAAATCATCGACTGATAGTTATTTATTTTGATGTCATGATGTTGAGTACCATGTCGTCGGTCTTACACATGGCATCGGCACCGATGCTGGTCAGATTATGGATGCTCTTGTCAACGCTGTCATCGACGATGCCCTCAGACGAACTGACACACTTGCCCTCCATGGCCAGCAGAGCCGATAGCAGGGCGGTGGAGACACCTGAGGTAATCTTCAGCGAGCATGCTGGCTTGGCACCGTCGCAGATCATACCCGTCAGGTTGGCTATCATGTTCTTCACTGAGTAACAGATGCGTTCATAGTCGCCCCCCATCAGGTAGGTGATGCCACAGCTGCTGCCAATGCTGGCTACCACACAGCCGCAAAGTGCCGACAGCGTGCCCAACGACTGCTTGATATAGATGGCTGTCAGGTGACTGAGCATCAGGGCACGGGTGAGTTCCTCCTCCGTGTTCTCGTTCTCCTTGGCATAGACACAGACAGGGTTGGTGGCACAGATGCCCTGGTTGCCACTGCCGCTGTTGGACATGACGGGAATCATGGCACCACCCATGCGGGCATCGCAGGCAGAGGCTGTGCGGGAGATGATGTGACAATAGATGCTGTTGCCAAAGATGCCTTTGGACAGCGGACGGTCAATGGTCTTACCGAGATTGTGACCGTAATTACCCTTCAGTGCCTCACGGGCCGCATTCATATTGTAGGTGCGGGCTTCCTGGATGAAGCTGATTTCGTCGAGTGGTGCCGTTGTGGCAAAGTCATACACTAATCGGAGGTTTAGTGGGCAATCGATATCAGCTGCTGAGCTATTGCCGTCATCGGCCTCATTCAGTATAGCAGAATGGTCAGCGTCACATGGCGAGGAATTAATGAATCTTGTGTGGCTGCCGGCGATGATGGCCGTAGCCTGCCTGTCGCCAGCGGTACAGATGACCTCTACATACAGTTTTTCAGAGATATTCTCCTTTTGTTTGATGAAGATACGGTTCTCGGTCACATATCGTTTACCCTCTTCGAGTGCCTCTGGTGTCAAATCTTTGAGCACTTCCAACTGATAGGCACTTTTGCCGATGAGTGCGCCCAGGGCAATGGCGATAGGCAGGCCTGTCATGCCCGTTCCCGGTATGCCTACTCCCATGGCATTCTTCAGAATGTTCGCACTTAGCAATGCCTCGATCCTGTCCGGTCGGTAGCCTAACTTCTCGGTAGCTTTCGCCGTACATAATGCCACACACATCGGCTCCGTGCATCCGATGGCTGGCACCACCTCCTGATGTACCAGCGCAATAATGCGTTCACGTAGTTCTTTGTTTACCATAGTTTTATATATAGCTGCAAAGATACAACAATTATCTGAAACGACGCACATTTATACCGAAAAAACCATTGCCTTCGAAGCATTTAAGTATCATCTTCAAAGCTGTTAGGCATTTCTTGCTCTCCAAGAAAGCCTTTTTGGCAAAATAGTTGTAATAACTTTAAAAAAAGTTGTTACAGCTTTTCAGAAAGTTGTAACAACTTTTTTATGATTAAGGCCTTTTTGCAGACCAAAATGTTATTTCTTGCAGTGCAATATGGCTTCGCCGAGCTTACAAAATGATAGCTATCATTTTTAACTTTGGCTTCGCCGAGCTTACACGATGCCTTGAGCCATCATGGCACTTGCAACCTTCATGAAGCCGGCAACGTTAGCACCCTTCACGTAGTTGATGTAGCCGTCGGGCTGTGTGCCGTATTTCACGCAGTTCTCATGAATGTCGTTCATGATGCGCTTCAGGTAGTCGTCAACCTCCTTGGCTGTCCAAGACAGACGCTCAGAGTTCTGTGACATCTCGAGACCTGACACAGACACACCACCAGCGTTAGAAGCCTTACCAGGAGAGTAGAGTAGCTTGGCATCCTGGAAAATCTTGATGGCCTCGGGCAGGGTAGGCATGTTAGCACCCTCGGCAACGGCGATGACACCATTGTCTACGAGAGCCTGAGCCTGCTCGGCATTGATCTCGTTCTGTGTAGCACAAGGCAGTGCGATGTCGGCCTTCTCGTGCCAAGGACGCTCGCCAGCGTGATAGACAGCATTGGGATATTCCTCGACATACTCCTTGATACGTCCGCGCTCAATGTTCTTCAGCTCTTTGACATACTCAAGCTTAGCCTGGTCGATGCCGTCCGGGTCGTAGATATAACCGTCGGAGTCAGACAGTGTCATGGGGATGGCACCCAGCTGGATGCACTTCTCGGTAGCATACTGTGCCACGTTACCAGAACCGGAAATCAGCACCTTCTTACCCTTCAGCTCGATGCCGCGGGTAGCGAGCATGGAGACGAGGAAGTAGACACAACCGTAACCAGTAGCCTCGGGACGAATCAGTGAACCGCCGAAGGGCAGACCCTTACCCGTCAGCACGCCCTGGAACTGGTGGGTGAGCTTCTTGTACTGTCCGAACAGATAACCAACCTCACGGCCACCGACACCGATGTCACCAGCGGGAACGTCCTCGTCAGGACCAATGACGCGATAGAGTTCATTCATGAATGCCTGGCAGAAGCGCATCACTTCAGCGTCGCTCTTGCCGCGGGGAGAGAAATCAGAACCACCCTTGGCACCACCCATCGGCAGTGTGGTGAGCGAGTTCTTGAAAGTCTGCTCGAAAGCGAGGAACTTCAGAATACCCAGATTCACGCTCTTGTGGTAACGGAGACCGCCTTTGTACGGGCCAATGGCGTTATTGTGCTGGATGCGGTAACCCATGTTGGTCTGAACCTTGCCCTGGTCGTCAACCCACGTGATACGGAACTCACAGACACGATCGGGAATGCAAAGGCGCTCGATGAGGTTGGCCTTCTCAAACTCGGGGTGCTTGTTGTACTCTTCTTCGATGGTGGGAAGAACTTGGCTCACTGCCTGGATGTACTCCGGCTCATTGGGAAATCTCTGTTTCAGATCCTCTACAACTTTTGCTGCATTCATAATCTTTTTTGTTTTTGGTTTATTATACTAAATCTTAAATAAATAACCTTCTTTTGGTTTTCTGCTTGCAAAATTACATCAAAAGCCGATATAAACCAAACATTTTGAAAGAAAAATAACGCAAACGCTTACGTTTTGTAATTTAATTGATATAAATCAAGGATGAGTGGCAAATTTACACAAAAAAGTATGTGAACGAGAACACGTCTCGCGCACATACTTTATGATATAATCGGGGAATTATTATTCGCCCTTCTCCATCTTAGCCTTCAGCTCGGCCAGAACGTCGATGTCGCCCAGTGTGGTGCTGGCAGCAACGTTCTCAATCTTCGGAGCCTCGTCCTTCTTCGGAGTGCGTGCCTTCTTGGCAGCAGCCTTCTCCTCACGCTTCGGATCTTCGAAAGTACGGCTGTGGCTGAGGATGATACGCTTAGAGTCCTTGTTGAACTCGATAACCTTGAACGGCAGCGTCTCGCCCTGAGCGGCCTGCGAACCGTCTTCCTTGGCCAGGTGCTTCGGAGTAGCGAAGCCCTCGACATCCTCGTCTAACTGTACGACGGCACCCTTCTCCATGAGCTCGATAATCTTACCTTCATGGATAGAACCAACCGTGTACTTAGCCTCGAATACATCCCAAGGATTGTCCTCGAGCTGCTTGTGACCAAGGCTCAGACGACGGTTCTCCTTGTCGATGTCCAGCACGATGACGTCGATCTCGGCGCCTACCTGTGTGAACTCTGACGGATGCTTAACCTTCTTGGTCCAGCTGAGGTCGCTGATGTGGATCAGACCGTCGACACCCTCCTCGAGCTCAACAAATACACCGAAGTTGGTGAAGTTGCGAACCTTGGCAGTGTGCTTCGAACCAACGGGATACTTCACCTCGATAGCCTCCCACGGATCTTCCTTCAGCTGCTTGATGCCGAGAGACATCTTGCGCTCGTCGCGGTCGAGTGTAATGATAACAGCCTCTACCTCGTCGCCAACCTTCAGGAACTCCTGAGCGCTGCGCAGGTGCTGGCTCCAAGACATCTCGCTGACGTGAATCAGACCCTCAACGCCGGGCTGAATCTCAACGAATGCACCGTAGTCGGCAATGACAACAACCTTACCCTTCACGTGGTCACCTACCTTCAGGTCGGCATCCAAAGCATCCCAAGGATGCGGAGTGAGCTGTTTCAGACCGAGGGCAATGCGCTTCTTCTCTTCATCGAAGTCGAGGATGACGACGTTGATCTTCTGGTCGAGTTCAACCACCTTGTGGGGATCGTCTACGCGGCCCCAGCTGAGGTCGGTAATGTGGATGAGTCCGTCAACACCACCCAGGTCTACGAATACGCCGTAGCTGGTAATGTTCTTAACGGTTCCCTCCAGAATCTGACCCTTCTCGAGCTTCGACATGATCTCCTGCTTCTGAGCTTCGAGCTCAGCCTCGATAAGAGCCTTGTGCGATACGACCACGTTGCGGAACTCCTGATTGATCTTCACAATCTTGAACTCCATGGTCTTGTCTACGAACTGATCGTAGTCGCGTATGGGATGAACGTCGATCTGTGAGCCAGGCAGGAAAGCCTCGATACCGAACACATCAACAATCATGCCACCCTTTGTGCGGCACTTGATGTAACCGTTGACGACTTCCTGATTATCCAGGGCTGCGTTGACACGCTCCCAAGACTTCGACAGACGAGCCTTCTTGTGTGACAAAATCAGCTGACCCTTTTTGTCCTCAGCGTTCTCAACGTAAACCTCTACAATGTCACCGGCCTTCAGCTCGGGGTTGTAGCGGAATTCAGAAGCGGGGATGATACCGTCGCTCTTGTAGCCGATGTTGACGACTACTTCCTTCTTGTCGACGCTAATCACCTTACCGTCAACAACCTGATGCTCGCTGACCTTGTTGAGTGTTTCGTCGTACGCTTTGTCAAGCTCTTCCTTGCTGACATTAGCGGTCATGCCATTCTCGTACTGTTCCCAGTCGAAGTCCTGTAATGGCTGGACGTTCTTTGTTAATTCTGACATAATTTTAAAATGTTTTTGTTTGTAATTAATAAAGTGAGACTTTATGTGAATTGTACCCGCTCGCGCCATAGATGCGCAAAGCGGGTGCAAAGGTACTGCTTTTTCAGCTAACTGCCAAATTTTTAGGCAATTATTTGCTATTTAAGTTGTTCTGAGATGAAAGATTCCAGTTGTTCACCACGCAGTCCCCTGCGCAGAATCTTTCCATTGCTGTCAACGACGATGGTGTGAGGGATGGATGTGACGTTGAAATGCTGGGCGGCAGCGTTCTCCCAACCTTTGAGATCGCTCATCTGCGGCCACTTGACTCCTAACTTTGTGGTGGCACTTAGCCAGGCGTCACGGTCGGAATCAAGGGATATGCCCACGATGCCAAGCCCCTTCGGCTGGTATTTATTGTACATGTCAATCATGAAAGGCATCTCCTGACGGCAGGGGGCACACCAGGAAGCCCAGAAGTCGATGACAGTAATGCGGTTTTTCTTGACTTCCTCTATAAGGCTGAGTTGTGACCCGTCGGGAGCCGACTGGGTGAAGTCGGTGATGGTCGTCCCTTCAGCTGTGGCTGCGGCAGAGTCGAGCATCTGCTGCATTTGCTTGATAGCATCACGCTGGCGCATGTCCTTAGGTAGCAGCTTGATGAGACGGGCACGGGTCTCGTTGTTGATAAGCTCCTCGGGATAATAGGTGAGAAGGAAATAGCCGAACTCGTTGGAGATGTTCTTCTCGGCAGCCTTGGCTACGATGTCGGCAAAGTGCTTGTTTAATTGGTCAATCTGTTCCATACCCTTCTGCTGTTCTTCCTGTGGAAGGTTGTTACCGTAGATGTGCTCGGCAATGCGGTTGATTTGCTTGCCGATGGCTGTTACGGAGTCGTTCAGCTCCTGCCACTCGTCGTTACAGGTGGTGCCATTGACACGGGAAGCGCCGGGTTCTGCGGCCAGCTGAATGGTAATGGTGCCGGGCTCGGCAAAGAAGGGGGTGTTGATTTCGTTGCGGCTGGCACTGTAAATCATGCAGAGACATGTGGAGTCTGCCATACCGCTGAATTCAAACTTACCGTCCTTAATCACGACGGAGTCACTGGGAAGACCGGTCTGAAGGTCTTTGGTGATATAAAGGGTGTCACCGTCACTCACTCCTTTGACGGTACCCTTCACCTTGTAGGTGTTAGATTGGCATGCAGTAAATACCACTACTGCAGCTGTCATCATCATTAGGGACTTTATCTTCATCTATTAATACTAGTTTAATCCTTGTTTCTTACTTTAAATAATGTACTGGCTTGAAATACTCTCATTGTTGATGACCCTTCTGATGGTTTCAGCAAAGAGGTCGGCTACGCTGAGTTGCTTGACCTTGGCACAACGCTGTGTGTAGGGGATAGAGTCGGTGAAGACAATTTCCTCAAGAGCGGAGTTCTGGACACGCTCACTGGCAGGACCGCTCATCACGCAGTGTGAAGCACAGGCACGGATGGTCTTGGCACCGGCTGCCTTCATGATGTCGGCAGCTTTGGTGATGGTGCCGGCAGTGTCGACCATATCGTCGATGATAACTACATTCTTGCCTTCCACTTCGCCGATAATCTGCATTGATGCCACCACGTTGGCACGGGCACGTGTCTTGTTGCAGAGCACGAGGGGACAACCTAAGTACTTGGCGTATGTATTGGCACGCTTGGAACCGCCGACGTCAGGCGATGCGATGACGAGGTCTTCAATATGTTGGTTTTGCAGATAGGGCAGGATGACGTTGGAGGCATACAGGTGGTCGACAGGGACATTGAAGAAACCCTGAATCTGGTCTGCATGCAGGTCCATGGTGATGACGCGGTTGACGCCAGCTGCCGAGAGCAGGTCGGCCACGAGCTTGGCACCGATGGAGACGCGTGGCTTGTCCTTACGATCCTGACGTGCCCAGCCGAAGTAGGGGATGACGGCATTGATGGTACGTGCCGATGCCCGTTTGGCAGCATCAATCATGAGGAGCAGCTCCATCAGATTGTCTGAAGTGGGGAAAGTGCTCTGTACCAGGAAGATGTCGCGTCCACGGATACTCTCTTCATAGGAGACCGCAAACTCTCCGTCCGAAAACTTGGTGATGACCAGCTCGCCCAATGGACAGCCTAAACTTTGGCAGATTTTCTCTGCGAGGTACTTCGTGGCAGTACCCGAGAACACCATGTAGTTTTTGTTAGCTTTCATGATCTTAATTGTCAATTATCAATTATCCATTATCCATTCTCAATCATAGCTTATCCCACTGCCTTCCTCAGCTTAACAAAGTGGTCTATCAGCTCATGGTAGTCCAGCTCCTGATGGATGTTGAAACGGTTCCATAGGTCGCCGCAGATGACCACACCACCGAAGCCAAGGTCCTTAGCCATGCGGATGGTGTCCAGGTTCTGGCCACCGAGGGCATAGACGTGGCGGTCGATGAGTCCGTGGCGCGAGGCGTTTTTCAGCTCTTCAGCTGTGAATGATGCCTTGCAGTCCGTCTCAGTCTGGCTGTCACAGATGTATTTCAGGAATACGTAGTCGGCATTCTTCTTCGTGGCCTTCAGGTCTTCCAGACGGGTACACGTACGGCTGATGTGTCCGCGATAGCCTTTGGGAACAGCTGTTGTTGCCGCATCGTCGATATGGATGCCACGCAACTTGTATTCCTCCTTCAGGTAGAAATTGTCGTGGACGGTAATCTTGCCGTAGTATTCGTCGGAAAGCAGTGTCAGCAGTCGCTCATAGTACATGGGCGACGAGCCGGGCTTGTACAGATGCAGGCTATCCAACCCCTCGTCGAAGAGTGACGCGAGAATTTTGTCCTCTTCGACGAAGAACGTCGGTTGTGTCATGAGTACGAGCCTCATTGGTCTATACTAATAGTGGTTTTAGCTTGCTGATTCGAATTCCTTGAGGAAGCGGACGTCGTTCTCTGAGAACAGACGGAGGTCAGAGACGCGGTATTTCAGGTTGGCAATGCGCTCCACACCCATGCCGAAGGCATAGCCGCTGTACTCTTTCGAGTCGATGCCGCAGAGTTCGAGCACGTTGGGATCAACCATACCACAGCCTAAGATTTCCACCCAGCCGGTGTGTTTGCAGAAGCCGCAGCCCTTGCCGCCGCAGATGAAGCACGAGATGTCCATCTCGGCACTGGGCTCTGTGAACGGGAAGTACGAGGGACGCAGACGAATCTGTGTATCGGCGCCGAACATCTCACGGGCAAATGAGAGCAACACCTGCTTGAGGTCGGTAAATGAGACGTTCTTGTCAATATACAGTCCCTCTACCTGATGGAAGAAGCAGTGTGCACGGGCTGTAATGGCCTCGTTGCGGTAGACGCGACCCGGACAGATGACGCGGATGGGAGCCGTCAGCTTGCCGTCCTCGGTGTGCATGTTCTCCATGACACGGGCCTGGACACTCGACGTATGCGAGCGCAGCAGGATGTTCTTGGTGACATCGTTGGGATGTTGCGACACGAAGAAGGTGTCCTGCATGTCGCGGGCGGGATGGTCGGCGGCAAAGTTCATCTTCGTGAACACGTGCATGTCGTCCTCTACCTCAGGCCCATCGGCCAGCACGAAACCCATGCGTGAGAAGATGTCGATGATCTCGTTGGTCACGATGGTCAGCGGATGGCGCGTGCCTAACTGGACGGGGTAGGGGGTACGGGTCAGGTCGATGCCCTCGCTGTCGCCCTCTTGTGTCTCACACTGCTCACGCAACTGGTTGATGCGCTCGGTCGCCAGCGTCTTCAGCTCGTTGATCTTCATGCCCACGACCTTCTTCTGGTCGGCAGGAACGTTGCGGAAGTCGTTCATCAGAAGGGTAATCTCACCCTTCTTGCTCAGGTATTTCAGTCGCAGCTGCTCAACTTCTTCGGCATTCTGCGCGTTCAGTGTCTGTACTTCTTTCAGAAGCTCGTCAATCTTGTCAAGTATCATTTCTATTTACAATTTGACAATTTACTATTTACTATTTGTTGTTTTCCGGCTGCAAAGGTACAAAATAATTATGAACTATGATTGCAACGCCACACTTTTTTGTAAAAAAAGAACTATGAACTATGAATTATTTTGGCCATTTGCTGTTGCAACTCTTTCGCCTTTTCGGCAGCCGCCTCGGCAAAGTCTTCACCCTGAGAAGCATAGATGATGCCACGTGAGGAGTTTACCAAAAGGCCGATATCACCGGGAATCATGCCGTAGCGGCAGACCTCTTCGAGACTGCCTCCCTGCGCACCGACACCGGGAACGAGCAGGAAGTGTTCAGGCACTACACGGCGAATATCCTCGAACATGCGCCCCTGTGTGGCTCCCACGACATACATCATATTCTCCTTGGTACCCCACTGCTGACTGGTTCTCAGTACCTTCTCAAACAGTCGTTCTCCCTGTGCATCCTCCGTCAGTTGGAAGTCGTGTGAGCCCTTGTTTGAGGTCAGAGCCAGCAGGATGACCCACTTGCCCTCGTAGCCGAGGAACGGCGTCACGCTGTCTTCACCCATATAGGGGGCAACCGTTACGGAGTCTACATCATATATATTATAAAAGGTACGCGCGTACATAGTAGAGGTGTTGCCGATGTCGCCGCGTTTGGCATCGGCAATGATGAAGTGGTGGGGATAGTGCTGCTTCAGATACTGGATGGTTTTCTCAAAGGCCATCAGTCCCTTTACGCCAAAAGCCTCGTAGAAAGCCAGGTTGGGCTTGTACGACACACAGTATGGAGCGGTGGCGTCGATGATGGCTTTATTGAAGGCAAACAACGAGTCTTCTTCCGTCAGCAGGTGTTGCGGAATCTTCTTTAGGTCTGTGTCGAGACCTACGCAGAGAAAGCTTTGCTTCTCGCGGATTTGCTGTATTAACTCTTGTCTGTTCATTTATTTCACTCTTTTTATCATTCTGGCTATGAAACGTAATATAAACTCCGAAACGACATAAGTTGCTACCCAGACACCAGCCCAGACAAGAAAGCCTTTTTCACGGAATCCATCCGCAAAGAATACGGCTGGTCCTATCGATAGAAGGTCTGCCCAGTTTTGCTTGAAGTTTGACCAA
>Ga0310690_10002742_pt1 | contig 27966 bp, 28 predicted proteins | sample AusTroGonzalo_MG_2_FD_207661 | JGI IMG/M metagenome (GOLD analysis project Ga0310690, IMG submission 207661) | Bovine rumen microbial communities from tropical cattle in Woodstock, Queensland, Australia - Gonzalo_04 (v2) (version 2) | ecosystem: Host-associated > Mammals > Digestive system >...
TAGGGTAAGCGAGTTGCTTCAAGCCCCACTCCTCACGGTTCAGGATGGTACCGCCATTCTGCGTGAGAAGATTCTCGAATTTTTCTACAGCCTCCTTTGTCTGCGGTTCAGACAAAACGGGAGTCAACACGAAGGCTGTTTCATAATGATTTACCATGTTTAGTAAATGTTAATTTAATTTGTTAATAATGTTATTCTTCGCGCACTTCACGCGAAAAAGCCTGCAAAATTACAACAAATATTTGAATTGACCAAATTTTTCAGGCAAAAAATGAAAAATAGTTGTGTTTTGTCACTTTTATTTGCATATATGCAAGATTTTTTGTACCTTTGCAGCCGCAAAAAAATTTTATACCATGCGTAAAACAATTATTCTTATGCTATCATTAGCATTTATGGCTTGCGCGGGCAAGCAGTTCAAGTTAGAAGACGAGTGTGTTTACAGTCCTTCCAAGACCCAGTTTGCTTTTTGGTCCAACGTGGCGGAGCAGATGGAAGTGCTCATCTATGATGAGGGGTTACCGGTTACGGAGGACGGGTTACAGGTTATTTCTTTGAAGAAAGGCGAGAACGATCTGTGGACGGCTTGTGTCAAGGGCGACTTGGCAGGTAAGTTCTACACCGTTCGCTCTTTCCAGAACGGCGAATGGGCACCGGAGGCAACCGGTATCTTTGCAAAAGCGGTTTCTGTCAACGGTCAACGGGCAGCGATCATCGACTTCGCCAAAACGAATCCCGAAGGCTGGGAGTCCGACGTACGTCCTGCTATGACCGATCCGACGGACATCGTGGTGTATGAGACCCATCTGCGTGACTTCACGATGTCGCCTAACTCGGGTGTAGAGCACAAAGGTAAGTTCCTGGGGCTGACCGAAGAGGCACCGTTGAATTATCTGCGCGAACTCGGTATTACACACCTGCAGATCCTGCCGATGTTTGACTACGGCTCCATTGACGAGACGACGCTGAATGAGAATAAATACAACTGGGGCTATGATCCGGTGAACTACAACGCTCCTGACGGCGGTTACAGTACGGATCCGTACGATCCTGCGTGCCGTATTCGCGAGGCAAAACAGATGATTCAGGCGCTCCACAAAGCCGGCATCCGCGTAGTCATGGATGTCGTGTATAACCATACGTACGACGTCATGGGCTGCGCGCTCGGACGCGTTGTGCCGAAGTATTTCTACCGTCTGAATGAAGATGGCACTTATGCGAACGGTTCAGGCTGCGGCAATGAGACCGCTTCCGACCACGAGATGTACCGCAAGTTCATGGTGGAGTCCGTTTGCTACTGGGCGCGCGAGTATCATATCGACGGCTTCCGTTTCGACCTTATGGGTATCCATGACCAGGAGACCATGCGTCAGATCCGTGCCGCATTGGACGAGATCGATCCGACCATTCTCACCTATGGTGAGGGATGGGCGGCAATGAGCCCTGCTTATCCGTACGAAGAGCTCGCGATGAAGCAGTGGACCTATAAAATGCCGCGCGTGGGTGCGTTCAGCGACGATATCCGCAACGCGTTGATCGGTTCGCCGTTTGACCACGAGCGCGGATTCGCTTCCGGTAACGCTGCCGGCAAGAATGATGCGATGCGTGGTCTGATTGCTTGTCCCGAATGGAGCGGCGAGCCTATGCAGCATGTTTCCTATATCACCTGCCATGACAACTACTGCCTGCGCGACCGTATTGAGGCGAGTGCGAAGAATGAAACCGAGGCAACCAAACTGCGTATGAACAAACTGGCGCAGACAGCGGTGCTCGTGTCGCAAGGTATGTCCTTCCTCTACGGCGGCGAAGAACTGTTCCGTACCAAACAGGGTATTGACAACAGTTATCAGAGCCCCGACAATATCAATATCATCCCGTGGGAAAACAAAGAGAAATACGCGGATTTGTTGGCGTACTACAAGCAGATGATCGCTATTCGTCGTGCGCACAAAGGTTTCCGTCTGGGCTGCGCTGAGGCGGTTAAGCAGCATGTGGAGTTCCTGCCGACAGACAATGAGCACCTGATCATCTATCGCATCAAGAATCTGGAGGGCATCGACAGCGCCAAATCGCTGCTGGTACTGCTCAATGGTAGTGCGGAAAACGTAACGTGTGAATTACCGGAAATGTCCGGCGAGTGTGTCATCTTGGCGCAAAACGGTCAGGCAAATGCGGACGGTCTTGATTTTGCACGCTATGACAAAATAGACGTAGCTCCTTATTCGGCTACTATTATTGCAGAAAACTAATTGCTGATCGCTTGCAGGCGGTCTTGCATTTCTATCATCTCGTCGCGGAGTCGTGCTGCCATCTCAAAATCGGTAGCCTTCGCCGCGGCGAGCATTTGTTTGCGTTTGTTGTCGATGGCTTTGGTGAGCGTCTGAACGTTCATCTTCTGCCATTCGGCGGTTTTCCAACTCTCGCGAATCGCCTCTTCGATCTTCCGTTTCTCGGCTTCCGGATCCTTATAGAGGCCGGCGAGCGCAGAGGTGTTGATCTCTTTCTTAATGGGCGTCGGCGTGATGCCATGCTCGGCGTTATAGCGCATTTGTATCGCCCTGCGGCGGTTCGTCTCGTTGATGGTTGCCTGCATGGCAGGAGTGATCTTGTCGCCGTACAGAATGGCTTTGCCGTGTATATGTCGCGCGGCGCGTCCTACCGTCTGGGTCAGGCTGCGTTTGTCGCGCAGGAATCCTGTCTTGTCGGCATCAAGGATGGCTACGAGGCTCACTTCCGGCAAGTCAAGCCCTTCGCGCAGCAGGTTCACGCCCACTAACACATCGAACTCGCCGCGACGCAAGTCCTCCATGATCTTCACGCGCTCGATCGTATCGATGTCCGAGTGGATATAAGCGGACTTGATGCCGTAACGCCGCAGGTACTCGTCGAGTTCCTCCGCCATTCGCTTGGTCAGCGTCGTTACCAACGTACGCTCGCCGCGATGAATACGGGTCTTGATCTCGTCCATTAGGTCATCTACCTGGTTTTCAGTCGGCCGAACATCTATCTCCGGGTCTAACAGTCCTGTCGGACGAATGAGCTGGTCGATGACAATACCTTCGGAGCGCTCCAACTCATACTCGTCGGGCGTGGCAGACACATAAATCGTCTGACCCGTTTTCTGCTCGAACTCATCGAACTTGAGCGGCCGGTTATCCCGTGCGGCAGGGAGACGGAAACCATAAGTGACCAGATTATCCTTGCGCGCCTTGTCGCCTCCGTACATACCACGGATCTGCGGCACGGTCACATGGCTCTCGTCGATGACCAGCAGCATGTCTTTCGGGAAATAGTCGAGCAGACAATAGGGCGGAGTACCTTCTTTTCGCCCGTCGAAATAACGGCTGTAGTTCTCCACGCCGGAGCAGTAACCGAGTTCGTCCAACATCTCCAAGTCATATTTGACGCGCTCCTCGATCCGCTTGGCGTACAGGTCTTCGCCTATACCGATGAAGTACTGGATTTGCTTGGCGAGGTCGGCTTGTATCTGCTCTTTGGCTGCGGCTATACGCTCTGCGCTCGTTAGGAAAATCGTTGCCGGGCTGAGGTTGTAATGGTCGAACTCCTCAAGCACTTGCCCGCTTATCGGATCGATGGTAAGGATGGCATCTATTTCGTTTCCGAAGAACTCGATGCGCACAATGTAATCGGCGTAGGCGAGCGCGATATCGATTGTGTCGCCCTTCACACGAAAACGCCCGCGCGCGAGTTCGATATCATTACGCACGTATTGCGCGCCCACGAGCTGTTTGAGCAGCGAGTCCATCGGTATCATCTGCCCGCGTTGCAGCTCGATGACGTTCGCCGTGAAGTCCTGCGGACTACCGAGACCATAGATGCAACTGACCGAACTCACAATGATCACATCCTTGCGACCGCTCAACAACGCCGCTACCGCACTCAACCGCAAGCGGTCAATCTCTTCGTTGATACTCAGGTCTTTCTCGATGTACAAATCCGTACTCGGGATGTACGCTTCGGGCTGGTAGTAGTCGTAATAACTCACGAAATACTCGACGGCGTTGTGCGGGAAGAACGCTTTCATCTCCGAATACAACTGCGCCGCCAGCGTCTTGTTATGGCTCATGATGAGCGTCGGCCGGTTCAGCTGCTGGATCACGTTAGCTACCGTGAACGTCTTGCCGCTTCCGGTCACACCGAGCAACACCTGCGCCTCTGCGCCGGCTTGTACGCCTTCCACCAGTGCCTTTATCGCTTCCGGCTGATCGCCTGTCGGTTTATATGGAGATTCTAATTGAAACACCTTTCTCTCTTACCTCTTACCCCTTACCTCTTACCTCTTATCTCTTATCTCTTACCTCTTCCCTCTCCTCCACCTGGTCCCAATGGATGCTCAATGGATGCTGAAAGGGTGCTCAATGGTTGCTCCAACCACTGTCACCCTTCCATCAATCTTGTGTCCTTTGAAGAACTTACTTAACGCGGCGCTCTTGAATACGAGCTTTTTTACCCGTACGCTCGCGGAGGTAATACAGTTTAGCACGACGTACTTTACCGTACTTGTTGATTGTAATGCTCTCGATGAAGGGGCTGTCCATCGGGAAGATACGCTCTACACCAACGTTGCCGCTCATCTTACGTACTGTGAAGCGTTTCTTCTCACCGCTACCGTGGATGCAGATTACATCACCGCGGAACTCCTGAATACGCTCTTTGTTACCTTCTTTAATACGATAACCAACGGTTATCTGGTCTCCTGCCTTGAATGCGGGCAGTTCTTTTTTCTCACCGGCAAATGCTTGCTCAGCTACTTTAATCAAATCCATTTCGTTTGTTGTATTATGGATTAGTAATGACATATCGGGCATATACTACTATTCGGTCGAACCTATTGCAATCGCCAGAGGCACGATATGGTCGCTTTTCCTGTTCTTCGACAAAAAAGCGTGCAAAGGTACTGCTTTTTTTTGAATTGACCAAATTTTTGCGCATTTTTTTGACTTTTTTTTGCATATATCCGAAAAAAGCAGTACTTTTGCACGCAAATTAGGTGCCTTATGAATGTATTTGGTGATAGTTGGACATTTACGAGCTTCGGCGAATCGCACGGAGCGGCGATAGGGGGAGTGTTGGACGGTGTTCCGGCAGGGTTGCATATAGACTTTGATCTCATTCGTAATGAGTTAGAACGCCGTGCCGGAAAAGGGATTGTCGGTGCCTCCCAACGCGCCCAACATGAACCGGACGAGGTCGAGTGGCTTTCCGGTGTCTTGGATGGCGTCACTTTGGGAACTCCGATCGCCTTTATCATTCGTAATAAAGACGCACGGCCGGAAGATTACGAGTACTTGAAACATACCTACCGCGTAGGACATGCCGACAAGGTCTATGAACTCAAATACGGTATTAGGGATTATAGAGGAGGAGGCAGAGCCTCGGCACGCGAGACAGCCGCGCGCGTGGTGGCCGGCAGTATTGCGAAGCAAGAGCTTGTGGGTAGAGGTATCTCTGTTCGCGCGCAGTTAGTGCAGGTCGGCGCAGAGAAAAATACCGACCGATTTGCAGAAACAATCGCCGCTTACCAGCGCGAAGGAGACTCGATAGGCGGTATCGTCGAGTGTCGTATTAGCGGTTTGCCGGCGGGAACAGGAGAACCGATTTTCGACAAGCTGCAGGCGCATTTGGCTTACGCTGTCATGAGCATCAATGCCTGCAAAGGCTTTGAGTACGGCACAGGCTTTGGTGGCGTTACGCAACCCGGCTCGGCGATAAATCATATCAGCGGCGGTATTGCCGGCGGCATCTCCGATGGTTCGGACATCATCTTCCGTTGTGTGTTCAAACCTACGCCCAGTACACCGAAAGCCGGTGTCAAAGGGCGTCATGACGCGTGTGTGGCAGTAAGAGCCGTACCGGTGGTAGAAGCCATGACCGCACTCAGTTTGGTACAGTTTTTGTAGTTAACAATTTAACCATTTAACATTTATTGATATGACAAAGAAACTGACTCGTTCTTCCAACAAAGTGTTGGCAGGCGTATGTGGCGGAATCGCCGAATATTTTGGTATTGACCCTACCGTAGTACGTGTATGTTATGCGGCATTGTCTGTCTTTGCTGCAGGGTTCCCGGGAATACTGCTCTATATCATTATGCTGTTGTTGATCCCCGAGAAAGATCCCAAAGACAACATCCCTGATGCAGAGGTGGTTGAATAAAAGAAAGGGCGACGCAAGTCGTCCTTTCCTTATTTATACGCGTACGCGAATTACTTAACCACTACCGGCGAATATTTAGGAACTAAAGTCTTCATTACACTCCAGCCGATCAGGTAAGCCACAGCGCAGATGCAGAACACAATCATATAACCTGCAGGTTTGCCGCTGAAGCCGACGAACTTAAACGCTTCACCGAGTTCTTCTGCGTGAGTAAATAGCATACCCGAACCTTTGTTGATCAGGAATGAACCTACACCGCCGGCCATAGCGCCGATACCGGTGATGGTAGCAACCGCCGATTTCGGGAACATATCACCTGTAGTGGAGAAGATGTTCGCGCTCCAACTCTGGTGAGCCGCGCCTACGATACCGATGATGATCGCTACTGCCCACGGACCCCAGATGCCGCCTAAAGGCTGAGCAAACAACGCAAAGATGGGGAAGAAGGCAAAGATCAACATCGCACGCATACGACCTGCGTACGGCTCCATACCTTTCTTCTCCACGAAGATCTTCGGCAGATATCCACCGAACAACGATACCACGGTCACAATCGCATAGAGCGTGAAGATCAACGCAATACCTTGCGGGTCGGAAGCCTTGATACCAAACTGATCTTGGAAATAAGCCGGTGCCCAGAAGAGGAAGAACCACCATACGCCGTCGGTCATGAACTTACCGAACGCAAACGACCAGGTTTGGCGGTGCTTGAACGCTTCTGCAAACGACATCTGCTTCTCCTCTTTCACTTCTGCTTTCGGAGCGTCTTTGTCATCCTGTTGGATGTACTCGAGTTCAGCTTCGTTCACATGCTTGCTCTCGGTCGGTTTGTCATAGACAAAGATCCAGATTCCTGCCCAGATGAAGCCCAGCGCACCGATGATGATGAACGCCCACTCCCAGCCCCATGCTTTTGCGAGCAGAGGGATAGTAGCCGGAGCGGCAAGCGCACCTACGGACGCACCTGCGTTAAACAGCGCGGTCGCAAACGCACGGTCTTTCTTCGGGAAATACTCTGCGGTCACTTTGATGGCAGCAGGGAAGTTACCCGCCTCACCGAGACCCAAGATCATACGGCAAGCCAGGAACAGCCATACACTCACCATCGCTATCGAACTGGCGATAGCCGAACCCGCTTCTACGGCACGCAAAGCCTCTACGCTATCTACGCCGTTTACGAACCAAGTGGTCGCAATACCGCAAGCCGCGTGCATAACTGCACCCAACGACCAGATAACAATCGCCCAGAGGTAGCCTTTCTTCGTACCCATCCAGTCGATGAACTTACCGGCGAAGAGGCAGAAGATTGCGTACGCGATTGAGAACACACCGGTGATTGTTCCGTAGTCGGAGTCCGTCCAGTGGAACTCGGGTTGAATGAACTCTTTGAAGGTCAGGGACAGCACTTGGCGGTCCATATAATTGACCGTAGTGGCGAAGAAGAGCATCGCACACATGACCCAACGCCAGTTGGTCATGACAGCTTTCTTAACGTCATTCATTTCTTGCAGTTTTTAATGATTTCAAAACATTCTTTGCATTTTGCTGTAACATATGCCCAGTCGCCGGCTTTTACCTTGTCGGACGGGAACAGTTTCGAACCCATACCTACGCAGTAAACACCTGCTGCAAACCATTTCTCGAGGTTCTCTTTCTCAGGAGCCACACCGCCGGTAACCATGATCTTCGACCACGGCATCGGAGCCATAAGACCCTTCACAAGGTTCGGACCTACTACATCACCCGGGAAGACTTTCGTAAAGTCGCAGCCTACTTCCTGTGCCAGACCGATCTCACTCGGTGTCAAGCAACCCGGACAATAGGTCACACAACGACGGTTGCAGACTACTGCGATATCCTTGTTGAACAACGGACCTACTACAAAGTTAGCGCCCAACTGCAAGTACAGCGCTGCTGTCGGAGCGTCAACCACACTACCGATACCGAGTGCCAGTTCCGGGCACTCAACAGCTACCCACTTGCTCAGTTCGCCGAATACCTCGTGAGCAAAATCGCCACGGTTCGTGAACTCGAAAGCGCGTACACCGCCTTCGTAACAAGCCTTAATCACGTTCTTGCAAACCTCCACATCTTTGTGGTAGAACACAGGAACCATCGGTGCGGCAGCAATCTTTGCCATCACCTGAAACTTATCAAACTTAGCCATAATAATTGTCAATTATCAATTATCAACTATCAATTATCTCTGAACGCGTCCGTTAGCGTTACCACCTGCCAAGCTCAGTACTTCGTCCTCGCTGACGAGGTTATAGTCACCATTGATGGTGTGCTTGAGAGCCGAAGCTGCTACTGCGAACTCAAGAGCTGCACCTTGGTTATCCGGATACTTGAGCATACCGTGGATCAGACCGCCGGAGAACGAGTCGCCACCACCTACGCGGTCGATGATCGGGTTGATCTCGTAGCGTTTGCTCTGGTAGAACTCCTTGCCGTTGTAGATCATAGCCTTCCAGCCGTTGAACGTCGCGCTGAAGGACTCACGAAGCGTCGAAACAACGTACTTGAAGCCGAACTCTTTCATCATCTGCTCGAAGATTCCCTTGTAACCTTCGGCATTCGTCTCGCCGCCTTCTACATCTGCATCGGGTTTGAAACCGAGACAGAGCTCAGCGTCTTCTTCGTTACCAATACATACATCGACGTACTTCATCAGCGGGCGCATGATCGAGATAGCTTTCTCGCTCGTCCACAGTTTCTTGCGGAAGTTCAGGTCAACCGATACCGTTACACCGTGACGTTTGGCAGCCTCGCAAGCCAGTTTGGTGATCTCAGCAGCCTTGTCCGAGATAGCCGGCGTGATACCGCTCCAGTGGAACCATGCTGCACCTTCCATAATCTTGTCGAAGTCAAAATCTTTCGGATCAGCCTCTGCAATCGCCGAGTGTGCACGGTCGTAAATAACCTTCGACGGACGCATCGAAGCACCTGTCTCGCAGTAGTACAGACCTACGCGGTCACCACCACGAACGATGTAGTCCTCTTTCACACCGTAACGGCGGAGCGAGTTAACAGCAATCTGACCGATCTCATGTTTCGGCAGTTTGGTTACCAGATACGCCTCGTGACCATAGTTAGCGCACGAGATAGCTACGTTAGCCTCACCACCACCGGGGATGATACGGAAATGGTCGGATTGTACAAAACGATCTTGTCCTTCGGGACTCAGGCGAAGCATGATCTCGCCCAACGTAATAATTTTAGCCATGATAAATAATATTTAGGATTTCAAATTTCAAATTTAGAATTTAAAGTAATTCTTTGCGTTGTTGTAGCAGATGTCTTCTACCATCTGTTGAACGCGGGCTTTTTCGTAGCCGGTGTACGGGATCATACCGTTCTCGATGTCGTTGCCGAGGATGTTACAGAGCGTACGGCGGAAGTACTCGTGGCGCGGATACGACAAGAAGGAGCGGCTGTCGGTGAGCATGCCGACCAAGCGAGAGAGGAGACCGAGGTTCGAGAGCGCCATCATCTGCTTCTCCATACCATCTTTCTGATCCAAGAACCACCAGCCTGAACCGAATTGGATCTTGCCGGGAACCGAACCGTCCTGGAAGTTACCCAACATAGTTGCGATTACTTCGTTCGCGCAGGGGTTGAGGTTGTAGAGAATGGTCTTAGCCAGATGTCCTTCGCTGTTCATCTCATCGAGGAAATGACTCATAGCTTTCGCGGTCGTGAACTCACCGATGGAGTCGAAGCCGGTGTCTGCACCGAGTTGAGCGAACATCTTGGAGTTGTTGTTACGGATCGCACCGTAGTGGTACTGCTGCGTCCAGCCGGAAGCGTAGTCCATCTCAGCTTGCGCGTGCAGATAAGCGTGCTTGTACTGACGAATCTCGTGAGCGCTGAGTGCTTTGCCTGCGAGTGCTTTCTCGAAGATCGCATTGATCTCTGCGTCTGTGTAGGGTTCGTCGTAGAACTCTTCGATACCGTGGTCAGAGAGACGGCAACCCATCGACTCAAAGAAATCATGGCGTTTCTGGAGAGCAGCCACGAGGTCTGCGAAATTGCGGATCTCCATACCTGCTACTTGTGCCAGTTTCTCGATATAGGCTTTCCATGTAGCCGCTTCGATGTTCATACCTGCGTCCGGACGCCATGTCGGCAACATACGCACCTCTGCGGTCGGATCTTCTTTGACGATTTTGTGCCATTCGAGCGAATCAGCAGGGTCATCGGTTGTACAAACGAGTTCTACGCCGTAGTGCTTCATCAAACCACGCGGGCAGAACTTCGGATCGTTGGCAATGAGATCGTTGCACTTGTCATAAATAGCACGTGCGGTCTCAGGGTTCAGACGCTCTTCGATGCCGAAAGCGGTCTTGAGCTCCAGATGAGTCCAGTGATAGAGCGGATTGCGGAAGGTATAAGGCACTGTCTCTGCCCATTTCTCGAATTTCTCCCAGTCGGTGGTGTCCTTACCGGTGCAGTATTTCTCATCCACACCGTTCGAACGCATAGCGCGCCATTTGTAGTGGTCGCCCATGAGCCAGATTTGTGCAATCGACTCAAAGCGTTTGTTCTCTGCAACCATCTGCGGGATTAAGTGACAATGGTAATCGATGATCGGCATGTGCTCAGCATGCTCGTGATAGAGTTCCTGTGCGGTCGGAGTTTGCAGCAGGAAATCTTTGTCCATGAAAGGCTTCATAATAGTATTATTTTTAGTTAAATGAATTTGCGACTGCAAAGTTACAAAAAAAAAATGACATATGCAAGCATATGCCATTCTTTTGGAGTTTTTACACCTTTTGTGTTAATTTTTACACATGTGATATTTAAAAGTGTAGCAGTTAATAGTCATTGTGAACTATTATCATTGTTAGACGGCATCTAACGGATCACCACCACCGCCCTTACCAAACTTACTTCCACTTGCACAAATAATAGTATTCGTTTGAATATTGACACAGGTTGTTTCTGGTCTATTATATTGCTTTTTCATTACTTTCCCTCCATTAATCATTTTACAATTTGACCTTGCATATTATATTTCATGCCATTCTTTAGAATATATAGTTGCCCATTTTCTATTATTTTCTTACTACAACCTTTTGACGGTTGAATGTTTTTAAATGCAGTTGTGGTATTCTCATGTTCAATGATGCGTGCAGGCATTCCTTTTTTTATAGGTGAATTTAGTTTGCCGGCAGGTGTAAATGAGAAGTACGCTCTGAATGGTTTGATATTATTGGACACGTTTGGCCAATAAAGCGTGTTACCGAGGCCGAGGAATAGATAACTATGATTATCGGCTGTCTGCGCATTCATATAAAATGGTTCAATTGTTCCGTGTAGTACTATATCTCCTCTTTCTACATAGTCTGCACCATCATTATTAAGAGTAACATTTTCGAACGTAATACTACTTAATGGGGTGGTATTATCATTGTACTTAATGAAATATGGTTTGTTCGCTTCTATAGCATTTACCTCACTAAGTTCAATTAACAGCTCATCGTCTATTACGGTAGCATTAGTAAACTCTTTTACTGTAAAGTCAGATAGAGCACTAGTGAGTACATTATCTATGTCAAATGGAAGACATATGGTATTATAATGACCATTACGATAAATTGTGCGTTCAATTGTTACATTACATGCCTCCCCAACAGCAACTGCGTCATTAATGGTAGGCATTGGATCTTCGGTGTCGGATAGAATAATAATTGATGTCCATTGTGCAGTAACTATTGTGTCTTTAGTAAGTGTAAGAACTCGCGGATTATCTATATTTCCGTCACTCCATTGTTTGAACGCATAGCCATCTAATGGCGTGGCATAGAACGAAACCTCTGGCGTTTCGCATGTGGGTGCTTGGGTAATGGTTACATAGCCCTTACTATCATTGGAAGTGTCAATAGTGTATAGAATTGAAATTTTCTCATGCCAATGATCATTGCTATAACCAGATATAACTGCTTTATATGCAGATATTGAACCACATGGTACATAAAATTGTGGGTTAGAACCACTAAACGCTTCGTATGAATAAGTCATCATTACATTGGGTGGTGTAGGAGAAGTAAATTCTACATAGATATTATAACACCAACTAATTGCTTTTTGTGCAATATATTCAATGCCTTTCCCTATAATAATAGTATCTAATTTACTACAGTCTCCAAAAGCATATGCTTCTATAGTATCAACCTTGTCAGGAATGATGATTTTTTCTAATTTTTGAGAACGATTAAAAGCGAATGAAGGAATCTTTGTGATATTCTCGGATAATGTAACATTTTTTAAGTTTGGACAAGTTCCCCAACCGGTGCCTATGTATGTGACACTATTAGGCATAATAATAGAAGTTATATCACTATACGAGAAAGCTCCATCATCAATAAATGTAAGGCTGTTAGGAAGAGTCAATGAAGTGATATTGCAACTTCGGAAAGCATATGCTGAGATTTTTATTACGCCTTCCGGAATAACCAAATGAGTTAGAAGCTCTCCATTCAGATATAAATTTTTTGCTTCATATAATGGATTAGAAGCTTCAGTTGCAAAATTAATGTTGCACCAAGCTGCAATATCAGATACATATACAGCTGTCAATTTGTCACAATACTCAAAAGCATCTCTTCCTATGCTCGTAATGCTTGCGGGTATTGTTACTGATATTAACTCATCACAGAATCTAAATATATAATCTCCAATGCTTGTAACTGAAAAAGTTTGATCATTGTGTGTTACAAAAGAAGGAATATCGACGGTAACAATATCCCAATACTTATTGCAATTGTTAAATGAATTACAATAGTACGTCACTTCGGCAGTGCTATGCTCTGTATCTAAATTATAATACAGATCTCCGATTTGAATACGTTCAAGGATTTCTGCAGATATTGTTCCTGCGCTCGTCATAATGGCAAATAAGAAAGTAAGTAATTTTGGTTTCATAATAAATTTTGTTAATGATGCCTACTCATTTGTGGCTTTTCGGCTTACTCCATTTTTTATAATCAAATGTACATGAAAAATGAGTTATACTTATAATCCACAATGACTATAAAATTGCGATTTCAAGATTGTATGAACAAAGTAAACGCATATTTTCCACGTAGCGCACGCATGCGCATGTTCTTGCAAGAGGTCTATAAAATCTTTGCGGGTGCAAAGGTACTGCTTTTTTTCGATATATACAAGAGTAAAGTAGATTTTTATTTGCGTATGTCATTTTTTTTTTGTACCTTTGCAGCGTTTTTTGAAATAAATGGCAAGTTTATCAGACATACGAAAGCCGATTGAGGCGGAGTGGAAGCAGTACGAACGTATCATGGAGACCTCGCTGCGAGCAGACAATAAACTGCAGCAGGAAGTGCTTCATTATGTGGGTTCGCGTAGGGGGAAACAGTTGCGCCCGTTGTTGGTGTTGCTGTCGGCACAGATATGTAATCCTGTGACGGACAAGACGCATCGTGCGGCGGTGGCTTTGGAGTTACTGCATACGGCCAGTTTGGTTCATGACGATGTAGTTGATAGTTCGGACACAAGGCGCGGGGCTGCGGCGGTGCATGTGAAATGGACCAACAAAGTCGCAGTGCTGATCGGCGATTACATGTTGGCAAAGGTCATCGGTTTGACCGCTGAGGTGCGTAATATACGGATTCTGGAGATTGTGGCGAACTTGGGCAAGAGTCTGAGTAGCGGCGAGATGGTTCAACTGCATGTGGGTCAGAGCATGTGGATCGATGAAGAGCGGTATTTTCAGGTGATTGAGCAGAAGACCGCGCAGTTGTTCCAAGCATGTGCGGAAGCCGGTGCGGAGAGTGCGGGATGTACCCAACGGCAACGTGCGGCTTTGGGAGAGTACGGACGGTTGTTGGGTTTGTGCTTCCAGATAAAAGATGATATCTTCGACTATAGCGACTTGGAGGAAATCGGTAAGCCGACGATGAGTGATTTGCGGGACGGCAAAGTGACGTTGCCGCTGATTGAGGCCTTACGGCGCGCACCGCAAGAAGAGGCAGAGCATATACGGGAGTTGGGTGAGTTATTAGCCGCGCATAGCGAGACGATAGAGACCGAAAAGGCGTTACAAGAAGTAAAGGCATTTGTGTTGCGCTTTAAAGGCGACGAGTACGCCGTACGAAAGATGTTGAGCTATAAAAAGCAAGCCACGGAAGCGCTGAGTGTGTTCCGTGACTGTGAGGAGAAAAAGAGTTTGTTGAATTTACTCGACTACGCCATCAATCGCGTTCAATAATTGTTCGCGAAGGGCATCATCCGAAATCGTATTGAGCACATCTTTCATAAACGCGTTAACGAGCAGTTGGCGCGCTTTTTCTTTGCCGATGCCGCGTTGCTGCATATAGAAAAGGGCAGATTCGTCCAGTTGTCCGGTAGAGGCACCGTGGGTCGCTTTGACATCGTCGGCGTAGATCTCCAGTTGTGGCTGCGTACGCATTTCTGCGGTGTCGGAGAGCAGAAGATTGCGGTTCGTCTGATGTGCTTCTGTCTGCTGGGCGTCAGGTGCTATCTTGAGGTCGCCGATGAACCGTCCGCGAGAATTGTCATCCAACACGAACTTGATGAGTTGGTTAGATGTTCCGCCTCCGACGGCATGCGTCACATGCGTCTCGGCGGTAACAGATTCTTCGCCATGCAAGTGCTCTAATCCGTAGATCTCCGTTCGGCAACCTTCGCCCAACTGATTCACAGTAATAGAGAACGGTGCGTTGATGACGTGGATCTTCACACGAGAATCCGCCTCTTGCTCGATGCAGAGGTTTACTTCTTCGTTGATGAAGACGCGTTCAAATATTTCGCCCTTAGAGACCTTCATAACCTTTTTCTTCGAGTTCGAGTGCAAGGTTTTTGTCGCCTGTCTTAACGATCTTGCCGTCGGCGAGGACATGCACGAAGTCCGGGACGATGTAGTCCAAGAGGCGCTGGTAGTGAGTGATGACGATAGAAGCGTTGTTGGGCGTTTTGAGGCGGTTAACGCCTTCTGCCACAATACGCAGAGCATCGATATCCAGGCCGGAGTCAGTCTCATCGAGGATGGAGAGACAGGGCTCCAACATGGCCATTTGGAAGATTTCGTTTTTCTTCTTCTCGCCTCCAGAGAAACCTTCGTTGACCGAACGGTTATTCAGTTTGTCCGGCAGTTCCAGCAGTTTCTTCTTCTCCCGCATAAGAGTTAGGAACTCTTTGGCAGAGAGCGGTTCTTTTCCTTCGTATTTGCGTTTCTCGTTGATGGCGGTACGCATAAAATTAGTCATCGAAACCCCGGGTATCTCGACGGGATATTGAAAAGAAAGGAATACGCCTGCGCGTGCGCGCACCTCCGCGGGCATTTTTAATAGGTCTTGCCCGCGCAGATAGACTTCGCCGGAAGTCACTTCATAGGCGGGGTTTCCGGTGAGGACGGCGGAGAGGGTAGATTTACCGGCTCCGTTGGGACCCATTATGGCATGTACTTCGCCGTCGTTGATGACGAGGTTAACGCCTTTGAGTATCTCTTTGCCACCAATGGAGGCGTGAAGGTTTTTTATTTCAAGTAATGGTTTCATTTACGTGTATTTTCAAAATCACGGGATAATATACATAGTATATTATAGGTATGTGCGGGATACGATGCGACCAGGTAGTAATCAAGTAGCGCATCAGTGCCGCTACAGTTGGCTCATCACGACTTCTCCGACGGCTTGCAGTGTGCGGCGGGAGATGTTGGACATATCATCATTGCGCGTGTGCCACCATTGTGGGAAGCCCGTTGCGTTGCGTATGTCGTAGTGGATGATGTCCACGCAGGGAATACCGGCGATGTAATTGACGTAGTAATGGTCGTCGGTAATGGGATAGGATTGCAGGTCGCTGAAGAGTGCTCCGTATCCGAGTTGTTGTGCCGAGCGCCAAATCTGTTGCTGGTAATTGGCAGCGTACTGGGTAGAGTACATCTCGCGCGGGAAGAGTGCATCGGGTGCACCGACCATATCCAATACGATGCCGTATTGATAGTTGACAGTTGACAGTTGAGAGTTGATATTTTTTACATAGTTGGTGGCCCAGAGTTGGGAGCCGAGGCACCAGGTGTCTTCGCGTTCGGCGCCGGTATAAAGACGCGGCGTACCGGAATCTTCACAATCGAAGAAGATGATGTCAACGGGCGTTAAAAGGCTGTCTCTCAGACCGAGCTGGCGTGCTACTTCAAGGAGAACGGCGACACCGGAGGCACCGTCGTTGGCACCCGGAACGTTGTAGAACCGCTCGGTGTAGTCTTCTTCTTCATCACACCAGGGACGGGTGTCATAGTGTGCGCCGAGAAGAATACGCGGGCGATTAGCTGTTGCGGGCGTATAGAAATGCGCGATGATATTGTAAATCTTCTGCATGTTGCCGCGGTAGTCGGGCATTTGTCCTTTTTGCAGTTCCACTTCCGCGCCAAACTCACGGAGTTGTTGAATGAGCCAGATTGCGCAAGCATCGTGTGCCTGGCTGTTCGGTACACGCGGTCCGAACGACATCTGTGTCTCTATATAGGCATACGCGGAGTCGGAATTGAATGTCGGGCGGTCAACGACAGCAGGTTTCTTATTGCAAGAAACCAGAAGAATCAGAAAAAATAGTAAAGCTATGTATTTTCTCATTTACTTGATGTTTGTTTCGCTAACGGATGTATGGTTTTGGATAGCACGAATTGTTTGGGCGATAGAAACGGCGAGTGATTCGATGTGCAGTTTGGCGCAACATGCGGGGTCTATCGGGAGTGAGTCTGTGCAGACGAGTTCTTCGAGAGTAGAATCTTCGATTCGTTGGCAAGCGTTGCCGCTGAGAACGCCATGAGTGACTACTGCGCGCACACTCTTCGCACCGCCATCTTTCATCACTTCTGCAGCTTTGCAAAGCGTACCGGCGGTGTCGGCGATGTCATCAAAGATGACAACATCTTTTCCATAGACGTCACCGAGTACTTTGATCTCGGATACTTTGTTGAAGTCCGGTCGGTTCTTGTAGCAGATGACCATAGGCACTTCGCGGTCGGTAAGCACATGGAGTTTTTTTGCGAAGTTAGAAGCGCGTTTGGAACCGCCTACGTCCGGTGAAGCGACGATGAGTTTCTTTAGGTTGAGCGATGCCACGTATGGCGCGAGTACGTTGGAACCGTAGATGTGATCAACGGGAATGTCGAAGAATCCCTGGATTTGCTCTGCGTGCAGATCCACGGTGATGATACGATCCGCTCCTGCCGCTTGCAGCATGTTGGCTACCAGTTTGGCACCGATGGAAACACGCGGTTTGTCTTTGCGATCCTGTCGCGCCCATCCAAAATACGGGATAACGGCAATGACTTTGTACGCGCTGGCTCTCTTGGCGGCATCGATCATAAGCAGCAGCTCCATGAGATTGTCGCTGGAAGGGCAAGTGGATTGAACGAGATAGACGGATTTGCCACGTACTGATTCTTCGAAATAGGTGCAGAACTCGCCGTCGGAGAAACGGTCAATACGCACGACGCCCAGTTGGCATCCCAGTTCGTCGCAAATACGTTGTGCCAGTGCTTCGCCTTTCGAACCGGCGAAAACCTTAAACTCTCTTGGTTCCATTGTTATAAGAAGTCGAATCTTTATTTTTTCTTTTTCTTTTGTCCTTGAATGGGTGCATTTGGCTGCGCCATCATCTGCTCAAATGCTGCAGAGTTACACGCCAGTTTGCCTCCGGAGAGACGGATGATGTCTTCTCTGACGCGGTTGAGTCCTGCTTCCTGGTCACGATTCCATACCAAGTTGCGCTGTCTCATACACTGAGCGATGTATAGCTCAAGTGAGTCACGCTCCTGCCCGGGTTCGAGGGTAGTCGCGTACGAAATCATATCCTGCACAATACGCCCGTAGTTACGCATTCTAATGGGCGCAGAGTTACGATTTAATTGCAAAGTCATATTATTTCTTTTTGATAAGATAAATCATAGTGGGATAGTGGTCTCCGTAGCCATTCTGCCAAACGCCGGCTTTGGTGGTACGGAAAGGCGTACCTTTGTCTTTACCTTCCTGTACGGTGAGGAACGGTTTGTTGAAGATCTGCGCTTTCCAGTACGCCCATCTTCCGCTATCTTTGTTCTCGTTCAGGAGCGGTTCGGAGATGATAATCTGGTCGAAGAGGTTCCAGCTACCGCCATAAGCGAGTGAGCCGATACCACGATCCAACATCTGCCACATCGTGTTGAAATATCCCTGGGTTTCCACTTCTTCGCGGTGTTTGCGTGCTTTGAGCACATCTTTGCAGGAGTGGTTGTAGGGGTCATCGTTCAAGTCGCCCATGATGATGATTTTCGCTTTCGGCTCTTTTTTATAGATGGAGTCGCAGATAGTGCGGCAGAGCATAGCGGCGGTGTCACGCCCCGGTCTGGAGGACAGTTCTCCTCCGTAGCGGCTCGGCCAGTGGTTCACGATGACGTGTATTTTCTCGGGTCTTCCGTTGCCGATCAGGTATCCGGAAACGAGCAACTGGAGACGCGTCTTGATCTCGCCGCCGTCGGCATAATGCGCTTTGAGCTCGTGGCCTTTCCATGTGGCGGGCTTAAAAAGTGTGGAGTCGTAGAGGAAGCCGACATCGACGCCACGGCGATCCGGGCCTTCGATAAGGATGGGTTTGAGTCGGCGGTTGTACTTGCTGTTGGCTTCTGCGCAGAGGTCTTCCAAGCATCCGATGTTCTCTACCTCGGCTACACCGACGCACGTAGCACCTCTCGGATCCATGTCTGTACCGAGTTGCGAGACAGCATATGCCATGTTCTTGATTTTGTTTTCGTACTTCATCGATGTCCACTTGTTGCCACCGTCAGGCAGGTACTCGTAGTCGTTCTTGCCTTCGTCATGGATGGTGTCGAAGAGGTTTTCGAGGTTGTAGAACGCGACACAACGGATGAAATGGAGGTTGCCCATTTCTTCCGCCTGGGCGTTGTCAACATCCTCGGGTTGTACTTTCTCTGTCTTATCCTTTTTGTCTTTCTTTTCTGCTTTCGGCTTTTCTTCAGGAACTGCTTTTTGTGCTACAGGAGCCGCTTTTTGGATGGCTTTGTCTCCCAAGATCTCTGCAGCCAGAGCCTGGCAAGCCGGGAGCATGTTGGCGAGTTTGCCTCCCGTCAGTTCTCCGTATTTGGTAGCAGGATGAGACATACGTCCGCTCTCCAGATGAATGAGATAGGCTTCGATGTAGAACTCGGTGTTGGACTTAGTGAGGGTAGAAACGCAAATGTAATCTGCTCCGGACATTTCTCCGAGCTCTTTGATTTGCGCGTTGCTGACCATTCCTGTACGCTGGAAGTCCTGCTCCTGCATCACGCGGTCGATGTCGTTGCGGGTAATGGCATCATAGCCCTGGAAGTTGACGATGGCTTTACGTAGTTCGCCACGAACCATGTTTTTCTCCATGCTGGTAACTTCGGTTGACCCTTCTCCCACGCGCGGCTCCAGGAGTGCGATTTTCTGCTGTGCGACAGCGGTAAGCGTCATAGCAGAAAGTAAAATTACAATCAGATTTTTCATTGTATTATGTACGATAAAGTTATTCTATAGTGCACAATATTTCAAATTCGGCTACAAAGGTACAACAAAAATTGCACATACGCAAATAAAAAAGGAGAAAAAAAGCAAAATATTTGCATATATCACAAAAAAGCAGTACCTTTGCACCCGCAAAGGTTTTCAAAACACGACAAAACAGAGAAACAACCCTTTTAACAGAATTAAATTATGTCCAGTGTAAACAAAGTTATTCTTATCGGCAACGTCGGCAATGACCCAGAAGTCCGATACCTTGACCGCGGCGTTGCAATTGCAAATTTTAATCTTGCGACCACAGAGCGCGGCTACGTGATGCAGAACGGTACCCAAGTGCCTGATGTGACTGAATGGCACTCGGTCGTTTTATGGCGCAATTTGGCAGAGTGGGCTCAGCAGAATGTACGCAAGAGTATGAAGTTGTATGTGGAAGGCAAGCTGAAAACCCGTTCGTGGGAGAAAGACGGCCAGATTCGCCGCAAGACAGAGGTGATCGCAGAGAACGTGCAGATTTTATATCGCCCGGAGATATACAGAAACCAACAATTGGCACTCAACGAGCAAGCTGCTGAAAATGAGGAAGCCAGAGCCACAGAGGAAACAAATTTTAACGATATATTCTAATGAGCAATAAGGAGCGCTATATCGAGTGGGTGAATCAGTTGGAGTATGTGCCGATCATGATGCAAGCATGGTGGATGGACGCCGTGTGTGCAGGTAAGGAGTGGGATGTGCTGCTGGCAGAAGATGAAACCGGTAAGATACTCGGAGCGATGCCTTATCTCGTGCGCAAGCGCGCGTGGTTCAAATATATAATAATGCCGCAAGAAACGCAGATCGGCGGTGTGTGGGTGAGTCCCGAAGTAACGGGTGACAAATGGCAGACCGCAGAAGTGTGCCGTATGCTCAAAGAACAGTTGGATACTATGCATCTGGCGTATTATTATCAGCAGTATATGCCGGATAGTTTATGCGTAGATGCTATGCGGGCTCTCGGCTTCAAAACGCACGAGCGTGTGACGTACCGTGTGAACGATCTGAGTAATATGGAGGCGGTAAAAGAGACATTTAGCAAGAATAAACGCCGTCAGTTGCAAAAAGCGCAGGTACTTCACGCAGAGCGCAAAATGGAACCGGAGGATTTTTACCGATTCCATACACAGTGTATGCGTGCGCGCAAACGCAAACTGAGTTACTCGCGGGAGTTCTTGTTGGTGTTGGAGCGCAAGGCACGGCGTCACGGACAATGCGAAATAATCAGTATATGCAATGATGAGGGTCAACCGTACGCTGCGGCATTTCTGGTGTGGGATACGCATTATATGTATTATCTGATACCGACGTTCGATCCGGCGTTCAAGGAGTCCGGTGCCAGTTCGTTGCTTGTGTTGGAAGCGATGAAGTTGGCTCGTGAGAAGCATGTGCATTTTGATTTTGAGGGTTCGATGGACAAAGGAATCGCTAATCATTACCAGCAGTTCGGCTCTACTCCGACGACTTATTATGCTGTAGAGAAATTCTATAAACCTATTTTCCGTGTAGCCATATGGTTGCAGAGGATACGCGAATGGGGAATGCATTAGGGAATTGAAGATTGAGGATTGAAGATTGAAAGTTCTTTTTTTAACACCGTGGTATCCAGCGGAGCGCGACGCGATGTCGGGGCTTTTTGTGCAGAAGCACGCGGATGCTGTCCGTGCGCAGGGCTGTGATGTGCGGGTGATTTGTTCGCTGGGATGGTTAGATACGTGGTGTCAATGGGGGGCATTGCAGCGAGAAGGATGGGTTCCTGATATTGTTCAACTGAACGTCATTCAGAAACAGGGATTGCTGGCGCTGTGGCTGAAGAAAAGATACAAGATTCCGTATGTGATTGTGGAGCATTGGAGCGGGTATCTTCCTGAAAACGGGCAGTTTATGCGCATGTCTGCTCTCAAGCGTAAGCTCTATCAACTCATAGCAAAGGAAGCCTCGAGGATTTTGACCGTGAGTGACCGTCAAGCAGAAGAGATGAAAGTGTGTGGAATAGAGAATGCGTGTTGGGGTAAAATAGACAATGTGGTAGATGATTTCTTTTGTGGGCAAAGGATCGCTTCGCTGAAAGACAAAGGACAAAAGACTAAGACGCTCTTGCATGTGAGTTGTTTCGATGAGCGGGCAAAGAACGTGAAGGGTCTGTTGTGTGCGGCGAAGATGTTGAGCGAGAAACGGCAGGATTGGCAGTTGGTGTTAGTGGGCACAGGTGTGGATTATAAGGAAGTGCGTGCGTATGCGGAGCGTCTGGAGTTGCCGGAGGGTTTGCTGCGTTGGACGGGAGAATTGAGTCCGCGTGAGGTGGCTGATGAGATGCATCGAGCGGATGCGTTGGTGTTGAGTAGCCGATATGAGACGTACGGAGTTGTGCTGGCTGAGGCTGTTGCAGCAGGACTGCCGATAGTAAGTACACCGGTGGGTATAGCAGAAGAGGTGGCGGATTTGATTGTGCCGCAAGAGGTGGCGCAACATAAGCCCGGACGTTTTGCGGAATACATAGAGAGTGTTTTGTGGAACACCGAACGTGTTGCTGACAGAGAACAGCGTACCGACCGATTTACGGCTGAGGCGATAGGAAAGAAACTAAAAACGATATACGAAGAAGCGAGAGCTTGAGAACAACATGAGAATACGTCTGTTACAACGGCTCCATGAGACGCGTGTGCTGGAGAATTATTCCTTTATGACCGCGCTCAGTATTTTCAGTGCTCTTATCGGGTTGATTATCTATCCGTATGTAATCCGAATGACCGGAAAGGACGCGTACGGAGCGTATGTCTATGCGTTCACTATTGCTACTTTTTTTCAGGCCGTTATAGACTACGGGTTTGATTCGCCATGCGCAAAGGCGATAGTGCAAGCGCGCGACAATCTTGCCGAGCGAAGCAGGGTAGTGACGAGTGCGTTGCTGCTGAAGTCGGGATTTATTGTGCTTTGCGTTGTGGCGTTTGTGATTTGTATATGCTATGTACCGTTTATGCAAGATCATTTCCGGCTGTGCCTGATGACGTTCATTCAGTTAATTGCCACAAGTCTCTTCCCGGTATGGTATTTCCAGGGATTAAAGAAGATGAAGTTCGTTACGTACATCAATCTGGCTCTTCGGCTTAGTACCATTCCGCTGATAATCTGGTTAGTGCATGTGCCGGAGGATATAAGCGTGTATGCCTTTATCGTGATGTCTTCTGTCGTTTTGGGGACTCTGATCGCGTATATATGCCTTTTCGTGGACGGAATCCGTTTGCAGCGTATTACGACGGAGAGGCTACGCGTGCTGCTACATGATTCCACTCCTTTCTTTGCGACATCCCTCACGAGCAGTTTCAAGGCATTAGCTGTCAAGACGATTATCAAACATAGTTTTGGAATCGGAGAGGTGGCGATCTATGACCTTGCCGAAAAAATTGTAACGATTCCCAGATTCTTTACCCAGAATATCAACGGTGCTCTTTTCCCGGAAGTGGTGGACAACGCGACGCCCAACAGGGTGCGGCGTATCTTGAAATACGAGCGTGTGATCGGCATTAGTTTCGCGGCGCTGGTAGCGTTATTGAGTTATCCGCTTGTGCTTATTTTGGGTGGTATGGATATGCAAGGAGCAGTGCCTGTAACCATCATCCTGAGCACCGCCATCTATACCAATCTGGTAGTAGGAGCGTATGTGAACTTTGTGTTTATTCCTGCCAATCGGTATTATTATATTACCTTTGACCAGGTGATTGCATTCGTCAGTTGTGTGCTTCTTTCGTTGGCGGGTTTGTATGTATGGCGTGATATAACAATGGTTGCAGCAGGTATTATGTTATCCGGATTTATAGAAATACTCTTTTGTTATTTATTATCCAGGCGTATTTCGCGATGATAGCGGTTTGTATCGTAACATATAATCAAGAGCAGTATATTGTGCAGGCAATAGAAAGTGTTCTGGCGCAGGAATGCGACGAGCAGATACGGGTCTATATCGGTGATGATGCCTCGTCGGACGATACGCAGGCTATATGCGAGCGCTATGCGCAACAAGACAAACGTATTGTGTATATCCGCAGGGAGAAAAATACCGGTTTGACAAACAATACCATCAACCTCTATCGCCGTATTATGGCAGATGGCTGTGAATATATCGCTATGTTGGACGGTGACGACTACTGGACAGATCCCGGTAAGTTGCAACTTCAGATCAACTGCCTGCGTTCTCATCCGGAAGTGCGGTTTGTGCATACAAACTGCCGTACACTATCCGGCTCGAATAAATGGACTTTTGGACAGCGGGAGGGCGTATATGGCTTACAATCAGTCGGTTTTGCCAATTGTACGGTATGTTTTTGCACGAGTCTGCTTTCCGAACCGTTGTTGAAAGAGATCGAAGCACAACATTTCATGTGGCTGGATTATCCGTTGTACGGGGTGTTTTATCAGCATACGAAGTGGGTATATTTGCCCCAAGAGACAGCAGTATGGCGTGATCATACGTCCGTATCACAGCCCGAATCGGCAATCCATATTCTGCGTCTTCGTGAAGAGCGATGCCGGATGTGGCGGTGGCTGGATACTCAATTCCCGGGAAAGGTGGGGTATTCGGAGCAGGAGGAGCGGGATTATCTCTGTTCCCAGCGTTTGAATTTGGTGTACCGATACAATGACCGGAGTCTGATAACGCCGGAGTTGACAGAGAGCTATAAACCGGGTGATTGGAAGCAGCGGTTGAAGCAAAAAGGGCTAAAAAATATAGTATTCTATACTATTTTGCGAAAATTTACATAAAAAATTTGCATATGTGCAATTTTTGTTGTATCTTTGTAGCCGATTTTGGAAAATTGACCTAAAAAACACGAGATATGCATATCAAAAAATCAGAACAAGCCAGTTTGGAGAATGACAAACTCGTCTATGTATTGATGGGTTTGGTCTTTGTTCTCAGTCTTGTCTATGTGGCATTAGAGTGGACTGAGAGAGAGGTCACCAAGTATGAGGTGACTGACACGGAGTTCCTTTTTGAGGAAGAAGTAGAAATCCAACAAACGACGCAAGAGACACCTCCTCCCCCTCCACCCCCTGCCGTACAGGAAGTGGAAGTGCTGAACGTGGTAGAGGATAACGTCGAGACCGAGTCAATCGAGGTTAACACCGAGGATGACAAAGAGACCGAAGTTGTTATCGCTGCTCCGGTAGAGGCACCGGTAGAGGAAGAGGAAGAAGAAGTAGTCTTCGTGGTAGTAGAGTCGATGCCTGAGTTCCCGGGTGGCCAGCAAGCGCTGTTCAAGTACTTGAGCGAGAACGTGAAGTATCCGGTAATCGCGCAGGAGAACGGAATCCAAGGTCGTGTTATCTGCCAGTTCGTGGTTAACAAAGACGGTTCGATTGTGGATGTAGAGGTAGTACGTTCGGGTGGTGACCCCTCGTTGGACAAAGAGGCAATCCGCGTCATCAAGTCGATGCCTAAATGGAAACCCGGTAAGCAACGTGGTAAAGCTGTGCGTGTGAAGTACACTGTTCCGGTTAACTTCAAGTTGCAATAACCGGTTTAGAACCGGAGCAAGCCAGCCATGCGGATCCATGGATTTAGCATATAGAGATATAAGCTATTGTAAGAATGTCGGTGCTAAGCGTGCCGACATTCTTCGTAAAGAATTGAGCGTGAACACGGCGCTTGATATGCTGCGTATTTATCCATACAAGTACATAGACCGGAGCCGGTTCTACCGGATCGCGGAGTTGGATGACGAAGATACCTACGTGCAGATAATCGGTGAGGTGACGGAATGGCATACGATAGGTATCGGTAAGGCGCAGCGGTTGAGTGCGACGTTCTTTGACGGAGTGCATCAATGTGAGTTGGTGTGGTTCAAGGGTGTGCAGTATGTCAAATTGCAGCGGGGCGTGAAGTATCTGCTGTTCGGTAAGCCGAGCCGCTTCAATCATATGTATAATTTTGTTCATCCGGAATTGACTCCTTGGGACAAGGTGACACCAGAGATGACGCAGGGTCTGGAGCCGTATTACAACACGACGGAGAAAATGAAGCGTATGAACCTTAACTCGAAGGCGATACGCAATATCATCGCGGAATTGATGCCGGATTTGAAGGCCGGAGGCGTGCCGGATACGATTGGAGCGGATGTGCTGAAGCGGTATCGCTTGATGAGTCTGACTGAGACGCTTCTGAACGTACATTTTCCGAAAGATACACCGTCTATGCAGAACGCGCGGGCACGGTTGAAATTCGAGGAGCTCTTTTATGCGCAGTTGCAAATTTTGAGGCAGATGAAGCGCAGGGAGCAGTTTCCGGGATTTGCGATGCCGTTAGTGGGAAGCCGTTTTCACGCGTTGTATAAGTCTTTGCCGTTCGCATTAACGGGTGCGCAGAAGCGTGTGATACACGAGATACACGATGATTTGAAGTCCGGCAAGCAGATGAACCGTTTGCTTCAGGGAGATGTGGGTTCAGGTAAGACGCTCGTGGCGTTGATGTGCTGTCTGTTGGCGGTGGATAACGGGTATCAGGCGTGTATCATGGCTCCGACGGAGATACTTGCGAATCAGCATTATGAGACTTTGAAAGCTTTTCTTGCTCCGTTGGGCGATGCGGTACATGTGGCGTTGTTGACGGGTTCGACGAGTGCGAAGAACCGTGTGCCGATACACAACGGGTTGATGAACGGTACAATCCATATATTAATAGGTACGCACGCGTTATTGGAAGACAAGGTGAAATGGGATAATCTGGGTTTTGTTGTGATAGACGAGCAACACCGTTTCGGCGTGGCGCAGCGAGCCAAGTTATGGACCAAGAACCAAACGCCTCCTCATATATTGGTGATGACCGCGACACCTATCCCGCGCACATTAGCGATGACGGTATATGGTGATTTGCATGTGTCGGTGATAGACGAGTTGCCGCCCGGAAGAAAACCGATACAAACGGTACATTACAATATCCAGCGCCGCGCGCAGGTGTATGCTTTTATGCGCAGGCAGATAGAGGAAGGCAGGCAGATCTATGTGGTCTATCCGCTCATCAAGGAGAATGAGAAGATGGATCTATTAGACCTTCAGAACGGTTTCAACGAGTTATGCGAGGCATTTCCGACCTATCGTATATCGATGGTTCACGGTCAGATGAAAGCGGCTGACAAGGATTTGCAGATGCAGCGGTTTGTGATCGGCGAGACACAGATCTTAGTAGCGACGACGGTGATTGAGGTGGGGGTTAACGTACCGAATGCGACGGTGATGATCGTTCAGAACGCCGAGCGTTTCGGTTTGAGTCAGTTGCATCAGTTGCGCGGTCGAGTGGGGCGCGGCGGAGATCAGAGTTATTGTGTGTTGATGACCGACCTGGAGTTGAGCAAGGATACGCGTAAGCGAATGGAGATTATGGTAGCGACGAATGACGGTTTCCGGATCGCTGAGGCCGATCTTCAGTTGCGCGGACCGGGTGACTTGGAAGGGACGATGCAATCGGGAACGCCGTTTGCTTTCCGTATCGCCAATTTGGCGACCGATGGTCAGTTAGTGGCCTTGGCGCGTCAGGCTGCGTCGGATATATTGGATCAAGATCCGCTGTTGGAGGATGAGCGGAACAGGATATACAAACGTCAATTGGATATATTACGTCAGACGCAGAGTTATAACTGGGGGGAGATAAGTTGATTGAAGAATGGGAAATGAAAAAGACCGCGAGCGCGGTCTTTTTATTACATATCGTCGTGAGCGTGCAACGATTGCACATATTTCGCATGTGCCATCTTAACTCGTTTCAGCTCGCTCGGTTTGTCGAACTGCTGACGGCGACGGAGCTCTTTTACGACACCCGTCTTATCGAATTTGCGTTTGAATTTCTTAATCGCGCGCTCGATATTCTCACCTTCTTTAACAGGAACGATAATCATTGCATTCACCTCCTTTCTTGTACCCAGGGCCGGGATCGAACCGGCACGGTTTCCCATTGGTGTTTGAGACCAACGCGTCTACCAATTCCGCCACCTGGGCTTGCTTATTCGCATTTTTAGGCGAAAAGCGGGTGCAAAGGTACTGCTTTTTTTTGAATTGACCAAATTTTTTGGCATTTTTTTTGCATATATGCGTATTTTTTTGTATTTTTGCACCCAAATTGAGCAAATATGGACGATTTTTTTGCAAGAAGTGCCGCTTTATTGGGTGAAAAGACCATGGAAGCTTTGCGCAGTAAGCGCGTGATCATCTTCGGAGTGGGAGGTGTCGGATC